>Ga0209475_10000206_pt1 | contig 165232 bp, 168 predicted proteins | sample tdDd471_FD_187128 | JGI IMG/M metagenome (GOLD analysis project Ga0209475, IMG submission 187128) | Marine sediment microbial communities from the Atlantic coast under amendment with organic carbon and nitrate - tdDd47.1 (SPAdes)... | ecosystem: Environmental > Aquatic > Marine > Coastal >... | reverse complement strand
ACGGTTTTTCTGTACCATGAAAGACATGAGAAGGTTGACGACGAGGTATGAAAAACTCAGCGCAAACTTCCTGGCAATGCTTCATATCTTCGCCATCAGGTTATGGACCAATTGAGTCCACACCCTAGTTACTTTAGCTAACCGTTTTTCTGAGGTCTTTAACATATGCATGATATGGGGCCGCGAGACTGAAACCTTTGACATCAAGTGCGCCGCTTGCGACTGAACTGAGCGCATAGCCATCTAGGTAGTCGAAACCGGCACAAATTGTTGCCGTAAGCAGGCTGATAGAACGCACCCCGTGGACGTAGGTGCGCAATTGGTTCTGCTTGGCATTAATGACGAAAGTTTCCATATCTTTGATGAGCATTTTTTCCGATTTTGACGGATTGAAAACGTCGATGCCGACAGCGTGCAAACCAGCTGTACGGTATGCTGGAAAGTTACCGTGATCTGCTGAGAACCGCGCGATGATGGCGCGTGAATGACTACGCAACGCCGATGTCAATTCCAAGATGCGCGGTTGGGGAATGTTTTCGGGAAGTCCGACCATCTCAAAGACAACTCGTTCGGGGTGGCTGTCCATGGCGATCTCGATGTTGGTGAGGTACTTCATGCGTCGCTTCACCGATGCCAACGTTTCAAAATGAACCGGTAGTGCGATCAGCGACCGGCTGTGGGTCGAGAACATCTTTTCCAATTCCGCGGCCGCGATGTGCTGGGTCAGGTGGTCGAGTTCGAATATTTCTTGTGGAGTTGGCGCACCGCCCAGTACGTCGTAGCCGGAGGTGTATTGGTCGCCTTTGCCCTTGTGCACAGGGATACAAACGTATGTTGAAACCACCCGCGTGCGGGTCACCAGCATGGGACGATAAATAAAATCGATATCATCCAGCATCATGGGCGATTGATATTGCGTGGGCATGTCTTGTTTTGTGCGTTCCTGGTCCGCTTTGTTGATGATTTCTGCGATCAATTGGTTCTTGTCCGGTGTGTTGATAAGTGAGGCATTGCCGTTTTCGTCGATGATCACGTCCTTGACGCAAGTCAGCCCCGCAGCTTCCTCCACACCGACTAGGGCACGGGCGATTTCTTCATTAATAATATTGGCCTTGAGGTGACCTTGCAGTCGCGGCAGTCCGTCGAACACCAACAGATAGGTCACATCATCGCGACGAAGATATAAATCGCTTGGCGTTGTTTGCGCCTTAAAGATGCCATCGGCTTTAATGTGAATTTTATCAACAGCACGATCCCATTTGGCTCCCAAGCGTGCGCGAACTTTTGAAAGGTCGATCAAATAGACCTGGTCCTTCATCTCCTCGCCGCTATGTGATTTTAAAATCTTATCAAGTCGTGTCTCGAACGCATCAAGTTCCGCACCCTTGTTTTTCAGGTCAGCGTTTGTTGCGGTCATCTTTTGCCGTCCCGGCCAAAGTTTGCCGAGAATTTTGTGCACAACATTTTCTGCATCACTGGACATGGAGTGCCCCGCCCTTGTTTAGGTGGCCAACACCTCGTTAACGGCATCGAGAAGTTGCCCTTCGGTAAACGGTTTGGCGAGAACCTTGGCGGCGCCAAAGCGTTCCGACAACTTCAGGAAATCTAGGTTGCGCGTGCGTCCCCTACCGGAAATGGCGATGATCTTTAGGTCAGGAAAACCGTTCTTCAGATCGATGATGGTTTCGACGCCTTCTTTTTCCGGCATGATGATGTCGGTGATGATGAGGTCAAAAGGTGAGGCCTGTTGTTTTTCAATTCCGATCAACCCATTTTCAGCCTCATCTACCTCGAAATTCGCGCCTTCGAGAATTTCGCGGATGGTGAAGCGCGCCAGTTCTTCGTCATCGATAACCAGTATGCGTTTCATGTTCTAACTGAGCCTCCTCGTGCTTGCCTCTACAAACAATACACCCAAAAGGTGTGGTCATTCGGATAAATCGTATTGCTGCTCACACTATGCCCTTTAGGATTGAGCGCAGCACCTCAGGTGGGGTTACTGCGTCTTGTTGTAGGTTGTCGATGTCCAGCGGCGGCGCGATAACGTTGGAGCTGATGAAATCATAACCCGCGCGCACCGCGGTGACGCAGACATCCATATTTCTGAGGCTGTGGGCATGACGCCGCAATCCGAACGGTTGCACGGAATGGGCGAAACTTTCGAGTTCCGTCTTGATGTCGTCGTCCGCTCGCTGATCGAAATGAAAATCCAAGCCCACCGAAAAGATTGCCCCCGTTGGCAACGCCGTGAAATCACGAAATCCGTGTTCAACGCGTAACAACACACTCTGACCGTATGGGCTCAGGGCTTCGACCGCCTGTCTCAGTTGATCGCCATTAACCCCAACGGGAACTTTGGTGATTTCAAAGTAAACATTGTCGACGACCGGCCAGATACTCTTGTTGCAGGTCTCTAGATAGGCCGCAGCCAGATCCGGCGTGTTCATGGTGGAGAAGTGAACCGGGATCATCAGGTTGCTAAAAATATAGCCATCGAGAAATTGTTGAGCTTGTTTAACGGCCTTGTGTAGAGCTTCCCGGTCGAGGGCGAACACGTGGCGAGGCTTTTCGAAAAAAGCCTGGAGAGCGTCCTCGTGCATTTGTTCGTCGTCGCCGAAGTTCCAGATGTTTTCACAGACGTAACTGAATATCTCGCTTTTTTGTACATCCCACATCGGGAAGTAGCTGAATTCGGCATCCGTGAGCACGATGTCGCGATGGGCGGCAACATTCGGCGCGGACTTCTGAATGGTGGTGTAATCATGCGGATCGATGGGTTCGAATTTTAAGCCGTCGTGCAGAGCTTCAACCACGGACCACAGGTGTAACTGTTCGCGGCTCACGCCGAGGGAAGCCACGGCAGCTTGTACGACCTCTTCATCGGTGACACCGGGTTCAATGATCAACAGGCTGCTGGGGTCGTAACATACACACGCCGCGTCTGCGTGCATGTGCTGCTCCAATCGGGCACACGTGTGTTCATCAATGACGAGGACACCGGCGGCATGAAGCAGACGCAAGGCGCTAAGATCGGCTCCTGCCTCAATGGCGCTGTGTAAAACTCGCCACCAAGGGCCGGTGTTGTGGGTAGGGCCGCCTGCGGGGAAAAAGGTGCTCATGTGTTTGGCTCCTTATTCGCCTTGCGGCTAGCGCCTTTTGGTTTTGATTTTATTGGGGGCTTTTTCTTGTGTGACGTCAAAGGCAGATACAAATCGACACGGGTGCCTTGTCCCGGTGTGCTGTTCACCTTCATCGCGCCATCGTGCTTGGCGATGATGCCGCTGACCATGGCTAGGCCCAGTCCGGTGCCTTGACCGGGGGGCTTGGTGGTGAAGAAGGGGTCCAAGGCGCGGGCGAGAACTTCCGGGGGCATGCCGCAGCCATTATCAATCACGCTGATCTGAGCATAATGGATGGCGCGCAATTCTGTGTTGGATGTGTGCTGTGAAGAGGTCGGTTCAATATGTTGGAGTTTGAGCTCGATCTGGCCGACATGCCCTTCCATGGCGTCCGAAGCGTTGCCGAAAAGGTTGAGCAAAGCGGCAGTGAGTTGACCTTCATCGATATGCACGTTGCCGTCGAACGGTTGCAAGGACTCTTTAATGGTGATGGTTTTGGGGGTGGTCGGCTTGATCAGCTTGAGGGCCGTATTCAACACCTCATGGATCGAAAGGTCTTCAAGAACAGGCGCATCCTGGCGGGAAAAAGTCAGGATGCTGTCCACCAAACCTTTCACGCGTTCCGCAGCTTGCTCGACCATCGCCAGTTTTCTATTTTCACTGCTGTTGTCATCCAAAGTGCGTCGCACCATTGCCGTAAGATTGACGATCGGCAACAGCATATTGTTGATGTCGTGGGCCATCCCCCCGGCCAAGTTGCCTAGGCTTTCCATGTTTTGAGCCTGGCGGCGGTGACGTTCAGCCTCGTGCCGATCGGTGGTGTCGCGGATCACGGCTGTGCAGACATCTTGGGTTTCGTTGGGCATTGGCGACAGGGTTAGTTCCAAGGGGAATTCGGTACCGTCATTTTTTAACCCAAATAGATTGAGCTTCTCTCCGAACAATGAGCTCGCACCCGACTCAATGAATTTTTTAAATCCTCTTTGGTGATTTTTTCGATAGCGCTTGGGGATGATGGTGTCTTCCAGCAATTTACCGATGGCTTCATGACTCTCCTGACCGAACATGGCTTCCGCCGATGGATTGAACTGTGTGATGAGACCATGGGCATCAATAGAAATAATGGCATCATGAGCGTTCTCAATGATGGCACGCGCGCGCTCTTCGCTGGTGGAAAGGTCTTCCAACGCTTGATGTCGTTCGCGTTCTCTGCGCAAAGACAAAAGACCAAACGCCAAATCGTTGGCCAACTCCGAAAGCAGATCGATTTCGGCTTCATTAAATGATGTACTGTTTGAGGAAACGATAAACAGGGCACCGAATGGATCGCCGGCATCCATCAGTGGCAAGATGCATAAAGAGCGCAATCTGTGGCGTGCACAGTACTCACCGGTGTTTGGGGGACACACGTCTTTGATAATGTCATGAAATATAGTCGGGTGATTGTTGCTGAGAACAGCATCTGAATTGAAAGTATTCATGCAATTTTCAATGGCTTCTTGACCGGTACCGTAGCGTTCGACCGGGATAAATTTCCGACCGCTCTCATCGCGAATGAAGCTGACCCACGATAGGCTGTATTCACCCTCTTCGACGATCAGTCGGCAGATGTCTCTCAACAACTGTTCTTGTTTGGTGGAGTGCACCAACACTTCGTTACACCGCGAAATCGTGCGCAAAAAGCGGTTGGTGCGTTTTAATTCCGCAAGGGCATGATGCGACGCTGTGATGTCGATACCAGACGACAACAGAGTTTTAATCGAGCCATCGGATTCGTGCAGAAAAGTGTTGTTCCATCCGATCAACCGGCGTTCACCTGTCTTGGTGACGATTTCGTTTTCGTAGTGGCCAACCTTATCGGTGTCACCTTGGAGAATTTTGTCGGCAACCTCACGGATTGTGTCTCTGGCCTCGATCGGGATGGCGACATCGAACCAGTTTTTTCCGAGCAAGTCGTGATTGTCGTAACCGAGGATTTCGCTTGCGTATTTATTGATTAAAACAATCTCACCTTGATTGTTCAGAGCAACGATTAAGGTCCCTGCCAGATCCAGATACCTTCGGATGCTATCACGTTGACGGGCAATTTCAGTACGATCGGCAATACGGTCGTTGATGTCTTCGATCACGGCAATGAAATGATCCGGTGCGCCGTCTTTGTCGCGGACCAAAGAACCGGTTATATTGACCCAGGTGGGCGTGCCGTCTTTGCGGATGTAGCGCTTCTCCATGAGGTACGTTTTGATTTTCCCCTTCCGCAGCTGACGCACGAGTTTCATACTTTTGGCGAGGTCGTCGGTATGGGTGATCTTTTGGTAAGTTAGATTATGCATTTCCTCGCGGCTATAACCTGTGATCTGACACAAGACGTTGTTGACGAGTGTCCACTGGCCATCCAGGGTCAGGTGTCCGAGGCCGACGGCGGCTTGTTCAAAGATTGTGCGGAATCGTTCTTCGCTTTCGATCAGAGCCGCCTCGGTGTTGTGCAAGTCTGTGACGTCAATAGCGATGGCGCCAATCGCGTAAATAAGCCCGCCGGGTGTTTTAAGCGGGAATTTATTGGTGATGAAAAAATGCTCTTTACCAAGGATTGTTAAGCTCTCTTCGATGTCGAGCGGCTTGCCGGTTTCGATGAGCGTGCGATTTTGCTCTCGGAAAAGCTCTTTCTCATCGGCAGGTAGATTGCGCTTATCTAAATCTTGAAGAAGCTGTTCGCGGGTCTCGTCGAAGAGACGGCAGTACGCCTCGTTGACTTCCTTAAGCTTACCGTCCAGGCTGGTGACAAACATGATCGCCTGAGCGTGATCCCGAAAGCCGTTGTACTGGGCTTCTTTGATTTGGATTTCCCGGATCACCGGCATAAACACACGCATGTAGATCAGCGTGCCGAATATGGCGATGACAAATGACAAGAGACTGCCATATATAGCCATCCTGAAGTGTGGTGCCTGAATGTCGGCAATGTCCATTTTGAAAACGATGCCCAGGCCCAGAGAATTGATATGGTTATAAGCTGCGAGCACCGGTTCGTTGCGATAGTCGCGCGCGATGATGACACCACGTTGGCCGCTGAGCGCCAGGCGCATGGGAACCGCCAAATCGCTGGAGGTCGGGAAGTCGATCGGGGAAAAACGATCCCAATGGCGTTGACGAAAAATGTAATGAATGGTCTCGCCGGACTTCTCAGCGATGGTCATTTCTCCCAGGCCTACATTGCGCGTCTGCGCTGCTTGTATCCGCAAAAGTATACTTTGGCGGGTGTCCATTTTGTCCGCTTGATCTGACAGTTGTGCGGGAAGGTCCGCAAAGGACTTAATGATCTCAATTTGACCGGCCAGCGTTTGTTGCAGGGACTTTTCTGTCTGCATTAAGGTGTGTTGATAATGCAGATAAAGGGTCGCAAAAACCGCAAGCGCAATCTCCCCAAACATCACAGCCGCGAGGATCATCACACGCCGACGCAGGTTCTGTTCTGTTTGTGAAGAGCGCAGCAAATCTTCGACAGAGCCTCGGGGAATGAATTTAGATCTCACAAAATACCCCAGCCATACCGTTAAAATGGCAATCAACATCAATGCGATGGTGACATAGAGAATATCTTCGAGTCCGAGTAACTCTTCTTGCCCACCGAACCATTTTCGGTAGATTTTTTCGTACTCGCCAGACGCCACAAAAGGGGTCGTGACTTTGGTCAAATGTTCGAACAAACGAGGGTGCGTTTTTGAAACACCAATGGCGCGCGAAATCGTCGCCAAAGGAGGAGGGATTGGGTGCAGGGCAGCTGCGGATTTGAGCGCATTGAGGTGCTTGAAAACGATCGGTTCCGGCAGGGCTACAGCATCAGCAGATCCGTGTAGAACAGCGCCAATGGCTGCGGCGACATCGTCATATAAAGCGATTTCATATTCGCCTCTTTTCTCTAAAAGACTTCGTGCGGCATTGGAGTGTGTTGTGGCAACCCGCGCGCCCTTGGGTAAAGTCTCGGACAGGTGGTTATGACGGCCCTCCCCCACGAAAATTGAAATCTGAAACTGCTCAAGTGGTGGGGTGAAATCCAAAAATTTTCTGCGTTCAGGGATGTCGCCTATATTGGGAACCAAGTGCGCTTCACCTGACTTGATTGCCTTTTGAACCTCGTTCCAATTGGCATAAATTTTGTATTTGATTCTAATGCCTGCCCGTTTGGCGATGGCGTCCATCGTTTCGATGGCGAAGCCGGTGGCTGCGCCGTTGCGGCCTGTTTGAAAATAGGGGGGGAAATATCGGGGAGCCGCCGCGATCACGTCGCCGCCACTGAACTCGAAACTGAGCGGTGGTTCCGGCGCACTTGCAGCACCAAGCGGGGCAACAAGCAGCATCACCCATAGCAAAACTGAAATCAGGGTGCGCATGGCGTTCATCCCACCTCCCATTAGGTGCGCAAATTACAGAGCAACTATAACACGAAAAATGGTATTATATATTCTAATCAAAGGGGTTTCTATTGCTGTGTGGTCGAGGAAGGCAGCCATGAACGATGATGAGCTGAAAAAATGGAAAGCCGACCCAAACTATCGTTTGCTTCAGGCGGAGGTTGAGGCGCTTGATGAACGACTTGAAAATCAAAGTGAATTTGGCCGCGTTGTCCGCGAATTATGGGATAAGAAACATGCTGCCGATGACGCCGCCGAAGAGGAACACTTAGATTTTTATCGCCACGTTCTGGAACAGATGATGTTGGGGAAGTTCGAGCGCATCGTGCCGCCGGATCCTTTGACGGAAATCGACAGCTTTGGCGTCAGCCTGATGAAGCTCAATGGGGTGCTCGACCACAAGTTTGCGGAAGTCCGCGCGCTGTCGGAGATCACCCACGAAATCAACGAAGGAATTTTTATCGAGGATGTACTTAATCACGTCTTCGACACCTTTCGCCCAATCATTCCCTATGACCGTATCGACTTTGCGTTGCTGGACCTCGACGCCGAAGATGTGCGCGTCGTCAAAGCTCATTGGGCACGATCCGATTTTGAGAACGTCCACATCAAGAAGGCATTCTCCCGGCCACTGGGAGACACCAGTCTCAAGGATGTCGCTCAAAGTGGTCAGCCACGCATCATCAACGATTTGAAAGCTTACATTGAACAGCATCCGAGTTCCGTTTCTAGCCGCCTGATGATTAAGAAAGGGGTACGCTCCAGCCTCACGTGTCCGTTGATCGCTAAGGGTGCCGTGGTGGGATTAATGTTCTTTTCTTCACGCCACCCCAACACCTATACGTCTGAACACGTCCACATCTTCACGGAGATTGCCGGGCAGTTGGCGCTAACCCTTGAAAAGGGACGTTTGTACGAAGAGCTCACCATCCGCAATAAATTCATCCGCTCCATCTTCGGGCGTTATATTTCCGATGAGATCGCAGATTCCTTGTTGGAAAATCCCGACGCCCTGAAAATGGGGGGGCGCAAGTGCAAGGTGACGGTCCTGTTGAGCGACATCCGCGGCTTTACGTCCATGTCCGAACATATGGAACCCGAACACGTCGTGTCGGCCCTCAACACCTGTTTCAATGTGATGGTTGATGTCATCCAAAAGCACAATGGCACCATTGACAATATTATCGGCGATGCGCTCATGGTGTTGTTCGGCGCGCCCATATCACGCAACGATGACGCACAGCGCGCCATGGGCTGCGCGCTGGATATGCAAGCGGCGATGTCCGATGTCAATGCGCAGATCGCTGAATTGGGCCTCCCTAAATTGAGCATAGGCATTGGCCTCAACACCGGCGATGTGGTGGCGGGTAACATTGGATCAGAGGCGCATGCGAAATACAGCGTGATTGGCGCACCGGTCAACCTAGCGGCACGTTTGGAATCCAAAGCTGGGCCCGGTGAAATCCTGATATCCCAGACGACATTTGATGCCGTCCATGAACATGTTCTGGTTCTGGATCAACGAGAAGTCGAAGCCAAAGGTTTCTCTGATCCAGTCAGGGCCTACACCATTACGGGAGCGCGATGTCGGCAGCAATGACCGCAACGGGTCATAAGCGGACACAATCTGAGGTGCCCCTAGTTTGTTAGACACCTTTCGCATTCATTTTATGCTGCCGTTCGAACTCGACGGGTGACAGCATCGCGTTGTTGGTATGCTCTGCGCGTATTTTCTGAAACCGATTTTTGAATATAACTTCGGACGAGATCACTACTGTCGACAGTGACTTGTTTGGGAGTTGTGGGAAGCTTCATTGTGGACACCGATAATGAAGGGTTATCGGAGGTTGGGGCTGACTTACAATTTTGGTTCACCGTGTTTGCCTCCTTGAGAAATGAGGAGGGGGCAAAACGAGTATCCCACTATTAACGTTAACTGGGAGGCAGGGAGAGGCAAGGGTTATTGGCTGCCATCCTTTTGTCCGCTGTTGGTTGGGGGCGAAGCGGACCTGAAAACCCATCACTTCTATCAGCCGCTGTTGACCCAAAGCCGACGTTTGTTAGGGGGAGGCGTCATGTTAGATCGTCATGCATAAATATTCATATACTTCATGCAGATAACACGCAGACACGAAGAAATATTTTTATCATTCGCCACTAGGCACTGGTCGTGGATGCGCATGATCAGTTGGGGAAGGGTCAGGTCCATGCGGCTCGACATGTCTTCGAGCACCGTCCAAAACACAGCCTCAAGACGAATTGTGGTGCTGTGCCCATGGATTCGAAAGCCCCGTTTTTCAGGCATAAATTCGTTCACCTGATCCGTCGAGCAGGCGTTGAACATATGCCCCAAAAAGTTTTCTGGTTCGATTTCAACAAAAATTGACATGTCTCAAAGCCTATCTGCCTGGGGGTAATACGCCTTATTTTCAATGAGTTGTTAAGCTCACATTTCTTATGGGCGTATATTATGTGAGGCTGTTTCCAATAATTACTACCACCGTGTTTGATTACACGCCTAGTCTTTTTCAACACTGCGAACAAACGCAGCAACGATCACAATAATTAGATGGGGAGACTTCCCGCATATGGAGTTCTTCAAAAAGACCCTCGATCCCGTAATTGCATTGATGGCGATCGCCATACTCGACATTTTTCTGTTTTTGATTGTCGGGGCATGGACGGTCGGAGGGGGTGAAACCATGATGACCGGCTTGATCGCTGAGCTGTTTATGGGCGATGACCTCAAACGACTACCGTTTTGGAATCTCGTGTTCGAGCCCGATGTCGGCTATTGGAAAATCTATATCAGCCTCGGCATGTTGTTTGGGGCGTTCGTCGGCGCCAAGTTGAGCAATGAATTCTATCTGCGCTTTCCTCGTCGCATTTCCGAATGGGTGATGATCACCATCGGCGGTTTGCTGATGGGCATTGGCATCCGCCTCGCCTTCGTGTGCAACGTCTCGACATTTTTCGGCCTCACACCGGAAATGAACTTAGGCGGCTACCTTGCCATCAGTGGCATCGTCGCCGGAGCCTGGGTCGGATCAATGATTTACAAAAAAATTCTGGAGGGTTGAGGCATGTCGGTCATTGGTGAGTGCATCGTTGCTTTCATTTTTGGTTCTGCGGTTGGTCTTTTGGTGCAGCGTTCGCGCTTTTGCAACACGGCGGCTTTACGCGATGCGATGCTGTTTAGCACCTATCGCAACACCAAAGCCTTGTTGGTCGCGATGATGGTTTTGACGTTCGGCTTTACCTTGTTCATCACCTTCGGTGAAGGCAAGACCATGCACTTTGACGTCGGCCTGAACACCTTTGCCGGGCTGTTCATCTTTGGTGTTGGCATGGTGCTGGCCGGTGCCTGCACGGTGTCGACTTGGGTCAAAGCCGGTGAAGGCAACATTGGCGCCGTGTGGGCTTTGGTCTTTACCTTCGTTGGTATGTTCCTGTTTTCATTAGTGTGGTCGGTTGATTATTGGCCGCCCGCCCCGGCCAGCATGACCGGCGAGCCGAACCTGGAGGCCTTACAATTGGGCTATGCCAACGCCGCCACCTTGCAGGAAAAATTCGGCATTCCCGCGATCGTCTTCGGTCTTGTTCAAATTGCGGTCTTGTATGGCATCTTCCGCGCGATCTTGCGCAAGGAAGCAATCCAAGCCGGACATCACCTTAAGGTCGCCAAAAGTCATCACGCCGCCGCCGGGGACGCGCCATCAGGCAAACCGTCAAGCGCCCCTGCGTCAGCCGAGTAATCATTTAAACGCATCCTTTGAAAGAGAAACACCATGGGACTGTTCAGTAAAAAACCAAAAACCGAAGACACCGCTGCTAGCCACGACGTCACCCTTAGCGACGGCAACACGTATACCGTCGTTCAAACGGTTGACTGCATTGGCGACAGTTGCCCGCGACCGCAGTTGATGACCAAAAAAGCCGTGGGCCAGATTGGTGTCGACCAGGTAATCGAAGTTCAAGTCGACAACCCGTCCTCCATGGAAGCCTTGCCGCCGCTGTGTGACGAGATGGCGGCGACGCACTTGGAAACGGTGAAAGATGTACGCTGTTGGAAAGTCTACATCCGTAAGGATTGATCTGAATGAAATCGGGGCCGAAGGAACTGACATGTCCAAAATAGTGATGAGCATCTACGCCTGGGGAGCAATGCTTGTATCGGTGGGCGGCATAGCGGCGATGCTGATTTGGCCGCCGCAAAGTTTGCAAACCGACCGTGACGGCGTTCCGCATTTTACGCCCCAAGTTGAACACCCCGAAACCGGTGAGGGCGTGAGCGTCAACACATTGATCCGCCACTACCGGGGCGATTGAGGAGCAACACGCCAATGGATTTCGAAACCATCGCCCAACTCGTCATGGCCGTCATTGCGTTCGGCGTCATGTACATCAGCTTCCTCAAGAACACCTTGGACTGAGGACAGGAGTCTCAAAACATGGATAAAACCAGTTTGTTGTTTTGCGTCGGTTCTCTCGCCGTGTCGCTGCTGGTCGCGGTCGTCGCCTTTCCGTTCATGGCCATGGATGCCGAGACGGTGGCTGCCGCTGCGACCCCCCAACCGGCCCATGAAATGGGTAGCGTTGATGTCGGTGAAGGCTTTGGCGAATTGCCGGTCGAAGAGCTTATGGCCTATTACATCGACAACCCACCCGCCGCTGCCGAACCGGGCGCGGCACCCGAAGTGCGTTTTGGGGGCTGCTGAACATATGCTGAAGCGTTCGCTGAGTGTTGGAGTTCTGATCTGTGCCATGGCCCTGCCGTGGGCCAGCGCGAGTGCCTCGGACAACGCATTGACGCTTGTCGACACGCTTGCTGACACCTCAGACACCCACGTCATCGACATCCGAAATTTACAAGACTGCGAAGGTTCCTCCCTCCCCCGAGGACGATGCTTGCCGGTGGACAACTTTGTTGATCCCACCGGCAAGATCATCGGTTTTCATGCTTTGCGCTGGTTGTTGGGCACGGTGGGATTGAACGGCACAGAAAAGGTTTTGGTCATTGGCGACACGCCTAGCAGCGTTCGCACCGTGGGGGCCTTGTTGTATCTGGCAGGACAAAAGGACGTTGCCGTTTTGGAGGTCCCGTTTGCGCCGCGCATCAATGCCGCTGGCGGCACCGGGCGTAGCCTCAGCCGCGAAGCCATCTTCACCGCCGCCATGCGCGATACTTACGTACTGACACTGCATCAAGACAACGCATCGTCCGAGATCGACCTCGCACATTTTGCCCTGGTGATCGGACGCGGCGAGCACGGTGCCCGTATCAAACTTGCTTTAGATCAATAGGAATAAGTCATGGACGTCTTGTTACACCTCACAACCCCCGACGCGGTACACATGGCCGCACCGCTGGGGCGGGCTCTGACCCGGCGCGGCGTAAAGTGGGGCTGCTTCCTCACCAACGACGGGGTGAAGGCTTTGAGTGATGCAGACTTTAACGACGTCACAAAAGATGCTGAGCGGATCGCCGTTTGTGAGCATTCGTGGGATCTGCACATGGTGGGCCAAGAGTGCCCGGTCGAAAAAGGAAGCCAAACCATCAACAGTGCGCTGATGGCCGAAGCGGCCAAAGTGGTCAGCCTGTGAGCAGGAGTAACTCAATGAGTGCAAAATCCATTCTTGTCCTTGGCCGACGCGACCATACCGAGGCCATGCGGGTTGCCGCCGGCCTGACCATCGTCGGTAATGACGTGCGTTTGATCTTCATGACCGGCCCCGTGGCCGAGACCGAAGCCAATGCCGAACAGGCCGAATTGCTCGACCTGTCGGATATAACGCCCGAAACTACCGTTTTGGAAATGGCTGAAGATTTAGCCTTTCTGGATGCAGATGCCTTAGGCCAAGCGATAGCCGAAAGCGATCGTGTGGTCAGCCTTTAAGGCCAATAACGATATGACGGAGGAACCGCCATGGTGACTATTTTGGAATTGAAGACGGGCTTGTTTCCCGATGACGCAACAGTGGAAAAATCCATTGCGACGCGCGACGGGCAAGACCAGGTTGTACGCCTGGACATGAGTGGCCTGAAACCCGACGACACGGACAACTGGGATGCGGTAGCCACCGCAATCACCAGTGCCGATTTGGTCGTCACAGTGTAGCGGACTAACCGCTGCGCCTTTGCAAGAAAGGGAGCATCTAATGATGAAAGCAAAACGAGTTCTGGGGACTTGGCTGAGCATTGCCTTTGCGGCAATGATTGTCTTCACCGTCAACACTGCGAAAGCCGCAGACCCCTTGGTCGATGTCGACTGGGTCAAAGCCAACAGCACCAAAGCCGGTGTCGTCGCCATTGATGCGCGGGGCAAATCTGATTACTTGCGCGGTCATATTCCGGGTGCCGTCAATACCAACTACGGCAAAGATGGCTGGCGTGTTGGCAAAGACGGCGTACCTGGATTGTTTCCGGAAGACACCTCGAAACTGGGCGCACTGATCGGCGGCTTGGGCATTGATAATTCCACTCATGTAGTTTTGGTTGCACCAGGCAACAGCTCATCCGATATGGGCACTGCAACACGCATGTATTGGACCTTTAAGGCGTTGGGGCATGACAACGTATCGATCCTCAACGGCGGCATGAAGGCTTATCTGGCCGCCCAGGATAAAAAGGGCAACCCCACCAATCCGTTGGAAAAGGGTGCGGCAAAAATGACCGCCAAGACCTTTAACATCGCCCTGCGCAAAGACATGATCCCGTCCACCGCCGACGTTAAAGCGGCGATGGATAAAGGCACCGTGATGGTCGACAACCGCACGGCTGATCAATACATGGGCGTCAACCGTCACGGCAAAGCCAAGGCGAACGGCACCGTTCCCGGTGCGAAGAATTTGCCACAAAGCTGGATGACCGAAAACGGTGGCGGCATGTTCCGTTCCAAGGACACCATTGCACAACTTTACAAAGCGGCTGGTGTGCCGACGTCTGGCGAACAGATCAGCTTCTGCAACACTGGGCATTGGGCCTCCATCGGGTGGTTTGCATCTTCAGAAATTCTCGGCAACAAAGATGCAAAAATGTACGATGCGTCTATGACCGGCTGGACGGCGGCGAAGATGCCCATGGAAGCCAAAATCCAAGTCAAATAAACTTGGGCACAACAGAGGCCTTATGACCCTCAAACTTTTCATCTCTATAAGGTCGATCAACGCGACCGCGGTGCTTTGGAGCACTGCGGTCGTTGTTGTTTTGTGTCTCAGCAACCCGACACCGATAAGAGCCGACGACACCAACGCACACCTGTTGGCGGCGGAACTGCTCATCGTCCGTGATGATCTCACACGCCTGAGAGATGAACTCAATATGCCACCGGCCCATGTGCAGGGTTTACGCAATCGTATTCAAGGATCGTTGGGGGTGATGCCGTGGCTGTTGCGCACAGCGGGCGATGTGCCGGGCGCGAATCTTTTGCGTGGAACAGGCCCTGATGACAAAGACCTCATTGCACGACTGAATGATCTGATCAAACGTCATCCGTTGGATGTGTCGCCTTATGCGCCTGACCGCCTGACCGCCAAGTTGCGGCGCGAAGCCTTTACCATCCATGATGCATATTGTGCTGGGTGTCATGACGGCACAGGACAAGGCGATGCTGACACAGCACTTCCCGCTCGGGATTTATTCTTGATGGCCCGTGAGCGCCTACCGGAGGCATTCTTGGCGCGACTCATAAATGGGGTGAAGGGTGATAAAACGCTTATGTTCTCAAACCCATTATCCCCAAAACAAATTGGGGCGCTTTGGCTACACTACCAGAAATACCTACAATAATTATAGATATGAGTATGACGATCCCTTGTGAGTGAAGAAAGTAATGGTAGGCAATGCAAGTGGTCCGCTTTTGGCCAAAAGTAGCTGTGCATGTCGTAAATCCAGCAAGGGACACCGCCGGTGATGTCTTCTGGGGGAAGGTCATCCGGTTCCACATGAGTGTGCCACAGCAGTTTTTTGATGGAGTAAAATATGCATAAGTTATTGAAATAATGGTGCGCCCGGCGAGATTCGAACTCACGACCCCCAGATTAGGAATCTGGTGCTCTATCCGACTGAGCTACGGGCGCCCCGATGTGTGGCGTGTGTGAGTTGGCTTATAGCACGAATTTGGGCTGGGAAAACACCGTTGCGCGGGTGTGTCGCTAGAAGCTTTTTTTAATTTCCACGAACAAACGGTCGTTGTCGCCTAGACCCTTGAACGGGGTGCGGGTGCCGTCGTGATATATCGTTATACCACCGGTGACGCTCAGCGCGTCTTGCAGGTCGTATTCGACCGAAGCGCGCGAAAATCCGCCGCCGCGCGTCAGGGGCGACAGGCGCGAGGTCAGCGCGGTGACGTGCAGGCGTTCGTGCATAAAATCGGCGGAATAGCGCAGCGCGTATTCTTGAGAATCCTTGCGCAGGCCTTCACCGTTCAGCGCGGGGCTCCAACCGTGCAGGTGGCGGTTGACCACTTCGAAGCTCACGCTGCCTTCCGTCAGGCCTGAATATTCGACCCCCGCCAACACGTCGCTACGGCGAAAATCCTTGCCTGGTTCGCCCAGCGTTTGCAGGCCCGATGTGTGTGCGAGTTCTCCCTTGAGCAACCAATTGCCCAACGCCACGTCGCCGGTCACGCCCAGCATGTTGATGCGTGAATGGCGGATGCGGGTGGTGCCGCTGACGGTTTCTTTGTGCCCGGCGTCGTTATACAGATTGGCGGCGTGCAGCGACAGATCCCAGCCGGAAAAATTGCCGCGCAAGCTGGCGGCGAATTCCGCGTTGTTCAACTCATCGGCGGGCAAATCGTTTTGCGGTTGCGCGCCGTTGGATGCGTCGTAAGCGCTGTAGGCGGGGGCGGTTTTGTTGAAGCGAATGTGCGGGATCGCCAGTGCCGTTGCGGTCCACGGCCCGGTGACGTAATCGACACGCGCCATCGCCAAAGGCAGACGCACGTCTTCGATATCGACCATGCCTAGCTCGCGTCGGTCCAACGGATTGACGACATCGACGACGCGTAGATTTTCCGACGTGCCCCATACGACGATCTGACGACCGACGGTGAGTTCCAGTTCATCGCTCAAGCGCGCGTTGGCGTAAAGCTCACCGAGGTTCACATCGTGCTCATAGGCATTTTTGACCGTGGCGTTGTAATCACCCCGTCCGCGCACGGTGTAGACAAATTCATGTGCGCCAGAGGCTTCGGCCAAGATGCGCACCGGCACGGGAAAGTGATCGGGCAAGTCGCCTTTCAACTTGAACGTTGCTTTGGGGCGCATGCGGCTCAGGCCGCGCTTGTCGCTTTCACCAACAGCGGGGGCATTTTGGGTGTAATCGTACGCGGCGGAAAACGACACACTGCCCGACAGCGTCCACGGCGAGGGCGGGGAGCTGTCGATGACCGTTTGAACGGGCGTCGCGTTATCATCAAAACCATCCAATGCGTCGTCCAGTTGTGGATTGGCATCGGGTTCGTCAAACCCACCTAACACGTCATCGAGGCTGTCTTGCGCAAACGCAGGTGACCCCGCCACAAGGGCGAGCGCAATCAGCGAGGTCAGGGTGAAGCGAGTGCGCATATCGAATTACAGACCTTTTTCCAGACGCCGCAACGTGAACAAGTTGTCGTCGAGGCTTTGACCGTAGCGCACGTTGGAAAATGTCATATCGGTTTTGTGCTCGGTCACTTTGTTTTTCTTGGTGGTCATGGACATGGCGGTGACGGTCCACACGCCGTCGATCTGTTCAAGACCGGGCACGTCGAGGTACTTGAGCTTGCCGCCGGTGTCGGTCCAATGCACGGCACGCACCACCACGAAGTTGTCTTGGCGCACGAACACCACGGATTTTTTATAACCGGTTTGCTCGCGCTCTTCGCGGGTCTTGGGCAAGCCTTCGATCACCCAGGTTTTCGCGCCGCGCACCTCGGCTTCTTTCAAGATTTTGAAATCATAGGCGTCCAAGTTTTTGCGCGTCATGTCGGAATAATTGAAATCCGATCCCATGAAACTGCCGGACTTGTCGGTGGACGCAATCCGCTTGGTTTTTTTCAACGCCGGCAAGAACAGCCACTGATCGTCGTCTTTTTCATACGCATCGTAATCGTAGGTCAGAAAGCCGGTGTCCTTGACGTCGGCGGGGGCCTGGAAGAACATGATCCGGCGACGATCTTCTTCGCCTTTGTCGGTGATCAGATCTTTGTCGAACGACTTCATTTTGCGGATGCGCGTGTCGCCGTTTTTGTCGATCAGCACCATCTGCATTTCGGCGACGCGGTTGTCGCCGTCATCGCGGTCGTCGACTTTGACCATGATTTCGCGTGCGGTGAGGTCTTGGGCGAGCAGCGGCGAAGCGCTCAAGGCCAAATATGTCGCGGCGATCAGGGTGAATGCGGTTTTCATGTTCTCGGTCCTTATCAATAATCTGAATCGTCAGGCAGCAGGTGGGCTTTGTGCAACAACGCCATCAGCGCGGGTGCGAGGAAGAAGTCCGCGATCAACGCCATCACAATGGTCAGGCCGGTCAACCAGCCGAAGTTGACCAAGTTGCTCATGGTCGATTGGGTGAAGATAAAAAAGCCCAATGACAAAACCACGGTGGTCACCAACATGGCGCGTCCGGCGCTGAGCAGCGTTTCGCGCACCGCCGTGTGCACGTTGTCGGTTTCATGATGATAGCGCCGATAATTGTGCATGAAGTGGATGGTGTCATCGACCGCCAAGCCGATGGCGATAGACCCGATCAGCATGGTGAACAAATCCAACTTGATGCCGAGCCAGCCCATCAGACCCAACGCGATGATGATCGGCGTCAGGTTCGGGATCATGGCCAGCAGGCCGATGCGCACGTTGCCGATGAACACGATCATCATAATGGTGATGACCCCCACCGCGATCACGTAACTGTCGGCCATGGAAAAGATCGTCGCTTCCATGGTGCGGCCCAAAAGCGCGTTCATGCCGGTGACGGTGATGTCGACCTCATCGCCCAACACGGCGCGGAACTTTTGCGTCAAATCGGCATCAAGCGTTTGCAGATAAACGGAATCCACCCACGGCATCTTGGCGGTGAAACGGGCCTTTTGAAATTGGCTGTCGACGAAGTCTTCAAGATCGTCGGAACCGGTGTTTTCAAACAAAAACAATTCCTGCGCGATCAGATCGCGATCGTCGGGGATGGCGTAATGGGCCTCGTCGTTGGCGTGCAGGGCGCGGTTGGATTCTTTGAGAATGTCGGCCAGCGACAACGTCTTGCCGACGTCGTAGTGTTCGGTCGATAGGACTTCGATGTCGCGATTGAGCCGTTCCAGGCCTTGCATGATTTTCGGATCGTACAGGCCGTTTTCGCGTTTGGTATCGACCACCACTTCCACCGCGCTGGCGCCTTTCATGCGCAGATCGATGAAGTCCGTGGCGGCGCGCGCGGGTTCGTCCTTGGGCAGCCAAGTGAACGGCTGGTGAGAAAATTGCAGCTGTGCGGCACCCGCCAGTGCGATGGTCAGCGCGATGGCGGTGACGATCACCACCAACGACGCACGGTTCACGGAAAACCGCGCCACCCCTGTCAGCAAGCTATCCATGCGCGCATGGCGCTTGTGTGCACGATCGCTGGATTGGGCTTTGAGCGGCAGGATGCTCAGCAGCGCCGGCAACATCACCAAGGTCAAAAACAGCGACAGCATAATGCCCAAAGCGGCGATGACGCCAAGATCGGCAATTGGCGCAATCTCAGCCCCGGCGAACGACGCGAGGCCCGCGGCGGTGGTCAGCGAGGTCATGACGATGGGCAATCCCGAATGGCCCAGCGCATGCGCCACGCTGTCGCGTCGTCCATGGCCGGATTGAATGTGACGGAAAAACACCGACAACAGGTGAACCGATGCGCCGACGCCGACCGCCAAAAGGAACGATGGCAAAATTTGCATCGGCAGCGTTAATGCGCGCCCGGTGATCGGCAACAGCCCCATGGTGCCGAGCACCGATGCGATGACCACCATCAACGGCAACACCACACCCGAAACGCGTCGGAACATGACGAATAAGATCGCACCGATGATGGCGATGGCCATCAGCAAAAAGCGTTTGAGGTTGGTTTGCATGGATTTTTTGAGTACATCGACAATCACCGGCGAACCGCCGACATGAACTTTAAAATCGGGTGCGTCATAGGCCATGGCGATACGGGTCACGGTGTCGACCAATTCGGTGTTTTCCGTGTCGGTCAGATACACGCGTTCCACCGGCTCGCCGGTGGGGGCGTCCAAATCGTCGAACCCGCCCAGTGCGTCGTCTTGGGTGACGCCTTGCGACGAAAACGCGTTGGTGCGGATCACGATGGTGGTGATTTTTTGATCTTTGGACAGCAACAGATTTTCAAGCAGCGGGTTGGCCATCGCGCGCTGGCGTTTTTCTTCAAAGCCCGCAGGTGTGCTCGGCCAGGTTTCGAACAGGTCTTCGACGATCAATTCGTCTTCTTCGCCGTAGGTATTGCGCGCATTGATCAGGCTGTTGATGTCGTCCAGATGCGGGGTGTTGTCTTGCAGCTCATGGTGCAGTTTTTCGAGCGTCTTGAGAAACGCCGGGGCGAACACATCGGGCGCTTCGATGGCGATCATCACCAATTCATCGCGACCGAACTGGTCGCGAAAGGTGTTGTAGGCCAAAAGGGCGGGGTCTTCATCGTGCAAGAAGCTTTCCGTCGCCGTGTCCATGACGATTTTCGGCAGCTGACTGGCCAGACCGCCCACTAGGGCAAGGCTCAAGATCAGCGCGATCCATGCGCGCCGCGCGACCAAGTGACCAAAGGCGGCAAAGCCGTTTTCAATGCGTTGGCGGAGTGTCTCGGCCATAATCGGTTCTCTCTTTTGGGTCAGGTAGCCTTGCGCAGGCCGTTCAACAACATGTCGGCGATGGTCTCGGCTGCGTCTTGCAGGGATAATTCAGGATTAAGCGGGGAACCCTCAGGCGCCAGCGCGGCGACGCGGCGTCGGATCGGTCCGTTGGTGGCGTAAAGTGAGCAGGCCCCCATCAGCATCATGTGCACCAAAAACGGATTGACCGGGTTGAAGCGTGCTTGTTCGACGCCCTCAGCGAGGGTTTGTTTCAGCGCCCCGACCATGCGCGCCATCAACGGCAGAACGGTGTCGGGCAGATTGCGCCCGCCGCTGGCGACTTCGCGCAGCATGATGGCGCTGAACTGTTCGGGGTGGTCATGGTCATCAACCAAAATACGCGCAAAAGTGCGTACCCGATCTTCAGGATCATCGATGGTTTGAAGCATCTTTTGCATACGCGCGCCTTTGGCGGAAAAAATCCGTTCCAACACGGCGGCGTAAAGCGCGTCTTTATCGCCGATGCGATAATACAGCGTCGCTTTATTGACGTTCGCGGCTTTGGCGATTTCGTCCACGCGCGCGCCTTCGAAGCCCTTTTCGGCAAACGCAGCGGCGGCGATGTCGAGGATGTCGTCATTGGACGGCATCGCCCGTGAGGGTGAGGTCGCGGATGGAGGTGTCATAATTCAACCGTTTGGTTTAACCAATTGGTTGGAATATGCGTAAAGCAAGCACAGCTGTCAAGCCACAAACCGTAGGTTTATGTTAAGCTGTTGAAAAGATGGCTTTAATTGAAGAAGTCGACGGGGATCGAATAGTAGAGGATCGCCGATTCCGTACCCGGATTGGTTTTGCCGAGCGAGGCGTTGGAATAATGCGACACCGCGACGCCGAGGCGCGAACGGTCGTCGAAGCGGTACGCGGCTTCGAGCTGAGAGCGAAATTGCAAGGCGTAATCGAGGTCCAGCTTGGTGTTGCCACCGCTGTGGAAATTCGGCGCGAAGCTGGGCGTGACGACAAAGCGATTGCCCAAGTAGATGTCCATCAAGATGCCTGCGCCGAGAAACACTTGGGTGGAATCGTTTTTCGATACCGCACCGGCGACAAACGGTTTGACCAGACCGAAGATTTTTTCATCATGGCGGTATTCCATGCGCACTTCGATGCCTTCGTCTTTTTGACGGTTCCAGTCATAGGTGCCAGCACCGATGGACAGGAATGCAGGGTCGTCGGCGTGCGCGGTCGTCGCGAGTGCAGAGCTTGCAAGGACAAAGCCCATCATGACGGTTTTGGCGGCGATAGATTTTACGGTGCGCATGTGCGGACGATTCCCTTCCTCTGTGTGGGGCATTTAAAGGGAAAAAGGCTCTAAAATCAATGCGTATGAATCGTTTTGATGGCGTTGTTGGCACCGGTGTGGCGATTAAGACACGCGTAAATCTGGATCAAGTCTAGATCAAATCCTGGGCCATGGTGTCCGCCGCGCGCGACAACGCCCGCGAAATACCCGGTTCCATCCCCGAATGACCGGCGTCCGACACCACCACCAATTGGGAATTGGGCCACGCCAAGTGCAAAGTGTGCGCGGTTTTGATCGGGCAGATGACGTCGTAACGGCCCTGCACGATGATCGCGGGCAAGGGGCGCACGGCGTCGAGTTTGTCCAGCAGTTCATTGTCTTGCAAAAACAGATCGTGCTTGAAGTAGTGCGCTTCGATACGGGCCAGAGTCAGGGCGTAATGGTCAAATGCCTGTCCACCCGACGGCAGGGTGTGGGGCAGCAGCGTCGAACATAAACTTTCATAGCGCGCCCAGGCCCGGGCGGCGGGCAGGTGTTGTTTGATGTCGGGACTGAACAGCCGCTCGCAATAGGCATTGAGCAAAGCGTCGCCACTCAAACCTTCCCCCGTTAGGCCGCCGACGTGTTGGGAAAACGCGCTGTGGTGTTCGGGAAAAAAGCCCGCCATGCCGTTTAAGAACCAATCGACTTCGGGCTTGGTGCCCAAAAATACGCCGCGCAAGATAAAGCCCAAGCACCGATCGGCATGACGGGTACCATACGTCAGCGCCAGCGTCGCGCCCCACGAGCCCCCCGCCACCAGCCATTTTTGAAAGCCCAAATGGCTGCGCAGCTTTTCCAGGTCGTCGACCAGATGGTCGGTGGTGTTGTCTTGAAGACTGGCGTATGGGGTCGAGCGACCGGCACCGCGCTGGTCGAACAGCACGATGCAATACTTGTTGGGATCGAAATAGCGCCGCTGGGTCGACACCGTGCCTGCGCCGGGACCGCCATGCACGAACACCACCGGAATGCCGCCGGGGTGGCCGGAAAGCTCATAATACAGGCGATGCCCATCGCCGACATCCAGCATATCGCTGGCGTAGGGCTTGATTGGCGGGTACAGACCTGTATCGCGCGCGCTGTCCATGGGCGAGACTTTCATCAATTTTGGCTTAGTATACGGAATATAGGCGCGTGTTGGATATCAAAGAAGGACCCGTTATGGCTTTAGCCCGGTTTTTTTTCGTCATCGTACTGTTTGCGCTCAGTGGTCCGGCTTGGGCGGAAGGGCCTCGCGTTCTGGTCGACGGCGGCCAAGCGCGGGTGACGGCGGTGATCGATGGCGACACCGTGGTGCTGGACGATGGTCGCCAAGTGCGCCTGGTCGGCATTCAAGCGCCAAAGTTGGCATTGGGTCGGCCCAACTTCGCCGCGTGGCCGTTGGGCGAAGAGTCCAAATCGGCGTTATCTGAGATGGTGTTGAACCGCGACGTGAACCTGCATTTGGGCACCACACCCCAAGACCGTCATGGCCGCGTTTTGGCGCATTTGACGCGGGCCCAAGATGACCTGTGGCTGCAGGGCGAAATGCTCAAACGCGGCTTGGCGCGGGTGTATACGTTCCCCGACAACCGTGCGCTGGGTGGGGAACTGTTGAGTTTGGAACGTCAAGCGCGCAGCGACGCCCGGGGCATGTGGGCGCTGCCCTTTTATGCGTTGCGCACTGTTGACAACGCACAGTTCGACATTGGCACGTTTCAGATTGTCGAAGGCCGGGTGCAATACACCGCCAAGATCAAAAAGCGCATCTATCTGAATTTCGGCGCGGATTGGCGCAGCGACTTCACCATCAAAGTCAGCGTTCGCGATGAGCGCCTGTTTCAAGATGCAGGCATCGATTTGCTGGCGTTGAAAGGCCAGCGGGTTCGGGTGCGCGGTTGGTTGAAATCGCAAAACGGCGCGATGATCGAACTGGACCATCCGGAACGTTTGGAACTTCTCGACGTGAATTGAACGTCGAGATGGGTGACAGCACCCGCTTGCGCGCTTATATTTTCGTCTATGAGAAACATGCACCTAAACGGCGTTGATCGCCTGATGGCCCTGCTGCCCGCGTTGTTGCTGGTGGCGGCGTGCTCCGCCAATCCCGCCACCGGCAAGCAGAGCTTCACGGCCTTTATGTCGCCGGAAAAAGAACTTCAGGTCGGCGCCGAAGAACACCCTAAAATTCTCAAGCAGTTCGGTGGCGCATTTACCGACAAGTCGTGGAATGCCTATGTGCGCGACATCGGTTTGGAACTGGCCAGTTATTCCGAAATGCCGGAGTTGCCATGGACCTTTACGGTCTTGAACGACACCCAAGTCAATGCGTTCGCGTTGCCGGGTGGATATGTCTACATCACGCGCGGCTTGCTGGCGCTGGCCAGCGACGAAGCGGAAATGGCCGGTGTGTTGAGCCACGAAATCGGCCACGTCACCGCGCGTCACACCGCCCAACGCTACAGCTCGACCGTTGCCACCAATCTGGGCATTCAGGTGTTGGGTGTGTTGACCCAGGCTGCGGGTGTCGGCGGCGCGGAAAACATCGCCGCCGTGGGGGCGGAGCTGGCATTGAAAAGCTATTCGCGTGAGCAGGAATTGGAAAGCGATATGCTCGGCGTGCGCTATCTGGCCCGCGCCGGGTACGATCCCGATGCCATGGCGAGCTTCTTTGAAAAGCTCAGCGCCCATCAGCGCATCGAAGGTCTGATCGCGGGCGATCCCAATGCGGCGGAAAAGCACAATATGCTCGCCACCCATCCGCGCACGGCGGATCGCATCGTTCAGGCCATCGATCTCGCCGATAAAAATGGTGCAGGCGGCGTGCGCCGTGAGGCTAAACGTTATTTGGCGAAAATTGATGGCATGGTGTTCGGTGACGACACCGATCAAGGATTGGTGCGCGGCACCGAATTTATCCATCCCGATCTGCGCTTTCGTTTTGAAGTGCCCGAAGGCTTCACCATCCGCAACATGCCCGACATGGTCCTGGCCACCGACAAAGACGGCAATTCGATCAAGTTCGCTGATGCGTCCGCCAAGGACGTGCGCGACGCGGGCAGCATGGAAAAATACCTCACCCACAAATGGAGCGGCGACGCCAACATGGAACATGTCGAATGGATCGACATCAACGGCATGAAGGCGGTCACCGGCGGGGCCCAAGTGTGGACCGGAAAGCGCAATGTGGATGTGCGGCGCATTGTCATCGAACAAGACAAAGACAGTTACTGGCGCTTTCAATTCGTCGCCGGGACGGGGGACGCCAAGCTCCTCAATGAACCGTTTCGGCGCACCACGTACAGCTTTCGCAGCATCTCAAAGTCCGAGGCCGATGCCGTGCATCCGTGGCGGGTGCGCGTCGTAACGGTGGGCCGTGGCGTGACGTTCGACGATCTGGTCGCGTCCATGGCGATCGATGAATATCCAAAAGAATGGTTCGAGGCGCTCAACGGCATCGGTCCCGACGATCCGCTGATCCCCGGCATGCGGGTTAAAGTGATCAAGTGAACGCTGAAAACGCACAACAAAAAAGGCCGGAGCAGTTCAGCACCGGCCTTTTTTGATGAATTCAGAGACCTCGATTAAGCTGCGGTGAGCAGCTTTTCAAGTTTCTCTTGAGCTTTTTCCATGTCGATTTTTTCGACCGCCGCCACTTCACTGGCCAGGCGTTCGATCGCTTGTTCGTAGATTTGGCGCTCGGAAAACGACTGGTCGGGCTGGTCGGCGCGACGGTGCAGGTCGCGCACCACTTCGGCGATGGACACCGGGTCGCCCGAGTTGATCTTGGCTTCGTATTCTTGGGCGCGGCGGCTCCACATGGTGCGTTTGACGCGTGCGCGGCCTTTCAGCGTGGTCAGCGCGCCTTCCATGACTTTTTTGGAGCTCAGCTTGCGCAAGCCGGCATCGGTCACTTTGCCAACAGGCACACGCAAGGTCATGCGCTCGCTTTCGAACGAGATCACGAACAGTTTCAGCGCATGTCCGCCGATTTCTTGCTTTTCCACGCCGAGAACTTTACCAACGCCGTGGGTCGGGTACACCACGAAGTCGCCGGTGCTAAACATCAGTTTATCTGCCATTTGTCGCCTTCTAGATCGATCATGATTAAGCGCTTTTGCGCATTGTTTTTGCTCGGTGCGCCGTTTGGCGCGTTTGTGAACTCAGGATCAAACGTAAGGACAAAGCCGAAAAAAATACCGCCCACAGCAGGTGCTGTGCGTCAGGTTAAGCTTTTCATGATGTGTGGCGTTAACGCCGCGATCCGTCCTGAAAGTTTTGAGTTCGGTCTTAAAACCTTGAGTTCTGTTCCTCTACGCTGCGCATGGTATGAACCGGGGTAAGAACCGGCGCAACGGCCACGGAATCTGAACAAAGGAAAGCCGGCCCAGGGGACCAGCTTCACAAAAGTGTATCACAAATGAACAAAAAATACACCCCTTCGGTTTGTTTCGACCGTAAAGAGCGCTCATAAGGGCAGAAATAGGCCCTTTGGGGATGGTTTTGGGCCAGCGGATCGAATCCACCAGCCCAAATCACAAAGCCCCAAAAGTCAGCATATGAAAATTTAGTCGCCTGCGCCTGGCTTTTCGCTGAGCATGCTTTCCTTATCGGGCTTGCCGTTCCATTCGTCGGCGTCGGCGGGACTTTCGCGCTTGCGCGTGATGTTCGGCCATTCGGCGGAGAATTTGGTGTTGATGTCCAGCCATTTTTCGATATTGGGTTCGGTGTCGGGCAGGATCGCTTCCGCCGGGCATTCCGGCTCGCACACACCGCAATCGATGCATTCATCGGGATTAATGACGAGGAAGTTTTCACCTTCGTAAAAGCAATCAACGGGGCACACTTCGACGCAATCTTGGTATTTGCATTTAATGCAGTTTTCGACGACGACGTAGGTCATTCTTAACTCCGATTATGGCAATGGGGGTCAATCTTTGCGTTTTGTTTACGCGATTTGCTGCAGGTGCTCAAGTGGCATAAAACCATTATGCTTTTGTGGGTATTTTCGCCAAAACGCGCTTGCGGGCTTCACCGCTTTCGCGGTCGGAAACATATAACAATCCTGAGAGTCTACGCACCAGATTGGATTCATAATCATGTAACTCGCCATCTGCGTACGCGACTTCCCACAGCATCTCGATCAACTCGATCCGCTCAGAGTGCTCGAAATTTTCCTTGATGGTACGGGTCAGCGTGTACAGCTCGTTGGACTCGGCAATGGCGGTTTCGGCCTCATCGAGTAGCGTTTCGGCATCATCGGTTGCCAATTCGAAGCGGTCTTTGAGCAGGCGCAGCACCACCGCGCGCTCATCTTCGCCAAAGGTGCCGTCCATCACGGCGGCTTCGACCAACAGGGCCGCGGCGGCCAGTTGCAGATTGTCTTGTTTGATTTGCCCCGGCGTATCGGCAACGGAGAACAGTTTCTTCAGGCGGTTGAGCATTATGATAATCCCTTGGTGCGTTTGCGCCGATTTGAGACGGTGATGGTGAGCGCTGAAAGGATTGTTAGGGCACTTGGTGAAAAAAAGAAACCCCGGATTTCCGGGGTTTCGTGTGCGGCCTAGATGATTTAGTTCAAGCCGCGTAGATCAAGCGCTGACCAGTTCCAACGCTGAGATCGCCCCGGGTCGCCATGGCGAAGCGGTCGCGCAGCGATCCGACCTGCCCCGCCAGGACACGTCCGACGTTCGGCACCAAATCCAGCGACGCCAACGGGTCCAGTGCACGCGGGCTGAGACGCGATTTGTTGAGTGAGCGCGCGACCGCTGGATCCATGGCGTTTACGGCCTCAAATGCGCCCGCCATGAACGGCGACATGGGCATGTTGGTTTGTGCGATGCGTGCGGTCTCAGTGCGGGTTTGCTCGACGGTGATGCTTTCACAGCCGTAGGTCGGGATGTCTTCACCATCGATATGTTTGATCAACAAGTTGTAAAACGTCGACAGGTTTTCGATGGTTTGTTCGGCTTGTACTTCTTGGTTTTTATAGGGCAGCAAGACGTTGTCGCGCCAGAAGTCGAGAAAGTGAATGTGTTGTTCGGAATGCTCTTGCAGCGTGTCGCGACCGATCAGGTCTTCTGTCGCTTTGTACACCAGGCCTTCTTCTTCGTTGAGGAAGTGGATGTACAGATACAGCGAAATGGTGTCGATGACATTATCGGCGATGCGGTCTTGGCCGCGTTGCAGGGCGGTCAGGGCATGACGAAATAAGATCACCAGCATGGCGTGCTGCATGTCGTTGTAGCAATGCTCGGTGCGCAAAAAATGCGGTAAATCCTGGATTGCCGTCAGCTCGTCGGTCGAATACGTCATGGTGGGCCCCCTATTGTGTTTGAGGCCAGTTCCTTAGCGCTTAAGGTGCGCCTTTCCCCCCTGGCCATTTATGTGTGCCGACAGTGTGGCGAAGCGGCCAAGCACAGGCCAACGTGCATTCGAGGTAACGTACGGGGCAAAAGTAGGCGTGGAATACACCGAACGTATAACACTTATAGGTGTTCTAAGGTGAGGTCAGTCGTGGTCGCGCAGTTTGTCGATGGCGCGGCGTTCGGCTTTGGTGGGGCGACCGGCCCCGGCTTCGCGTTCACCGGTTTTGGCGGGTGTGAAGGGGCGTTCCGTTTTCGGCGGTGCGGGCGGGCTGAGGTCTTCGTAGAGCCCTTGGGCTTCGGGCGCAGGGCCGCGCCGGGTGCCGATGGCTTTGATTTTGACCACCCAAATGCGCGTGCCGGTGGCGAAGGTCAAGATGTCGTCGGCACCGACCATCACGTGGGCTTTGTTGATCACGTCGTCGTTGACGCGCACCTTGCCCGCTTGGCAGAACTTGCCTGCCAGGGTGCGGCTTTTTAAAAAGCGCGCGTGCCACAGCCATTTGTCGATGCGAATGCGGTCCATGTCCGTGCGTTAGGTCTTCAGCTTGAGGTCTTTCAGCTTGGCGAACGGGCTGTCGGGATCGAACTGCGGTTCGCGCACCTTGGACTGTGATTCAGCCTGTGACTTACCCTGTGATTTACCGGGGGGCTTTTTGCCACCGCTTTGCGGACGACGGCCTTTGTGTTTATTGGCCGGGCGCTTTTTGTTCGGCCCATCTTGTTTGGACCGGTCTTGTTTGGCCCCGTCCTGTTTGGATACGTCTTGTTTTGGTGCGCCATCCGTTGGTGCTGCGTCAGTCGTCGCTGCGTCGGTTTTGGGCTTGCGTGGTTTGTTTTTGTGTTGCGGGCGGCTGCGCCAAGATTTTGGCGTCCACTTGCCGTCTTTGTCGGCGTGGAATCCAAGGCTCACCATGATGCCGGGCAGCTCGTCCGCGGCGCAGCCTGCCAGCGATAAAAAGTCTTCGTTGGCTTCAAATGCGCCTTTGGCCGCTTCCAGGCGTTTCCACGCCATCTCGGCAATGCGTTCCAACATGTCGGCGCGCACGAACAGTGCACCCGCAGGGCGGAAACCCGCCGCGCGCAGCCAGCCTTCGGGTTCGTGCTTTTCGCGTTTCAGCGACACCCGACCTGCGGGTGGCGGCGCCAGCAACGGATCGCTGGCTTCGAACACGCCCCACAACAGCACCGACAATTCCGCCGCCGCCGGGCGCAAAAGTGCCGGGATGTAGATCAAGTGACGACCGATGCGAATACCGAGACGGCGCAACTCATGGCGGTCTTCACGCGACAAGGCTTTGATTTCTTCGCTCGCTTCGTGACGCGGCAGCGCGCCGAGGCTTTCGGTCAGCTGGTAAACCAGCCCGCGCGCCACACCTTGCAGCGGCGCTTCGCGCGCCGCCAACAGCAAGCCCAAACGGTCGCGCACCAGATCGCCGACCCATGCCTGCAAGCGGCTTTCAATGCGGTCTTTTTGTTCGGCTTCAAGCAGATCGCTGTTCAGCGCGGCGATGTGGGGGCGTAGCAATTCACCGCCCTTGGCGAACTTGGCCACCGGCTCACCGCGCCAATGCACGCGGCCATCGGCGGTGAAGGTGAACGCGCCGTCGGCGTCCGCCGTGAGCATGGCGACGCGATCGGTAATTTTTGCACGCAAGGCTTTTCCGGCTGCAGAATCGAGCACTTTGGCCGCCAGCGAGGTCTCGCTTTCGGTGGGCACGAAACGAAAGCCGTTCAATTGGCCCAAATGATGGCCTTCGACTTCCAATGTCCCGTCGTCATGCAGCGCGGTCGCCAGCGGCACGTCGTCTTTGAGCGTCTTCACCAGTTGGCTGGTGCGTTTATCGACGAAACGCTGAGTGAGCTTTTCGTGCAAAGCGTCGGACAGACTGTCTTCGATGGTGCGGGTGCGCTCTTGCCACTCCAGCGGATTTTCCAGCCATGCGCCTTGATGGGAGACAAAGGTCCAGGTGCGGATCGCGGCGATGCGTGCCATCAGGGTGTCGATGTCACCGTCGGTGCGCTCGATGCGTTTGACCCGCTCATCAATCCAGTCGTCGGGAATGCGCGCATCCGTGCTCATCAAATGTTGGTAGATGCGGCCCAAAAGCTGCGGGTGTTCGTCGGTGTGGATGTTGCGGAAATCGGGAATGCGCGCCACGTCCCACAGTTTAGCGACCGCATCGCGGCTGGTGGCTAGCGCCTGGATGGCGTCATCACCCAGCAAGGTGTCAAGCACGTGCTCGTCATCCGCTTCGCGCGCGCGGCGCAAAACGCCGTGATCGGGGCGTTCCGCCAGCGAGGCCTTGAGCTTTTTGATCGATGCAAAATCAAGCTGGCTGTTGCGCCAAAAAACGAACGGTTGCGCGGCGAAGCTGTGCTGTTCGATGGCTTCGACGGCGCTGGCGCCCAATCCGGTGACGTCGCCGGTGGTGCCGAAGGTGCCGTCGTTCATGTGCCGTCCGGCGCGCCCGGAAATTTGCGCCAGTTCGGCGGGCTGCAAATCGCGCATGATGCGGCCGTCGAATTTGCGCGTCGCGGCCAGCGCAACGTGATCGACGTCCATGTTCAGGCCCATGCCGACCGCGTCGGTGGCGACCAAATAATCGACTTCGCCGGATTGGAACATTTCCACCTGGGCGTTGCGGGTGCGGGGGCTGAGCGCGCCCATGACGATGGCCGCGCCCCCCGACTGGCGACGGATCAGTTCGGCGATCGAATACACGTCGTTGGCGGAAAATGCCACGATGCAACTGCGTGGTTTCAGGCGGGTGAATTTTTTGTAACCGGTGTAGCGCAGCGTCGACAGGCGCGGGCGGGTCTGAAAATCGACATCGGGTACCAACGCTTGGATCACGTCCTTGATGGTTTCCGCGCCCAAAAACATGGTTTCCAGGCTGCCACGATAGTTCAGCAAGCGGTCGGTAAAGACATGACCACGATCGGTATCGGCGCACATCTGGATTTCGTCGATGGCGGCGAATTCGAACGTTTGGTCGGACGGCATGCTTTCCACGGTGGTGAGGAAATAGCGCGCGTTCGCGGGCACGATCTTTTCTTCGCCGGTGATCAGCGCAACTTGCCCGGCCCCCTTGGCCTTGACGGCGCGTTCATAGTTCTCGCGCGCCAGCAAACGCAGCGGAAAGCCGATGACGCCGGAGCCATGGGCGAGCATGCGCTCCATAGCCAAGTGGGTTTTGCCAGTATTGGTGGGACCCAATACGGCGCTGATCTGTGCGCGTTCGCGGGAGGTATCTATTTGCATGTGCGAAGTTTTAGCCTTCTTTGCGTTGATTTTCCAGCAGGGAAACAAGCGGCACGAACGCCACCGGTAAAACCGCTTGGCTGGTGAAGTGGCCTTGGGTGTTTTTGCGACCAACAAGAAGCATTTGCGGGCCTAAGTGCGGACCTTGGGGAATGACCATGCGACCGCCCCGTGCGAGCTGATCGATCAGCGCGGGCGGGACCGGTCCATCGACGGCGGCGGTGACCAACATGGCGTCATAGGGCGCATGCTCAGGCCAGCCTTGGGTGCCGTCGCCACAGTGGATGTGAACGTTGTTATAGCCTTGTGTTTCTAGGGCTTGGTGGGCGCGATGGGCGAGGTCGTCCAGGCGTTCGACGCTGTACAGATCAACGCCCAATTCGGCCAGCACGGCGGCCTGATAGCCCGATCCGGTGCCGATTTCCAACACCCGTTCGTCGCCCTTGAGGTCGAGCAAATCGGTCATCAGCGCGACGATGTAGGGCTGCGAGATGGTTTGGCCGAGCCCAATTGGCTGGGGTCGATTGGCGTAAGCGACGGCGGGCGGCACGTCGTCGGGGATGAACGCTTCGCGCGCCACCCGGGCGATGGCGTCGATGACGGCATCTGAGAACCGGCTCCGCCCGGTCCAAAACGCTGTTTCGGCGGCTTCGCGCTGGATGGCGTGGGCCAGGGCGTCGCGATGCCACTGGGCGTCATGCACGGGTGTCATGCACTGGCTTTGCGTTGCTCATCACGGCGCTTGCCGACGATTTTTTTGACTTGGCTGTCGACCGCGTTGAAGGCATCGCGCAGCGCGACGTGCACGTCATCGTGCGCGGGGTTGTTGCCCCGGTCATTGTGCACGATGTGTCCGGCCCCCGGCACGGTCATGTCGATGTTGAAGTGAAACAGCTTCCCCTGAGCTTGAGATTTGTGTGGTAGTTCCACCACCACACGACAACTGGTGATTCGCCCGTAAAGGGCTTCGATTTTGTCGATGCGGCCTTGAATCTCACTTTCGACGGCATCGGAATGATCGCATCCATGAAAACTAATCTGGACGGGAACTTGCATGATGGTTCTCCCCTGAAATTGTGCGTGGGGTGGTGCGCCTGTAACAGGCGTGGCGGACCGAACGGTCCGTATAAAGGTGGGATTTATTCGGTGGCTTCACTGAAAAACAGTGGGTTTTGAGCATCTTGCATCACTCTTTGTTCTTACGTCTTCAGTATACGCCTCTCAATACGTCTGCGCGAGTCCAATGCGTCGAGGGTGGATCGAAAAATTACCCGCCTACGGGCTTGCGAACGGGGCCATTTTCGCCCATATCTCGCGGGTCTTCGGACCTGTTTTTCACGTACGTCATTTTGAGGGAACACATCATCATCATGAGCAAGGAAACTTTCTCTTTTCAAACCGAAGTCAGCCGCCTGTTGGACATCGTCGCGGGCTCGCTATATTCCAACCGCGAAATTTTTCTACGCGAACTGATCTCCAACGCGTCCGATGCGTGCGACAAGCTGCGCCACCAAGCTTTGACCGCACCGTCGTTGATCGAAGGCGATCACGATTTCAAAATCGAACTCAGCGTCGATGATACGGCCAAGACCATCACCGTGTCCGACAACGGTATCGGCATGAACCATGACGATCTGCTGGAAACGCTGGGCACCATCGCCAGTTCCGGCACCGGCGCGTTCATCGAACAGCTGGGCAAGGACGACAAAAAAGATATGGGCCTGATCGGTCAGTTCGGCGTCGGTTTTTATTCCGCGTTCATGGTGTCTGAAAAAGTCGAAGTCACCACCCAGAAAGCCGGGGAGAAAGAAAGCTGGCTATGGGTGTCCGACGGCAAGGGCCAATTCACCATCGAAGAAACCTCAGGCGACGCCGCCCGGTCAGAGCGCGGCACCACGGTGGTGTTGCATATGAAAGACGACGCCAAGGAATTCCTTGAAGCGTCGCGCATCACCCACATCGTCAAAACCTATTCCGACCACATCAGTTTTCCGGTGATGCTCGCCAGTGAGGGGGCCAGCAAAGACGACGCTCAAAAAGACGGCAAAGAAGGCGACGAAAAGGTCAACGAACCGCTCAACGCCGCATCGGCCATTTGGACGCGCATGTCCAAAGACATCACGGCGGAACAGTACAAAGAATTTTATCACCATTCCGCCCATGCCTTTGATGAGCCGTGGATCACCATCCACAACCACATCGAAGGCGTGGTCAATTATACCAACTTGCTGTTCATTCCGTCCGTGCGGCCGTTCGATCTGTTCGACCCCGAACGCAAGGGCCATGTGAAGCTGTATGTGAACCGGGTGTTCATTACTGAGCAGACCGATGGCTTGTTGCCGCCTTATCTGCGCTTTTTGCGTGGCGTGGTCGACAGCGAGGACCTGTCGCTCAACATCTCGCGCGAGATGCTGCAAACCGACCCCAAACTCGCCAAAATCCGCACCGGTTTGACCAAAAAGGTCTTGGCCGAGCTGAAGAAAAAAGCCACCAAAGCGCCCGAAGATTACGCCCAGTTCTGGGACAACTTCGGCGTGGTGCTCAAAGAAGGTTTGGTCGATGACTTCGCCATGCGCGACAAGCTATTGGAACTGACGCGCTTTAAGTCCACGGCCCAAGACGTGACGTCTTTGGCGGGCTACGTGGAACGCATGAAGGACGGTCAAGACGCGATCTATTACATCACCGGCGAAGACGCGACCCAAGTCGCCACCTCGCCGCATCTGGAAGGCTTCAAGGCCAAAGGAGTTGAGGTTCTGTTGCTCACCGATCCGGTCGATGAGTTCTGGATGCAGCACATCACCCAGTTCGATGAAAAACCCTTTAAATCCATCACCCGCGGTTCGGCGGATCTCGACGGTGTGAAATCCGACGACAGTGACGACAAAACAGACGACGATAAAACGGATGAGGTTCCCAGCCTGGATATGCTGATCGCCGCCATCAAGTTGGAATTGGGCGACAGCGTCAAAGACGTGCGCGCCTCCAAACGTTTGACCGAAAGCCCGGTGTGTCTGGTGGCCGATGAAGGCGACATGGACGTCAACATGGAACGCTTGTTGCGGCGTCACGGCCAGATGCAAAACGGACTGCCGCGTGTCCTGGAGATCAATCCAACGCATGCTATTGTTAAGAAGCTGGCGGAACGCGCCGATGGAAATGCCGAAGACGCGTTGCTCAAAGACGCCGCTCATCTGTTGCTGGATCAAGCGCGCATCGCCGAGGGTGAAACCCCTGCCGATCCGGCGGCGTTTGCAAAACGTCTTGCATCGGTGATGATCCACGCTCTTTAATACGTCATCGAACGTAAAGTGGTCAGATGTAAAGGAGAGGGATGCATGAGGAATTTGAAGAAAACCGTAGCTTTGGGTTTTGTCACCCTATTTGCCTTGGGCGTGGCAGCGTGTTCACCGGAAGTCGGCTCACCCGAATGGTGCACGCAGATGAAAGAAAAACCCAAAGGCGACTGGACCAGCAACGAAGCTGCTGACTTCGCCAAAAATTGCATCATGTAAAAGGTTTTTTGGCGAACGCCAGAATGAACAAAAGGCGCGGTCCTCAATATGAGGGGCGCGCCTTGTTTGTTCAGCCTTGCAGATCGCGCAGTTTGATGAGGGCAGGGTCGTAGCCGGCCCCGGCGGCTTCCTCAAACCAGTTGATGGCTTGCTTGAGGTCTTTGGCGGTGCCGATACCTTGTTCATAAATTTCGCCGATGCGGTAGTAGCCTTTGGAAAAGCCGCTGTCGCCGGCGGTCTGGTACCAATTGATGGCTTCTTTGATGTTGACGGGCGTGCCGTTTTTGCCTTCTTCGTGCAATTGACCAAGATGGTAATAGCCGAGCTTATAGCCCTCGTCCCCGGCCAGTTCGTAGAAATTAATAGCTTGCTGTATATCGCGTTCGACACCCCAGCCATGTTCGTAACATCGCCCGAGATTGTCTTTGGCTTGGGCGTGCTCGGCACTGGCGCGCTCAAACATCACGAAGGCGACGGCTTGATTTTTTTCGACGAATTCACCGTTGAGGTACATCATGCCAAGATTGTTGACCGCTGGCGGGTGGTCTTGCAGTGCGGACGCTTTGTATAGGTTGTAGGCCTTTTTCAGATCTTTCTTGGTGCCGCGGCCCAAATGGTAGATCAGCGCGAGACTGAACTGCGATTGCGCATGACCGGTTTCGGCCAGTTCCCTGAACTCTTTAATCGCTTTGGCCCATTTGCCTTGGCGCACCAAGACCAGGCCGTCTTTGTAGGCGGCTTGGGCGACAGGCGCGTGCAAACCGACGACAAGCGGTGCAAGGACGGCAATGAGCAAGGTGAAACGGCGTGTGTTGGCTTTCATGGCCCTAGCATAGCAAAACCCCCGGCCTTTTAGAAAGGCCGGGGGTGCGCAGAGAGAAGATTATTTATCGCGTGATGTTACGATGCGTTGAGATTTCGCAATACGTAGCTGAGGATGCCGCCGTGGCGGTGGTATTCGACCTCATCCAAGGTGTCGATGCGGCACTTGGCGGTGACGAGCTCAGATGTGCCGTCCGCGCGGGTGATCACCACCGACACGTCTTGGCCTGGCGTGATGCCGCCTTCGATGCCGGTGATGTCAAAGGTCTCGTCACCCTTGAGGTTCAAATCCGCGCGGGTTTGGCCGTCTTTGAATTCCAGCGGCAAAACGCCCATGCCGACCAAGTTGGAACGGTGAATGCGTTCGTAGCTTTCCACCAAAACGGCTTTCACGCCCAACAACTTGGTGCCCTTGGCGGCCCAATCGCGAGACGATCCGGTGCCGTATTCCTTGCCCGCGATGACCACCAACGGCGTGCCGTCGTTCATGTGGTTCATGGCGGCGTCGTACATCGACGTTTGCGCACCACCATAGACGGAAAAACCGCCTTCGGTGCCCGGGGCCAGTTCGTTCTTGATGCGGATGTTGGCGAAGGTGCCGCGCATCATGACTTCGTGATTGCCACGGCGCGAACCATAGGAGTTGAAGTCCTGGGGGCGCACTTGATGTTCGGTCAGATACTGACCCGCCGGGGTTTCGGGCTTAAAGCCGCCTGCCGGTGAGATGTGATCGGTGGTCACCGAATCACCCAGAACGGCGAGCAGTTTCGCCCCTTTGATGTCGGTGACATCGTCCGGTTGGGGGGCCAAGCCGGTGAAGAACGGCGGGTTTTGGATGTAGGTAGAACCGGCTTTCCAGCTGAACGTTTCGCCGGTGGCCGACTGCACGTTTTGCCATGCGGGTGTGCCCTTGAAGACATCGGCGTAGCGTTTGGCGAACAAATCGGCGGTGACGACTTTGGCCACGGTCTCGCTGATCTCGGCGTTGGTCGGCCAGATGTCTTTGAGATACACCGGGTTGCCGTCTTTATCTTTGGCCAGCGGTTCGTTGATGATGTCGCGGGTCATCGAACCGGCGATGGCGTATGCGACCACCAACGGCGGCGAGGCCAGATAGTTGGCTTTGACGTGCGGGCTGATGCGGCCTTCGAAGTTGCGGTTGCCCGACAACACCGCGGTGGCGACCAAATCGCCCGAACCGATGGCGTCCGCGATGGGTTCCGCCAACGGGCCGGAATTACCGATGCACGTGGTGCAGCCGAAACCGGCGATGTTAAAGCCCATGGCGTCCAGGCTGTCTTGCAGCCCGGCGTCTTGCAGATAGTCGCCGACCACTTGGCTACCGGGGGCCAATGAGGTTTTCACCCACGGTTTGGATTGCAGGCCCAGCGCGCGGGCTTTTTGTGCCACCAAACCGGCGGCGATCAGCACGTCGGGGTTGGATGTATTGGTGCAGCTGGTGATCGCGGCGATGACCACGTCGCCGTCGCGCAGTTTATAATCCGCGCCAGACACGTCGGCTTCACGCGGCGCGTCGGCACCGGCCATATCTTTCAGCGTGGCTTTAAATGCCGAAGACGCGGCTTTGAGGTCGATACGGTCTTGCGGGCGTTTGGGTCCGGAAATCGCCGCCTCGATGGTGGAGATATCCAGCTCAAGCGTCGACGTGAACACCGGATCGGGGGTGGAGCTGTCGCGCCACATGCCTTGGGCTTTCGCGTAGGCCTCGACCAATGCGATGCGATCGTTGTCGCGCGCGGTCAATTTCAAATAGCTGATGGTTTCCGCGTCCACCGGGAAAATGCCGCAGGTGGCACCATATTCAGGCGCCATGTTGGCGATGGTGGAACGGTTCGGCAGGCTCAGGTGATCCAGCGCCGGGCCGTAGAATTCAACGAATTTGCCGACCACGCCTTTTTCACGCAGCATTTCGACGATCCGCAACACCAAGTCCGTCGCGGTGATGCCTTCTTGCATTTCGCCGGTCAATTTAAAGCCGACCACTTCGGGGATCAGCATCGACACCGGCTGGCCCAACATCGCCGCTTCGGCTTCGATGCCGCCCACGCCCCAGCCCAAAACGCCCAGGCCGTTGACCATGGTGGTGTGACTGTCGGTGCCCACGAGCGTGTCGGGGAACGCCACCGTGGCGCCGTCTTCGTCTTTGGTCCACACCACTTGGGCGAGGTTTTCGACGTTGACTTGGTGACAGATGCCGGTCGACGGCGGAACCACGCGGAAATTGTCGAACGCCTGTTGACCCCAGCGCAGAAACTCATAGCGTTCCTTGTTGCGCTCAAATTCCAGCGCTTCGTTCTTTTCCAAAGCATCGCCGGTGCCCGCATAGTCGATCATCACCGAGTGATCGATGACCAGATCGACGGGGCTCAACGGGTTGATTTTTTTGGCGTCGCCACCAACGGCGACGATGGCGTCGCGCATCGCGGCCAGATCGACCACCGCCGGAACGCCGGTAAAATCTTGCATCAAAACGCGCGCCGGACGGTAAGCGATTTCATGCCCGCCTTTGGCGTCGGACGCCCATGCGGCACAAGCTTTGACATCGTCGGTCGAAACCGTGCGGCCGTCTTCGAAGCGCAACAGGTTTTCGACCAGGACTTTGATGGAATAGGGCAGTTTGGCGACATCGCCGAGGCCGGCCTCTGCGGCGGCTTCAAGGCTAAAATAGTCGTAGGATTTACCGTTTACCTCAAGGGTGCGGCGGGTTTTGAGTGTGTCCTGTCCGGCCATTGGGGGTTCCTCACCGTGTTGTGTCGTTTTGACGTTGGCTGCTTGCGGGCTGTTTGCGCCACCATTTATGTTGCGCTGCAGCATTTCGCGCTCTGTATATCATGATTTACCGCCAAAGCGACAGTTATATCACACTTATGGGTAGGTTTTTTGTGCGCTGCCCATGGGTATTTGAAGATTTAGACTAGGGTATAGCGATTTTGCGCGCGGATGAAAACCATCACATTTCCCCCTTTGTGACACATTCCGACCACAATGTAGGGGTCTAATCATCTTCATCGGACGGCTCATCCCCTCCCCCAAGAGCGAGCCTCCGGTAGTTACAGCTCCTCAAAAGACTACAGGTGAAACAAGTTTTGATCTGAGATTTCCCCGGCCAAAGGCCCCCTCCCAACTGCCCTTTTGTTGGGGAACAATGATTTACTTGCAGTGCTGACCAACTGGCCGGGTTCTTCGGAACCCGGCCTTTCTTTTTGTGTGATGATGTGAGCCAACTTGTAATTGGTGGGGGATGGTTTAAGGTCCTGGCCTCACTTAGAGGTAACACGACTTTTCAATCATGACCGACTTTGACATGACCCGTTTTCGGGGCGAGAAATTGATGTGCGTACGTGGCGAACGCACCGTTTTCAATCGCCTCGACTTCAATCTGGATACTGGCGGCGCGCTGATTTTGATCGGACCCAATGGGTCGGGCAAATCGTCGCTGTTGCGCATGATGGCAGGTTTGCTGAGCCCCGCCGACGGGCGCATGCTGTGGGGTGACGAAGACGCGCTGCACGAAATGGACGAGCACGGCACGCGGCTGCATTACGTCGGTCATCACGATGCGGTCAAGCCGGTGCTGACGGCGGCGGAAAATATCGGCTTTTGGGCACATTTGCGCGACCGGGGCGAAGACGCGATCCAAGACGCCTTGGGCGTGTTCGACATCAAACATCTTTACGACGTGCCGGGACGCTTTTTATCGGCGGGCCAAAAGCGCCGCGTCAATTTGGCGCGCATCATCGCCGCGCCTGCGCCGCTGTGGCTTTTGGACGAGCCGACCACGGCGCTGGACAAAGCCACCATCAAACGTTTGGAAGCGGCCATTCAAGCGCACCGCGACGCGGGCGGCATGGTGGTGCTGTCGACCCACGCCGATGTGGATACGCCGGGGGCTGAAACGTTGAACTTGGCCGATTTCACCTGCACCGCGCCGCTTGACGAACACGTGATGGTCTAGGACGGGCGCTATGGGGAAATTTATCGAACTCGTCAAACGCGATCTGGCGCTGGCTTTTCGCCAGGGCATGGACAGCCTCATGGTGGTGGCGTTTTTCATCATCGCGGTGGTGTTGTTCCCGTTCGGCGTCGGTCCGGAAGTGAACACCTTGGCGAAAATCGCCGGCGGCACCATTTGGGTGGCGGCGTTGCTGTCTTCCATGCTGTCGTTGGAGCGTTTGTTTCAGACCGATTATGACGATGGCTCGTTGGAACTGCTGGCCCTGGCGCCGGTACCGTTGGAAGTCACCGTGCTGGCCAAGGTGGTGGCGCATTGGCTGACCACGGGCTTGCCGCTGATCATCACCGCACCGTTGTTGGCGGTGTTGATGCAGTTGCCCGACGACGGCTTTTTGACCTTGCTGGGGGCGTTGCTGTTGGGCACGCCGACGCTGAGCTTGATCGGTGCGGTGGGGGCCGCGTTGATTTTGGGCTCGCGGCGCGGCGGGGTGTTGCTGTCGTTGTTGGTGCTGCCGCTGTACATCCCGATTTTGATTTTCGGCGTTTCGGCGGTGGATGCGGCGATCTTCGATCAAAGTGTGCGTCCACACCTGCTGTTTTTGGCCGCACTTTTGGTGGGGTCTTTGGCGCTGACACCGTGGGCGGCCGCTGCGGGCCTGCGCCAAGCATTGGAATAAAGGCGTCAAGCCCTCGAATAGGAAAGCCAATTGTCATATTTGCCTCAATTTAGACACGTCGAGGGGGCAAAGTCTGGCAAAACGGAGGTGAAGCGGGTAAAACAATGCCCGCACATCAGCAAACACACACCGGCAAAAATAATAAAAAATGCGTTTTACGCTTGATTGAGAACAGGGGCTCCATGCATCGTTTTGCTAATCCAACTCGTTTTTTGAGAATTGCTGCCGCCGTCCAACCGTGGATGGCCGCGATCACCATCTTGTTGTTCGCCGTCGGCCTCTACATGTCGTTTTTCACCGCACCACCCGATTATCAGCAGGGTGAAAGCGTGCGCATCATGTATGTGCATGTGCCCGCCGCATGGATGGGCATGTTTTGTTATGCCGCCATGGCGATCGCTTCCGCCGTGGCGCTGATTTGGAAGCATCCGCTGGCCGACGTCGCCGCCAAGGCCACCGCGCCGGTCGGTGCGGCGTTCACGTTCTTGTCGCTGGCGACGGGCTCACTTTGGGGCAAGCCCATGTGGGGCACGTGGTGGGTGTGGGATGCACGCCTGACCTCGATGCTGATCTTGCTTTTCTTGTACATCGGTTACATGGCGCTGCAAGGCGCGTTCGACGACCGCGCGCGCGGTGCGAAAGCCTCCGCCGTTTTGGCTTTGGTCGGCGCGGTTAATTTGCCGATCATCAAGTTTTCGGTCGATTGGTGGAACACCCTGCATCAACCTGCTTCCGTGATCAAAATGGGTGGGCCGTCGATCCATCCCGACATGCTGTGGCCTTTGTTGATCATGGCTGTGGCCTTTAAGACGTATTATGTGTGGGTTCTGTTGGTGCGCATTCGCCAAGAACTGACCGCAAACAAAGTCCGGATCCTGCGCTTGAAGCAGGTTCACGGCGGCTAAGGGAGTGCCAAGCATGGCTGAATTTTTTTCCATGGGCGGATACGGGGCGTACGTGTGGCCGTCTTACATCATGACGGCTGTGATCATGGCGGTGCTGTTGATCACCAGCTTGCGCGGTTTGAAAACCACCGAAGCCACCTTTGAGCGGCTCAAGGGCGAAGCACGCCCCAACAAAAGCAACAATCAGGAGACCTCCAATGGCGATGAAGCGTAAACACAAGCGTCTCACTTTCGTGGTGGTTGCCATGGCGCTGGTCGGCGCGGCTACGGGCTTGGTGCTGTTTGCCCTGGGCGATGGCGTGTCGTTGTTCCACAGCCCCACCGACATTGTCGTTAAGAAACCGGATCCTGATCAAAGCATCCGCCTCGGCGGCTTGGTCGAAGAGGGCTCGGTCCAGCGCGAAGAAGGCTCCGCCACCGTGCGCTTTAAAGTCACCGACATGGAAAACACCGTGCAGGTGGTCTACGCCGGGCTGCTTCCCGATCTGTTTCGCGAAGGCCAAGGCATCGTGACCACCGGCAAGGTGGTCGGCGGCGAATTCATCGCCGAAGAAGTCCTCGCCAAGCATGACGAAAACTACATGCCACCCGAAGCCGTCGACGCCTTGAAAAAGTCCGGCCAATGGCAAGGTGATGAGATGGGAGCCGCACAATGATTGTTGAACTCGGTCACTTCGCGTTGATTTTAGGCCTGATGGTGGCCTTGTTCCAATCCACAGTTCCCCTGATCGGCGCGGCGCGCGGCGATGTGCAGTGGATGCGCTTTGCCGGTCCCGCCGCGATGGCCCAAGCGCTGTTCGCGGTGCTGTCGTTTGCGGCGCTGACCTATGCGTATGTGGTGTCGGACTTTTCGGTGCTCAACGTGGCGTCGAACTCGCATTCGCAAAAGCCGATGCTGTATAAAATTTCCGGTGTGTGGGGCAACCACGAAGGCTCGATGATGTTGTGGGTTTTGATCCTCGCCATCTACGGCCTGGCGGTGGCGGTCTTTGGCCGCAACTTGCCGCCGTCTTTGCGCGCGCGGGTGCTGGGCATCCAGGCGCTGATCGCGTTGGGCTTTTATCTGTTTATTTTGCTGACCTCGAACCCGTTTGAGCGGGTTTTCCCCGCACCCATGGACGGGCGTGGCTTGAATCCGTTGCTGCAAGATCCCGGCTTGGCGTTTCATCCGCCGCTGCTGTATCTCGGCTACGTCGGATTTTCCATCGCCTTTTCGTTCGCCATTGCGGCGTTGATCGAAGGCCGCGTCGACGCGGCGTGGGCGCGTTGGGTGCGTCCGTGGACGTTGGCGGCGTGGGGCTTTCTCACCGCCGGTATCGTGCTGGGATCGTGGTGGGCGTATTACGAGCTTGGCTGGGGCGGCTGGTGGTTCTGGGACCCGGTCGAAAACGCTTCGTTCATGCCGTGGCTGGTGGGCACCGCGTTGTTGCACAGCTCCATCGTGGTGGAGAAGCGCAACACGCTGAAAGGCTGGACGATCTTTTTGTCCATCGTTGCGTTTTCGTTCTCGCTGCTCGGCACCTTCATCGTGCGCTCAGGCGTGCTGTCCTCAGTTCACTCGTTCGCATCCGATCCGGCGCGTGGTGTGTTCATCTTGGCCCTGTTGCTGTTGGTGGTCGGTGGCTCGTTCGCTCTGTTCGCCGTGCGCGGCCCGCAACTGAAAGCTGGCGGGTTGTTCCAGCCGGTGTCGCGTGAAGGCTCGTTGCTGCTCAACAATCTGTTGATGACGGTGGCGGCGGCTGCGGTGTTGCTCGGCACGTTGTATCCGTTGTTCTTGGATGCCTTGGGCGGCGGCAAAGTGTCCGTCGGTCCGCCGTTCTTCAATGCGGTGTTCATCCCGTTGATGGTGCCCGCGATCATCGTGATGTCGTTTGGTCCGTTGATGGCCTGGAAACGCGGCGATGCGGGACGTGCGCTCAAGCAATTGTGGGTCGCGTTCATCGTGTCGGTGATCACGGTGGTGGCGAACTGGATGGTGATCGATCGCGCCAGTTTCTTGTCGGTGCTGGGCACCGGTCTGTCGGCGTGGCTGATTGTCGGCACGCTGACCGAAATTGCGGTGCGTATCCGTTTGTTCAAAACCGATTTGGCCGGCTCTCTGCGCCGGTTGGTCAACATTCCGCGTTCAAGTTGGGGCATGACCTTTGCGCACGCTGGTCTGGGCGTCGCCGTCGCGGGTATGATCGGGTCCACCGTTTGGAAGCTGGAAAGCATCCAGGTGATGAACATCGACCAATCCGTCGATTTGGCGGGCTACACCTATACACTGAAAGGTGTGCGTGACGTGCAGGGGCCGAACTACGTGGCCCAGGTCGGCGCGATCGAGGTGACGGAAAACGGCGAACGCTATACGGTGTTGTATCCTGAAAACCGGGTCTATCCGGTGCAAGGTCGCCCCACCACCGAAGCCGCGATCGAAACCACGTTCCTGGCCGATCTTTATGTCGCGCTTGGCAATAAAGAGCAAAACGGAACCGGCTATGTGGTGCGCATCTATCACAACCCGTTGGTGTTGTGGTTGTGGGTGGGATCGCTGATGTTGGTGTTGGGGTCCGTGATCAGCTTGTCCGATCGCCGTCACCGCGTCGGCGCGCCGGAGAAGACCAAGAAGCGTACCCAGGCTTCAACCGAACCGGCACCGGCTGAATAGAGCGAGCGAAGGACGCATTATGAAACGTTTTCTCTACGTCATACCGCTGGCGGTTTTGCTGGTCGTTGGCGGCTTTTCGATCATGCAGCTCAAACAAGTGAGCGGCGGCAAGTCGGTCAACGTCTTGCCGTCTGTGCTGATCAATCGCGAAGTGCCGCCGTTCGATCTTGAACCCATTCAAGGGCGCGATCGCGGCTTTGGCTCAAAAGATCTGCTCGGTCAAGTGACCATCGTCAATCTGTTTGGATCGTGGTGCGTCGCGTGTCAGGCGGAACATCCGTTCTTGATGCGCATCAAAGAGCAAGGCTTGGTGCCGATCTACGGCATCGATTGGCGCGAAAAGAATCCCGACGCCGGACCTAAGTGGTTGGCGAAGTATGGCGATCCATACACGCTGATCGGTGATGACCCCAAATCCAAAGCTGCGATTGCGTTTGGTGTGACGGGTGCGCCGGAAAGCTTCATCGTCGATCAAAAAGGGGTGATCCGCTACAAGCAGATCGGACCCATCACGCCGGATGTGTGGGAAAGCACGTTGTGGCCGCTGATACAGGAGCTGCGCAAGTCATGATCAGAATTTTAAGCGTCGCGCTGATGCTGGCGGTGTTCGCACCGCTCAGTGTCGAGGCCGTCGAACCGAACGAAATCTTGCGCGACCCCGCACTGGAAGCGCGCGCGCGCGAAGTCGGTAAAGACCTGCGCTGCGTGGTCTGTCAAAACCAATCCATCGACGATTCCAACGCCGAACTGGCGGGCGACATGCGCGTGTTGGTGCGCGAACGCATCATGGCGGGCGACAGCAACACAGAAGTGCTGGATTACATGGTGGATCGCTATGGCGATTATGTGCTGTTGGACCCGCCGTTTAAGATGGCGACCTTGGTGTTATGGATCGGCCCGGGTGTGATTGCCGCGCTTGGTCTGTTTTGGGTGGCGATGCTGTTTCGCCGTCGCAAAGCTTCCGACGGGCACACCGAACTGGCGTCTGGCATCCAAGCCGCGCCCTTAAGCGACGACGAACGTCGTCGCATCGACGAACTATTGAAGGATGATAACGCATGATCGCGTTTTGGAGTGCTGTCGCCGCGCTGACCGTTGTTGCGCTGGTGTTTATGATCTTGCCATTGGCGCGCAAGGTGAAGTCCGGTGCGGCTCTGCCCGCGCGTGCCGAATTCGACATCACGGTTTATAAAGACCAACTGACCGAAGTCGATCGCGATCTGGAACGCGGCGTGCTGAGCGAGGATCAAGCCCTTGCCGCGCGCACCGAAATCGAACGGCGCATGCTGGCGGCGGGCCAAGATCAAGACAGCGCCCTGGAAGTCGCCGCAACGTCCAAGCCGCAAACGTCGATGGCGTTGATCGGTGCGATCGTGGTCGCCGTGCCGCTGGGTGCGGTGGCGTTTTACATGTATCTCGGCCAGCCCGAATTGCGTGATCAGCCGTTGGCGCAGCGCCAGCAGACACAGGATGTGGCGCAAGCCGAAGGCCAAGACGGCGACACCCGTGCACGGGCGATGGAGCTGGTGGCCCAATTGGAAGGGCGCCTGAAAGAAAACCCCAAAGACATCGAAGGCTGGTTGATCCTCGCCCAGGTATACGAAGCGATGAACCGCTTTACGGTCGCGGCCGACGCGTATGAAAAGGTCGTCAATCTGACCGACCGTCATCCCGAACCGCTGACTGCGTGGGCCGAAGCCCTGATCATGGCCGAACAAACCGTGGTTACGGAACAAGCGGCGAACTTGTTGAAAGAAATCAAAAGCAAAGACCCATCGGAACCACGCACTTACTTTTATTTGGCGCTGCAACGCCAACAACACGACGACTTGCACGGCGCCATGGACGAATACGTGGAACTGTTGAAAGTCTCGCCGTCCGACGCTGAATGGGTTCCGCAAATCCAAGACCGCATGACGGCCCTGGCCGGCGAAATCGGTATCGATGTGCCGGTGGTGGCGCTGTTGCCGCCTGCGGCGGCGTCTGCTGGTTTGCCGACGGGACCGGGTGAATTTGCCTCATCGGGCCCCACCGCTCCGGGACCGACCGCCGAACAGATGCAAGACGCCCAGCAGATGACGCCCGAAGACCGCCAAGCCATGATCCAGGAGATGGTTCAGCGTCTGGCGGATCGTTTGAAAGACAACCCCGACGACTTGGCGGGCTGGCAACGCCTGGCCCAGGTTTACCGGGTGCAGGGTGAAACGGCAAAAGCCGCAGAAGCCGATGCCCAGGTTGCTCGTCTGCAAGCGCGTACCGCAGCTCCGGCTGCACCGGGGCCGACGATGGAACAGATGCAAGACGCTCAACAAATGTCGGCGGACGATCGCCAAGCGATGATCCAATCGATGGTCCAACGTCTGGCGGACAAGCTCAAAGACAATCCCGACGACTTGGCGGGCTGGCAACGCCTCGCCCAAGCCTATCGGGTGATGGGCGACATGGCCAAGGTGGCCGAGGCCGAGGCCCAGATCAAACGGCTGCAAGCGCAGTAACATTTAAAGGTCCGGTTTTCACCGGGCCTTTTTTTGTGTGCGCATCCAACGCTATAACATTGGGGAATTTATTATGGGGACCGATCGAATATTAAATTAGAGGGGTACGAAAATGCGTAAAATTATTGCCGCCACCGTGGTGGGACTTTTGGTGTCTGTTTCTTTTGGATCTGTTGGCGTGGCGCAAGAAAAAACCGCCGAACAACTGGTCGCGTCGAAAAAGAAAGCCAACATGACGTACAAGCAGCTGATGGAAATCATGGGTAAGGCTTCGGCCATGATCCATGAGGGGATCATCCGTGAAAATCAGCAAATGGTGCAAGAGGGTGCGAACATCATTCTCAATCACCCCGCACCGAAGCATAAGCCGTGGTCGATCATGGCCGAAGCGGACCAAAAAGATTTCAAGATGAGCTTGATGTCGTTCAACAAGCTGTTGGACGGTGACGCCGCCCTCGCCGCAACAGAGGCGGCCAAAGGCAATTGGGACGGCGCCAGCAAGGCGGCGCATGATCTCATGGGCTCGTGCATTTCATGTCATGCGATGTGGCGCGCAAAAGTAAAATAAACCGTCAAATCGACAACAAAAGGCCCGGTGAAAATTGAGTGAAAGCCGGGCCTTTTTTATGTCAGCTCAATGAGGTCAATCGTCTTCGAAAATGCCGCGTTGCGCATCTTTGTGACAGGTAACGCAGTCGGCTTTGGATTTGACTTTTTTGCGATCCCACATGCGGGTGAATTCTTTGTCTGAATGCTTTTTGACAAAGCGCGGCGCGGTGATGATGCGCGCGGGCGGATTGTTCATGTCCACCTTGTTCATCCACTTTTTGGCGGCGCGGGTGGACTTCACATCGGCGGAATCGTTCAGGTGATAGTTCAACACATAGGTCTGGGTGTCGGCGTCCAACGAAGCGTCTTCACCGAAGTGGTCCGACAAATCACCGATGATTTTTTTCCAGCTCGCTTGCGGCAACATTTGCGGAAAAAAAGTCATATGACATTCGCCACAGGCCGCGGTGATTTTCTGATCCTTGATCGGTGCAAAGGTTTCAGCGTGCGCTCCACTCGATAGTGTGCTGGACGCGATGGTGAGCATTGCAGCGATGGTGAGTGCTTTTTTCATGATGGCTTTCCCTTCCCCCTAAAGAAATGACAAAACGGGCGGTCCGGTAAAACACCAAACCACCCGCCTTGCATGGGCTGCTTACTGGCTGGTGAGATAGGCGATCCAGTCGACTTTTTCTTGGGCCGTGCATTCGCGACCGATCACGCCTTTACAGTTGCGGCGGAACCACTTGTCGACTTTCTTTTTGTCGGTGAAACGGTCCGGGGTGCGCGATAGCGCCATCGGTGCAATGGCTTTGCCGGTACGGGTCTGGCCGGCTTGTTGCGGCGTTGCGCCATGGCACGTAGTGCACTTGGGCGTGTCGGGTTTACCCGACGCGTAGTTTTTGGTGTACATGGCGGCACCATTGGCGGCGTTGCCGGGACCGGCGCCTTGGGCCATGAAGCCGGCGATGATGTCTTCACGCGGACCGGCGGATGCGGGGCTGGAAACGGCAGCGCCGAACGCGGCGGCCAGGGCGAAGGTGCAAACCAACGTTTTGATGGATTTCATGTCTCAATTCTCCTTCGGAATTTTGATTTTTTGGTCGTCGAAACGACCGCTGTAATGATCTGTGTGGCAACCGCCGCAGTTCGATTTGACGCCGACTTTCTTCAATTTGAAATCATCCGGGTCGATGTCTTTGTGCTTGCGGATCCAATAGGGCGTGGCGGTGATCTCAAGTGGTTTTTGCGGATCGACGATGCGAAAACGATTGGACGCTTCGGTGTCCCAGTTTTCGCCGCCGTAACGGGTCAGGTAGGCGGTGATTTCGATGACGGTGTCTTCATCCAACGTCGCGTCTTCACCGAAGTGATCTTCAAGCCCGGTCATCATCTGGGTCCAGCTGTCGATCGGCAGCAGGCTGGGGTGGAACGGCATGTGGCAATCGCCGCACTCAGATTCATAAGCGTCATTGGGCGGCAAATCGATCAGCCCCGATGCGGGCATGGTGGAAAACGCCCACAACATGCTGCCCGCCATGCCGATGAACACAAAGATCACGATGATGGCGGCGAAGGGACGTGATTTGCGGTGTTGCAGAGACGGGGTGTTTTTGGGCACGGCTTTCAGCCCGGTGATCATGGCGCGCACCAGGTTTTCGCCGGTGAGCTTAATCTCAACGAACACCCCGACGATGTGCAAAACGATCATAGCCAACAGCAAAATAACGAAGGCGTTGTGCACGGTGGCGGCCATATCGCCGATGGCGTAATTGGCGGCACCCGCCAAGGGGCCTTGATTCTCTTCGCCGCCCAACACCATCAGGCCCGACAGCGTGATCACCATCAAAACGAACAACAGGCCGAACACCATCAGCGATCCAGTTGGATTGTGACCGATGTAGTGTTTGACGGGGCGCAGGGTGATCAGCTCTTTCATGTGCTCTAAGATGTGCACGGGGCTGAAGGTAAAGGTTTCCAGGCGCGAATATTCGCTGCCGAACAACCCCCAGGTGAGGCGAAAGACCAACAGAACCACGGTGATGTAACCCGCCCAGAGGTGCAGGCCCATGGTGTTTTCAGCGAACACCCAGCCGGTGAGATAGCCGATCAACACCATCGCCACCAACGTCCAGTGGAACAACCGGGTCGGCAGGTCCCAAACTTTGACGTTGCGGCTGGCCCCTTTTGCGTCGTTTGTATCGTCGCTCATGCTCGCCCCATACTTCCCTACAAGATAACGCGTTCTATCGCGCGTTGAAGTCTATTCAGTTGGCATATCATAGCCAAGGTAAACTGAATTTTCGCTTATTTTGCCATTCAGCGCGTATTCATCTTGCGTGGCCCATGCTGGTAAAGCAAATGAGCGTGCTTTGTTGATATCTCCTAAACCGGTAAAATTATTCAGACAAAAGCACGCCAGAACAAAAACAATTGGATGACCCCCCAATGGACAATGGACGCCCAAACGAGCATAAGGGTTCGCCCCAAGCGCAGGCCCAAATCAAGCAACCCAAAGACCGCGTGGTCAAAGTCTGGGATTTCCCGACGCGAATTTTCCATTGGGCTTTGGTGTTTGTTGTGGCGCTGGCGTGGGTGTCGTCCGAAGCCGACGGCGGGGCGTTTTGGATTCATGTCTATTCCGGCACATTGCTGATCGGTTTTGTCGCGTTTCGCGCCGTTTGGGGCATGATCGGTAGCCGTCACGCACAGTTCGGCGATTTTGTGCACGGCCCGCAGGAAGTTGCCGACTACGGCGCACGCCTGATGTCGTTTCGTCCGCCGTATTCGCTGGGCCACAACCCGCTGGGCGGCTGGATGGTTATTGCATTGATCGCAGTGATTTTGCTGTCCGTGTTGACCGGCTTGATGAGTTCAGAAGACGGATATGTCGGCCCATTGGCGCACATCGGCGGCGGATTTTTGGGTGAAGCTCACGAAGGTTTTGCCAATTTTCTGCTGGTGCTTATTTTTGCCCATGTTGTCGGCGTTTTTGCCCATGGCATCATTTCTCGTGAAAATCTGCCCCGCGCCATGATCACCGGTGACAAGCACGTGCCAGCGGGTGAGCCGGGCGAAGACATCAAGCCAGTCGGTATGGTGCGCCCTTTGATTGCTCTCGCCATCGCCATGGCGGTCGTGCTTTACTTCATGCGCTAGCGCGAAAGGTTTTGTTCATGAAAAAAAATCACGGCCAGTTGGGGCTTAAGTCCCTTATCGTCGCCTTGATGTTGGGCGCGTTCGGGATGCTGAGCGTTCCGGCTCTTGCGGATGAAGCCGATCAAGACCGCGCCCGCGCCGCAATGCTGCGCGGCGAAGTGGAACCGCTGCCCAAAGCTCTGATCGCCGTCGAGAAAAGCTACAAAGGCGACGTGATCGAGGTCGAGCTGGAAGAAGAAGATAAATTCGGCATCGGACCGACGTTGATTTATGAAATTAAGCTTCTAACTCCCGAAGGCAATGTTCTACAACTGAAGGTCCACGCAAAAACGCTTGAGATTCTCGACGTTGACGGCAACGATGATAATAATGACAAGTGGGATGATGAAAAAGACAAGTGGGACGACTGAAAGCGTTTTGCAGACTTTGATCAATTGATGGGGTTGGGGGACGAATACTATGCGCGTTTTGGTCGTTGAGGATGAACCGGATCTGCGCCGGCAGGTCAGTCGTGCTCTGTCTGAGGCTGGCTACAGTGTTGACGAAGCGCCGGACGGCGAAGAAGGCGAATTCCTGGGCGACACCGAACCTTACGACGTGATCGTGTTGGATTTGGGTTTGCCGAAAATCGATGGCATTTCGGTCCTCAATCACTGGCGTCAAGCGGGTCGCGACATGCCGGTGCTGATTCTCACCGCGCGTGACAGCTGGAATGAAAAAGTCGGCGGCTTCGACGCCGGTGCCGATGATTATTTGACCAAACCCTTTCATATGGAAGAACTGCTCGCACGGGTGCGCGCCTTGATCCGCCGCTCCGCCGGGCATGCAACGCCGGTCCTCGACTGCGGCCCGGTTGAACTGGACACCCGCACCGGCAAGGTGACGATGGCCGGTTCTGCCGTGTCGCTGACCGCGCATGAACTGAAGGTTTTGTCCTATTTCATGCATCACCAAGGTCGGGTGGTGTCGCAGACGGAACTGATCGAACATATTTACGACCAGGACTTCGACCGCGATTCCAACACCATCGAGGTGTTTATTGCGCGTTTGCGTAAAAAGCTTGCTCCCGAACTGATCAAGACTCATCGCGGGCGTGGCTATTCTATGTCGCCGCCCGGCGAAAACGTTTAGGCAGGGCCGGATGCTGGGTCGCTCCGTCAGTTTACGTCTGATCTTGCTTTCGGTGGCGTGGATCGTTGCCACTTTGGCCATCGGCGGTTGGGTGCTGAGCCAGCACTTTCGCACGCATGTCGAGACGTCGTTCGACTTTGGGCTGGAACGCCACGTCGAAGAACTTTTGTCCTATACGAACGTGGTGGACGGCAATGTCGGTTTGACCCGCCGTCCAACCGATCCGTCGTATTTGCGCCCCTTGTCCGGTTGGTACTGGGAAATCATCGTTGACGGTGTGGTGATCGAACGATCTCGTTCGTTGTGGGATCAGGTGTTGCCGGTTAAACCCGCACCGCCGCGCGGCCAAGTCACCAGCTTTTTCATGACCGGTCCACGCGAAGAGCGTCTGCGTGTGGTGGCGGAAGCCTTTTCGTTGCCGGGTTATGACAAAGACGTGGTGATTTATTTCACCGGGCCCGCATCCGTCATCGACAGCGCCACCGAAGAATTCACCGAAACCTTGATCAGTTCTTTGCTGTTGTTGGGGCTCGGTCTGATCGGGGCTGTAGTGCTGCAGGTGATTTTGGGGCTTAGGCCTTTGAGCTTGGTGCGTCAAAAATTGGCCTCGATTCATTCGGGCGAAACGGAACGCATGACTGGTGCGTTTCCCCTTGAAGTCGAGCCTTTGGTCGACGATCTCAACAAATTGCTCGACCACAACGCCCAAGTGATTGAGCGCGCCCGCACCCATGCAGGCAATTTGGCTCATGCCTTGAAAACGCCGTTGGCGGTGCTGGGCAATGAAGCGGATGGTATGGACGGGAAATGCGCATCGACCTTGCGCGAACAAGTGGACACCATGAACGACTTGGTCACCCGCCATTTGGCTCGTGCGCGGGCCGCCGGTGGGCTGGGCGTGCCGGGGCTGAAAGCCGACGTGGGCGATATCGCGTCGGGGCTCAAACGCACCTTGCAGCGCATCAACCAGCGCAAAAACGATGGCGCGGGGGTGAGCATCGCTTTGGTCAACGTGCGCGGAACCGCAGTCGTTGGCGACCGCCAGGATGTCGAAGAAATGCTCGGCAATTTGATGGACAACGCGTGCAAGTGGGCAGCCACCCGGGTGCGCGTGACCGGCGCGCATGAAGGGCGAGAGGTTGTGCTGTCCATCGACGACGATGGCCCGGGAATCCCCGCCGATCTGCGCGACGACGTGCTTAAACGCGGCAAACGCCTCGATGAAGCCACCCCGGGCAGCGGCTTGGGGCTCAACATCGTGCACGAACTGGCGGAGCTGTATCACGGCTCATTGTCGCTGGATGCGTCGGATTTGGGCGGCTTGAGCGTGCGTCTGCGCTTGCCCGCGGCGTAATCCGTATACCCTTTTGCCGACTCTTCACTTGCCTTTTGATGCGAGAATCCGCATAAAACGCGCTCAAAGATGCCGTCGGCCTTCCTCCCCAGCCGGCCGGTTCTGAACCGATATCTATAGCCAACAGGGAAGCAGGCTTACCTGCCAAGAGGAATTGAGCATGAGCACTTTCAAAACCATTGACGATCTTGATGTGGCCGGTAAGCGCGTTCTGGTGCGCGCCGACTTGAACGTACCGATGGCGGACGGCAAACCGTCCGACACCACGCGCATCGATCGTTCCGCGCAAACCATCAAAGATCTCAGCGCCAAAGGCGCAAAAGTTATCATTCTGACGCACTTTGGCCGTCCTAAGGGCCAAGTGGTGGCGGACATGACCTTGAAGCCGGTTGCCGACGCGATGGCGTCCGCTCTAGGTTCTGACGTGGCGTTCGCCACCGACACCATCGGCGACAGCGCCAAAGCGGTGATCGGCGCGATGAACGACGGCGATGTTGCGATGTTGGAAAACGTGCGTTTCCACGCCGAAGAAACCGACAACGATGACGGCTTCGCCACCACCTTGGCCTCTTTGGGCGATGTCTACGTCAACGACGCGTTTTCCACCGCCCACCGTGCACATGCCTCGACCGAAGCTTTGGCGCGCAAGCTGCCCGCTGCGGCCGGTCGCTTGATGCAGGCTGAATTGGAAGCTTTGGGCGGTGCGCTCGGCACCCCGCAAAAACCTGTCGCGGCTGTTGTCGGCGGCGCCAAGGTTTCGACCAAGATGGAAGTGCTCGGCAATCTGTCCAAGAAAGTCGACATGATCATCATCGGTGGCGGCATGGCCAACACCTTCTTGTTCGCCAACGGCCACGATGTCGGCAAATCGTTGTGCGAAAAAGACATGGCCGATGACGCCCGCAAAATCGTCGCCGACGCAGCCGCCAACGGTTGTGAAATCGTGCTGCCGGTCGATTTGGTGGTTGCCGCCGAATTTGCCGCGGGCGCAGACAACAAAGTCGTCGGCCTGGATGACGTCCCCGCCGACATGATGGCCTTGGACATCGGACCGGCGACCATCGCAGACGTGGAAAAACGTCTCGAAGGCTGCAAGACCCTGGTGTGGAACGGTCCGTTCGGCGCGTTTGAAATCGCACCGTTTGACAAAGGCACCAACGCCGCCGCCCAAGCTGCGGCGCGCTTGACCAAAGCCGGCACGTTGCTGTCGGTTGCCGGTGGCGGCGATACGGTTGCGGCCCTGGTTCATGCCGGTGCGGCTGATGATTTCAGCTACATCTCGACCGCTGGCGGTGCGTTCTTGGAATGGATCGAAGGCAAAACGCTTCCGGGTGTTGCCGCGCTGGAAGGCTAAGCTTCCTCATTTCCGTTTTGATGAAAAACCCCCAGCCGTGTTGGCTGGGGGTTTTTTTGTGTAAAAACGGGTGGTTAGGGGGCGGTGTTCACTTTTTTGGCGAGTTGTGGTATAAAAAGACGTCCGCGTATGTGTTCGATGCGTCTTGAACTGCTGAAAACACAAACGACAGACACGAGTCGCGGGACGTTGTTTTGTCCCGCATTAGCGACAGAAGCGTTGCTTTGAATCGCTGCCCCGCGAACTGCGGGCGCGCCGGTTCCGAGAAAGGAGAGCCGATATGTCTGTAAATTCAGCAGGCTCAGCCGCCAACGTTCAACAAGCACTCGTCGCTCTCCGCCAGACTGTACAGGCGGAGCAGGTCGCGGCTGTTACTGTGACGGAAGCTGCCAATCAGGCAGTTAAACAAGCACAGCAAAACACCGCAGCCCAGGACGCGCTAAAGGAGGCGGTGCCTCCCGCAGGGCGTGGTGAAGTGGTTGACGTGAAGGCCTGAGCATCCGTTTGCCGTTTACGTTTGAGTGATCTGCGTGAAGGCAAACATCAGGACAGACCAGCCAACGCAGACCCGTTCATCCGCAAGGATGGACGGGTCTCTGCGTTTGCGGCAAATTTCGGCCTGATCTTTTCAGCGCGCGCCAGAGCTGCTAAGATGCGCTCGCATTTGACTAATGGTTAAGATTTTTGAGGCATACTGGCGGTTATGGCTGATATCACGAACGTTTCCACACCGGTTGTTCGCCCTTCCGTACAAGGTTCGGGGGCAGGCAGCGCGCGTCCCGCCGCCGCCAAAGGTTACAACGATGCCGGTGATGTGTCGCGACGCGCCAATGTGCTCAACAATGACGAAACACCGCAAAACCAAGCCTCGTTGAACCGCTTGGATCGGGCTTTGTCGTCGGGCCAGCCGTTGCGTGGCGATGTGCCGCGCGGGTTTTATCTCGATCTGAAAGTTTAAGCAGGGCGCTCCGTCTTGCTTTCGACACACAGGGCCCAAAATTGGGCCTTTTTTTACGCCCTCGCCGAACCTAAATTGAAGGGTGAGGATCTGACATCGAACGAAAGGTTATCCCATGGCCACCCACGCCAAACTCGCCATTGATCTGTTGCGCAATGCGGCCGTGTTCTTTCGTGACATCGGGGCGCAGAATCCCGACCTGAAAGAACAAATGGACGTGAACGCACGGACTTACGACGCGGTGGCGGAGATGATGGAAAAAGATCCAAACGGCGAAATGCCGATGCCGACCGACGCGCCTTCCAGCGACCCAACCCCCTAAAAATTAACGGATGCGATAGCCGTCGTGACAGGCGTTGCAGGTCACGGTGATGTCTTGCAGCGCGGCGAACACGCTTTGCTGCGCTTCGAACGTGTGCTCGACATCGGCGTTTGCGGCGACTTGAGCAAAGCGACTGGCGGCGCGGTGCAGTTCTGTGCCCGCTGCGCGCATGCCTTCGGGCATGAACGGGGCCATATGCGCCGCACCGTGATCGTCGAGCGACGACATGCCTAAGCGCGCTTCGGCAATCTTGCCCGCCGTCGCCGCATCGCCATCGGCCAGGGCCGCCAAGACATCATCCAAAGCATGCAGATGATCGCGCATGTTGCCCAGCAGATGTTCCTGCATTGGCGCGGGCATCTCGATCAATGCGCGCTCGTCTGCACGCGCAGCTGTCGTGAGGGGGATGCAGATTAATGTCGTGATCAGCCAAGTCAGAGGTTTGCGGGTGAGCATGTGCGTAACCTCAATTGTGTGTGATCAACGAGCATAGTCGGCACCCAATATTTTGCGTATGATTGTAATCATATAGGTAAGGGGAAGCTGATGCCGGTGATGGAACTCCTCAACCGCCTGGGCAGCGCAGCGCGCATAGAGACGTTCAATGTCGATCACGTGCTGTTTCATCGCGGCGATGCAACGCACCATATGTACGGGGTGACCCATGGCCAAGCCCACTTGCGCCGCATCACACGTGAAGGTGCGGAGATCATCGTGCACCGTGCCCAAGGCGGCGAATTGTTCGCCGAGGCGGCGTTGTTTTCGTCCCACTATCATTGCGATGGCATAGCGATTGCGGGCGCAAAGATTGCCGTGTTCGAGAAAACGGCGATGCTCGATCTGATGCAACGTGACGGAGCCTTCGCGGTGATGTTTTGTCAGCGCATGGCCGGGCAGGTGCAGCGGCTGCGCTCGAACATTGAATTGCGTGCTATGCGTTCGGCGGAAGACCGCATCATGGCGGCGTTGTCACTGCGCCTGGGTGAGCGTGATACACACTATGAATTGCCGGGAACGTGGAAGGGGTTCGCCCAAGAAATCGGTCTCACCCACGAAGCGCTGTACCGTGCCTTGAAGCGCTTGGAACAATCGAAACGTTTGAAGCGCGAGGGACGTTCGATTCAGTTAGGCGTCTAGGCCCAAAAGGTTGCAGGCGAAATCGCGCGCCGCGAACGGGCGCAGGTCGTCCGCGCCTTCACCGACGCCGATGGCGTGAACCGGCAGGCCAAATTTATCGGCCAGCGCCACCACTACGCCGCCTTTGGCGGTGCCGTCTAGTTTGGTCATCACCAGTCCGGTGACGTTGACCGCTTGTTTGAAGGTTTCGACCTGGGCGTGGGCGTTTTGGCCGACCGTGGCGTCGAGCACCAAGATTACATCGTGGGGTGCGTCGGCGTTGACCTTTTTGATCACGCGGACGATCTTTTCCAGCTCTTCCATCAGGTGCGATTTGTTTTGCAGCCGCCCGGCGGTGTCGATCAGCAACACATCGACGCCTTGGTCGCGGGCTTGTTCCATGGCGTCGAAAGCCAGGCCCGCCGCGTCCGCACCGATGTCACGCGCGATCACCGGAACCCCGGTGCGTTCGCCCCACACTTGCAGCTGTTCGATGGCGGCGGCGCGAAAGGTGTCGCCGGCGGCGAGCATGACCTTTTTGCCTTGCTCAGAATACTGCTTGGCGAGCTTGCCGATGGTGGTGGTCTTGCCCGATCCGTTGACGCCGCACACCAAAACCACGTGGGGTTTGAGCTCCGTGCGGATTTCCAACGGCTTGGCGATGGGCTCCAAAATCGCGGTGATGTCGGTGGCGAAGGTTTCGCGCACTTCTTCATTGCTGACTTCTTGATCGAAGCGGGTTTTGGCCAGCCCGGCGGCGATCTTAGCCGCTGTCGACACGCCCATGTCGGCGGTGATCAGAACCTCTTCCAGTTCTTCCAGCGTGGCGTCGTCGAGACGCCGCTTGCCGGTGAACAGGTTGCCGATGCCACCGGTGATGCGCCCGGACGTTTTGCCCAAGCCCGCTTTCAGTCTGTCAAACCAGCCCATTTATTCAGCCGCCTGTGTGTGTGGATGAGAAGGTGTGTGAGAGTGAGAAGTCGTCAGTTCGCCATCATCAACGCCAACGATGGCGATGCGCACAAGATCGCCCGGCGTGTGGCTGCCGTCCAAATGCACCGGCGCGAATGTTTGTGTGCGCCCAAAGGTCGGCTTTTCGACCAGCACCATTTGTTCGGTGCCGATCAGGCTTTCCATGTGTTGAGCAAGGATGCCTTCACCCGTGGTGCGCAACTGCTTGGCGCGGGCCTTGGCGATATCGCCGGGGACTTGGGGCATGCGCGCCGCCGGGGTGCCAGGGCGGGTGGAATAAGGAAACACGTGCAGGTATTGCAGGCCCATGTCTTGAACGTTGGCCAGCGTGGTGGCGAACATTTCATCTGTTTCGGTGGGAAAGCCCGCGATCAAGTCCGCGCCGAATACGGTGCCCGGGCGCACCGTGCGCGCACGGTCCACCAGTTTGCGCACATCTGAAACGCTGTGGCGGCGCTTCATGCGTTTGAGCACCAGATCGTCGGCGGCTTGCAGACTGAGATGCAGGTGCGGCATCAGGCGGGGTTCATTTTGTAAGACGTCAAAAAATTCATCATCCAAGCGCGCCGGGTCCAAGGAACTGAGGCGCAAGCGGGCCAAGTCCGGCACGTCTTTGAGGATCGCGCGGATCACGGTGCTCAGCCCGGTGCCGTCGGCATCCGTCAAGCCGGTGTCGGATCCGTACGCCGCGATGTCGACGCCGGTCAGCACCACTTCAAGATGGCCCGCCGCGACCAGCTTTTTCACCTGGGCGACGATTTGATCCAGTGGCACCGAACGGTTGGGCCCGCGTGCGGCGGGAATGATGCAGAAGGTGCAGTCGTTGTCACAGCCTTGTTGGACCATGACGAACGCGCGGGTGCGACCATCCAGACCGGACACCAAATGCCCGGCGGTTTCTTTGACCTCATTGATGTCGGACACGACGATGGAGGTCGGTTGATTCTGGCCTTCACCGAACAACTTAATGCCATCCAGCTTATCAGCGTTGCCGACCACCCGTTCGACCTCATCCATGGCAGCGAATTTTTCCGGGTCCAATTGCGCGGCGCAGCCGGTGACGATGATGCGCGCCCCGGGGCGTTCGCGTTTGATGCGGCGGATGGTCTGGCGCGCTTGGCGCTCGGCTTCCGCCGTGACGGCGCAGGTGTTGACGATCACCGCGTCATCGACGCCGGCCTTGCTCATCTCGTCGCGCATCACTTCGGATTCAAGCGTGTTGAGGCGACAGCCTAATGTTATGATATCGTTGCTGCTCATGATCCATCCCCCAACAGAGACGGATCGATATTGCCGACGAAGCTGGTCGCCACCGGGCCGGTCATCAACACGTTGTTGTCGGGCATCCATTCGATGCTGAGCGTACCGCCATCTAAAACCACATCGGCTTTTCGTCCGGTCAAGCCGCGTCGGGCGGTCGCGACCAAGGCCGCGCATGCGCCGGAACCGCAGGCCTGGGTGATGCCCGCGCCGCGTTCCCACACCCGCATGCGGATGCGCTCTGACGACAGCACTTCGACGGCTTCGACGTTGGTGCGTTCGGGAAACAGTTTGTCGTGTTCGACCATCGGGCCGAACACCGTGAGGTCGATGGCCTCAGCGTTGTCGACCATGAACACCGCGTGGGGATTGCCCATGTTGACACCGACCGGGTTTTTCAGTGGCCCGGCCTCGATATGTAAGTGCTCGGTGTCGCGGGCTTCGGAAAGCGGCAAGTCGCGCCAGTCTAAGCGCGCCGGGCCCATGTCCACGCTGTAAAACCCGCCGCCAACGTTTTCGCAATCCAATAGGCCGGAAATGGTCTCAATAATGACGTGGCTGGTGGCCTGATCGCGCATCACCAAGCTGGCGACACAGCGCGTCGCGTTGCCGCATGCGCCGCTTTCAGAGCCATCGGGATTGTAGATGCGCATAAAGACATCGGCGATGGCGTTTTGAGCGGGTTCCATGACAATGAATTGATCGCAACCGACGCCGCGGCGGCGATCGGAAATCGCGCGCACGACATCGCGCGACAAGGCCCCCGACGGGGAAAGTCCGTTGTCGCGACCGTCCACGATGACGAAGTCGTTGCCGAGTCCGTGCATCTTTATGAAATCAAGCGCTGCCATGGGGGCTTTATATGGGGGGAAAGGCCCACAAGTCCAGGGTTATGGCACGAATGTGGGAACCTCAAAATGGGCTCAGCTGCGTTTGGGCTTGCACTCGGCGGCTAAAGTTTCCACCAGTTCGAACACATCGCGCTTTAAGGTTGGGTCTTTGATTTTCATATAGGCGAGTAAAAGGCGTTGTTTTTCTAGCTCTTGGGCGTCGCCGACTGTGTTTGCATTGGCGCTGGAAATGTCCAACTGGTCGTAGAAATAACCAATGGCGATGCCGGTGGCTTCGCAAATACGATACAGATGATTGGCGTAAACACGCAAGTCGCCGCGTTCCAACCGTCCCGTCGTGCCGGTGGAGAAGCCCGCTTGGCGGTCCATCATCGCTGCGCTGAGGCCAAGAGACATGCGCAGGGCCTTCAAGCGGATAGGGATGTCGTGGTCAAGTGAGGTGCTTTTTGTCACTGAGGTGCTCGATGATTCGCGTTCAGACGGGGCATGGTCTGGGTTGACCTTATCGCCGCTGTTACTGCTGCCCTCATCGTGATGAGAGGGCTTCATCGTTGTAGTGCTTCCCATTAAAATGCCTGACGGTTGCAATTAAGTTGTATTACAAATCGTAGACATTATAAAGGTTGCACACCTTTTAGTATACAATCATTTTATGTGCAACTATATAGTGTATATTGTCTGCCGCAAACATACGACGGGGCGTGTCGCCTTTCATCGCGATTGGCTCTTAGGACTGGTTGTGGCGCCCGCGTTCGTCAGTCCAGAGCGTGTTTGGGCCAGAGCATGTTTGGGCCAGCTTCAAAGTCTAAGCGTCTAGATGTCTTCGTCGGCCAATGCTTCGGCATCGGCAATGGACTTAACCAATTGAAAAACGCGTCCACGAACACCGGGGCTGACGATGCGAAAGTAGTTGTGTACGAGTTTGATGGATTCCGGTTGGGTCATGGGATCGTGCTCAAAACCAGCTGCAGGCTGATCAGACAGGGATTTAATTTTGCTGGCCGACGGCATATCTTCGAAAAAAAACGAGACATCTACATTTAAGGCTTGAGCCAGCTTGTAAAGATTGCTCGCCCCAATTCGATTTGCGCCGTTTTCGTATTTCTGGATTTGCTGGAACGTGACGTCCAGCGCTTTGCCGATTTCCGATTGGCTGATCCGTAGGCCTACGCGTCGCGCCTTTAAGCGTTGTCCGACGTGGACGTCGATGGGGTCTGGGACTTCCTTAGGCGGGCGTCTGCTCATGTGCGGGCTCCAAATTTATCCATAATTCATTCTTATTGATTTCGAATAAACAACTATACAAGACTGCTTATCAACTCGTCTGAAGTGTTAGAGTGTTTGCGGTTCGCTGATAAGTCAACTGCTCAAGTCACGTACATAACGTGAAAAACGGCGAAATGAGTTGACTCTGATGGGTGAGCCAGCGTAAATAACCCCGCTCATCAGCCACATGTGCTGAATTACTTCGTCCCCGGATTGATTGGGGGACGCCGTCAGTCCGCGAGTTTCGCGCACTGGCGCGTTTTGCGTTTTGCCTAATTGTTGGCGAAAACGGCAGGTGAGCAGCGAGTTTTAAACAGATCACGACGGATGTGAGTACATGTTTGAAGGTTTGAGCGATAAGCTTGGCGGAGTATTCGACAAGCTGACACGACGCGGCGCGCTGAAGGCATCGGATATTTCCGAAGCCATGCGCGAAGTGCGTGTGGCGTTGCTCGAAGCAGACGTGGCGTTGCCGGTGGTCAAAGACTTCATCGCCAAGGTATCCGAAGCCGCGGTCGGCGAAGACATCTTGCGTTCCGTCACTCCGGGCCAGATGGTCGTCAAGGTGGTGCACGATCACTTGGTCGAAATGCTGGGCGCGGAGCCTGAACCGCTGCGCGTTTACGGCAATCCGCCCAACGCGGTGTTGATGGTCGGGCTGCAAGGCTCCGGTAAAACCACCACCACCGCCAAGATCGCCGCGCGCTTGACGCGTTTGGAAAAGAAAAAAGTGCTGATGGCGTCGTTGGACATCTATCGTCCCGCCGCCCAGCAGCAGCTGGAACAGCTGGGCCAGCAAAACACCATCGCCACCTTGCCGATCGTGTTCGGCGAACAGCCCGTCGCCATCGCCAAGCGCGCCATGAAAATGGGTCGCACCGAAGGCTACGACGTGGTGATGCTCGATACCGCCGGTCGTCTGCACATCGACGAACAGCTGATGACCGAAGTCCAGCAGGTCCGCGATGCGGTCGATCCCGGCGAAACGCTGTTGGTCACCGACGCCATGACCGGTCAAGACTCGGTCAACGTCGCTAAGGAATTTCACGATAAAGTCGGTATCTCCGGCATCGTACTGACCCGCGTCGATGGCGATGCGCGCGGCGGCGCGGCGCTGTCGATGAAGGCCGTCACCGACACCCCGATCAAGTTCTTGGGCGTCGGCGAAAAAATTGACGAACTGGATGCCTTCGACGCACGCCGCGTGGCGGGTTCGATCCTCGGTCAAGGCGACGTGGTCGGCTTGGTTGAGCGCGCGTCCCAGGTCATCGATCAGGAAGAAGCCGAAAAGGCTGCGCAACGCATGATGAAGGGGCAGTTCACCCTCGACGATATGGCCAAGCAAATCGGCCAGTTGCGCAAGATGGGTGACCTCAAGGGCCTGATGGGCATGATGCCGGGTATGGGCAAGCTGAAAAAGCAGATCGGCAACGCCGACATCGATGAAAAGAAAATCGCCCACCAAGAAGCGATCATTCGTTCGATGACGCTGAAGGAACGGCGCAATCCCAAACTGATTAACGGCTCGCGGCGCAAACGCATCGCGGCCGGGTCCGGCACCACGGTTCCCGAAGTGAACCGTCTTTTGAAGCAGTTCACCATGATGAGCAAAATGATGAAGAAAATGGGCAAGATGGGCGGCAAAGGCATGCCCGGAATGCCCGGCCCCGGAATGGGCATGGGAGGCGGCGGCATGCCCGACATGTCCAGCCTTCCACCAGGAATGATGCCGCCTTTTAAATAAGACGGCCTTGAACATAAGCTTTTGGATTAACGATCGTACTCACGTGAGTGCGTAAACACTGAAAAGGATAGCGAGAACCATGTCTCTGCGTATTCGACTTTCCCGTGGCGGCGCGAAAAAGCGTCCCTACTACCGTATCGTTGTTGCGGATTCCCGCAGTCCGCGTGATGGCCGCTTTATCGAGCGTATCGGCACCTACAACCCGATGCTCGCCAAAGACAGCGATCAGCGCGTGACGCTTCAAGAAGACCGCGTCAAGCATTGGATCGGCCAAGGCGCAAAGCCGTCCGACCGTGTTGCACGCTTCTTGGGCGCTGCTGGCCTCGCCGACAAACCGGCTGTGCCTGAGCAGACCAAAAAGAACAAGCCCAAAGCTAAGGCTCTCGAGCGTATCGCCGAGAAAGAAGCCAAAGCCAAGGAAGCTGCCGAAGCCGCTGAAGCTGAAAAAGCCGCCGCTGCCGAAGCTGCTGCTGCACCGGCTGAAGAAGCTGCTGCTGAAGCTCCGGCTGAAGAAGCTGCTGCCGAGGGCTAAGGCCCTGGGTTTTGCTTATGGCTGATCAACGCTCAAACGCGTCTTCGGGCGAAGGGCTCATCTGCGTCGGACTTTTGGGTTCGGCGCGCGGACTGAAAGGCGAGCTGCGCGTCAAAAGTTTTACCGCTGACGCAAACGCCATCGCCAAATACGGTCCGCTGACGGATGAAACCGGCAAACAGACGTTTGAGCTGAAGGTCACGGGCAAGCACAAGGACCAACTGGTGGTCCGCATCAAAGGGGTCGATGACCGCAACGCGGCCGAAGCCCTCAACGGCACGGAACTTTATATATCCCGTGACCGGTTGCCACAAACGGATGAGGACGAGTTTTACTTTTCCGACCTTGTGGGCCTTGATGCGGAACTGACGGACGGTTCGCCGTTCGGCCAAGTGGTCGAAGCCGAAGATTACGGCGGCGGTCCGTTTGTCGAGGTGAAGGCCCCCGGCCACGGTCGTGTGCTGGTTCCGTTCACCAAGGTGGCGGTGCCGCTGGTGGACATTAAAGCCGGTCGGGTGGTGATCGATCCACCCGATGGATTGTTGGAACCGGGTGATCCGGAACCGCAAGACGGTGAAGAGGCGTGAGGCGATGAGGGGCGACGCAACAACAGATGCTCCTTGGCGGGCGGTTGCGTTGACGCTTTTCCCGGAAATGTTTCCGGGATCGCTGGGCCAGTCGTTGGCGGGCCAAGCGCTTGAAGACGGGCGCTGGGCGTTGGAAACGGTGGACATTCGCGGATACGCACGCGATAAACACCGCACCGTGGACGATACCCCGTGTGGGGGCGGTGCTGGAATGGTGATGCGCCCCGATGTCGTGGACTTGGCGGTCCAGGACGTAAAGGAAAAAACCGGCGGTGCGTTGCCGCTGATCTACATGACCCCCCGGGGTCGCCCGCTGACCCAAGACCGGGTCCGGGAATTGGCCGAAGGGCCGGGTGTCGCGGTTTTGTGCGGCCGTTACGAAGGGGTCGACCAGCGCGTGCTGGACGCCCATGACGTCGAGGAAGTCTCGATCGGCGACTACGTGTTGTCGGGCGGTGAAGTGGCGGCGTTGGTTTTGATGGACGCGTGCGTGCGTTTGATCCCAGGCGTGATGGGGTCGAACAAATCGCACGAAGAAGAAAGTTTCGAAGAGGGTTTGTTGGAATACCCTCTGTATACGCGCCCCGTCGAATGGCAAGGGCGCACGGTGCCGGAGGTCTTGCTGTCCGGTCACCACGGAAAAATCCGCGCGTGGCGGCGCGAACAGGCCGAGGCCATTACGAAAGACCGTAGGCTCGACTTGTGGAAAGCATACACCGCCAGCTCTGAGTGATCGGGGTTGGTTCGAGAATTGAGTTTGAATTGAAAGTTTCGTCGGGGTGCGCCCCGGCATTGAATTTGGAAAAAGAAGGACTGAGTGCCATGAACATCATCGAAGAGCTCGAAGTAGAGCAGCTTGGCAAGCTCACGGCTGACAAAGACGTTCCGGATTTCGGCCCGGGCGACACCGTGCGCGTTCAAGTGAAAGTGGTTGAAGGTACGCGTGAACGCCTGCAGGCGTTTGAAGGCGTGTGCATCGCCCGCAAGAACGCCGGTTTGAACTCCGCGTTCACCGTGCGCAAAATCTCCAGCGGTGAAGGTGTGGAACGTGTGTTCCCGCTGTACTCGCCCAACGTCGCCGCCGTCGAGGTTGTGCGTCGTGGCGATGTGCGTCGCGCCAAATTGTACTACCTGCGTGGTCGTACCGGTAAGTCCGCACGTATCCGCGAACAGACCGACGGTCACAAAGCCAAGCTCAACGCCGCCGATAAGGCTGTTGCCGCGCAGATCAAGTCTGATCGCGACACCGCCGCCAAGGCGAAAAAGGCCGCTGCGGCTGAGGCAAAAGGCGAATAAGCCTATTGCTTTGCGTGGCACCGTTCAGGCCGGGCCGTCCAGGGATCACCTTTGCGTGATCGCGGGGCGGCCTTGGCTGTGAACGTGCTGATGACGATCTATATTTACCGTGTGGTCCTTAGCCCCGATTAAGGCCCGGCTAATGACCTCGTGACTTCACCGCGAACGTTGCAGGTTCCCAAAATGCCCCAAACCCTTTTCGATAAAATCTGGGATGCTCATCTGGTCGATGTGCAAGACGATGGCACATGCCTCATCTACATCGACCGTCACTTGGTCCATGAAGTGACCAGCCCCCAGGCGTTTGAAGGTTTGCGCACCGCGGGACGCCAAGTACACCGCACCGACGCGACCTTGGCGGTGGCCGATCACAACGTGCCGACCACGGACCGCTCCAAAGGCATCAGCAACGACGAATCGCGCATCCAGGTTGAAACCCTGGAAAAGAACGTCGCCGATTTCCACGTGCCGTACTTTGAAATGGACGACATCCGCCAAGGCGTGGTGCACATCGTCGGCCCCGAACAGGGCTTTACGTTGCCGGGCACCACGATCGTGTGCGGCGACAGCCACACCGCCACCCACGGCGCGTTCGGTGCGTTGGCGTTCGGCATCGGCACGTCGGAAGTCGAACACGTGTTGGCGACGCAAACGCTGTTGCAAAAGCCCGCCAAGAACATGCTGATCAAAGTGACCGGCACGCTGCCCGACCATTGCAGCGCCAAAGACATCGTGCTCGCCATCATCGGCAAGATCGGCACCGCGGGCGGCACCGGCTATGTGGTCGAATACGCCGGCGAAGCCATCGAAGCGCTGAGCATGGAAGGCCGCATGACGGTCTGCAACATGACCATCGAAGGCGGCGCGCGCGCCGGCCTGATCGCACCCGATCAAACGACTTTTGATTACATCCAAGGCCGTCCCATGGCCCCCAAAGGTGGCGCGTGGGAACAGGCCGTTGAATATTGGAAGACGCTCAAATCCGACGACGGCGCGCAATACGACGCGGTGGTCGAACTGGACGTCACCGACTTGGCCCCGCAAATCACCTGGGGCACCAGTCCGGAAAACGTGCTGTCCATTGAAGAGAACGTGCCCGATCCGGCGGGTGAGCCCAACGCGGAAAAGAAAACCGCGATCGAGCGCGCCATCGGTTACATGGACTTTGAGGCCGGACAAGCCATCGAAGGCGTCGCCATCAACACCGTGTTCATCGGTTCGTGCACCAACGGGCGCATCGAAGATTTCCGCGAAGCCGCCGCCGTGGCCAAAGGCCGCAAGGTTGCCGATGGCGTGCGCGCCTTGGCGGTGCCGGGCTCCGGTCTGGTCAAAGAACAGGCCGAACAAGAAGGCCTCGACAAAATCTTTATCGAAGCCGGTTTTGAATGGCGCGAGCCGGGTTGTTCCATGTGCTTGGCGATGAACGACGACCGCCTGGCACCGGGCGACCGCTGCGCGTCCACATCCAACCGCAACTTCGAAGGCCGTCAAGGCAAAGGCGGGCGCACCCACCTCGTCAGCCCCGCTATGGCCGCCGCCGCCGCGATTGCAGGGCGCCTCACCGATGTGCGAAAGTTGCCGTAACAGACAACTTTTAGTTAGGTGTGGTTATGAATGAAGATACGGGTAAGGACAGGGAGCAAACTGAAGAAAACTTACCGTCCTATTTTGACAAGTTGCTATACGGAGGTTTTGGAAAACGTCTCGTTGCGTATGGTATCGATATCAGCATCGTTGGGGGTGTGTTGATTGGATTGATGCTTGGCTACAACGCTCTGATGGGTGTCAAGTTCCTCATAACTCCGATGAACTTGCCACTTTACACGTACACTCAGACGAGCTGGACGACGACAAGTTTTGTATACACCTTGCCGGATGGACGGCAAGGGAAATACCTAGAACACGATGTTATGCCCTTTTATTACGGTTTGATACCGCTTGGTGGGTATATAAAAGGAGAACTCCAACAGCCAGGGGCGAGCAACAACAGCGGTTCAACCGCACTTGTGTGGCCGAAAAGCTATGAAGTCGACCGAGATAAAATCATTAAGTTTCTATACGTCAAAGGTCTTGGCCGTGGAAATGGGAAGCATCCAGATGATTCTTTGGAGGATGCATACAATCCCTACAAAACCATGATTAACGCCTATCCTAGAGAAGAGTTGATCGAAGTTCTGGGCGAAAAGTATTTTGGGTTTGTCGAAACTAAGTATTGGGGCTTTTTTCTCTATCTATTGTACTCGATTGTGATGGAAGGCTCGCGATTTCAAGGTACGGTCGGCAAAAGGTTGATGAAGTTGAGGGTGACGGACGCCAAAGGCGGTAAAATCAGCTACGATCAAGCCGTTTTCCGAAATGCCAGCAAAATTGTTTCAGGCTATTTGTTCCTGATTGGGTTTTTGATGGTTCTGTGGACAGAGCGTCGCCAAGGACTGCATGACAAGCTGGCGAAAACAGTCATTGTCAACGACATGCATTTGGATAAAGTGCGCGCAGATTACGCCGTCTGATAACGGTTGTTAGGAAAGACTGAAATGGAAAAATTCACCAAACTCACCGGTGTTGCGGCGCCCATGCCGATCCGCAACATCGACACCGACATGATCATCCCCAAGCAGTTCTTGAAGACCATCAAGCGCGAAGGTTTGGGTGTGCATCTGTTTGACGAAATGCGATATCTCGACGACGGTTCGGAAAATCCGGAATTCGTGCTCAACAAAGACGCCTATCGCAATGCCACCATCATCGTGGCGGGCGACAATTTCGGTTGCGGCTCATCGCGCGAGCATGCGCCGTGGGCGCTGAACGATTTCGGCATTAAGGTGATCATCTCCACCAGCTTTGCCGACATCTTTTACAACAACAGTTTCAAGAACGGCATGCTGCCGATCCGCGTCGACGAAGAGACTTTGGGCAAATTGATGGACGATGCAGAGCGCGGCGCCAACGCCACCTTGACCATTGATCTGGAAAGCCAGACCATCTCCGGTCCCGATGGCGGCGAAGTGAAATTCGACATTGATCCGTTTCGCAAACACTGCTTGCTGGAAGGCCTCGACGACATCGGCCTGACCCAGAAAAAGGCTGACAAGATCGACAGCTATGAAGACAAACAAAAAGCCAGCCAGCCCTGGCTGTTCGCTTAATCGCACCACATGACCCTGGGGTGGCCTCCTGGATGATGAGGCCGTCTCCGTTTTAAGGAAAACATCGTGTCCAACACCAAAAACATTCTCATGCTGCCCGGTGACGGCATTGGCCCCGAAGTCATGGCCGAAGTCAAAAAGGTCATCGACTGGTCCAACGACAAACGCGACACCGGCTTTAAGATCGAAGAAGACTTGGTCGGCGGTGCGTGCTTCGACGCCCACGGCTGCGCCGTCACCGACGACACCATGGACAAAGCCCAAGCCGCCGATGCAGTGCTGCTGGGTGCCGTGGGTGGTCCAAAGTGGGACAACGTCGCGCGTGAGCATCGCCCCGAAGCCGGTCTGCTGCGCTTGCGCAAAGAGCTCGACCTGTTCGCCAACCTGCGTCCGGCGCTGGTGTTCGACGCCTTGATCGATAGCTCGACCTTGAAGCCCGACGTGGTGCGCGGCCTGGACATCATGATCGTGCGCGAACTGACCGCCGGTGTGTACTTTGGCGAGCCGCGCGGTGAAGAGCTGCGCGACGGCGTGCGTTACGGTTTTGACACCCAGGTGTATAACGAAAACGAAATCGACCGGGTCGCGCGCGTGGCGTTCGAGCTGGCGAAAAAGCGCAACAACAAAGTCACCAGCGTCGAAAAAGCCAACGTCATGGAATCGGGTGTGTTCTGGCGCAAGGTCGTGGGCGAAGTCCACGACGCCGACTACGCCGATGTGGAACTGTCCAACATGTACGCCGACAACTGCGCCATGCAGCTGGTGCGCTGGCCCGGTCAATTCGACGTGATCGTCACCGACAACCTGTTCGGCGATCTGCTGTCCGATTGCGCCGCGATGCTGACCGGTTCGCTGGGTATGCTGCCGTCGGCAAGCTTGGGTTCCAAAGACGAAGCCACCGGCAAAATCCCCGCCATGTACGAACCGGTCCACGGCAGTGCGCCGGACATCGCGGGCGAAGGCAAAGCCAACCCATTGGCGACGCTGCTCAGCCACTCGATGATGCTGCGCTACAGCTTCGACATGATCGAAGACGCCGACATGCTCGACGCCGCCGTGCAAAGCGTGCTCGCCAAAGGCCTGCGCACCGCCGACATCATGACCGACGGCATGACCGAAGTGACGACGTCGGGCATGGGTGATGCGTTGATCGATGAGTTGGAGAAGCTGGGCTAAACTGCATTTCTTTCGTCATTCCACAACGCCGGACCTTGAGGGTCCGGCGTTTTTTTATGACCTGGCTCCAATCAGGATAATGAGCCCCAGAACGACAATTAGGAGAGTTGGCAGCAATCCCATGAAACCCCAAAAAATTGAGACACCACCCGCACTGGAAATTTTCTTAAGAGCCTCTTCTGGTGATGGGGCATCCGCAGCAATGGATTGAACACGGCTCTTGGCATGCCGGACGTACATATATTTTCCTTGAGCAGCAACAATAGCGCCCAATATATACGCAAAGTTAGACTCATTAGGTGCGAATAGGGTTATCAACACAATTATACCTACGACAAAAACAGCATAGAGCCACAACTTACGATACATCAGCCATGCCAGAGGGAAAAAGAAAGCCCCCCAAATCCAGCCCAGTGTTTTACTAAAGCTACTTTTGTCGCTCACTTTGATAATTTTGATCATTTTTTGATATTGATCTGCGTTCGGGCCGACAAAGGCTTTCATCGCGTCATTATAATTCAGGCTTTGTCGCTTATTGTGAGAGCTTCGCAATGGTGCTTTATGAAGTTCGGTCATTTGGGCCACTCCATCTCTAATGTGATCATGGTGGTGAATTGTTATATGATAAACGCTCATGGTTGTGTAGTTTCTCGTAGGTGAAGGCTCTACTTGCCAACGAAGGTACAAAACGCTAAGAAAAGCGCAGATTTTAACGAGGACGCGACATGAGCCATCGATTGGCAAAATGTGATCTGTATTCCGCTGGGGCTTTGAAGGCTTACGGCGCGCGTTCTTGTGCGAAAACCATTATCACCAAGACCACCACTCGCTGTTAGCGGGCTTTTGGTTTTGCTTAACTGCAACCAGGCCCGCGGACAGCTCCGCGGGCCTTGGTGTATGGGTCCGGGAGTTGCGGGCCCTAACTGAGGAGAGACAAGGCAATGGGTTATAAAGTCGCAGTCGTCGGTGCCACGGGCAACGTGGGCCGGGAAATGATGCAAACGATGGTCGAGCGCGATTTCCCCGCCGATGAAGTGGTCGCTTTGGCGAGCCACCGTTCGGTCGGGCATGAAGTCTCTTACGGCGACGACACGGTTTTGAAATGCCAAGACTTGGCGACCTATGATTTCAAGGGCACTGACATCGTGTTGTCGAGCCCCGGCGCTTCGGTGTCGGCCGAATTCTCGCCCAAGGCTGCGGCTGCGGGCGCGGTGGTGGTGGACAACACCTCGCACTTTCGCATGGACCCGGACGTGCCGTTGGTGGTGCCGGAAGTGAACGCGGACGCGATCGCCGGTTACACCAAAAAGGGCATCATCGCCAATCCCAACTGTTCGACCATTCAGATGCTGGTGGCGCTCAAGCCGCTGCACGACATGGCGACCATCAAGCGCATCGTGGTGGCGACCTATCAGTCGGTGTCGGGCGGCGGTAAAGCGGCGATGGATGAGCTGTTCAACCAGACCCGTGGCGTGTACATGAACCAACCTGCGGAAAAGCATCGCGAAAACTTCACCAAGCAAATCGCGTTCAACGTTATTCCACATATCGACAAGTTCATGGACGACGGCCAGACCAAAGAAGAATGGAAGATGGTGGTCGAGACCCATAAAATCCTCGATCCCAACATTCAGGTTTGCGCATCGTGCGTGCGCGTTCCGGTGTTCATCGGCCACGCTGAAATGATCAACCTGGAATTCGAAAATCCGATCGACGAAGACAAAGCCCGCGACGTGCTGCGCGAAGCACCGGGCGTCACGGTGATCGATCATCGCCAAGACGAAGGCTACGTCACCCCGGCCGAATGCGCGGGCGAAGACGCGGTGTTTGTGTCGCGCATCCGCAAGGACGCGTCGGTTGAAAACGGCCTGAACTTGTGGTGCGTGTCCGACAACCTGCGCAAGGGCGCGGCGCTCAACACGGTACAGATCGCGGAAATTCTTGCCAGCGATTATTTGGCCAAATAACGCGCGACGCCTTTTCAAAGAAAACCGCCCCAGCTTTTCGGCTGGGGCGGTTTTTTGTTTAGCGTTGTGGACCGACGGGTTTTGCGCTTTGGTCGTCGGGGTGTTCGGAGCCTGGGTTGAAGATGGCGTTGATCTGGTCTTGTTCCATAGCTTCTTCGGCTGGAATGGGCATTTGGTCGCGCATGTCCTTGCGACGGTCATCGGCTGTTTTGATGTCTTGGCGGCGTCGGTCGGGGCCAAAATAGGTCGTTGTCTTGATGAACTGACGGGGCCTTTCGATCACCGCGCGGATGCGTGAAAATAAGGCTTTGGGCGAGACCGGCTTGACCAGGTATTCGTTCACGCCCGCGTTGCGTGCGTGCTGGATGCGCCAATATTCGGAGTGTCCGGAAATCATGATGATCGGTGCATAACGTTCTTCACCGCGATCGGATGAGCGTACCGAGCGGGTGAATTCGATGCCGTCGAACGGGGTCATTTCCCAGTCCATCAAAATGATGTCCGGTGTCCAGCCTTGCATGATTTCCAGGGCTTCTGCGCCATCTGAGGCCTCGCGAATATTGCGCACGTCGAAATGACGCAGAACGTCACCCAGCAGTTCACGCATAAACGGGCTGTCATCGACGACCATAAATTTGAGGCCGTGCAGGTATCCTTGATCGTCCATAAGCGCCCTTTATAAATTGTCTTACAATTCAAATGGTTATTACGGTGCCGTGGGTCAATGGAAAGTTTATATTGGGTTTAACCGTCTTGCGGGGGTGGTGAATAATGCGGCATATGCCCCTCGTCCTCATGACTGAAGAAGTCGTTGATTTCGTCTTGGTCCATGACCCGGTCAGGCGCGACTTGATCCGGTTCGTGTTCACGGCGTTCTTGGCCGTGTTCTTCTTCGCGGCGACGGCGGTCGGGGCCAAAAAATCCGGGTGCGTTGACAAACGGGCGGGGGCGTTCGATCACGTTGCGGATGCGTGAAAACAACGTTTGCGCCGAAATGGGTTTGACCAGAAATTCGGTGACGCCGACGTCGCGCGCTTTGGAAATGCGCCAAAACTCAGAATGGGCGGAAATCATGATGATGGGCATGAACGTGTTGGTCATGTCATGGGCATGGCGCATCATGGTGGTGAATTCGATGCCATCGAACGGGGTCATTTCCCAATCTAACAAGATGATGTCGGCGGGCCACGTTTGGATAATTTTTAAGGCTTCGGCACCATCACTGGCTTCGCGGACATCTTGTGCACCAAGAGCCGCCAGAATGCGCCGGATGATCGTGCGCATAAAGGCGTTGTCGTCGGCAATGAGAAACTTGATGTTTGCGAGATAGCTGCTCTGACCCATGAGGCACCTCCGCATGCACACTTAATTTTCGTAGATTATCACGACGTGAATAGTCACACAAGTGATCTGCGGAGTGGTTGATACACCATTTTGATATGTGGGATGCCAGGCGGACGATGGCAAGAAATGATCGTATACGGCTAATTAGGGGCCGAGATCGATGACGTCGTCGTCGTTCCCCATCAGGTCTTCGCGGCGCTCATCGCCACGATGCGGCAGGGCGCGGCGGCGTCTGTCGGGTCCGAAATAGGCATCGGCACGGACGAACTGGCGGGGCTTTTCAATCACAGACTGGATGCGCTTAATCAATGACTTAGCCGAAATGGGCTTGGTGAGGAATTCGTTGATGCCGGCGTCGCGCGCTTGCATGATGTTGTGCAGATGCGAATAGGCGGTGACCATGACCACCGGGGTGAAGGGTTCGGGGCTGTCTTCGCTTTCACGCAACCATTGAACAAATTCCATTCCGTTCACCGGGCTCATCACCCAATCGACAATGATGATGTCGGGCTTGAAAGATTTGACTTCGTCCTTGGCGCGTTCGCCATTTTCAGCCTCGTGAACATGGCGCGCACCGAACTGGTTGAGGATGCGCCGGATCAGTTGACGGCTGAACGCATTGTCGTCCACGACCAAAAAGCGGATGTGTTGCAGGTAGCCGTGTTCCGACATGGTCGCGTGCGTTCCTTAAATTGGGGCAGGGCGTCATGATTGATAACACCATTGATAGCATTTTCAAGCACATAGACAAGACCTGTTGTGAGGGCTTGCCATGAATTCTCAACGGGGGCATATTGCTATTTCGCAGGTGCGAAAAGAAAATGAGCGGAGGCCTCCCCATGCCCACGAACATACCGCCCCAAAAAGAACGTCCCCCCGGGCAACAATTTTCGGGCCAACGTCCGCGGCGCAGTGTCTTGTACATGCCCGGGTCCAATGCCCGCGCCCTTGAAAAGGGCCGCACGCTGGCGTGTGACGCGCTGATCATGGATTTGGAAGACGCCGTCGCCCCCGACGCCAAGGAACAAGCCCGCGAACAGATCATGTCCGCGTTGGCCCAAGGCGGATATGGCCAGCGTGAATTGATCGTGCGCGTCAACGCCCTGGACACACCGTGGGGCTATCAAGATATTGTGGCCGCCGCGACCTCCGGCGCGGATGCGATCTTGCTGCCCAAGGTCGAAGGCCCAACCACCATCCACCAGGTCGAACGTATGATGGAAGCCGTCGGCGCGCCCCAGCACCAGTCCATATGGTGCATGATGGAAACGCCGCTGGGCATATTGAATGCGCAAGACATCGGTTCGGCCAGCCCGCGGGTCGGCTGTTTTGTGCTGGGCACATCGGATCTGGCCAAAGATTTACACGCCACGCACACCCGTGAACGGGTACCGTTGCAGGCCTCTCTGAGCCACTGTTTGCTGGTCGCGCGGGCTTACGGCCTAGCGATCGTCGATGGTGTGCATTTGGATTTGGATGATGACGAAGGCTTTGCCTATGCATGCGAGCAAGGCCGCGATATGGGCTTTGACGGCAAAACCCTGATCCATCCCAAAACCATATCTAAGGCCAATGAGGTGTTCGCCCCGACCACTGACGACGTTGCGTGGTCGCAAAAAATCATCGCCGCTTTTGAAGCCGCCGAGTCGGAAGGCAAAGGCGTGGTGGTGGTTGATGGTAAGCTGGTGGAGAATCTGCATGTTGCCCAAGCACGTCGTTTGGTGCAACTGTCAGACAGGATTGATGCGATGCAAGCCGAGCTTGCGTCTTAAGTTTTAAATTCAAAGGGATCACCATGTCGGCTGAGATGAAAACGGGGACGGGCAATTTTTTCGAAGATTTCCAACTGGGCCAAGTCCTCGAACACGCCACCCCGCGCACCGTGACCGAAGGCGACGTGGCGCTGTATTGCGCGCTGTACGGTTCGCGCTTTGCGGTGCAGTCCGCCGACAGCTTCGCCATGGACATCGGTTTTGAAGCGGCACCCATCGATGATCTGTTGGCGTTTCACGTGGTGTTTGGAAAATCGGTTCCGGATGTGTCGTTGAACGCGGTGGCCAATTTGGGTTACGCGGCCGGGCGCATGGTCACCCCGGTGTACGCGGGCGATACGCTCAGCGCGGGCTCGAAAGTCATCGGCTTGAAAGAAACCTCAAACGGAAAAACTGGCATCGTTTACGTGCACACCATCGGCGAAAATCAACGCGGCGAACTGGTTGCGGATTTTGTGCGCTGGGTGATGGTCAATAAAAAAGACCCCTCCATCCCCGCGCCCAACGTGCCACAAGATGGTCCGGTGGTGCCTGAATTGCCCGATTGTGTGCCCGCTGAGCACTTGGCCGCGCCGACCGATTTGGATATGGCGGAATACAATTTTCAGCTCGCGGGCAGCCCGCACGCTTGGGACGATTACGACGTTGGCGAAAAGATCGATCACGTCGATGGCTTCACGGTTGAAGAGGCCGAGCATCAGCTCGCCACGCGGCTCTATCAAAACAGCGCGCGGGTGCACTTCAATCAGCACAGCGAAAAAGACGGCCGTTTCGGCAAGCGCATCGTGTATGGCGGCCACGTCATTTCGATCTGTCGCGCCCTTTCGTTCAACGGCCTTGGCAACGCGTTCAAGATCGCGGCGATCAATGGCGGTGCGCACGTTTCGCCGATTTTCGCTGGCGACACGGTTTATGCGTACAGCGAGGTGCTGGATAAAATGGAACTGCCGGGCCACCCCGGGGTGGGCGCGTTGCGTCTGCGCACCGTGGGGCTCAAGGACAAAACCGCCGAACACTTCCCCTATAAGGATGAGGCGGGCAAATACGATCCTGCGGTAGTACTGGATTTCGACTACACTGTTTTGATGCCCCGGCGCTAAAACGCGGCGGACGCATTGATGATATCTGTTTGGGCCCGTTTGGGGACGGGACACTTAGGGACCTCTACCAAAGAGGGGAGAACGGCACATGCCTGACAACACCAGACCGCTTTCACCGCATTTGCAGGTGTATCGCCCGCAGATCACGTCCATTTTATCGATCACCCATCGCGCCACCGGCGTGGTGCTGGCGTTCGCCGCATTGCTGCTGGCGTACTGGCTGGCGTCCGCCGCGTATGGGCCCGAAGCGTTCGCACGCGCCCAGGCGGTGATGGAATCGTGGTTCGGTCGATTGGTTCTGTTCGGCTTCACGTTTTCGATGTTCTATCACATGTGCAACGGCATCCGCCATTTGGGCTGGGACATGCTGTGGGGGTTCGAGCTTCCAAGGTTGCGCCTCACCGGGGTCATCGTGGTGATCGCATCGATATCGCTGACGGTGCTCAGCTGGCTGATGGCTTACGGCCATGTCGATAAGTTGTGAGGAACGGATGATGATCAACACACCCCAACAAACCCGCAGCTTGCAATCCAAACTGGGACGCGTGCGCGGCCTCGGCTCGACCCGCGAAGGCGTGCACCACTGGTGGGCGCAGCGCATGAGCGCGGTGGCTTTGCTGCCGCTGTCTTTGTGGTTCATCTATTCGCTGATTTCGCTGACCGGTAGTGACTACGCCGCGTTTCATGCCTGGGCGGGTGAATTCGGCAACGCCGTGTTCTTGATGTTGTTTGTGGTGGCGATGTTCCATCACGCGCAGCTTGGACTGCAGGTGGTGATCGAAGACTACGTCCATTCCGAAGTGTGGAAGATGGGCCTGTTGCTGTTCGTCAAATACGGCACGGTGATCTTTGCCGCGTCGGCGATTTTCGCCGTTCTTAAAATATCGCTCGCTGGATAAACAACCATGACCAAATCCTACCCCATTACAGATCACACCTATGACTGCGTGGTTATCGGCGCGGGCGGTGCAGGCTTGCGCGCCACCTTCGGCATGACCAAAGCCGGTCTCAAGACCGCGTGCATCACCAAGGTGTTTCCCACCCGCAGCCACACCGTCGCGGCCCAAGGCGGCATCGGTGCCGCGCTGGGCAACATGGATGAAGACAGCTGGCAGTGGCATATGTACGACACGGTCAAGGGCTCCGACTGGCTCGGCGATCAAGACGCTATTGAGTACATGTGTCGCAACGCGCCCCAAGCGGTGTATGAGCTGGAACACTTCGGCGTGCCGTTTTCGCGCAACGCAGAAGGCAAGATTTATCAGCGTCCCTTCGGCGGTCACATGAAGAACATGGGCGAAGCCCCGGTGCCGCGCGCGTGTGCGGCGGCGGATCGCACCGGCCATGCGATCTTGCATACCCTCTATCAGCAAAGCCTGCGTCACGACGCGGAATTTTTTGTCGAATTCATCGCCCTTGATCTGATCATGGACGAAGACGGCGAATGTCGCGGCGTGATTGCGTGGAACCTGGAAGACGGTACCATCCACCGGTTCCGCGCCCAGACCACGGTGTTGGCGTCCGGCGGTTACGGGCGGGCGTGGTTCTCGTGCACCTCTGCTCACACCTGCACCGGCGACGGTCACGGCATGGTGGCGCGCGCGGGCTTGCCTTTGCAAGACATGGAATTCGTGCAGTTTCACCCCACCGGCATCTACGGCGCGGGCGTGCTGATCACCGAGGGGGCGCGCGGCGAAGGTGGCTACCTGACCAATGCGAACGGTGAGCGGTTCATGGAACGTTACGCGCCGACGGCCAAGGACTTGGCGTCGCGCGATGTGGTGTCGCGCGCCATGACGGTGGAAATTCTCGAAGGACGCGGCGTCGGGGAAGAGCAAGACCACATCATGCTGCACCTCGAACACTTAGGCGCCGACATGTTGGCGGAACGCCTGCCGGGCATTTCGGAAAGCGCCAAGGTGTTCGCCGGTGTCGACGTGACCCGCGACCCGATCCCTGTCATTCCGACCGTGCACTACAACATGGGCGGCATCCCCACCAACATTCACGGCGAAGTGCTGCGCCCAACGGCGGACGATCCCGATGCGGTGTGTCCGGGCCTGATGGCGATCGGCGAAGCGGCATGCGTTTCGGTGCACGGGGCGAACCGCCTGGGTACCAACTCGTTGTTGGACATCGTGGTGTTCGGTCGTGCGGCGGCGTTGCGCGCACGCGATACGCTCAAAGCCGGGGCGGAACAAAAGTCCCTGGCCAAAGACAGCGCCGACAAAGCGCTGGATCGGTTTGATAAGATGCGCCACGCGTCGGGCGAATTGCCCACCGCGCAAATTCGCGACGACATGCAGCGCACCATGCAACGCGACGCGGCGGTGTTCCGCGACGCCCAGGTGTTGGCGGACGGCAAAAAGAAAATCGATGACATCGTCGGCGGCTTGGATGAAATCGCCATCACGGACCGTTCGATGGTTTGGAACTCCGATCTGGTCGAAGCGCTGGAACTGGAAAACCTGTTGGCCTGCGCCCAAGCCACCGTGCATTCGGCACTGAACCGTGAAGAAAGTCGCGGTGCCCATGCGCGTGATGATTTCCCCGATCGCAATGACGAAACGTGGATGAAGCACACGGTGGCGTGGCTGGACGAAAACGAAGCGGTGAAGCTCGGCTATCGCCCGGTGCACACTTGGACCCTGACCGATGAGGTCGAATACATCGAGCCGAAAGCTCGTGTGTATTAAGCCCGGAGGACAGAGACATGGTTGAATTCAATCTTCCCGCCAATTCGAAAGTCATGCGCGGCAAATTGCACAAAGCGGCCGAGGGCGCCACCAACCTCAAGCGCTTCAAAGTTTATCGCTTCGATCCCGACAGCGGCGAAAACCCGCGCGTCGATACCTACGAGGTCGATCTCGACACCTGCGGCCCGATGGTCTTGGACGCGCTGATCAAAATCAAAAACGAAATCGACAGCACCTTGACGTTTAGGCGTTCGTGTCGCGAAGGCGTGTGCGGGTCGTGCTCGTTCAACATCGACGGCACCAACACATTGGCGTGCACCAAACCGATCAAAGACATTCGCGGCGACGTCAAAGTCTATCCGTTGCCGCACATGCCGGTGATCAAGGACTTGGTGCCGGACCTAAGCGTGCCATACGCGCAGTACGCATCGATCGAACCGTGGATGAAATCCGACACCCCCGCGCCGACGGCGGAACGTCTGCAAAGCCCCAGCGAGCGCAAAGAGCTCGACGGCATGTGGGAATGCATCTTGTGTTTTTGCTGTCAGACCAGCTGCCCCAGCTATTGGTGGAACGGTGACCGTTACTTAGGGCCCGCAATCTTGTTGCAAGCGTATCGCTGGATCGCCGACAGCCGCGACGAAGCCAAGGGCGAACGCCTCGACAACGTCGACGACCCGTTCCGCCTGTATCGCTGCCACACCATCATGAACTGCACCAACACGTGTCCCAAACATTTGAACCCGGGCAAGGCGATTGCGGAGATCAAGCACCTGTTGTTGAAGCGCCGCTAAGCTGGTTCATCGCCAAATGCAAAAGGCCGCCGGATCAAGTCGGGGGCCTTTTTGGTTTTATGTTGTCCCTGTCCAATGGAACTCAGAAATGACAGGGATTTTCACCCAAAAGTGGACTTCTACACCCTAATGGGTTCCTTGGCCTCTGTGGCGGTCTGTGCTGGCCACATGTCGTTAGACTCTGTTTTTTTTTGCGGGGGCAGATTCTGGGGGGCTGCGCTCTCTGGTGTGGCCTTTCCCAGTCATTTAGCTTCAATGTTTTCAAAATGCTCATGTTATCAGCCCCCATATTAGGCTCGCGAAAAAGACTCCCACGCCAAAGGATAAGTGTGCAATCACGCTTCTTTTCCGTGCAGTCCAAGGTATTGGTGCTTTTGACGCCGCTAGTCCAAATCCGAATGCAGGTTGCATAACGAGGAAAGGTGCCGAAACACTGAAAGCCCCCAACAGAATGGGCTGCCACAGACTCGGTTCGATCAACCAGTCGAGGCCAGTGACCATCAACATGCACCCGACAAAAAACATGCCAATTGTATAATGAGATGCCCAGCCAATAGACCTTTCGAACCGCATAGAGGGTGATTGCAAGATAGTGCTGTGTCTGAATCTTCCGTACACCATTCCAATGATCCACCTACCGACAAGTGCATAGTTCAGCCCTGGAATCTTAAATAGCTGATTCTGAACCCACGCGAACACATCCATAAAAGCGGTCGCACCAAGGCCGATAGAAACCACCGCGAACATTATTTCCACCTCATCCATAATATCTCCTTTGATCTTGTCTAATTAGGTAGCAGAGAATAGTATGCAACTTCAAGTTCACTTGAGGTCAAGCATGAAAGACATAGATATTGCAGAGCTAGCGCAACGGACCGGGCTACCTGCATCCACTTTGAGATATTACGAAGAGAAATCCCTAATCGCCTCAATCGGGCGACGTGGCTTAAAGCGTCTTTTTGATCCAGAAGTTCTGCAACGCCTTGCACTCGTGGCTCTAGGGAGGAAGGCAGGGTTTTCCTTGGCGGAAATTTCTGCGTTCCTGTTGGGCGACAGCAAATTAGAGATAGATCGAGACTTGTTGCGAACAAAGGCTGAGGAAATAGACCGCCAAATTATGGTGCTACAGCAGGTTCGCAACGGTCTTGTTCATGCCGCTGAGTGCCCAGCACCAAGTCATTTGGAATGTCCCCGCTTTAAGAAAATGCTGCGGGTGGCAGCGAGATACCAAGCCAAAGAAAAGCAGAAATGACTTTTCACGCGAAGCTGACAAGTGTTAAATCCCCGTCGCATGTCGGTCACGCCCGCCGCAAGCTAGACCCCGTGTGTTGCTCGGCACCGGGCTCATGTTGATAATGCCTTCAGCAATCGCGCAAAACATCCGCATCAAACCCGCCCTCTGCCGATATCCGGCACCCGCCAGGAGCCAGGAAGCTCGATCTCAATCCAGCCCGTAAGCGGAACGGAAGAGGCTTCACCCACTCACCTGACTGGCGAACCAGATGATCGCCCAAAAGGCTGGGATCAGGGGGAACAGTTTGGCTTTGTCGCCGTTGCCATCTTGGATGTGTTTCAGGGCCATGCCGTTCGACGCCAGCCACACCACCGGAGCGGCCAGACCCCAATAGACCAGGACGGTTGCAAACTCCGGATTGTCTTTCGCCAAAGCGATGCCGCTGGACGCCATCAGAACCATCCACAGCGCCGGCATCAACGTGGCGAAGCCGAAGATGAACACCATGGTGCGTTGCGCTTTACGGATTTCTTCGGGGCTGCGGGTGTCTTCGCGTTCTGTGGTTTCGGGGCGTTCGGTCATGGTGGCGTCCTAGGTGTGAGCGGTGGGGCAGACTATCTGCGTCTTGATACGCGGCGTCAACCGCTTGGCGCGGACGTTGTTTCAGGGGCGCGTTTGTGGATGGTGACTTTCGACATCACTTTCAGCGCCGACAAGTCCTGCGCGCCTTCTTCGGTGATCATGTGAAAGACGCCTTCTTCAAAGCGAATGGGAAAGGTCACGAACACATGTCCTTCGCCTTTATCCAGCGCAGACTTGGGCAGTTGGTCGGCCAGGGTGGTGCCGGTTTGCAGCAAAAACCAGCTGAGCAGTTCTTCGGTCGAGAACGCGGTGCCGGATGCATTTTGGATGAATATCTCGGCGTGTTCGCGTTCCGTCTCAAACGCTTCGATGACGGCGGCGTCCAGCCTCAAATCTCGACCTTTGGGATGGTGAAACGCCATGTCGAGGCCGATGTGTTGGACCTCAAAGGTGAACTCAGCGGTCTTGCGTCCGGCTTTTACGGGTGTTTGGGGCATATTCAATCCCAATCGCGGCGGTTGATGGCGTATTCGCCGCGCGCCGTTTTGAACGGCTGGATCAACATTTGATCGAGGCGTTCTTCACGCTCTTGTCGAAACATATCCAATCCGATGGTCATGGCTTCGTGCCCGGCTTCGGGCTGTGCGGTGTAGGTGCCGAACAAGCGATCCCACCACGGCAGATTAAAGCCGAAGTTGGAATTACATTCTTGCGGCACCGCCGAATGGTGCACCCGGTGCATGTCTGGGGTGACGATAAACAAGCGCAACACCGCATCCAGGCCCAACGGCAAACGCACGTTGGCGTGGTTGAACATGGCGGTGGCGTTGAGCAGAACCTCAAACACCAACACCGCCAACGGACTGGCGCCAAGCAGCGCGATCACGGCGAACTTGATGGTGAACGACAGCAAAATTTCGATGGGGTGAAAGCGTGCTCCGGTGGTGACGTCGTAATCGACGTCGGCGTGATGCATGCGGTGCAAACGCCACAGCAGCGGTATTGCGTGAACCATGACATGCTGCAGCCAGATGAAGAAATCCATCAACACCACGACGATCACCAGCTCAAGCCAGCCGTGCCATTCGATAATGTTGAACACCCCCCAGCCGCGTTCCGCCGCCAGATAGGCAAACGCCACCGGGGCCATCGGAAAGACCACACGCGCCAACACGGTGTTGAGAGCGACGATGCTCAAATTGGAAAACCATCGCAGCTTTTTGGATATGTAAAGCGGGCGGCGCGGTGCGGCCAATTCCCACAGTGCCATCACGATGAAGATACCCGCGAACGCCGCAAGGCGGATCATGGGTTCAAATTCAAGCAGGCTTTCACCGATCATGTGTGGGGCTTTCTGTCAAAGGCTTATTTCTCGTATGACTTGTCGTCAGTTTGCCCCGGACGGTGCAGGCCCGCAACCCCCACCCCAATTGCGGCGCTGCGAATAAAACAAAGTACAGAAAAAACAGCTATTTACTTCATGCGAATCAGTACATACGTTTAAAATTGTGCAGATGCAAAATTAAGGCTGAAGGCCTGCCATGTCCGTTCCTGATGGAGCACCGCCGAAAGGTCCGCTCGCTCAATATCGTGAGCGCATTTTTTCGGGTGAATTGAAGCACGATCCAGCCCAAGCGCTTGCGGTGGAAAAACTGCAAAGTCTGCACAAAGCCTTGCAAGAATATGAACCGCGATCCGGCCCGGTGGGCTGGAAGGAACGCTTCGGTCTGGAGCGTCGCCGTGAAGACCCACCCCAAGGTATTTACTTTTACGGCGGCGTCGGGCGCGGCAAGTCCATGCTGATGGATATGTTCTTCGAAGACGCGCCGATCAAACGCAAACGCCGGGTGCATTTTCACGCCTTCATGCAGCAAGTGCACATCCGTTTAAATGAGTATCGAAAATTCAAAGGCCGCGAAGCCGACCCGATCCCGCCGGTCGCCGAACAGATCGCGGCGGAAGCGGCGCTGTTTTGCTTTGACGAATTTCAAGTCACCGACATCGCCGACGCGATGATCCTCAGCCGCCTGTTCGGCGTGTTGTTCGAACAAGGCGTGGTGGTGGTTTCGACCTCGAACCGCCCGCCGTGCGATTTGTACAAAGACGGATTGCAGCGCGAAGCGTTTTTGCCGTTCATCGATTTGATCGAACTCAAGATGGATGTGTTGCAGCTTGACGGTAAAACCGATTACCGCCTGGAACACATGCGCCAGTTGGATGTGTTTTTGTATCCCGACGATGACGTGGCGCGCGCCAAGCTTGAAGCTGCGTTCGTCCAATTGACCCACGGTGCGCGCGCCCACGCCGCGACCATTCCGGTGCAAGGGCGCGACATCGCGGTGCCCAAAGCGACCCAAGGCATCGCTATGGTGCAGTTTTCCGACATCTGCGAACGACCTTTGGGCCCAGCCGATTATTTGGAACTGGCGCGGCGCTTTCACACCTTGATCGTGGTCGGCATTCCGCAAATGAGCGCTGAGAACAAAGACGTGGCGCGGCGTTTCATCACCCTGATCGACGCCATGTACGAAGGCCACGTGAAGCTGATTTGTTCCGCCGAGGTTGGCCCGATGGAACTTTACGTCGAAGGTGAGGGATCGTTTGAGTTTGAACGCACCGCGTCGCGGCTTGTGGAAATGCAATCGGAGTCTTACATGGAATTGAAACACGAAAAACGAGGGGATTGAGCAGCGTTAAAAGCGTGCGAAAAGACGTTCGCAAAGAATCCTACCCTTTTGGGCTGTTTTAGCCTTGCTCCGGGTTGGGATTCACGCTACGTAAGAATCGGAATTTTGTGCAGCGCAACATTGCGCGCAGCAGGCTGTTCAAGCAGCCGGAACGAACATAATCCAGCCGCAATGACGGCTTACATCGACATAAACCAGACGCCAGTCCGAGACCTGGCTGCGTCAGAAGACAGAAAATAAGGGTATTCCAATGGCACGCAACAAAATCGCACTCATCGGCGCAGGCAACATCGGCGGTACGCTGGCGCACTTGGCGGGGCTCAAAGAGTTGGGCGACATCGTCATGTTCGATATTATGGATGGCGTGCCGCAGGGTAAATCTTTGGACATTGGGCAGTCTTCGCCGATCGAAGGCTTCAACGCATCGCTCAAAGGCACCAAAAGCTACGCCGGTATCCGCAATGCCGACGTGGTGATCGTCACCGCGGGCGTGGCACGCAAGCCGGGCATGAGCCGCGACGATTTGCTGTCCATCAACGTCAGCGTGATGAAACAGGTCGGTGAGGGCATCAAGAAATACGCGCCCAAAGCGTTCGTGGTGTGCATCACCAATCCGCTCGACGCGATGGTGTGGGCGCTGCGTGAAGCTTCCGGTCTGCCGCCGCACATGGTCGTCGGCATGGCAGGCGTTTTGGACAGCGCGCGCATGCAGTTGTTCATGGCCCAAGAATTCAACGTTTCGGTCGAAGACGTCACCGCGTTTGTGTTGGGCGGTCACGGCGACACCATGGTGCCGCTGCCGCGCTATTCCACCGTCGCCGGTATTCCGGTGCCCGATCTGATCGCCATGAAGTGGACCACCCAGGCGAAGATGGACGAAATCGTTCAGCGCACCCGCGACGGCGGTGCGGAAATCGTCGGCCTGCTGAAAACCGGCTCCGCTTACTATGCGCCTGCTGCGGCGGGCATCAAGATGGCCGAAGCGTACTTGAAAGACAAAAAATCCGTGATGCCATGTGCCGCGTATCTTAAAGGCGAATACGGCGTCAAAAACATGTACGTCGGCGTGCCGGTTGTGATCGGCGCGAAGGGCGTTGAGCGTATCGTCGAGATCAAGTTGGACCGCACCGAAAAGGCGCTATTCAACAAATCGGTGAAAGCTGTGTACGGCCTCGTCGACACCATCAAGAAATTGGAAGCCAAAGAAAAAGCACCGGCTAAAAAGACGCCTGCTAAGAAGGCTGTGGCGAAACGCGCACCGGCCAAGAAAGCGCCCGTGAAAAAAGCTCCTGTAAAAAAAGCACCGGCAAAAAAAGCTCCGGCGCGCAAGGCGGCTCCGAAAACGTCGGCTTAAGCATTGGGCACCACACCTGAAGCTGCGAAGCAAAAAAACTGAGGCAGAGCTCCCATACACATGAGGCTCTGAGAGGAAAAAACCGATGAACATTCACGAGTATCAAGCCAAGCAGCTGCTCGCCAAATACGGCGTTGCGGTGCCCAACGGCAAGGTGGCTTACACCGCGCCGGAGGCCGAGGCCGTGGCCAAAGAACTCGGCGGTCCTGTGTGGGTCGTCAAAGCGCAAATCCATGCGGGTGGGCGCGGCAAAGGCGGCGGCGTCAAGGTGGTTAAGTCCATCGACGACGTGCGCGACACCGCCAACGACATGCTGGGCATGCAGCTGGTCACCCATCAGACCGGCCCGACTGGCAAAGAGGTCAAGCGCGTCTACATCGAAGAAGGCTGCGACATCCAGCGTGAGCTGTATTTGAGCTTCCTGATCGACCGCGCAACATCGAACATCACCGTCATGGCGTCGACCGAAGGCGGCATGGACATCGAAGAAGTCGCCGCCGCGACACCGGAAAAGATCAAACACGTCACCATCGACCCAGCCACCGGCATGCTGCCGTTCCACGCCCGTCAACTGGCGTTCGGTTTGGGGCTCGAAGGCAAACAGGTCAGTGCGGCGGTGAAGCTGATGCTCGGCATGTACAAGGCGTTCAATGCGCTGGACGCGTCGATGATCGAAATTAATCCGTTGGTGGTCACCGGCGACGGCGCGGTGATGGCGCTGGACGCAAAAATGAACTTCGACGACAACGCGCTGTTTCGTCAAAAAGACGTTTCCGAACTGCGCGACGAAGACGAAGAAGACCCGGCCGAATTGGAAGCCGCGCGTCACGACCTCAACTACATCAAACTGGACGGCAACATCGGCTGCATGGTCAATGGTGCTGGCTTGGCGATGGCGACCATGGACATCATCAAATTGTTCGGCGGCGATCCGGCGAACTTTTTGGATGTCGGTGGCGGGGCGACCAAGGAACGCGTCACCACCGCGTTTAAGTTGATCCTATCCGACGCCAACGTCGAAGGCATCCTGGTCAACATCTTCGGCGGCATCATGCGCTGCGACGTCATCGCCGAAGGCGTGGTCGCGGCGGCGCGTGAAGTCAGCCTCAACGTTCCGCTTGTGGTGCGCCTTGAAGGCACCAATGTTGAACTGGGTAAGAAAATTTTGGCCGAGTCGGGACTGCCCATCGTTTCCGCCGACGATCTTGGCGATGCCGCCGAAAAGATCGTCCAGGCCGTGAAGGAGGCCGCGTAAGATGTCCGTACTCGTCAATAAAGATACCAAGGTCATCTGTCAGGGCTTCACCGGCGCGCAGGGCACCTTTCACTCCGAACAAGCCATCGCGTATGGCACGCAAATGGTCGGCGGTGTAACGCCGGGCAAAGGTGGTTCCACGCATTTGGACTTGCCGGTGTTCGACACGGTCTGTGATGCGGTCGAAAAAACCGGCGCCAACGCGTCCGTGATTTACGTGCCGCCGCCGTTCGCCGCCGACGCAATATTGGAAGCCATCGATGCCGGTGTCGAGCTGGCGGTGTGCATTACTGAAGGCATTCCGGTGCTCGACATGGTCAAGGTCAAGCGTGCGCTGGTCGGTTCCAATACCCGTCTGGTCGGGCCCAACTGTCCGGGCGTGATCACGCCGGGTGAATGCAAAATCGGCATCATGCCGGGTCACATTCACACCCGTGGCAAGGTCGGCATCGTGTCGCGTTCGGGCACCTTGACGTACGAAGCCGTGGCGCAAACCACCGAAGCGGGCCTGGGTCAATCGACCTGCATCGGCATCGGTGGTGATCCGGTCAACGGCACCAACTTCATCGATTGTCTGGACATGTTCTTAGGCGACGACGAAACCGAAAGCATCATCATGATCGGTGAAATCGGCGGTTCGGCTGAAGAAGAAGCCGCCGAGTTTTTGAAATCATCCAGTGTCAAAAAACCTGTGGTCGGCTTCATCGCCGGCGTCACCGCACCGCCGGGACGTCGCATGGGCCACGCGGGGGCGATCATCTCCGGCGGACAAGGCACCGCAGGCGACAAGATCGACGCGATGCAGAGCGCGGGCATAACCGTCGCCTCATCACCGGCGACGCTGGGCAAGACCATGTTGGAGGTCCTTAAGGGCTGACACATCGATACGATCCGGCCCGCATCTGCGGGCCGGGTTTTGGGGTAACCGGGGCATAAACGAGGGCGGATGTGCGGACTTAGCGTGCCGACATTGCGCAGAGGGATCATGGCAGGATCGTCCGATACGTTTCTAACAGGCGCGAACGCGCAATACGTGGCGGAGCTCTATGCCCGCTTTACCGAAAATGCGTCTCAAGTCGATCCATCGTGGGCCGAATATTTCGCCGCGATGGATGATGAGGAACGCGAAATCCTGGTCGACTTGCGCGGTGCATCTTGGGCGGCGTCGGCGTCCGGCGTGATCGGCCAATTCGGCAGCGGAGGTTTGATGGAAATCGAATCCGAGCGCGACGCCGTGGCGGTGGAGGTGCCCAACGCGGGGTATGTCACCGCAGGCACCGTGCGTCCCAGCGTCGATGTGATCCGCGCCGCGACCAAAGACACCATTCGTGCCTTGATGTTGATCCGCACCTACCGGGTGCGTGGTCACTTGATCGCCAACTTCGATCCGCTCGGCCTGGAAGGGCAGACTCAGCACCCGGAGCTGGATTACCGCACTTATGGCTTCACCGACGCGGACCTGGATCGTCCGATTTTCATCGACAATGTGTTGGGATTGGAAACCGCGTCGCTGCGCGAAATTTTGCGCATCCTCAAGGAAACCTATTGCGCGTCCATCGGCGTCGAGTTCATGCACATTCAAGAACCCGACGAAAAGGCTTGGATCCAACGACGCATCGAAGGCATCCGCAACCAGACCGATTTCACCATCAAAGGCAAACGCGCCATTTTGGAACGCTTGGTGGAATCGGAAGGTTTTGAAAAATACCTCGACGTTAAATTCAAAGGCACCAAGCGTTTCGGTTTGGACGGCGGCGAAAGCGTGGTCCCGGCGATTGAACAGATCATCAAGCGTGGTGGCCAGTTGGGTGTGAAGTCGATCGTTTTGGGCATGGCGCACCGTGGCCGATTGAACGTTTTGGCGTCGGTGATGCGCAAGCCGTACATGGCGATCTTTGCCGAGTTCCTTGGCCTGTCGGCGACGCCGGAAGAATTGGAAGTGTCGGGCGATGTAAAGTACCACTTGGGCGCGTCGGCGGACCGGGTGTTTGATGGTCAATCGATCCACTTGTCGCTGACCGCCAACCCGTCGCATTTGGAATGCGTCAACCCGGTGGTGCTGGGCAAGGTGCGCGCCAAGCAGCGCCAAAGGGGCGATGACAAACGTGAAGAAGTGATGGGCTTGTTGCTGCACGGCGATGCCGCGTTCGCCGGGCAAGGTCTGGTGCCGGAAACCTTGGATATGTCGCAACTGCGCGGCTATCAGACCGGCGGCACCATTCACATCATCATCAACAACCAAATCGGTTTCACCACGCATCCGTCGTATTCGCGCTCATCGCCGTATCCGTCCGATGTGGCGAAGATGATTCAAGCGCCGATCTTTCACATCAACGGCGACGACCCCGAAGCCGTGGTGCACGTCGCGCGCATCGCCATGGAGTTCCGTCAAGAGTTCAAAAAAGATGTGGTCATCGACATGTTCTGTTATCGCCGCCACGGCCATAACGAAGGTGACGAGCCGATGTTCACCAACCCGGTGATGTACAAGACCATCGCCAACCATCCAACCACCCGCGAAATTTATGCCCGCAAGTTGGTCGAAGAAGGCGTGCTGTCCCAAGAGGCCAGCGACAAAATGGTCGCCAATTTCGCCGCCCATTTGGACAAGGAACGCGACGCCGCCAACGGCTACAAGCCCAACAAGGCCGACTGGTTGGAAGGCAAGTGGGCGGGGCTGTTTTATCTGGAAGGTGCGGAAGAACTGCGCGACGACGATACATCGGTCGAGATGGATTTGCTCCGCGAAGTCGGTCACGCATTGTCGGAACCACCCGCGCTGTTTCACACCAACACCAAAATTTTGCGCCAGATGAAAGCCAAGCGCAAAATGATCGACACCCAAGAAGGCGTCGATTGGGCGATGGGCGAAGCACTGGCCTACGGCACGCTGTTGATCCAAGGCCACGGCGTGCGCTTGTCGGGTCAAGATTCCGGACGCGGCACGTTCTCGCATCGTCACTCGGTGTTGGTCGATCAAGAAAACGAAGAACGCTTCATCCCGCTCAACAACATCCGTCCCGGCGATCAAGCCCATTACGAAGTCATCGACAGCCCGTTGTCGGAAGCGGGGGTGCTTGGCTTTGAGTACGGTCACTCGCTGTCCGACCCGCATTGCTTGACCATCTGGGAAGCACAGTTCGGCGATTTCGCCAACGGTGCGCAGGTGATCATCGATCAGTTCGTGTCGTCCGGTGAAACCAAATGGCTGCGCATGTCGGGCTTGGTGATGTTGTTGCCGCACGGCTTTGAAGGCCAAGGACCGGAACATTCGTCCGCGCGCTTGGAACGCTATCTGCAATCGAGCGCCGAAGACAATTGGCAGATCGTCAACGTCACCACGCCGGCGCAATTTTTCCACGTTCTGCGTCGCCAGCTGCGCCGCAATTTGCGCAAGCCATTGATTGTGATGTCGCCGAAATCTTTGCTGCGTCACAAACTGGTGGTGTCCAACTTGGGCGAGATGGGACCGGGCACGCGCTTTCGCCGCGTGCTGCCGGAACACGATCGCTTGGTGCTCGACAAAAAGGTCAAGCGCGTCATCGTGTGTTCGGGCAAGGTTTATTACGACCTGTTGGAAGAACGCCGCGCGCGCGAAATCAACGACGTTGCCATCGTGCGTTTGGAACAGCTCTATCCGTTCCCGTGGAAAGGCTTGATGCAACAGCTCGGCCGCTATCCGCATGCCGAAGTGGTGTGGTGCCAAGAAGAGCCCGCCAACATGGGTGCATGGTTCTTTGTCGCACAGCGCATCGAAACCATTGTCCGCGATCTGAACAACGATCATCTGATCGTGAACTATGTCGGTCGTCGCGGCGCGGCAAGCCCGGCCACGGGCATACACAAACGCCACGTTAAAGAACAGCAATGGATCGTCGATCAAGCCCTGTCCGGCGATCTGAAGAAACTCGTGCCGCCGCATCAGCGACCGCAATATTAAAGAAAGCGAGATGTCATAATGGCTACCGAAATTAAAGTGCCAGTTCTGGGGGAATCGGTTACTGAGGCAACGGTCTCTAAGTGGTTTAAGCAACCCGGCGAAGCGGTACATTTGGATGAGCCCATCGTCGAGTTGGAAACCGATAAGGTGACGGTCGAGGTTCCCGCACCGGCTGCGGGCGTGTTGAAAGACATTGCCTTCGACGCGGGCACCGACGTTGAAGTGGGTGCCGTGCTTGGTGCCATCGATGAGGCCGCTGCGGGTGCTGCGCCTTCGGCTCCTGCTCCAGCTGCTGCGGCTGCGCCGGAGCCTGCTGTCGTTGTTGAGGCCGACGCACCGCTTTCGCCTGCGGTGAAAAAGCTCATCGATGAAAACAGCATCGATCCCAGCGCCATCAGCGGCACCGGCAAGGACGGTCGTATCGTCAAGGGTGACGTGCTGGCATATTTGGAAACGCGTCAAACGGCACCTTCGGCATCTGCGGCGCCAGCGCCGACCCCGGCCCCTGCTGCGGCCCCGGCTGCACCCGCCACTGCGGCACCCGCGCCCGCGCAATATCCGCCGCGCCCCATCGGTCCGCGCGAAGAACGTGTGCCGATGACCCGCCTGCGCAAACGCATTGCCGAACGTTTGAAAGAAGCACAAAACACCGCCGCCATGCTCACCACCTTTAACGAGGTGGACATGACCAACGTCATGGACCTGCGCAAACGCTTTAAAGACGGCTTTGAGAAAAAGCACGGTGTGAAGCTCGGCTTCATGTCGTTCTTCACCAAAGCCGCAGTCACCGCGCTGCGTGAACTGCCCGCCGTCAACGCAGAGATCAACGCCGGTGACATCATCTATAAAAACCACTACGACATCGGCATTGCGGTGGGCACCGAAAACGGTTTGGTGGTTCCGGTTGTGCGCGATTGCGACACGCTGGGTTTTGCCGAGATCGAACAGTCCATCAATGACTTCGGACGCCGTGCGCGCGAAGGCCGCTTGACCATGGATGAAATGACCGGCGGTACCTTCACCATCACCAACGGCGGCATCTTTGGCTCGCTGTTGTCGACGCCGATCCTCAACCCGCCGCAATCGGGCATCTTGGGCATGCACAAAATTCAGATGCGCCCGATGGTCATGGCGGATGGCTCGATCGAGGCGCGACCGATGATGAACTTGGCGCTGTCGTACGATCACCGCATCGTCGATGGCCGCGAGGCCGTGACCTTCTTGGTGCGCGTCAAAGAGTGCATCGAAGATCCCGACCGCATCATGCTGGACGCTTAAAAAAATATCTGGAGGACTTCCCCGAATGGCCGATAACGCATTTGATGTCATCATCATCGGTGGCGGGCCGGGCGGCTACGTCGCCGCGATCCGCGCCGCGCAATTGGGTTTCAACACCGCGTGCATCGACAAGCGCGAAACGTTGGGCGGCACCTGCTTGAACGTGGGCTGTATTCCGTCCAAAGCGCTTTTGCAATCGTCGCACCTGTTTGAAGAAGCCGGTCACGGGATGGCCGCGCACGGCGTCAACGTCGCCGCGCCGAAGCTCGATTTGAAAGCAATGCTGGGGCGCAAGGATTCCGTGGTCGGCGATCTGACCAAGGGCATCGCGTTCTTGTTCAAGAAAAACAAAGTCACCCACATCGTCGGCGAAGGTGTGATCACCGCGCCCGGCCAAGTGCAGGTCGGCAAAGACGCTTACACCGCCAAGCACATCATCATCGCCACCGGATCGGAACCGGCGCCACTGCCCGGAGTGGACGTGGATGAAAAGCAAATCGTCACCTCGACCGGCGCGTTGGATTTGCCCAAGGTGCCGAAATCCATGGTCGTTATCGGCGGCGGCGTGATCGGTTTGGAATTGGGGTCGGTGTGGCGGCGTTTGGGCGCCGAGGTCACGGTGGTCGAATTCCTGCCCGCGATTTTGCCCGGCATGGACGGCGAAGTGGTCAAACAGGCCACCCGCACGCTCAAGAAACAAGGCCTGAAGTTTAAAACCGGCACCAAAGTCACTGGCGCGAAAACCGCCAAATCGGGTGTCACGCTGAGCCTTGAACCCGCTGCGGGCGGCGATGCGGATACGCTGAAAGCCGACGTGGTGCTGGTCGCCATCGGGCGGCGTCCGTTCAGTGATAAGCTGGGCCTGGACACGGTCGGCGTTGAAATGGATGAGCGCGGCTTCGTCAAAACCGACGGCCATTTCAAAACCAACGTCGAGGGCATCTACGCCATCGGCGATGTGATCGGCGGTGCTATGTTGGCGCACAAGGCCGAAGAAGAAGGCATCGCGTGTGTCGAAATCCTCGCCGGTCAAGCCGGTCACGTGAATTACGGCGCGATCCCGGGCGTGGTCTACACCCATCCCGAAATCGCCGCCCTGGGCAAAACCGAAGAGGTTTTGAAAGCCGATGGCGTTGAGTACAACGTCGGCAAGTTCCCCTTCATGGCCAATTCCCGGGCCCGCGCGGTGGGCGACACCGAAGGCTTCGTGAAGATTTTGGCCGACGCAAAAACCGATCGTGTGCTTGGCGCGCACATCATCGGTCCGGGTGCCGGTGAGCTGATCCAAGAAATCGTCGTGGCGATGGAATTCGGCGGCTCAAGCGAAGACATCGCGCGTTCAAGCCACGCCCATCCGGGCACCTCCGAGGCTGTCAAAGAAGCCGCATTGGCATGTTTGGGGCGCGCCATTCACATCTAAAAGTGGTTCTTGTCACACACCGAATTGGGCCTGCGTGGTATAATACCCCTGTATTATACTTCGGGGGCCCATTTATGTTGGGAGGAGGTGACGAAGGTCATGCTTGAGATTCTGCCTGAAAGCAGCGGCAACGTTGTTGGCGCGCGCGTTGGCGGTCGTCTTGGCGGTGATGAATGCAAGCTGTTGGCTGAACGCATCGAAGCGCTGATCGAAGAACACAAAACCGTGCGTTTGCTGTTGGACGTGTCCGAATGCGACCGCGTCGACCCGGCTGCCGCGTGGGAAGAGTTCGTCATGGGCGTTAAGCACTGGAACGATCTGGAACGTGTCGCCATCGTCGGCGGCACCAAGTGGAGCCACGTTGCGGCCAGCACACTCAACCGCCTGACGTACGGTGAGGCCGAACATTTTAGCGCAGGTGAGCTGCCCGGAGCGTGGGTTTGGGTGCGGCGTTAAGCGCTAGAAGCAAGATTATGTGTTTAGGCGCTCAACGCGCCGAGTGCTAGATCCGTAAACTGGGTGCGCACTTCACCATCGGTTTGGATGTAGCAGGTTACGCCATTTATATCGTGTGAAAAGGCCAAATCCCTTGCCATCAAATCGCGCAGAATGGTGGCGGCTTTGTTGCCTGACATGTGCAGCAGTTCGCCAATGTCGTTTTCGCACAGCTTGGCGATGTGCACCATGGCCAGCACGCGGGCCTCGTCGATGTCGATGGCACCGCGGGTGGCGACGACCATGCGTTCGGCGGCGTAACGGCTGATCAACAGAATTTCTTCCGATGATCCCGACAATTGGCAAATATAGGGTACACGAACCGCATCGTTACTGGCCAACGCAACGCGCGCGGCGCGACGCGTGATTTCATCTAGACAATGCATGGGCATGGGGTCAGTTGACGCATTTTGCGCAATGAGAGTCATGTCGAGCACCAGTTGATCGTTTTCCTTATGGTTGTGCGCATTTAACCATGGATTGAAGAGGTCTGTAAAGAATTCCGCCCGGCGCATGGCCGGGCGGATAAGGTCAATGGTCCTAAAAACTGAACCATTTCATGTGGCTGGAGGCCAATTCATTTCGCGAATTATTTTTCTTTGAACTTGCCGCCACTGGCCAAGGTCAAGGCTTCGCGGATGGCTTCGGGCGACGCCATGATGTTCATGAAGCTGTTGTCACCCATCATCGAAAGGTCTGGGAAGTTGATGGCGATGCGAAAACGTGCGTACAGCGCGTAAACGCGATCACCGGACACGACGATTTCATACGGCAGGTGCGCGGTTGAACGGATCTCTTTGAAATCGATCTCGCTCATGATGAATTCGTCGGCGCGGAACTTTTCGTTGTTGTTGTTCAGATCACCCGACAGACCAACGGCGAAGTAGGTTTCTTCCTTGCCGGGCACATCGACGCGCGCGATTTTGGTCACACCGGCGGTGTTTTTGGCCAAAGAGGCTTCCACACCGGCGACGGCGCTGGCGTAGTCGTCATACGATGCCAACTTGGACGGATCGTCGAAGTATTCCATCAAGAACGCGTAGTGGTAATCGCGCAGATCTTCGTCGGTCAGACCTTCTTCCGGTCCGAACTCGCCTTGGTTGCCAAGCGCTGCGTTCATCGCGGCGGTGACGTCGGCCATGTTGCCGTCCATGCGGTACGCGGCGGCCATGTAGCTCGGATTGGTGTAAGAAACTTGGATTTCGCCGTTCACGTCGGTGACGGACACGCGTTGCACCACGCCGTAAGCGCCGAATTCGGTCTTGGCGGCGGCGGCTTTCAGCGCGTCGTTGGTGACGATGATTACGGTTGCGCCTTTGAACGGCGAATAAGTGCCGGCTATTTCAAAGCCCGCAGCTTGTAGCTTTGCGGTGGTGGCGGCGACGCTGGCTTCAACCGAACCGTTGGCTTTGCTGGAAAGGAAGAACGGCTTCATTTCGCCTTCGGCCTGGGCCGGTGCCTGGAACGACAGCAGCGCCACGAATGCCATGGCGATGAGCGTGAGTGTGCGGATCATTTTTGTTATCCCCCTGTTTTCATTAAAGGGGTCTTTCATATTAGAAAAAATAAAAGTGCGGGTAGTACAATGCGCGCACACAATTCGCGTGGTTTTTCCACGGGTTGGCTCACGAAATGAAGTAAATCGATAAATTTCACGCAAAACGAGACTATTTTTTCCGTTTTGCGCGCGGATGTGTGTGAGAATGCACGGCGAGCAGACGCGCCGCGTCCACATCGGTGTAACGCTGGGTGGTGCTCAGCGAGGCATGGCCCAAAAGTTCCTGAATGGTGCGCAAATCGCCGCCGCCCGCCAACAGGTGCGTGGCGAAGCTGTGGCGCAGTGCGTGTGGCGTAGCGCTGTCGGGCAGGCCCAGATATCCACGCGCCTCGCGCACCATGGATTGGGCCACACCGGCTTGCAGCCGTTTGCCGCGCACACCCAAAAACAACGGGCTGCTGGGCGTCATCGGATAGGGGCACATCTTTATATATGTGGCGAGGGCATCGGCGACTTGGGCCAAAACCGGCACCACGCGCTGTTTGTTGCCTTTGCCGGTGACGACCATGGTGTCGCCTTCTGGCAAGTCTTTCACGTCAAGCTCCAACGCTTCGGCGATGCGCAGGCCGCAACCGTACAGCAGCATCAACAGTGCGCGGTTGCGCTTGCCAACCCACGGCTCATCGGCCAAGTCGGCGGCCATCTCAATAACCTCCAACGCGTCTTCGACGATCAACGCCTTGGGCAGGGATTTGGGCAGCTTGGGCGTGCGCACCGCGTGCACGGCGGCGTTGCTTAGCACGTCTTGGCGTTCGAGATACTTATAAAAGGTGCGCAAGGTTGAAAACCGCCGCGCGATGGTGGCGCGGCTTTTGCCGTCTTGGCTTAAGCGTGCCAACCAGCTGCGAAAGTCCACCGCGCGCAGCCCCGCCAGATCGCGCACACCGGGGGTGAAGCCGAGGTGCTCGGTGAAAAAGCTCAAAAACGCGGCGATGTCGCGGCTGTAATTGTCGAGCGTATGCGGGCTGGAGCGTTTTTCGTGTTTGAGCCAATCCAGCCACTCCGAAAGCGCGCGTTTAAGCGCGGGCTCGCCGGAGATGTGTTCCAGCGGTCCCGTCAAGCCGGGCTCGTTTAAGGGGTGCTCAGCCATTTTTGGAACAGCTTTTCGCTGACCCGGGCCAAGAAATTCAGCAAATCGGTGCCTTGACCGGCATGAAACGCGCCCGACATGTTCGAGCCCAATGCAATCACCCCGCTGGCGGTGGTGGCGCTGGGACGCAAACGCGCCAGTGCGGCGGATTGGATGTCGATGTGCGTGTCGCCAAACAGGGTGCCGTCGTCGAGCATATCGCGCACCAACGTGACGTCACCGCCTTCGCCGACTTGGGCGTCCAGATAACTGAACGGCAGCATGCGCACGCCGGGCAAGCGTAGCGCGGCTTCGGCCTTGGTGTCTTGTTCGAACCCAAACGCCACCGCATCGACGTCCAACAACAACGGCAGATCGTCGGTGATGATGCGCGCCATGTGCGCGGCGTCTTGGGCCGACAACAGCGCCAACACCGCCGCGTGGGTGCGGGTCAGATAGGTCATGTTGGTGCGGCTGGTTTCGATCACGTCCTGGGTGCAGGCGGTGAGGTTTTGAATCTCGTCGCGCAAACGGTCGACCATCGCGGATTGGAAATCGACCACGCCGTCGCCGCGATCCGTGGCGATGGGGCCTTGCATCTGCACCAAGACTTCCGGATTGCGCGAAAAGAAATCCGGGTTGTCGAGCAAATACTGGCTGATGTCGTCGTCGTTCAACAAAGTGTCGGTGGTTTGAATGTTGGTGGTCATGGGCGCCCCTCACAGTTCCGAAAATCGGACCGAATCCAGTTGGCTCATCATGAACCATTTTCGTTAATGCTTTCCTTCCTTACAGTGAAGACATGTCAAAGACCGATTCGCCCCCCCAAACTTTTGCCCCCGGCACGCGTTGCGGCGTTTTGCTGCCGGTACCGTTTGGTCAGGTTTATGATTATCTGGTGCCCGATGGCGTGACGCTGGGAACCGGCGATTTTGTCCGTGTTCCGCTGGGCCCGCGCAAGATGGCTGGGGTGGTGTGGGGCCCCGGTGAGGGCGGCTTTGCCGACGCGAAGTTAAAGGCGGTGATCGAAAAGCTGCCTGCCGTGGCGATGGCGGAGACCACCCGGCGGTTCATCGACTGGGTGGCGGGCTATACGCTGTCGAGCCCCGGCGCGGTGCTGAAAATGGCCATGAGCGTCACGGACGCGCTGGAACCTCCCAAAGGCACCAAGGCCTATCGCCCCGCCGATCCTCTGCCCGACATCAAGATGACCGCCACCCGCGAACGGGTGCTGGCAGTGCTGGGGGACGGCCCGCCGCTCAGCGCTGCTGAAGCGGCGATGGAAGCCGGATGCTCCCCCGCCGTGGTCGCGGGGCTGGCCAAAGCGGGCGCGCTGGTCGAGGCCTCGCGGGTGCGTGAAAAATCTTGGCCCAAGCCCGATATCGATCTTGAAGGCCCTGAACTGTCGGACGCCCAGCGTGTGGCGGCGGATGATTTGGCGGCAAAAACCAAAGCGGGCGGCTACAGCGCGGTGCTGCTGGACGGGGTGCCGGGATCGGGCAAGACCGAGGTTTATTTCGAAGCGGTGGCCGAAGCGCTCAAAAACGGCCAACAGGTTTTGGTGCTGTTGCCGGAAATCGCGCTGAGTTCGCAATGGCTGGCGCGGTTTGAGCGGCGCTTCGGCGCGCGGCCCGGCGAATGGCATTCCGATATGGGGGCACGCGATCGCCGCGAAACGTGGCGCGCGGTGGCCAGCGGCAAGATCAATGTGGTGGTGGGCGCGCGCTCGGCGTTGTTTTTGCCGTTTCAAAACCTCGGCCTGATCGTCGTCGATGAAGAACACGATCCGGCCTTCAAACAAGAAGAAGGCGTCATCTATAACGCCCGCGACATGGCGGTGGTGCGCGCGCATCTGGGCAAAATCCCCATTTGCCTGGCGTCGGCGACGCCGTCGTTGGAAACGGCGGTCAATGCCGAAAGCGGTAAGTATACGCTGTTGCATCTGCCCGAACGTCACGGTGGCGCGGTGCTGCCGGACTTGAATTTGATCGACATGCGTCGCGAAAAGCTGCCCGCGACCCGGTGGCTGTCGCCGTCATTGGTCGAGGCTTTGCAAGACACCTTTGCGGCGGGCGAGCAGGCGATGCTGTTTTTGAACCGCCGTGGCTATGCGCCGCTGACGCTGTGTCGCACCTGTGGGTTTCGCTTGGCGTGCCCCAACTGTTCGGCGTGGTTGGTGGAACACCGGGTCAAGGGACGGCTGCAATGTCACCACTGCGGCCACAACATCCCGATGCCCGAACGCTGCCCCAATTGCGAAGCGGAGCACAGCTTTCATGCCTGCGGCCCCGGCGTCGAGCGGGTCGCCGAAGAAGCGCGCATCGCGTTCCCCGACGCCCGCGTGGCGCTGGCCAGCTCCGACACCCTCACCGGGCCGCGTGCGGCGGCGGACTTGATTGAGCGCATCGAACGTCACGAGGTCGATTTGATCATCGGCACGCAGATCGTCGCCAAGGGCTATCACTTTCCCATGTTGACCCTGGTCGGCGTGGTGGATGGCGATCTGGGTTTGGCGGGCGGTGATCTGCGCGCGGCGGAACGCACCTATCAGCTTTTGTACCAAGTCGCCGGACGCGCTGGGCGTGGTGAGCGGCCCGGTCGCGTGTTGGTGCAAACCTATCAGCCCGATCACGCGGTGATGCAGGCGATGAAATCGGGCGTGCGCGAACGCTTCATCGCCGAAGAGGTCAAAGCGCGCGAAGATTTGCACATGCCGCCGTTTGGCCGCTTGGTGGCGGTGATCGTGTCGGGCGTGCACGAACACGCGGTCGAAGCCCAGGCGGTGAGCCTCAGCCGCAGCGCCCCACGCTATGATGGGATCGAAGTGCTGGGCCCTGCGCCCGCACCGCTGGCGTTGCTGCGTGGACGCCACCGGCGGCGCTTGTTGATGAAGCTCAAACCCGGCATCGCCCCCCAACCGGTGGTGCGTGAATGGCTGGAGCGGCTGGTGAAGGCGAAACGACGCGAAAAAGGGGTGCGAATCCAGATCGACGTCGATCCGCAAAGTTTTTTATAAGCACCCCAATATCAGAATTTACAAATATACTCGAAATGGAATGTTCGTCGGTGGCGGCGTTTGGGTAATTTTTGAAGCGGCTTTAGGGGCGGATTCCAGCCACTCTTGAAACATTATGAAACCTTTTTATGCGTTTTTTCTAATATATGGAAAAAAGCATATAGGCTGCTGGCTCCCAAGCGCGTCAAACCCCTGAGTTTTGGGGGAATTAAATATCCGAAGAGTCGTCTTGCAACCCCCATACCCCTGTGTTAGATAACTGCCGCGCCACGCATGGGCTGCAATTCATTTGCGCGTGCAAAGCGGACGATTTAGAGGGGCTCTAAAGCCCCCGGGTATAACACTCAGTTCAGGGATTCTCCCAGGTGTCATCCGAGACCACAGGTACCACAGGCCTCGCGGGCCGTTATGCCGCCGCTCTTTTGGAGCTGGCTGATTCCGCGTCGAGCCTGGATAAGGTCGCCGAAGACCTCAAAGCTTTGAGGTCCATGATCAATGACAGCGCCGATTTGGGCCGTGTGATTACGTCACCGGTTCTGACGCGCGGTGAGCAGGTTCAGGCTATGATGGCGGTTTGCGCCAAAGCCGAGATGGATACGTTGACCAGCAATTTTGTTGGCACCGTCGCCCAGAACCGTCGCTTGCCGTCACTGCAAAGCATGATCGCGGCGTATCTCAATGAATTATCGCGTCGCCGGGGCGAAGCCACGGCGCAGGTCACGTCGGCCAAGAAGCTTTCCGATGCTCAGCTTCAGGCCGTTTCCGATGTGTTGAAAAAGGCAGTGGGGACGAAAGTTTCCATCGAAGCCGATGTTGACGAGAGCCTGCTTGGCGGGATGATCGTCAAGGTTGGTTCGCGCATGATCGACTCATCGCTTAAAACTCAGTTGCAGCAGTTACACCTCTCCATGAAGGGGATTGGATAATGGATATCCGTGCCGCGGAAATTTCCGCAATTCTGAAAGATCAGATCGCTAATTTTGGTACCGAGGCTGAAGTCGCCGAGGTTGGTCAAGTGCTCTCCGTCGGTGACGGTATCGCACGCGTTCACGGCCTTGATAACGTCCAGGCCGGTGAAATGGTCGAGTTTCCGGGCGCCGTCAAAGGCATGGCTCTGAACCTCGAAGAAGACAACGTCGGTGTTGTTATCTTCGGCGATGACCGTGGCATCAAAGAAGGCGATACCGTTAAGCGTACCGGCACCATCGTTGACGTGCCGGTCGGCAAAGGCCTGCTGGGCCGCGTTGTCGACGGTCTTGGCAATCCCATCGACGGCAAAGGCCCCATCACGGACGCCACCCGCGGTCGTGTGGAAGTCAAGGCACCGGGCATTATCCCGCGTAAATCGGTTCACGAACCGATGCAGACCGGCTTGAAGGCGATCGACAGCTTGATCCCCATCGGCCGCGGTCAGCGCGAATTGATCATTGGCGATCGTCAGACCGGCAAAACCGCCGTGATCATCGATACCATCTTGAACCAAAAGAGCATCAACGACGCGGCCACCGACGACAGCGAAAAGCTGTTCTGCATCTATGTCGCCGTCGGTCAGAAGCGCTCCACGGTTGCTCAGCTGGTCAAAACGCTGGAAGACAACGGTGCGTTGGAATACTCCGTGGTCGTTGCGGCGACCGCATCCGACCCGGCCCCGATGCAGTTCTTGGCACCCTACACCGGCGCCACCATCGGTGAGTTCTTCCGCGACAACAGCCAGCACGCGGTCATCTTCTACGATGATTTGACCAAGCAGGCTGTCGCTTATCGTCAGATGTCCCTGTTGCTGCGTCGTCCGCCTGGACGTGAAGCGTATCCGGGTGACGTGTTCTACCTTCACTCCCGTCTGCTGGAACGCTCCTGTAAATTGGGCGACGCCGCCGGTAACGGCTCGTTGACCGCTTTGCCGGTGATCGAAACCCAGGCTGGTGACGTGTCGGCATACATCCCGACGAACGTGATTTCCATCACCGACGGCCAGATCTTCTTGGAATCGGAACTCTTCTACAAAGGCATCCGCCCGGCTGTGAACGTCGGTCTGTCGGTGTCTCGTGTGGGTTCCGCCGCGCAGATCAAGGCGATGAAGCAGGTTGCTGGCTCCATTAAATTGGAATTGGCTCAGTACCGTGAAATGGCGGCGTTCGCGCAGTTCGCTTCGGATCTCGATCCGGCGACCCAGCGTTTGCTGGCCCGTGGCGCGCGTCTGACCGAGCTGCTCAAGCAGCCTCAGTACAGCCCGCTCACCGTTGAAGAGCAAGTCGCTGTGATCTACGCCGGCGTTAAAGGTTACCTCGATAAGATCGACACCAAGGACGTGACCCGTTACGAGCATGCGTTGCTCGGCGAGCTGCGCTCCAAGGGTGCGGACATTTTGGCCACTATCCGTGACGATAAGGCCCTGTCCGAGGAAACCGAAGGCAAGCTGGCGAAGTTCACCGAAGACTTCACCAAGTCTTTCGCTTAAGTGTTAGACCTCAAGGAGCGGAGCGGGACAACGTCTCATGCCTAACCTCAAGGACCTAAAGAACCGGATCGACAGCGTCAAATCGACGCGCAAGATCACTTCGGCCATGAAAATGGTCGCGGCCGCCAAGTTGCGCCGCGCCCAAGAGGCCGCCGAGTCCGCTCGTGCTTATTCCGAGCGCATGGACACGGTGCTGCGTTCCCTCGCCGGCTCGTTCGCCGGTATGGAAGGCGGACCGAAGTTGCTTGCCGGTACCGGTGACGAAAATACCCACCTGGTGGTGGTGTTCACATCCGACCGCGGTTTGTGCGGCGGTTTCAACGGATCGATCGTGCGCGAAAGCCGCCGTCTTGTTCATGAGCTGAAAGGCGAAGGCAAGACCGTTAAGCTGCTGTGTGTCGGTCGTAAAGGCTCAGACCTTCTGAAAACCGAATTCCGTGGCGATATCGTTGATAACGTCACCGGCATCGGCGGCAAGAAGGGGATCGAGTACCATGAAGCCACTGCGGTCTCCGACCGGATTACGGAAATGTTCGAAGCGGGCGAATTCGATGTCTGCTCGATCATCTTCAACAAGTTCCAGTCGGCTATGACGCAGATCGTCACGACCCAGCAACTGATCCCCTTCGCTTCGGATGAAGCCGAAGACGGTGACGACGCTGACAGTGGCGAGCTGAAGGCCGCATATGAATTCGAGCCCGAAGAAGGCGAAATCCTCGAAGTGCTGTTGCCGAAAAATCTCGGCGTGCAGGTCTTCCAGGCAATGCTGGAAAGCTCGGCTTCGGAACACGGCTCGCGCATGACGGCCATGGACAACGCAACCCGCAACGCTGGCGATATGATCGACAAGTTGACGCTGACGTATAACCGTTCGCGTCAGGCGGCGATCACCAGTGAATTGATTGAAATTATCTCCGGCGCTGAAGCGCTGTAGAGAAACGCTGAATACCCTTAAGGAGCTCCAGCGATGGCAAAAGACAATATCGGACAAATCACCCAGATCACGGGCGCGGTCGTCGACGTACGTTTTGCGTCCGGCGAACTGCCCAACATTCTGAGTGCATTGGACTTGCAGCACGACGGTAAACGTCTGGTTCTGGAAGTTGCTCAGCACTTGGGCGAGAACATGGTGCGTACCATCGCCATGGACTCCACCGATGGCTTGCAACGCGGCCAGGACGTGACCGACACCGGCGAGCCGATCTCGGTTCCGGTTGGCCCGGAAACGCTCGGTCGTATCATGAACGTGATCGGCGAGCCGATTGACGAACGTGGTCCCGTGACGACGAAGGTATCCGCGCCGATCCACAACGAAGCGCCTGCTTTCGCCGAACAGTCCACCGAATCCGAAATTCTGCAAACCGGCATCAAGGTTGTCGATTTGGTCGCACCGTACGCCAAGGGCGGCAAGATCGGCCTGTTCGGCGGTGCTGGTGTGGGTAAGACGGTTCTCATCATGGAACTGATCAACAACATCGCGAAAGGCCACGGTGGTTATTCCGTGTTTGCCGGTGTTGGCGAACGTACCCGTGAGGGTAACGATCTGTACCACGAAATGATCGAATCGGGCGTTATCGACCTCGAAGGCGACGGCTCCAAAGCCGCCCTGGTTTACGGTCAGATGAACGAACCTCCCGGAGCCCGTGCACGTGTTGCTTTGACCGGCTTGACGCTGGCCGAATACTTCCGTGACCAAGAAGGCCAGGACGTGTTGTTCTTCGTCGATAACATCTTCCGCTTCACCCAGGCCGGTTCCGAAGTGTCCGCGCTGTTGGGCCGCATCCCGTCAGCTGTGGGTTACCAGCCGACGCTGGCGACCGACATGGGTGCGCTGCAAGAACGCATTACGTCGACCAAAAAGGGCTCCGTCACCTCGGTGCAGGCTATCTACGTGCCGGCCGATGATTTGACCGATCCGGCGCCCGCCACCTCGTTCGCTCACTTGGACGCCACCACGGTGCTCAGCCGTCAGATCGCCGAGCTGGGCATCTACCCGGCTGTTGATCCGCTGGACTCCACGTCCCGTGTTCTCGACCCGCGCATCGTCGGTGAAGAGCATTATGGCGTTGCGACCCAAGTTCAGCAGATTTTGCAGACCTACAAAGGCCTGCAGGACATCATTGCCATCTTGGGCATGGATGAGCTGTCCGAAGAAGACAAGATCACCGTGGCGCGCGCGCGTAAGCTCCAACGCTTCTTGTCGCAGCCGTTCCACGTCGCTGAAATCTTCACCGGTTCCCCGGGCAAGCTGGTGTCGCTTGAAGACACCATTAAAGGCTTCAAGGGCATCGTTGAGGGTGAATACGATCACCTGCCGGAAGCTGCGTTCTACATGGTTGGCACCATCGATGAAGCCATCGAGAAAGCCAAGGAAATGGCTGCGGAAGCTGCCTAATCTAACCTGTGTGGAACCTTTGAGGTTTGGAGTAAAAGCACATGACCGACATGGTCGAATTCGAACTGGTATCGCCTCAGCGGCTTGTTAAGTCGCAATCGGTTGGCATGGTCGTCGTACCGTGTTCCGAAGGTGACATCGGTGTGCTGCCCGGTCACACGCCGCTGATCGGCACCGTGCGTCCCGGCGTCGTCGACATCCACGAAGACGGCAAGGTGTCGGAAAGCATCTTCGTTTCCGGCGGTTTCGTCGAAGTGACCGCGGAACGCTGCACGCTGTTGGCGGAAGAAGCCACAGCCGTTGGTGACCTGAAACAAGACGCCGCGCAAGCGCGTCTCGATGCGGGCAAGACCGCCTTGGAAAAAGCCACCAGCGACGTCGAAAAAAGCAACGCCGAAGCGGACATCAAAACCGCCGAAGCCATGCTGGCGGCGATGGGCGCGGAACCTGCCGCACACTGATCGCTACAGGGCTTGGGCTTGCAGCCGACACAATTGAAGAACGGGCTCCTACACAGGGGCCCGTTTTTTTATGCATGCCTTGAAGCTTAGTGGGTTTATTTCAGGTATTCGATATAACCCTGATCGGCTTTCATGATGTGGTTCAGCAGCCATTTTTTGAGAAACTCCAACACCTCGTTGATGTTGATGGCGTCGGGTTTCGTTTTGTAGATGGTGGCGATGTCTTTGACGGTTTTTTTGATGTCGTCGTGCATCGCCAAATGTTTGTCGACGTCGGGGTAGTCTGAATCTTTGAACAGTTGTTCCTCGCGCTCAAAATGGCGCTCGACATAATCGATCAGCAAAGAGATCGTCTGGGCAATTTCTTCATCGGAAAAACCGCGGTCGACACGCATAAAAAGCTCATTGGTGATGTTGACCAATGTCATATGATCGAAATCCACGATTTTGTGGCCGACCTTGTAGCTGTCATTCCATTGTATGAAAGTCACGAAATATAATCCAACTGCATTATGCGTGCTTGAAAATAATACTTTCGTATCGGGTGGGTCAATGTTTCATTTTTTGTACGTTATAAAGTACATTTGTTGATGCTATAGGCTATTCCGTAAGACGTTGAGCACAGTGGATTTGTGAGATTTGGCGGGGAGTGAGGCAAGATGAGAGTGTTGTTGGTGCGTCACGGAAAGGCGGAATTCGGCCCTGAAGACGCCGACCGTCAGCTCAGTCCACGCGGTCGCGCCGATGTCGAAGCGGTGGCCGAGCACCTCAAAGCCCAAGAAATCAGCGTCGCGCGGGTGGTCCACAGCACCTTGTCGCGCGCCCGTGAAACGGCGGAAATTTTGGCGGCGCGGCTTGCCCCTGGGGCGGCGCTGGAAGAGCTTCAAGGGATCGAGCCGTGGGGCAATGTCAAAGCCTTTGCCAAGCTGGCGGAAAAATGGACCGAAGACACCATCGTTTGCGGTCATGAACCGTTCATGGGTGAGGCTGTGTCCTATCTGATGACCGGCAATGCCCACGCAGGTCTGGCCCAGGTCAAAACGGGAACCGTCATGGCGTTGGCGCGCAATCCTTATGCTGAGGGCTGGCAGATGCGCTGGATGCTCACGCCACGCATCGTACGCGGCCCCAAGCGTGAGGAGGACTGAGCCGATGAAGCTGTATCTGGTACAACACGCCGACGCGGTGCCCAAAGACACCGACCCTGATCGCCCGCTGAGCGAAAAGGGCCTGAGCGACGCGGCTAAAATGGCGACGTTTTTGTTTGCAGCCGATGTGCAGGTCGACGAAATCGTCCATTCCGGCAAAACCCGCGCCGAACAAACCGCCAACGCGCTGTCGAAAAGCGTGTGGCAGGGCAAAGCCACCATCGAAATCGAAGGCCTCAGCCCCAACGACAGCACCGATCACCTCCTGCACAGCGCCCAAATCGCCGGCGGCGACTTGATGGCCGTGGGCCACTTGCCGTTCATGGCGAAGATGGCGGCGCGCTGCTTGACGGGAACTGAGGACGGCGTGGCGATCGATTTCGAACCGGGCACGGTGGTGTGCCTGGAACGCAAGGGGGAAGGCTGGGCGCTGGCGTGGATGCAAAGACCGGGGATGCTGGCAAACGTCTAGGCGGGTGATCTGGCGGGTGCGTTTTGTATTCATCACAGAGGGCACAGAGTTCCCGTAGAGTAAGCTGTCACCGCAATCCAAACCCTCTGAACTTTCTGGCTGGTATAAAGCTAGCCTCAATGCGCATATGGATCAGATGTTATGACTTTACGGCCTAGTGTAGGAGGTTCTGAAAGAGCATGTGTTCTTGGGGGAACAGGTGATAATTTTTCGGGAACTGACCAAGCAGAAGGGTTGAGGGTGTTCCTGTTGTGGAAATTGAACGGAATGGCGCTGCGGGCATGAGCCAAATCAGCAACCAGCAACACGGTCAAAAATCTGGGTGCATAACAGCCCCGATATTGGATTTAATTATCTACACGCCAAGATTGCGCGCGATTATTTCAGACCTAAAGAAAAATGATGATTTTAGGCCTGAAGGGCTGCACCTTCTACATCGGCAACAAATAGGATTTTTCATTTTCGCTTTGCTGCTTGTGGTGCCCATATTCTTGTTTGCAGAATATGTCTACGCACCGTATGCGATAATATTGTTATTTGTACTAATGATCGCATATACTACGAATGTAAGTATTAATAGTTATATTATTCCAATTAGTATTGGGAATCTAATAACAGGTAAAATGCTCAGTGTAGAGTATGACCCCATCCCAGTTTATAAGCATGGCTGGATTATCAGGTACGAGTTTTGGGTCGGCAGAAAACGGCGCATAGAGAATAGGATTGGTAATATTGAAAAAAAAGACATGAGGCCATTGTCACCTAAGAAAGGGGATGATGCGTATGTGTTTTATAATACGGATAACCCTCATAATAATATGATCTATGCGCCAGGTTTCTTTCAAAAGTGTTGCGTATCGCGGGCTCGATTTAACAAGTATCAACGCTTAGGTGAGGCGGATTGATTTAATGGCTGGAATTACGGTGACAGTTTATTTTAAATCTGGGCATCGATGCGACCCTGAATTGTCAGCGTAGCTCTGGATTGCCGCGCGCCCTTTGGTTGCTCGCAATGACGGTCTAGGTTACGGGATTATAGGGACAGTTTACTCTCCTGAAACTCTGTGCTCTCTATGACCTCTGTGGTTCAGAACCTTTCCTAACGTCGTCCCTTGCCTTTTTTGCGCGACCCGGCCCCCGCCTTACTGGCGGCGGATTTTGACACCCCGGCCAGGTCCAGGCCCAGCTCGTGGGCTTCCAGGCGGCGGATTTCGTCGCGTAGGCGGGCGGCTTCTTCGAATTCCAAATCTGCGGCGGCTTTTTTCATCCGCGTATCCAAATCTTGAATGTGCTGTTTGAGGCTTTTGCCGACCAGATGCTCATCGCCGCTGTCGCCGGTATCGACGGTGACGTAGTCTTGCTCGTAGACCGATCCCAAGGCATCGGTGATGTGCTTTTTCACGCCTTCGGGGGTGATGCCATGTTCTTTGTTGTAGGCTTCTTGCTTGGCGCGGCGGCGGTTGGTTTCCGATATGGCGTAGTCCAAGCTGGCGGTGATTTTGTCGGCGTACAAGATCACCCGGCCATCCAAGTTGCGCGCGGCGCGGCCGATGGTCTGCACCAATGAGGTTTTGGAGCGCAAAAAGCCTTCTTTATCCGCATCCAAAATCGCCACCAGCGCGCATTCGGGGATGTCCAGGCCTTCGCGCAGCAAGTTGATACCGATCAGCACGTCAAACGCGCCCAAACGCAGATCGCGGATGATTTCAATGCGTTCCAGCGTTTCGATATCGGAGTGCATATAACGCACCCGCACGCCGTGTTCGTGCATGTATTCGGTCAGCTCTTCGGCCATCTTTTTGGTCAGCACCGTGACCAGCACGCGTTGCGCCTTGGCCGCCGCGTCTTTGCATTCGCCCAACAGATCATCGACTTGCCTGGACACCGGACGCACGATGCATTCGGGATCGATCAGGCCGGTGGGGCGCACCACCTGTTCGGTAAACACGCCGCCGGTGCGCTCCAACTCCCACGGGGCGGGGGTGGCGGATACGAATATAGTCTGCGGGCGCATTGCGTCCCATTCTTCGAATTTTAGCGGGCGGTTGTCGATGCAGCTGGGCAGGCGAAAACCAAACGACGCCAGGGTCGATTTGCGGTTGAAATCGCCTTTGTACATGCCGCCGATTTGCGGCACCGACACGTGGCTTTCATCCGCGACCATAATGGCGTCTTCGGGCAAGTATTCAAACAAGGTCGGCGGCGGTGCGCCCGGGGCGCGTCCGGTGAGATAGCGCGAATAGTTCTCAATGCCGCTGCAATGGCCGGTGCTTTCCATCATTTCCAGATCGAACGTGGTGCGCTCTTCGATGCGTTGGGCTTCCAGCAACTTGCCCTCAGCACGGAACGTTTCGATCTGCGCTTTCATCTCCGCTTTGATTTTTGGAATGGCTTGCAGCAAGGTTGGGCGCGGGGTGACGTAGTGGCTGTTGGGAAAGATGGTGATCTGTTCCAGGTCGGCGTTTTTTTCACCGGTGAGGCTATCGACCTCATAAATGCTTTCCAGCTCGTCGCCAAAAAAGCTCAATTTCCAAGCGCGGTCTTCGTAGTGACTGGGGAAAATCTCCACCACATCGCCACGCACGCGGAACGTTCCGCGGCCAAACGCCGCGTCGTTGCGCTTGTATTGCAGGGTCACCAGCGATTTCAGCACATCGTCTTGGCTGTACTCTTCGCCCACCGCCAGCTTGACCACCATGTCGGCATAGGTCTCCGCCGAGCCGATGCCGTAGATGCACGACACCGAGGCGACCAAGATCACGTCGCGGCGTTCAAACAGCGCGCGGGTGGCGCTGTGGCGCATGCGATCGATCTGTTCGTTGATCGAGGCATCTTTTTCGATGTAGGTGTCGGTGCGCGCCACGTAGGCTTCGGGCTGGTAATAGTCATAGTACGAAACGAAGTATTCCACCGCGTTGTGGGGGAAAAAGTCCTTCATTTCCGCATACAATTGCGCCGCCAAGGTCTTGTTGGGCGCCAACACCAGGGCCGGGCGTTCCACTTGGGCAATGGCATGGGCAATGGTGAAGGTCTTGCCCGATCCCGTAACCCCCAGCAAAACCTGGTTCATTTCGCCGTCATTAAGCCCCTGAACCAGCTCTTTAATCGCGTTCGGTTGATCGCCAGCGGGTTCAAAATCGGACACCAATTGGAACGGCTTACCGGCCCCGGGTGCGGGACGCGGGGTGGGTTGGGCATCGGCGTGAAATCCGGGTTTGACGAGGTCGCTCATACCCTTGAGTTATAGGACGAATGGCGCGGTGTGCAAGGGCGATGATCGACTCGCGTTGCGTGCAGAATCCGGTTATACATTTGTTAACCATAACACTGGGGAGATATGGTCAGCATGAATGAGCTGTTGAAGTTTCCGGCCACGGGGATGCCCGATTCGGATTGGTGGAAGGCCCTATGGCCCGACCCGGAAAGCGTTTTACGCCGTTTGGGCATCGATTTTGGCACTTCGGTCTTGGATTTGTGCTGTGGCGATGGCCATTTCACCGTGCCGTTGGCGCACATCGTGGGCGGCATGGGCCGGGTGATGGCCGTCGATCTCGACCACGATTTGTTGGAAAAAGCCAAGTATCGCGCGAGTCGCGCGGGCATTGCCAATGGCACCATTCGCTGGATCGAATGCGATGCGTGCTCGTTGCACAGCGTTTTGCCCCATACCCCGGATTACGTTTTGGTCGCCAACACCTTTCACGGCGTGCCTGACAAGCCGCAATTGGCGCGTGAAGTGTTCAACGCCCTGTCGCCGGGCGGTCAATTCACCATCGTCAATTGGCACCACCGCCCCAAAGAAGACACCACCGTTTTGGGTGAGCCGCGCGGCCCGCAAACCGCAATGCGCATGACCCCCGAACAGGTGATGGACGAAGTCCTGCCGATCGGGTTTCGCCTGCACGGCGTGGTCGAACTGCCGCCGTATCACTACGGCATCGTGTTTGACAAACCGAAGGTCTCTTAAAAAACGGAATAAAACGCGCGATCAGGACTTTTTCCCCGTTGCAGCGGGGCGCGCTCGGCGTTAGCTTGCCGTAAATCATCTTTCTCTTAAAGCAGGACCCGCACCATGGCCTTTATCGCTGACCGTTTGAGCCGCATCAAACCGTCCCCCACCATCGCCGTTTCCACCAAAGCCGCCGAGCTCAAAGCCGCCGGTATGGACGTCATCGGTCTGGGCGCGGGCGAGCCGGATTTCGACACCCCCGATCACATCAAAGCCGCCGCCAAGGCCGCCATCGATGCCGGTAAAACCAAATACACCGCCGTTCCGGGTGTGGTGGAGCTGCGCCAAGCCATTTGCGATAAGCTCAAGCGCGACAACGATCTGGATTACACGCCCGACCAAATCCAGGTGGCCAGTGGCGGCAAGCAGTCGATCTACAACCTGATGATGGCGACCTTGAATCCGGGTGAAGAAGTGATCATCCCGGCGCCGTACTGGGTGTCGTACCCCGACATCACGCTGTTGGCCGAAGGCACCCCGGTGGTTGTCGAATGCCCGGCGTCCGATGGCTTCAAGCTGACTCCGGAAAAGCTGCAAGCGGCGATCACGCCGAAAACCAAGTGGCTGATCTTGAACTCGCCGTCCAACCCGACTGGTGCTGCCTATTCGCGCGCCGACATGAAAGCGCTGACCGACGTGCTGATGAAGCCCGAAAACAGCCACGTGTGGGTGATGACCGACGACATGTACGAGCACATCGTGTTCGACGATTTCGAATTCGTCACCCCCGCTCAGGTGGAACCGGGTTTGTATGACCGCACCATGACGCTCAACGGTGTGTCCAAAGCCTATTGCATGACCGGCTGGCGCATCGGTTACGCGGCGGGCCCGGCGGATGTGATCAAGGCGATGAACAAGGTACAATCGCAAAGCTCGACCCACGCGACCTCAATTGCGCAGTGGGCGGCGGTGGAAGCGTTGAACGGCGACCACAGCTTCATCGCCAGCAACAACGCCGCGTTCAGCGAACGCCGCGATTTGGTGGTGAAGATGCTCAACGACGCAGAAGGCATCACCTGCCCGATGCCCGAAGGCGCGTTCTACGTCTATCCCAGCATCGAAGGCTGCATCGGCAAGTCGACCGCCGACGGCAAGGTCATCGCAACCGACGAAGACTTCGTCACCTACTTGCTGGAATCCGAAGGCGTCGCCGCCGTGCACGGCGAAGCGTTCGGCCTCAGCCCCTACTTCCGCGTGTCCTACGCGACATCGAACGAAGCGCTGATCGAAGCGTGCACCCGCATCCAACGGGCCTGCGCCGCGCTGAAATAAGCTGGCTTTACGGTTAGAAAAAAAACGGCCTCCGTTTGGGGGCCGTTTTTTTGTGCGCAGATGATTATTTGAGGCCCATGCAGTTGGCGTAATACGTCACCGTCGCGGGCCAGTCGGAAAAGATGCCGTCGATGCCGACCTCTTGGGCCAGCACGTCGAGCAGTTCAAACATCACGCCATCGGAATTGGTCACGTCCTTGATCGATTGGTAATACCACCCGCCGCCGGTTTTCAACGGCCCAGATCGTTCCAGCGTCCAGGTGATCAGTTTCAGCCCGGCCTTTTTGGCTTCATGGGCGTACGGCGAAGGAACGATCTTGCCGTTTTCTACCGTCACCAGCATCCACATCGGCGGGGCGATGTAGTTGACGCCTTTGGCTTTCAGCTCGGCCATGGTGGGGCTGAAGGTTTCAGGTTTGAGCGGATCGAAGCCTTCGACATTGTAACGACCATCCAAGAACACCGCTTGCTTGCCGAATTCCGGCTCGTTTTTGATCCAGTACTCAATGTCGGCGAGGTTAAAGGACTGCGCGAACACGTCTTTCGCCGGGATGCCTGCCGCTTTGTATTCGTCGATCATTTTTTGCGCGTAGGCGTGTTGACTGAAGCCATCAAATGGCATCTCAACCGCCGGGCTTTTAAGCTCAGGCGTGAACTTTGCACCGAGGCTGCGGATCAATGCGATGGATTCAGCGTGGGTCATCACCGTGCCGCCAGCGGCGGCGTAAAGGTCGGTGCGCCAGTTGGCGGTGGCGTTCATGTAAGCGTCGAGGGTAGTGGCCGTTTTGTCGGCAGCGTCCATCTTGCCGCTCAGGGTTTTGAATTCCGCCAGGGTGATGTCGCTGGTGCGACATTCGACCGATGCGGGTGTGCCGTCGGACGCAGGTGTGTCACCCATTGCGGGTGTGGCAGCGACAGCAGGGGTGAAGCCCTTGGTGCATTTTGCAGCCAGCGGCGTTTTCAAAATGTTGGTGGTGGTGTGCAGATCGTTTTGCGCGTGCCGACACACCAGCTGTTTGTCCTTGGTGAAGGTCACGTCGCATTCGATGATGCCCGCACCCATGCGTCCGGCGGCTTTATAAGATTGCGCGGTGTGCTCGGCAAACATCATCGCAGCACCACGATGGCCGATGGAAAAGTCACTTTTCTCCATGGGTTTTTGCGCACACGCCAGCAGCTTTTGTTTGAGCGGGCCGTCGTTCATGTGATCGACGAGAAAGTACGGACGAGGTCCCAAATCTACGGTGCCTGCCACGGCGGAATAGGCGGCGCACAGGCATGACAATGTAGCCATGGTTACAACGCTGACGCACTTCATCTTCAATCTCCAATAAAGTCGGTGGGTTAAGCGATCCGCGAGACCGAGACCGAGACTGAACGGTGATTGTAATAGATAAGCGAACCAATGATGACCGCGATGTTAAAATTGGGTTTTAGGGGCGCTATTTGGCCGCCAATTGGGGTTTGGCAAATTCGTGAATGTGTTCACTCACCGGCAACTCAAACCAGAACGTGCTGCCGTGGCCCAGTTCGCTTTCTAGGCCGATGGTGCCTTGGTGGTGTTCGACGATCGATTTGCTGATGCTCAGGCCCAGACCGGTGCCGTCGGATGTGCGGGTATTGGCGTCTTCGACTTGGATGAAGCGGTCGAAGATTTTGTCGTGGTAGTGATCGGGGATACCGGGGCCCGTGTCGGTGACGGCGAAGCGCACCACGCCGTCCAGCTCATGCGCGGACAAGGTGATGATGTCGCCGGGTTTTGAAAACTTCACGGCGTTGGACAACAGGTTGGTGAGAACTTGTTGGATGCGGTTGCTGTCCGCCGTGACCATCGATGGGGTTTTATTTTTCGTCACGAAGCTCACCTCATGGGCTTCGCCGTAGGGCTGGTTGATCATCACGGCTTCGCGGAGAATTTTGCCGACCGAAATGGGGGCGAAGTGAAACTCCAAATTGCCCGATGAGATTTTGTCCATGTCGAGGATGTCGTTGATTAAGTTCAGCAAGCGATCGCTGTTGCGTTTGCACATCTCGACCATTTGGCGGAGGTTCCTGGGCATGTGCCCCGCGACACCACCGCTCATCAAACCCAATGCACCTTGAATGGACGTTAGTGGGGTGCGCAGTTCGTGACTGACCACGGATATAAATTCCGATTTGAGGTTTTCTAGGCGCTTGCGTTCGGTCACGTCGCGTACGATGGCGATGGTTTGATCTTCGCCCTTAAGCGTCATTTGGCTCAACGTCATTTCAATGTGAAATTCGGTGCCGTCGGGGCGCACGCCGACGGTTTCCAAAATGCCGTCTTTTGGCATATCGAGAGCAAACGCCTTGCGGTGTGACGGTGCGATCAACGTGGATAGGGAGGTGCCGACGATGCGCTCTCGCGCAATGATGTACATGTCTTCGCAAGATGAATTGCAAGCTTGCACGATGCCGTGGCTGTCGAAAGCGATGATGCCGTCGGCGATGGATTCAAAAACCGTGCGCAGACGGTCTTCACTGTGTTCCAGCGCCACCCGGTCCTCGACGATCTGATCGAGCATGCGGTCCACGGCTTTGCCGACAATCGCCAATTCATCGCGACCGACCAATTGTGCACGCGCGCGCGGATCGCCACTTGAAAACTGGTGCGTGGCGCGGATCAACATTTGTGCGCGGTGGGTCAGGGAGTAATGGATCACGACCCACAAAATCAATGCCAAGGCCAACACCACGATGCCGTCCTGAACGGCCTCTTCCGTCAATTCATTTGAGACTGCCGCCAGGATAGGCGAAATGTCGTTGCGCAAATACAATAAGCCGCAGTTGTTCAAGCGCAGTTGGCTCGTCGTGGATTGAGCGCACACCGATGCATAGCCATTGACGGTGCGTCCTTGATCGGACAAAAACGTTTCGACGCCGCCGCTGGTCATCACGGCGTTGATGGCGGCGAGGTCCTGGGGGCTGTTTGGCAGCGTAGCGGGTTTGCCAACCAATTTCATCGATGTCGAGGCCAGGACCATGCGCCGGTCGTCGGTGAGGACCATGACCTCATGACCGGGCTCAGCGCCGAACGATGAAACCAGCGTGCGGACCAGCAGCAACGTCGCATCCTTGTGCAGCAGCTCGATCATGTTTTGCGCCCGGTTGAGCTGGTTGCGCATATTGCTCACAGCGTCATCCCGGGCGTGGGCGAATGCACGGGTATGGCTGGCGTTGTAGATGAAAGCTTGGATGCCGAAAACAAACACCCCCAGCAAAAGCGGTATGAGATAACGCAGCGGGACGTTGAAAAGCGGATTGTGCATGATGTGCCCTCACTCCAACGCAAAGGGGGCGAGCAAGGTTTCGACATCGACGTCGCCGTTGAGCAAGTCGCGTTCGCGCATGGTCGTGGCGAGCATCAGGGCGACGGCTTTCAATTGTGGATTTTCACCGTCGAGCAACACCTTGTTCTCACGCGCATTGGGCAAGTGCAAACCATCGAAACTGGCCAGCACTTCCTCGGGCGTAATGCCCAAACGTTGGGCAATGATGGTCGCGCTGGTTTGCGGATCGTTTTCAAGACGCTTGAGCGCATCGAACCAACCTTTGGTGATGTGGCGCACGTGGTCGGGCGATGCCTTGATGGCGTCTTTGTGAATGACCAAAACATCAACAACTTCATTGGGGATTTCGCGGCTGGTGAATACTTCATGGCCGCCGGCGTTGATCAGGGTGGTTCGGGTGGGCTCGAACGTGACCACGGCATCGACCTTGGCGCTGGTGTAGCTGCGTTCGTGCTCATCGGCTTCCAGCTGGATGATCGAAACATCTTCGATGTTCATGTCGTTGATTTCCAGCGCGCGCGACAAGACATAGGCCCCCAAAGCGGAACCTTCGACGCCGACGCGCTTGCCGACGAGATCGCGAAAACTTTCGATGTGCGGTTTGGCGATGATCACATCGCCACCGACGGAGATATCCATCACCAACACGACCTGCACGGGGATTTGGTGCTGTAGCAGAACCAGGACTTCGTCCAAGGTGAGTGCTGCGGCTTCGATGGAACGGCTTTTCAGCGCGCGGATCACCCCGCTGGCGGAAGGATATTCGACCAGCTGGACCTTGGTTTTATCGAACAATTGCGTGTCGCGCGCGAGATACAAGGGCTCGTATCCCGGCCACACGTTGGTGCCGATGCGAATGGGCTTTTCGGGGCCCTGGTCCGAACACGCGCTGAGGCTGGCGATGCCGAAAAACGCCAAGCTCAGGTAAACCATCAGGGTGCGCAGGGCCGTCATATCATGCTCATCCCTTTTACATCACACTGTATGTGTGGCGTCGGGCAGCCAAATTCACCCAAAATTTAAAAAATATCGGGTATGCGGTTCACAAAACCGTGTTGTATCCGTCTATTTGCTGACGAGGACTTGTCCTGCAGATAAACCCCTGGGAGGCCGCCTATGGCGATGGATGTTGTAACCGTAGCATTTCAGACTGACTGCACCATGCAGACGGCACGGATTCATTTTGAATTGGATATTCCGGTGCCGCCGGGCAAGGCGGAAGCCCTCAAGGCCGCCATGGACAGCGGTGACTGGGCAACGGTCAAGAGCTCGGCGAAGGCCTTTGCCCCCATTGCGGTGTCCGGCGCGCTGGATTACCTGATCAGCGTCGCGCCGCAAAAATCCGCACCAGCGAAAAAAACAGCTTAATCCAATCCGTGTAAGCGGGGAGAAAACGCATGATTGTCAATAATGTCGATATCAAGGTTGCCACCGACTATACGGCTTTTACCAATACGGTTAGCTTTCAGGTCGCGGTGCCGATCACGACGGATGACGCCACCACCATTTACAAGGATTTGGCGGCCGGCGATTGGGCGACAACCGAAAGCGCTATCACGGCTGCGGTGAAAAAAAGCGCCCCGACGCAGATCCAGACCTTGGTCACGGCGCTATTGGCCGCATACAACGGCACGCCTGCTGGTGGTGGCGGTGGCGGTGGCGGTGGCGGTGATGGGTAAATCAATCATAAAATAAGCCTCTGTTTTCCTTGGCTTCGCACCCTAAGAGTCGTACCATTTTACCTATAAAAAATGGCAATAAGGCCCGTGCGGCCTGTTTCAGCCGCCCGGCCCGCTTTTAGGGAACAGGGAGGCTGTCCATGACCAAACCCAAGTCCGCCCCGCGTTGCGTGGCGCTCATCGGTCCATATCTCTCCGGAAAAACGACATTGTTGGAAAGTCTGCTAGTTGCGGCGGGCGCGGTTCGTCGCAAGGGCACGGTGCGTGACGCCAGCTCCGTTGGCGATGGTGCGCCGGAAGCGCGTGGACGCGGAATGTCGACCGAGCTGAACAGCGCGTATTGTGAATATCTCGGCGACCCGTGGACCATATTGGATTGTCCCGGATCCGTCGAATTGCTGCAAGAAAGCCTTGGCGCGTTGATGGTTGCGGACGCCGCCGTGGTGGTCTGTGAAGCCGACCCGGTCAAAGCACTGACCGTCGGGCCGGCCTTGCGCATGTTGGACGAATACGACGTGCCGCACATGCTGTTCATCAACAAGATGGACCAAGACGGCGGCAGCGTGAAAGCCACCTTGGAAGGCTTACAAGAACATTCCCGCCATCCTTTGGTGTTGCGTGAAATACCGATCCGCGAAAACGGTCACGTGACCGGGCATGTGGACTTGGTGTCCGAGCGTGCGTTCAAGTGGCGCGACCATCAGGCCTCTGAATTGGTCGAACTGCCCGACAGTGTGTTGGAAAGTGAGATGGGCGCGCGCGAAGAGATGCTCGAAGCCCTCGCCGACTTTGACGATGGCTTGTTGGAAGAGCTGTTGGAAAACGTCAGCCCCTCAACCGAAGAGGTCTACGACAACCTGTCGCGCGACTTGGCCCATGACGACATCGTTCCGGTGTTCTTTGGCTCCGCCGATCACGACAACGGCATTCGCCGGTTGTGGAAGGCCTTGCGTCACGAAACCCCGGATGCCACCGTCACGGCTGCACGCTTAGGCGTTTCGCAGGCTGGCAATGAGGTGGGCGCACAAGTGTTCAAGACCTTGCATGCGGGGCATATGGGCAAAGTCTCCCTCGCCCGGGTGTGGTCGGGCACACTTAAAGACGGTCAAGACTATCCGCAAGGGCGCATTTCGGGGCTGTATCGGGTGATGGGCCAGAAATTCGACAAGGTGTCTTCTGCCGATGCGGGCGAGGTGGTGGCGCTGGGGCGTCTGGACGATGCCAACACCGGCGATGCGCTGGGTTTTGACGGCGTCGCATGGCCGGACACGTTGTCGCCGCTGTATTCCATGGCGATCGAAATGAACGGTCATGCCGATGAGGTCAAATTGACCGGCGCGGTGCACAAGCTGTGCGAAGAAGATCCATCTTTGAAATTAGAGCACGACCAAGTCACCGGCGAGTTGGTGCTGTGGGGCCAGGGCGAAATGCATCTGCGCATCGCCATGGACAAACTGACCGGACGTCATGGCTTGGATGTCACCGCCAAACGTCCGCTGGTGCCTTATAAAGAAACCATCCGCAAGGCCACCACCCAACGCGCTCGACACAAAAAACAATCGGGCGGCCATGGTGAATTCGGCGATGTGGAAATCGTCATCAAGCCTTTGGAGCGTGGCGTCGGTTTTCAATTCGACGACGCCGTTCATGGCGGTGCGGTGCCGCGTCAGTATATTTCCGCCGTGGAAGCGGGGGTGAAGGAATACATGGCGCGCGGACCGCTCGGCTTTCCCGTGGTGGACATCCAGGTGACGCTGACCGATGGCCAGCATCACAACGTCGACAGTTCCGACTTTGCGTTCAAAAAGGCTGCACAGCTTGCTATGCGAGAAGCCATGCCGGATTGTCAGCCGGTGTTGTTGGAACCCATTTGCGAGGTCAGGGTTTCGATCCCCAATGCATTTACCTCGAACGCGCAGCGGGTCATTTCATCCCGGCGCGGGCAAATCTTGGGCTTTCAGCCACGCGACAATTGGCACGGTTGGGATGAGGTGACGGCCCACCTGCCGGCGTCTGAAATGCACGACCTGATCATCGATTTGCGCTCGCAGACGTTGGGGGTCGGCACGTTCGGATTTCGCTACGACCACTTGCAGGAACTGACTGGCAAGCAGGCCGATCAAGTGGTTTCCGCCCGCTCGGCTTAACCCGCACGGTGAGCATGGTGAGGGACTGACACTTTCGAAAAAAAAAGGCCGGGCTCAAAGAGCCCGGCCAGTTCGAAAGGGAGGTCTCACGTCCTGGGGGAGACGGAGAGTCTCTTAAGGAGGGTCCGCGAAGTATCAGAGGGGGAGGGGAGGTAACTCCGCGGCCTCCCGATGTTACCGACTGTGTCAGTTACATCGTGTAATGCTTATATAAGGAAACTCTAATTAAGTGTCCAGAGAAAAAACGCAAATTTGGTGTAGGTTTTCAGCGGATCTAAATATGTTGGGTTTTGTAACTGATTGAAATTTCTAATATATTCGTGATTTTTAGCCTGATTCTATACTAAAGTATGCAACCTTTATTTTGTGAAAAATGGGCACAAAAGCCACCAAGTCGTGCAAAGCGCGCCTGAGGTTACGGTTGGTGTTGAGGCGAGATTCTCAGTTTTTTCAACAAAAAGATGGGGCGCAACCGGGCGAAGGCGTTCAAACAGAACAAAATCGCACGGGCTGCGCCCCAATCGCATTCTATGCCCCCCATTGGACCGGGGGCGGGGTCAGCTCAGTCCGATTTGCAGGTTTTGATGCCGAACGGCAAGTAAGCCGGGCACCAGCCGATGACGGCGGTGAACAAGGGCACCACGCCAATCAGGCCCCAAATGGCAAGCTCGTGGTCGCTGAGCATGGCGAAGGTGACAGCCGCCACCCCGATGACGATGCGCAGAATGCGGTCGATGCTGCCGACGTTGGATTTCATGGGTCTCTCCTCGGTTGCGATATTTTCAAATCAAGCGCAAGAAAACCACGTTTTGACGCACGTGTCTTTAGCCGCGTGACGGCGGCAAAAAAAAGCCCCAGATCACAAGGATCTGGGGCGAGTCTAACAGGGAGGCTTCACGTCTGGGAGACGTGGGACTCGACCGGCCCCAAAATTCCCGGGGGAGGGTATTGGGAGTGGAGGGGCCGGGAGCCCGTTCAGACCGAAGTCCGAACGTTCGTGCTGCGATGCAGCATCGAACTGAGATGAATATACGCATCCAGGCCAAACGGCACCACCTACAGTTTGGTAACTCAGCCATGCGATATTTGCATGGCTGGAAATGTGGTGATTATAAGGCCCGGTCCTTGCTCCATATGTGATCGGACGCGTTTAAGGCCTGAGCAAGATCAACTTACTCGGGCGGCCATAAACGGCAGAACTGTTACGGTTATGTGATGCTTTTAGCTTTTGGGCAGGTGGTCGGCGCGGATGCGGTTGAGCAGAAAGTCACGGAACACACCAACGCGTTTAGAGTTCCGCAGTTCTTCCGGATACACGAAATAGGTGTTGAAGCTGGGCCCGGCCAGTTCAGGAAGCACCTGCACAAGATCTTCCGCGTGACTGGTCATATAGTCGGGCAGTGCGCCGATCCCGATGCCACTGCGCACCGCGCGGTAGATGCCGTAGATGTTGTTGACCTTCAGCGCCGGGTGACGCCCTTGGCCGCTGTGGCCGACTTCCATCAACCAGTTGAGGTTATCGACCGGGGTGATGGCGTCTTCGCCGTAGATCACCAGACGGTGATTGTCGAGGTCTTCGGGATTGCGCGGCAGGCCGTAATTTTTGATATAGCTGGGCGAGGCGTAAATCCTGTAATGCACTTCCATCAATTGGCGCTGCACCAAATCGGGCTGGGTCGGCGGACGCAGTCGAATGGCGACGTCGGCTTGGCGCATGGAAATATCCAGCTCATCGTCGGACAACACCAACGACACATCGATATCGGGGTAGCGTTCCAAGAAGTCCTTGATGCGCGGCGTCAGCCAAATGGAGCCCAGTCCCGTGGTGGTGGTGATGCGCAGGTCGCCTTGCGGGCGTTCACGCGAATCGCGGATTTGCGCGGTGGTGAACGCCAGCTTGGAGAACATTTCTTTTGTCGTAACGTCGAGCAACTCGCCCTGTTCGGTGAGTATCAGGCCGCGTGCGTGACGATGGAACAAAGCCACGCCGAGGCTTTCTTCCAACGCGCCGATTTGGCGCGACACGGCGGACTGGCTGAGGTTGAGCATTTCGCCCGCGTGGGTGAAGCTGCCCGCTTCGGCCACCGCATAAAAAATGCGCAATTTATCCCAGTCCATTACACCGGTTTCGGGGTCGCGCATGCGGTCCATGTCAGTTCCTAACGTTACAGGGCAGACGGCTTATTTCGATTCCAGCTCAGCAATAAAACGCTCGGCATCAAGCGCCGCCATGCAGCCGGTGCCCGCCGCGGTTACGGCTTGCTGGTAGGTATGATCCTGCACGTCGCCGGCGGCGAACACACCGGGGATTGAGGTTTTCGGCGTGCCCGGTTCGGTGAGGATGTATCCACCCTCATCCATGTCCAGCTGACCTTTGAAGATGCCCGTGTTGGGGCTGTGGCCGATGGCGATGAACACGCCGTCGACGTTGAGCGTGCTTTCTGCGCCGGTTTTAACGTTTTTCAAACGCAGCCCGGTGACGCCTGGTGGGGTGAGCGAGCCACCCAAGGGCAAGGCATCGCCGCCGCCTTGGTTGCCGAGCACTTCTTCCAGAACCGTGTCCCAAATGACTTCGGCCTTGGGGTTCTTGAGCAAGCGGTCTTGGAGGATTTTTTCCGAACGCAGTTCGTCGCGGCGATGGATCAACGTCACCTTGGAGGCGTGGTTGGTCAGGTACAGGGCTTCTTCGACCGCAGTGTTGCCGCCGCCGATGACCGCGACTTCCTTGCCGCGATAGAAAAAGCCGTCACACGTGGCGCAGGCCGATACACCCATGCCCATGAAGGTTTGTTCCGATTCCAAGCCCAGCCAGCGCGCCGAAGCGCCGGTGGAAATGATCAGGCAGTCGCAGGTGTAGATATCGCCGGAATCACCCACCAGTTTAAACGGACGTGTTGATAAGTCGGCTTCGACTACGGTGTCGTCGATGATGGTGGTGCCGACGTGCTTGGCTTGTTCTTCCATTTGTTCCATGAGCCATGGCCCTTGGATGGTCTCGGCGAAACCGGGGTAGTTTTCGACATCGGTGGTGATGGTCAGCTGGCCGCCGGGCTGAAGGCCGCGAACCATGATCGGTTCCAAGTTGGCGCGTGCGGCGTAAATGGCGGCGGTGCAGCCCGCAGGGCCGGAGCCCACGACGAGGGCTTTGCTGTGATGCGTGGTCGACATTCTTTAAAAGTCTCCGAATAACTGGCTTTTGGCGGCCTGGGGTGTGAGTTTGGCCGCGTTATAAATTTGCCCCTAAGATAGAAACGCCAGCGCCGGGAAGCAAGGCCCGTGCAGTGACGGGTATGTATCCGTGGCTGATCAATGGCGAATTAACGATTTTATCACCTCAAGATGGCGCGAAAATGCATAAAGCAGTTAAAAAGTGAATCGCACTCAATGATTTTTACGGTGTTGAGCGTTTCCCCTTGCCCCGCACGCGTGAGTAATATAATTACAAGCGCAACAAGGAGCCGAGCCCGAAATGAACGATTCCCGTGTAAAACTCGACCAAATTGATCGCCGCATACTTCACGACCTGCAAGACGATGGCCGCATCACCAATGTGGAACTGGCGCGGCGCGCCGGAATTTCCGCGCCGCCATGCTTGCGCCGGGTGCGCGCGTTGGAAGAAGCCGGGTTCGTTCAAGGCTATCACGCCGACCTGGACGCCCGCGCGCTGGGCTTTAACGTCACCGTGTTTGCCCACGTGGGTTTGAAGAGCCAGGCCGAATCGGATTTGGACGCGTTTGAAGGTCTGGTCAAATCTTGGCCGGAAGTGCGCGAATGCCACATGCTGGCGGGTGAAACTGACTTTTTGCTCAAAGTCGTCGCGCCCGATTGGGAAGAATATCAGAACTTCCTCACCGCCAAATTGACGGCCGCTGAAAACGTCAGCCATGTCAAATCGGCGCTCAGCGTGCGCACCACCAAACAATTGCCCGGTGTGCCGATCGAGCTTGAAGAGCTCTAAATCCATCCCTTCCGCTAAAACGTTAATTTCATGCCGGTGTGCGATGGCGTGAAGCCAAGGCGTTGATAAAACGCGTGCGCTTCGGTGCGCGCGGCGTCGGTGGTCAATTGCACCAGGGCGCAGTTTTTGTCCCGCGCACGTTCGATCGCCCACTGAAAAAGTTTTTGGCCCAGGCCGTGGCCCCTGAGGTCGCGTTTGACGCGCACGCTTTCGATCTGTCCACGTTCCGCCCCGCGTCGCGACAGGCCGGGGATGTAGGTCAGCTGCAAACAGCCCACGACCTCACCGCCCAGTTCCGCAACAATCAATTCATTGCGCGCATCGCGTTGGATGTCGGCAAAGGCGTCCAGATAAACTTGTGCCGGTTGATCGTGCGTGGACGGGGGCACGTCTTCGCGGCTCATACCCAACGCATCATCGGCGAGCAGTTGGATGACGGCGGCCAAATCTTGGGGCTCGGCCAGGCGAAAGTTCACGTCATTCATGGGTCGGTTGTCCCGTTGTTTGAAGTTGGGTTTGAGATCGTGGAGGCGCACATGCGGTGCGTCAATCTCTTATTGTTCGAACAGCTGGGGAATGAACTGAGGGCAGTTTTCATCCCAGGCTTTCAGTTTGAAAATGAGGGCTGGCTGGCTGTCGTCATAATCGACGAACGCTTCGCCCCACAGCTTCAGTCGACGGCGGTTGGCGTAGTCCATGACAAACAGCATCGCGCTTGGGTTTTCGCTGAGGTTGCCTTGGGTGATAAATTGCCCGTTGCCGGGCTGTTCGGTGATCATCAACGTGGTGGGGCTGATCACCCGCACAAAGCCTGCGTCCCCACCGCGGTGCTGGATATAGGGCATGCCCGCCGCGCTGGCGGTGGCGATGTACAGGGATTTGCGCGCACGCAAAAACTCCATTTGCTCATCGGTGAGGCGGTCGCGTTTGTTGGGATGATCGGCCAAGCGCTGCATGCGCACGCGGGTGTTCATCAGGTTTTGAATTTTTTTGACGGCGTTGGTGAACGCGATGTGTGCGAATTGGGCCATGGCGGGTCTCCGGTTTAAGCCGTGTGTTCGGCGGGTTGGGTGTCTTGAAAAGTGGGGCGGTTTTCGATGGCGGCGTGCCATGGTGCGAGATTTGGGCGAGCCGCACGCCAGTCCAAAGCGGGTAACCTGAAATCCAGATACGCCAATGCGCACGCCGCCGTGATGTCGCCAAGCGTTAACGGGCCATCATTGGACGGGGTCGGCAAGGCAGTGACACAGCGTTCGATCTTGCCAAGCTTGCGCCCAACAAAAACTTCGGACGGTGGTGTGTCGGTGCGGCGCCTTTCTACCACCGCCGCAACGGCGAAATCCATGATCGCATCGCCCAGCGCTGCGTGGTGGTGTGCACGCCAGTGCGCGGGGCCTTGGGGCGGGATCAGGGATGGTCCGTGTGCAATGCTGTCGAGGTGCTGACAAATCACCGGGCTGTCGATCAACGGCGATCCGTCATCAAGCACCAAAGCCGGAACCAGTCCCGCCGGGTTGGCGGCCAACAGGCGGGGATCGTCTTGATACGGATTGACGGAAATTTCTTCGATCCGGTCCATCAAACCGCGTTCGCGGGCGACAATGCGGACCTTGCGCGCGAACGGCGACGGAGCGGCGTAAAACAGTTTCATCGGTCATCTCCTTGTGGTGGCAGTAAGGTACATACCAGTAGGTACAATAATTGGGCGAAGGCTGGCGGATCTCGTTGTTCAATGCATTCAATTCAATCGGTGTGGCTGGATAAGGCGTGCAAGGTGGCTTTTGCACCGCGTATGGCTTGTTTGAACGGGGCCTCGTCTTGGCGAATACGGCTGAGCACGTATCCGCCTTGCACGATCGCGCCGAGCATTATGGCGGTGTCTTTGGCTTTAAGAGACGTGGGCAGATCGCCATCTTTTTGCGCTTCACGCACGGTGGCGGTGAGGCGCTTTTCGAAATGGGTAAACAGATCCACCACGATGGGGTTGAGCACCGGATCGGTGATGGCCTGTTCGTGAGACAACCGCCCGAACCGGCAGCCCTTGAGTGCTTCGCGCGGGGTGTCGAGATACGCTTCCAGCCGTTTGATGGCAGGCTTTGTGGGGTCAAGACGCTTGTCGAAGCTTTCACGCAGCTGCGCGCCGATTTCTTCCAACGCGGTCGCGGCAAGATCGCGCTTGCCTTCGAAATGATGATAGAGACTGCCTTGTCCCGCACCACTGGCGCGCAGCACCGCCTTGGGGCTCATGGCTTCATAACCACGTTCCCACAACAGGTCTTTTGCGGCATCGATCAAAGCTTCGCGTTTGCTGCTCATCTGTATCTCCTGGCCAAAACATACCAGTAGGTACAGAAGAGTCAAGCGGGCCTAGAAATCCAAGTCGTCGGCGATGGCTTCTATTCCCTTCACCGCACAGTCTTCGTCGAGTTGACCACCCGGCGCGCCGGACACGCCGACCCCGCCGATCAGCTCACCAGCACTTTCGACAACCACGCCACCGCCAAGCATCAGCACGCCGGGAATGTCGCGCACGCCGCTGGCTTCTTTGCCCGCTTGGGAGTTGTCCGCAAGCCCAGTGGTGTTGGTGCGAAAACTCACCGCCGTATAGGCCTTCAACGTCGCGGTGCGCGGCGTGTGCGGCCCGGCGAACCGATCACGAATCAAGGCCTGCGCATTGCCGCCCTTATCGACCACCGCCACGGCAATCTGAAATCCCTCCGCCCGACAAGCCTCAAGCGTCGCCTGGGCTAACTTGACAGCCAGTTCCGGCGTCAAAGACTTGGAGGTGAAGGTGCCTTCGGCGTGGGCGGTGCCAGAAATCAAGCCGATACCCAATGCACACGCACTTATAGTTTTTGAAATGCTCATGACGATTCTCCCATTTGTTTTGTTGAGAGCATGGTGCCTAGGGATTTGTAAAGTGTCAAAGCAGAGCTGGTAGATACCCTAAGCCAATGCCAATGGCGCAGGCTAAGAAAATTCCGATATGATCGATAAAAGTCAACTTGATGGTGAAGGCGGGGATAAGACGCATTATGCGGTTGGTTATGGGCAGGACAAAAAATAGCAGCGCTATTGCGTAAACCATTAGCGTCACCAGAACCTCGGCCAAACTGAGTAGATGCGTTTTTTGAGCTGCAGAATCAATTTGATCTAGGGGATTAAAATTTGAAATGGTGTATCGAAAGTCATTCACATACTCCACCATGGGAACAGAGAACATTATGGGTTGATTGGGATCGATGAAACCTGACATCCTGCCCAACAGTACCGATGCAGCAACGATCGAAATAATCCAAACGGCAATTTGGCCTTTTTGAGTGAATGTCAGTTTACGAAATGGCTGATATCCTAAGGCGGATGTTGAAAAATGGATCGTGAATGCGGATGGAAGGGACAGCCAGAACGGCATAAAAATGTCATGATATATGTGCCAGGCAACAATAAAGCCAATACCATACAAACTACCCAGCCAAACTATGTCTGCGAAATCTCGGTCTACTATCTCGCGCACGACAAAGTAGAGCACGCCCCACAGTAAGCCAAAGATGATATATCGGATAATATGTGTGGGCTTATAGGTTGATCGCGGCACAGGCGCGGACTTAAAGACTGTCAGCAAGGCCGAAAAGGCCTTTGGTAAAATAACAAAATTAACAAATATGATAATGACGGTTGCCACACTTAAAATGACGAGCATTTCCGCTAATTGGCGGGTGTCTTCTTCTGTCAATCCATCAAACATAAACTACGCGACCTCACCCAATGGTTGTTCTGAGATTATACGGGCAGTCGTTCGGGAATGAACAAAAAAAGACCACCTCACATTGAGGCGGCCTTTTGCATGTCGATATGGTGGCGGGTGGCTTACTTACTTGTAATCCACCTTCACGATCTCATAGTACTTCGAGCCGCCTGGCGCTTTGACTTCGATGCTGTCGCCGAGGCTGCGACCGATCATCACGCGGGCGAGCGGGGAGCCGATGGAGATGGTGCCGTTTTTCAGGTCGGCCTCATGCTCGCCGAGGATTTGGTAGGTTTTTTCTTCTTCGGTCTCTTCGTCGACCAGCAAAACCGTCGCGCCGAAGCGCACCATGTCGCCGCTGAGCTTGGCCGGGTCGATGACTTCGGAATGGCTGATGATGGCTTCCAGTTCCAGCACCCGGCCTTCGATGAAGCTTTGGCGTTCGCGCGCGGCGTGGTATTCGGCGTTCTCTTTCAGATCGCCGTGTTCGCGCGCGATGCCGATGGCTTGGACCACGGCGGGGCGTTCCACGTCTTTCAACAGACGCAGCTCGTCTTCCAGTTGTTGCAGACCGCCTGCGGTCATCGGGATCTTGTCCATCGGACGATACTTTCCTTGGTCGATGGTGAAATTCAGTGGCGAGGACGGAAAGCCCAAAAAGACGGCGGCCCCAATTCAAGGGCCGCACATCTGGAATACCCGTCCGCGTTTGTTACAACGCCCGGTAAGGATAAGCCTGCAGCGGCTTAACTTCAAGTGCTCCGGCTTTCAGCGCTTTGATGGCGTCCGCCGCGGCGGAAGCCCCGGCCACGGTGGTGTAGTGGGGCACGTTGTTGGTCAGCGCCGAGCGACGGATCGAGAAACTGTCCGCCACCGCTTGCGCGCCTTCGGTGGTGTTGACCACCAACTGCACTTCGCCCGACAAGATAGCGTCTTCGCAATGCGGGCGGCCTTCCAAGACTTTGTTGACCTTGGTCACGTCGATACCATGCGCGCCCAAATGATCGGCGGTGCCGCCGGTGGCGATGACCTTGAAGCCTTGATCGGTCAAGCGCCGCGCCACATCGGTGATGGCGGCTTTGTCCGAATCTTTGACCGAGATAAACGCCGTCCCGTCGGTCGGCAACTTGGTGCCCGCGCCGAGTTGGGCTTTGGCGAAGGCTTTTTCGAAATTGTCGTCCAGCCCCATGACTTCGCCGGTGGATTTCATTTCGGGACCTAAGATGATGTCCACGCCGGGGAAGCGGGCAAACGGGAAGACCGCTTCTTTCACCGCGACGTGTTCGATCTGCGGCGTGTCGCCCAAATCGAACGAGGCAATGGTTTCGCCCGCCATGACCCGCGCGGCGACTTTGGCGATGGGAATGCCGGTGGCTTTGGCGACGAACGGCACGGTGCGCGATGCACGCGGATTGACTTCCAGCAAATACACCGTGGTGCCTTGCACCGCGAACTGGATGTTCATCAAACCGACGACTTTCAGCGCCACGGCCAAAGCTTTGGTCTGGGTGCGGATGTCTTCGATGATGGCGTCCGAGAGCGAATACGGCGGCAACGAACAAGCCGAGTCGCCCGAGTGAATGCCCGCCTCTTCGATGTGTTGCATGATGCCCGCGATGTAGACGTCGCCGTTGGCATCGGCCAAGGCGTCGACGTCGACTTCGACCGCGCCTTGCAGGTAGCTGTCGAGCAGCACCGGGCTGTCGCCGGAGACTTTCACCGCCGTGGTCATGTAGCGCATCAGGTTGGCGTGATCATGCACGATTTCCATCGCCCGCCCGCCGAGCACATAACTGGGGCGCACCACCAGCGGGTAGCCGATGTCGGCAGCGACCGCTTCCGCTTCTTCAATGGAGCGCGCGATGCCGTTGGCGGGTTGCAGCAGGTTCAAATCGTTGAGCAACGTCTGGAAGCGTTCGCGGTCTTCGGCCAGATCGATGGCGTCCGGCGAGGTGCCCAAGATGGGAATGTCGGCGGCTTCCAACGCATGCGCCAGCTTCAACGGGGTTTGACCGCCGAACTGCACGATCACGCCGAGCACTTCGCCCGCCATCTGTTCGCGCCGGATCAGCTCGATCACCGTTTCAGCCGTCAGCGGTTCGAAATACAAGCGGTCCGACGTGTCGTAATCGGTCGACACGGTTTCGGGGTTGCAGTTGACCATGATGGCTTCATGGCCGATGTCTTTCATGGCGTAAGCGGCATGTACGCAGCAGTAATCGAATTCAATGCCCTGGCCGATGCGGTTGGGACCGCCGCCCAAGATCACGACCTTTTTGCGGTCCGTGATGTCGGCTTCGCATTCGGGCGGGTTGATGCCGTCGCCTTCGTAACAGCTGTACATGTACGGTGTTTTGGACGGGAATTCCGCAGCGCAGGTGTCGACGCGCTTGTACACCGGACGCACGCCCAGGCTGATGCGCCGGGTGCCGACCTTGCCGACATCGGTGCCGGTAATTTCGGCTAGACGCTCGTCACTGAAGCCCATCTTTTTGATGCGCAGCATTTCAACCGCGTCCGTTGGTAGGCCGTTTTTGCGCAAGCCTTCTTCAGCCGCGACGATGCCTTCGATCTGGGCGAGGAACCACGGCTCGTACTTGCACGCCTGGTTGATGCGCTCCAAGCTCAGGCCGTGGCGGAATGCTTGGGCGATGACCAACAAGCGATCCGGCGTCGGGGTGGACAATGCCGCGACGATCTTGTCGGTGTCGGGATTGTCGTCATCGACGCCTTCAATCTCGATCTCGTTCAAGCCGGTTAGGCCCGTTTCCATGGACCGCAAACCTTTTTGCAAGGATTCTTGGAACGTGCGCCCGATCGACATCGCTTCGCCCACCGACTTCATGGCGGTGGTCAGCAGCGGATCGGCGCCGGGGAATTTTTCAAACGTGAAACGCGGGATCTTGGTGACCACGTAATCGATGGTCGGCTCAAACGACGCCGGCGTGATGCCGCCGGTGATGTCGTTTTTAAGCTCATCCAGCGTGTAGCCGACCGCCAGCTTCGCCGCGATCTTGGCGATGGGAAAGCCGGTGGCTTTCGATGCCAAGGCCGAGCTGCGCGACACGCGGGGGTTCATCTCGATCACGATCAGCGCGCCGTCTTCGGGGTTGACCGCGAACTGCACGTTGGACCCGCCGGTGTCGACGCCGATTTCACGCAGCACCGCCAAGGATGCATTGCGCATGATTTGATATTCTTTGTCGGTCAGCGTCAGCGCCGGGGCGACGGTGATGCTGTCGCCGGTGTGCACGCCCATGGGATCGACGTTTTCGATGGAACAGATGATGATGCAGTTGTCCGCTTTGTCGCGCACCACTTCCATCTCGTATTCTTTCCACCCCAGCACCGATTGTTCGATCAAAACTTCGTGCATCGGCGATGCGGCCAAGCCGCCCGACACAATCTCGTCGAACTCTTGCATGTTGTACGCAATGCCGCCGCCGATGCCGCCCATGGTGAAGCTGGGGCGGATGATGATCGGCAGGCCGATGTGTTCCATCTCTTTGCGGCCCTCTTCCAAGGACTTGACCACGGCGGAGCGCGGCGTGCTCAGGCCGATCTTGTCCATGGCGTCGCGGAACAGTTGGCGGTCTTCGGCTTTGGAAATGGATTCTTCGTTGGCGCCGATCAGCTCGACATTGTGGCGTTCCAGCGCGCCGTTTTCCGACAGCGCCATGGCGGCGTTCAGTGCCGTCTGCCCACCCATGGTCGGCAAGATCGCATCGGGCTTTTCCTTCTCGATCACCTTTTCCAGCATCTGCGGGGTGATCGGCTCGATATACGTGGCATCCGCCATGCCCGGGTCGGTCATGATGGTGGCGGGGTTGGAGTTCACCAAGATCACCCGGTAACCTTCTTCACGCAGCGCTTTGCACGCCTGCGCGCCGGAGTAATCGAACTCGCAAGCCTGACCAATCACAATCGGCCCCGCGCCAACGATGAGAATGCTTTTGATGTCTGTACGTTTGGGCATCACAAGGTTCCTTGCAGCAATGTGGTTAGGTAGACAATTAGCCCCGTAGCAGCAAGCCCGATAGCATTGTCCGCAAACTTCATCGCAAGATATTTAACTGTTTTAGTGGTGAGTTGATCGAGGACTTCCCATTGGATCTGTGGGGCATCGAGCATTATCTGTAGTGCACGAACTTCACTGAGTTTTTGTTCAAATTCATCGTCATCGAGACCACCAAAATCGTTCGCTACAATCATGGCATCGCGAAGGGCTATGACTCCTTCTTCAGCTTGCGTCCAAGCATCTTCATTGTCGTTACGTCTTACTACTCGGTCAGATGCTGGGATATGTGTTTTCGACACGTCTGTCCCTAGTGAATTGACTATATTTTCTTCAGAGAAAATCTGGGAAAGAGCAGAGTCTATCCAAAGCAATCCATGTTTTGATGTTTTTGCTAATGGAGTAGATGGGTCAGAACTTCTCGATGAGATTAAGTTATCTAATGCGTTCGAGATTTCAAAATATGAATCAGCAAATTTATCAGGGTGCTCGATAAAAGCATGATGGTTTTGCACTAAATCATTAAAAATGTACTCGGCATCTGAATAATCAATATACCGATAAATTCTATCATCTTTGTAAATTGCATTAATAATATCCTCAGCGGCGCGAGTTTGTTCCGTCTCACGCAAATATTTAATCAAATCGTTTTCGCTTAACGATAAAAGTGCGGTGTCAAAAACGTACTCATAGCCTTCAGGCGGAATCATCTACCCCTCCATCAACTTCACAAACCGGTCGAACAGGTAGTGGCTGTCCTCAGGCCCGGGGCTGGCTTCAGGGTGGTGTTGCACGGAGAAGATGGGCTTGCCTTCGACTTTGATGCCTTCGAGCGAGCCGTCGAACAGTGAGGTATGGGTTTGCACCACGCCGTCCGGCAGGCTGTCGGCGTCGACCACGAAGCCGTGGTTTTGGCTGGTGATTTCGACTTTGCCGGTCTCCAGGTCTTTGACCGGGTGGTTGGCGCCGCGATGGCCCATGTGCATCTTGTGGGTTTTTGCGCCCAGCGCGATGGAGAGCATTTGGTGGCCCAGGCAAATTCCAAACAGCGGCGTGCCGCTGTCCATGATCGCCTGGATCATCGGCACCGCGTATTCACCGGTGGCCGCCGGATCGCCGGGGCCGTTGGACAGGAACACCCCGTCGGGTTTCATCGCGAGGATGTCTTCGGCGCTGGTCACGGCGGGCACCACGGTGACGCGGCATCCGGTGTTGGCGAGGCAGCGCAGGATGTTTTTCTTCGCGCCAAAATCCACCGCCACCACATGGTGCTTGGGATCGTCCAGCAAGCCGTAGCCGCTTTCCAGCGACCATTCGGTTTCGTGCCATTCGTGGATTTCTTGGGTCGAGACCTCTTTGGCCAAGTCGGTGCCTTCCAGCGACGGCCAGTTGGCGGCCATGGTCACCAGGGCTTCGGTATCGATCCCCCCCTCATTGTCAGGGTCTTCGACCTCTTCGGCGGGCAAATGGATGATCACGCCGTTGGGCGCGCCGCCGTCGCGGATGCGGCGGGTCAAGCGGCGCGTATCGACGCCGCTGATCGCCACCAGCTCGTTGGCTTTGAGCCATTCATCCAAGCCGGATGCGGCGCGGTAGTTGGCGGGCTCAGAGATGTCGGCGCGCAGCACACAGCCGCGCACGGCGGGCTTGTCGGTTTCGACATCTTCGAAGTTCGCACCGACGTTGCCGATGTGGGGGAAGGTGAAGGTGATGATCTGACCCGCATAAGACGGGTCGGACAAGGTTTCTTGATAGCCGGTCAAGCCGGTGTTGAAGCACACTTCGCCCAGCGCGACGCCATGTGCGCCCGCACCGCGCCCCCAAAACACCGCCCCGTCGGCCAGCACCAGGGCGGCGTTGCAGCCCGCTGGGCGGGTGTGATTGAGGTGGTCACCCTGATGAATGGTTTGCGCAGAAAGATTCGTCCCCTCCGTCTCGGCGGGGGCGTTCTGAGTGGGGTCGGCCATGGGCGACGTTCCTCTAGGCTGGAGGGCCTCAAGATCAGGAGGTGGAAGCCGATTTGAGAAGCTGTGGCTGCACTTGATCGAGCGCAGCGCTCCGCAAAGCGGCGATTTGGGTGTATTTAAGGTAAAGCGGGCTCGCCGTCAAGACTCTGTTACATAAAAATGTCTATTATTTTCAAGGCGTTACAAACTTTCGAACATTTGCCTTTGGACGCGTTTTGGGCTAGGCTCTCGCCTTTGTGCAGAATCGCCCCAATTGGGGGGTGGTGATTCCAGCCAAAGAGGCTCCTCATGCTCCGAGACCGTATCAAAGAATCGATGAAAACCGCGATGAAGGCCAAGGATCAAATCGGTCTTGCCGCCACACGTTTGATTCAAGCCGCCTTGAAAGATCGCGACATTGCCGCGCGCTCCAAAGGCAACACCGATGGCATCAGCGATGACGAAATTCTGTCCATGCTGCAATCGATGATCAAGCAACGCCGCGACAGCATTCAAATGTATGAAAGCGGCGGTCGTCCGGAATTGGCGGAACGCGAAGCTCGTGAAATCGACGTGATTGAAAGCTTCTTGCCCGAACAAATGGACGAAGACGCCACCAATGCCGCCATCGATGCGGTGATGAAGGAATTGGAAGCGTCCTCCATGAAAGACATGGGCCGGGTGATGGCGGCGTTGAAAGAACGCCACGCGGGGTCCATGGACTTCGGCAAAGCCAGCGGTTTGGTCAAGGCGCGCCTGGGCAGTTGAGTGCAGTTGAGTGGAGCCGAGTGACGTCGCACCAACGCGCCATTTTTCTTGAAAATCGATCATTTCCACCCACCTGTTAGGGGTGGATGCTCCCGTGTTCCGATGTCCCCATCCAGGGGCCGGTTGATGGAGGTGATCGAAAAATGCCCAACAAAGACGAAGTCGATGCCATTTTGGCGCGCCTGCAGGTGGAATTCGTCGAAAACACCCGCGACCAGCTCGATGAGATTGAAATGCGCATCGATTGGCTCGATTCCGGGCGCGAGATCAGCGCCGACGATCTGTATGACGTGCAGCGCAACATCCACAACATCAAAGGCCAAGGCGGCACCTTCGGCTATCCGCTGGTCGGGCGCGTGGCGCATTTGTTCGAAGATTATTTGGAAAACGTCGGCGGCGTGAACGCCGAAAACATCAAGGACTTGCGCACGTACATCGAAACCATGACCGGTCTGTTGGTCAGCGGTGAAAACTACACTTTGCAACAAACCGAAGAGCTGCTGCGCACGTTGCCCATGGGCCGCGCCAAAAGCTTTTCCAGCCAAGAAACCCACGACGTCGAAGTTCTGTTGGTGATGCCCAGGGGGCTGCAGCGCCGCTTGGTTGCCACGGAACTGATGTCGTGCGGCTTTCACGTCAAACGCGCCGCCGACAGCATGGACGCCTTGTCTTACGCCTTGGACATCGCACCGGACATCGTGTTCGCCAACTACGACATGTTGCCGTTCAACGGCTGTGAACTGGCGCGGGTTTTTGGCAGCATCGATCGCTTGCAAGACATTCACTTCGTTCTGTTCACCAGTTATGAGCAAGGCGATGCGCACTTGGCGCATGTGCCCGACAATGTGTCGGTGGTGGAAAAGCGCCAAGATTACGCCAAAAGCCTCAGCGAGCTGCTGATCCAATGGGGCGTGTTCGGCCAGATGGCTTCATAAAAATAAAGATCGAGCGACCGCCTATGGATGAGGTTGTGGATAACTTTGTGGAAAAGGTGTGCATATGGTGTGCAAAGCATGTGCGCCCTATATAATAAGTATCGAGCCGTGATGCACCGTGATGCAGGTATGATGCCTCGGTTCGAGACTTGAGCACTCCATAGGATATTGATGGCGATTCCGTCCCGATTTTTAGATGAACTGCGTGAGCGCATCGGTTTGGCCGATGTGGTCGGTCGACGCACGCGCTTGGCCAAAAAAGGCCGCGAACATTCCGGGCTGTGCCCGTTCCACAAAGAAAAGACGCCGTCCTTCACGGTCAACGAAGACAAGGGCTTTTATCATTGCTTCGGTTGCGGGGCGCATGGCTCGGCGTTCGATTTCGTGATGGAGACGGAGGGCCTGAATTTCCGCGAGGCGGTGGACAAGCTTGCGGCTGAAGTGGGCATGCAGGTGCCCCAAGACAGCCCCGAAGAACGCCAGCGTGCGGAGCGTAAAAACACCCTCTTTGATGTGGTCGAGGCCGCATGTCAGCACTATGAGCAGGCTTTGCGCCGCCCCGAAGGCGCGCATGCGCTGGAATATCTGCGCGCGCGCGGCTTGAGCGAGCAGACCATCGCCAAGTTCCGCTTGGGCTTTGCCCCGGACCGGCGTGACGGCATGAAAGCGGCGCTGGGGGCGCAAGGCATCAAGCAAGCCGAACTGGTTGCCGCGGGCATGATCATCAAGCGCGACGACGGCTCCACTTACGACCGCTTTCGTGGCCGGGTGATGTTTCCCATTTTGGACCGACGCGGGCGCGTGGTGGCGTTCGGCGGGCGTATTTTGGGCTCGGACAAAGGCGTCGCGAAGTATCTCAACAGCCCCGAAACCGATTTATTTCACAAAGGCCGTCTGCTGTACGCCATGGATAGCGCCCAGGTGGCCGCGCGGGCCGGGCAAAATCTTATCGTGACCGAAGGTTATATGGATGTGATCGCATTGTATCAGGCGGGTTTCGAAGGCGCGGTGGCACCTTTGGGCACCGCGCTGACGGAAGAACAAATTCAGGAGCTGTGGAAAATCACCCCCGAACCGGTGTTGTGCTTTGACGGTGATAACGCCGGTCAGCGTGCTCAGGTGCGTGCCTCTGAACGCGCGCTGCCATTGATCAAGGCCGGCGTCGGCATCCGTTTTGCGACGCTGCCCGCGGGCGAAGATCCGGACAGCTTGGTTCAATCCAAGGGCCCCGGCGCGTTTCAAGAGGTCATCGACGCAGCCAAACCGCTGAGCCAAGTGTTGTGGGAACAAGAATTGGCCGCAGGCGCGACCGACAGCCCCGAAGGCCGCGCGGCGTTGCAAAAACGCCTCGACGATCATGTGCGCCATATCGAAGACGCCACTGTGCGCAGCCATTTTCAGTCCTCCTTCAAAGATCGCGTGTGGCAATTGGGCCGCGAAAAACGCGAAAGCGGGGGGGGGAAGGGGCGCAGCTTTACCCCGGGGCGTGCGTTTAAACCGCAAAAAGCGGCGGTTTTCGAGGGCGAAGCGAACAAACACCAAGCCGTTAAATCGGCCCGCGTGGACATGACACGTTCGCGCGAAGAGATTTTATTGGCGGCCTTAATCAACCATCCCGACCTTTTTGACGAGGTGGGCGAACGGCTTGGAAGTGTTGCGTTTACGACGCTTGCGCTTGACAACCTTCGCCAGGAAGCTCTAAAGACACTGGCCGGGGAAACTAGTCTTGACAGGACCGACTTTCAACGCCACCTCAGGGACTGTGGGTATTCGACAATTCTGGACTCGCTTTTGAGTTCACGGGTTTTCGGACATGCCTACTTCGCCCGCCCCGATGAGGATACGTTATCTGCGTTGGAAGGTTGGAACGAGACGTACGAATTATATTGTAGGCGTGACCTGCAAGCCGAGCTTGACGATGCCCAGCGGCAGCTAGCCGCACACATGACGCCGGAAACCTTCGAAAGGTTCCGAGCCTTGAAAATGCAAGAGCAGACGGCTGCAGAACGGAACGCCAAATAGCCCCTCAAAAGATGGGGCTTTCGGTGCTGGTTGGGCCAAGCGTGGTCACGGTCAGCACAAGTGGTTGAAATTTTCACGCACGTCCCAGCAGGGGGCTGGCGGCATTGCGTGAACACGGGAAAGAACGAACGCGTCACATGGCATCGAACAAAAACGCCCAAAAGACACAACCCGCAGATGGTGAAAACCAAGACGGTCCGTTGTTGGACGCACTTGGCGCCAACGTCAAAAAAATGGTCAAGCTCGGCAAGGAGCGCGGTTTCGTCACCTATGACGAGCTGAACAAAGCCTTGCCGCCCGATCAGGTCTCTTCTGAACAGATCGAAGACACCATGAGCCAGCTTTCCGAGATGGGCATCAATGTCATCGAGGGCGAAGAGGGCGAAGAGCCAGCCGCCGAAGGCGCTGCGACGACCGAAAGCAGCGACGGCGACGGCGAAGACGACAAAAAGGCCAGCGGCAACGTTTCCGACAGCGATGTCGGACGCACCGATGATCCCGTGCGCATGTACCTGCGTGAAATGGGCTCGGTGGAACTGTTGTCGCGCGAAGGCGAAATCGCCATCGCCAAGCGTATCGAAGCAGGTCGGGAAATGATGATCGGCGGCATCTGCGAAAGCCCGCTGACCATCCGCGCCATTGTGGCGTGGCACGACGCTTTGATCGCCGAGCAAATTTTGCTGCGCGACATCATCGATCTCGACGCCACCTACGGCGGCGGTCCCAGTGCCCAGCCCAACAACGCAGAAGGTGGCGAAAACGCCAACGGCACCAACGCTGAAGGTGAGGGCGCTACACAAGCAAAAGCCCCCGCTGCCGACGAAGACAAAACGTCGCAAAAACCTGCGTCCGATGATGAGGCCGCTGACGGCGAAAAGACCGCCGACGGTGAAGGTGCCACCAAACCCGACGACGACGATGACGACGACGACGCCGAAAACAACCTGTCTCTCGCGGCTATGGAGGCCAAGCTCACCCCGGTGGTGATCGAAACCTTCGAAGAAATCGCCAAGACCTACAAAAAGATGCACCGCCTTCAGGTCAAACGCCTGGACGCCATGCAAGGCGGCGACGAATTTAAAAACACTCAAGAAAAGCGCTACGAGAAGCTGCGTAAAGAACTGATCGAATTGATGGACAACGTGCACCTCAACAATGCGCGCATCGAACAATTGGTCGATCAACTTTACGATCTCAACCGCGCGATGATGAGCCTCGAAGGCAAGCTGTTGCGCATGGCCACCAAGTCGCGCGTCAAACGCGAAGACTTTATTGAGCACTATCAGGGGCACGAGCTGGACCCGAACTGGCTGACGCAGATCAAAAAGCTGCCGGGCAAGGGCTGGGAAAAGTTCACCACCAAGTACGTCGACGACATCAAGACCATTCGCGGATCAATTTCTGAATTGGCGGAAGAAGCCGGTCTGCCGGTGCCTGAATTCAAGCGCATCGTGTCCACCGTGCAAAAGGGCGAACGCGAAGCCGCCAAGGCGAAAAAGGAAATGATCGAGGCCAACTTGCGGCTCGTGATCTCCATCGCCAAGAAATACACCAACCGTGGTTTGCAATTCCTCGATCTCATTCAGGAAGGTAACATCGGTTTGATGAAGGCGGTCGATAAGTTCGAATATCGTCGCGGCTATAAGTTCTCGACCTACGCCACGTGGTGGATCCGCCAAGCGATCACCCGTTCCATCGCCGATCAAGCGCGCACCATCCGTATTCCGGTGCACATGATCGAAACCATCAACAAGCTGGTGCGCACAAGCCGCCAGATGTTGCATGAGATCGGTCGCGAGCCGACGCCGGAAGAACTGGCAGTGCGTTTGTCCATGCCTTTGGAAAAAGTCCGCAAGGTGCTCAAAATCGCCAAAGAGCCGATCTCTTTGGAAACACCGATCGGCGATGAAGAAGACTCGCACCTCGGCGATTTCATCGAAGACAAAAATGCGGTGCAGCCGCTGGACGCCGCCATCAACGGCAACCTGCGCGAAACCACCACGCGGGTCTTGGCTTCGCTCACGCCGCGCGAAGAACGCGTGCTGCGCATGCGCTTCGGCATCGGCATGAACACCGATCACACTTTGGAAGAAGTCGGCCAGCAGTTCAGCGTGACCCGCGAACGCATCCGTCAGATCGAAGCCAAAGCGCTGCGCAAACTCAAACACCCAAGCCGTTCGCGCAAACTGCGCAGCTTCTTGGATTATTGATCCAGCGCCATAGTTTTACGTCAAAAGGCCGGAGCGGTATGCTCCGGCCTTTTGTGCGCGTGATCAAAATAATCACCAAAACATCTAGACATTCGCACTTTTGAGCTTTACCTGTTCATTAAATCGAACAGCTAGAGGTTCCCATGGCCGCGCTCAACGTTATGTCCTTTGACGATCTTTCTTCTGTAAAGGGGGAGGTCGAAACCACCCGCGACGAGATCATGTTGGGTGGCAACCCGCAATCCACCACCTGGCTGATCAGCGAGTCCCCCGACGGCAAGGTCTTCACCGGCATCTGGCAATCGGATCGTTTTCACATCCGCCTGCGCCAAAACGGCGAAACCGAATACTGCAACATTCTCGAAGGCGTGGTGCGCTTGACCGATGTGGATGGCAACATCTCCACCTTCTCCGCCGGTCAGGCTTTCACCTTGGGCCCCGATTTCGATGGCGAGTGGGAATCACTCGGTCGGGTGCGCAAACACTTCGTCGTTTACGCACCCTGACGACCGACAGGCTTACTTGCGCACACCTTCCAAGGTGAGGATGATTTCTGCTTGGGTCGAGGCCGGGCCGAGGTCATAGGTCATGCCGTAGTCCGCCATGGTGATGGTGGTCGAGCCTTCAAACCCGGCGCGATAACCGCCCCAAGGGTCTTGGCCTTCGCCCATTTTCTGGACGTCGAGCGTGATCGCTTTGGTGACACCGTGAAATGTGAAGTCACCGCTGACCGTCGCGCGGCCATCGGCAAGGACGTTCACACCGGTGCTGACGAAGCTGGCTTTGGGGAATTGATCGACCGCCAAAAAGTCGGCACCGCGCAGATGCTTGTCGCGTTCCGCATGGTTGGAATCGACGCTGGCGGTGTCGATGGTGACATTGATTTTCGACGCTTTGGGGTTGGCATCGTCGTAAGAGAAGGTCCCGCCAAAGGTGTTGAACCGACCATATAGCCAGCTATATCCAAGGTGTTGAACGCGAAATTGGATGAAGGCATGGGCGCCCTTGGTGTCGATGACGTAGTCCGCACTTTGGGCGGACGGGGCTGTCATGGTGAGGGCCAAGGCGGTCAGGGCGGCGGCGGATAAAGTCAGGCGCTTCATGAATATGATCCTTTTTGTGAGGGGGTTAGCTACGCGCAAACATGCGTTTGAGGGTGGTGTCTTTGTCGATGAAGTGATGTTTCAGCGCCGCCAAGGCATGAGCGATGGCCAGCGAAACCAACGATATGGCCAGCCATTTGTGAACGACGCCGGCGACGTCTTCTTGCTGAGCGATTGATGTCAGCGTGGCGGGGATGTCAAATACACCGAATACCGAAATGGCCCGTCCATCGGCGGTTGAAATCAGATAGCCGCTGATCATCACGGCGAACAAACCGCCGTAAAGAAGCCAATGCACGGTGTGGGCGGCTTTGTGTTCCATGGCACTGTGCCCCTGGAGCGCATCCGGTGCTCGGTCCCAGATGCGCCAAGCCAATCGAAACATGTAAACAGCAAGCAATGTTATGCCGATGGATTTGTGTAAATCGGGACCTTGTTTGTACCAAGGGTCGTAATAGGTGAGATCCGTCATCCACATGCCCAAGGCAAACAAACCGACCACGGCGATGGCGACGAGCCAATGAAAAAACACCGCGACATAGCCCCAATGGCTGTCTCGATTGCGCAGGCGGCTGAGCTTCGCGATGTCGCCGTGTTGCGTGATCGGCGTGGTGGTGGGTGTTTTGCTGTGCATAGGTCTTCATCCTAAAGGCTGTCGATGCACAAACCTTAATTGGCACGATAGAAGGCCACTAGAGCGTTAAATGCGAAAGCACCGTTTCGAATTGTGAGACAATCGACCAGATGGATTTGTAAAAACAGTCCCTTTCGCGCCCCGGCGACCCTTGCTATAAGCATGGTGCGTCAAATCGATACGACGCCCCTCATACCATGGGGGCCTGTAGCTCAATTGGTTAGAGCCGACCGCTCATAACGGTCTGGTTGCAGGTTCGAGTCCTGCCGGGCCCACCACCCTTTCTATAAGCCTCTTGATTTTATGGGGTTTTTTGACATTTTCCCCAAACCTTCTAAGAAGGTTTGGGGAAATTTGTTCTATTTTTGTCCGTCGATTTTATCGCGAACATTTCCTGCAAGCTGTTTTTGTTTGGCAGCTTTTGTGTATCTCTGAACCTCTGCCACGCTGTTATGGCCTGTGATGGACATGATTTCATGAACAGAGCACCCAATATCTGCAAGATAAGAAGCTGCTGCTTTACGCAGCCCATGAGCAGAACATTGTGGCAATCCAGCTTCATCGCATCGGTCACGAAACCAATTTCCAAATCCATTTGATGTGAATGGCTTGCCATGAGCTGTTACAAGATATGTCAGGTCCCCAGTGGGGCTTTTATCGAGGATTTTTTGTAATTTGCTCAAGATTGGAATTTCAATGCAGATGCCGGTTTTCTGTTGATTAACCTTCATCCATCCATCTTTGACGTGCTGACGACCCATTTTGACAATGTCAGAACGCCTTTGAGCTGTATGTAGCAGCATTGCTAAGGCCAGACGTGCCTTTGTTCCAATTGGATGAGTGTTTTCGAATTGTTCAATTTCTTCAGATGTCCAAGCGTGAAACCCGTCTTTGTTTTTGGATTTTAGACGTTCGACAGAAATTACGGGATTAACCTCAAGATAATCGTAATTTACGGCGAATTTATAAACTTGCCGCAAAGCTTTCAGTAAATTGTTAGCGGCTCCAGGGCGGTCCATCATGCCATCTCGGATTTTTCTAACGTGACGAGCCTTCAGATTGTCATATCGTTTGGAACCATTTTGCTCGCAAAAATTATCAAGAATGCCACGACGAGTTTTTCTATATCCGGGGCTAATCTCTTTAAAGGCGGATGATTTATAATATTGCTCAACCAGCCATCTCATCGTCCCAGCTTCAGCACGCTTGTATGATGTCTTGAGTATGGCCTCACCATTGGTCGCATTGTGGTAGTCCTCCCAAAACTCAGGAGAGCCTTCAGGGCCGCGCAGAGGAAAACGGGCACCTTTTCCCTTGCGGAAATAGAAACGCATTTTCCCATGCCGGTCTTTCCAGCTTTCGACGTATTTGATTTTAGTTCTCATCCCACTCGTTCCTACTTCTGCGAGATGTTTCAATCTCAGCTCTGGGCAATTCATCGAAAGCTTCATTCAATTCGAAAGTATCCCAAATTTTTTTGGAGCCGATAAGACGGGGACACGGCATTTTACCCTCTTTGACCATACCGTCGAACATGCGTGGTGAACAACCAACGTATTCCGCAGCATCTGTTCTGGGTAATCCTCGGGGTGTCATTTCCATCGCTCCAAACTAAGGACTGTGAGGAGACGCCTAAAACTAGCGCCTCCTCAACTTGCCTTACTCAGCCGCCAACGCGGGATTGACGACAGTGCTCTTAACTTCAAAAGCAGCTCGGTTTTTCGCAGCTTTCTCTTGGCGTTTGCCCGCGAGTTTCCGGTGCTGTTCCAAAGTTGCTTTAAGCCCATCGTCAAACGCTCCTGCTTCAGCCAGGGGAATAATCAGGTTTTCAATATCGAGAGCAGCTTCTTCAGCCGTTTCGTATTTCAAAACCTGGCTGGCCTTCAGCACTGAGTTTGCGAAATAGGCGTTGTTGTCGCCGTAGCCAAACTTCACACAGAACATTTTCGTTTTTGTCTGCTGTTTGGCGATAGAGGCGGGATGGTATGGGCGCACTTCACCTGCTCGCAATTTGGCGATTGATGTTCGTGCCCTATCAATAAGGTTCTTCCGAGCCTCATCTACGGTCATCGGAAGGTAATCAGACTTGCTACCAACTTTCGTGCGCAGCTCATCCAGGAGATTTTGGGTGTTGTGTGAAAACATAGTTCTTAACCTTTTCTAAAAATGCGGGGCAATCATTTGCCGCGCTTGATGAGAAAAGGGTTGCAGAAAAACATTTTTTGGAAAAGCATTTTTTGCGCTAAATTCGCCTTTAAATACAATAGGTTAAGACAAAACCCCGCCACCTGGTCGGTTGCTAATGCGTTGATTTAAAAGGCGGAATTTTGCTAATATACGGGCCCTAAACACAAAACTCTAATGCATTGCTTTAACTGAGTTATTTTAGGATAAATTCCCGCTTACACTAAGGGTGAGATGTTAAAAACGCAAAAACCTTCGTTTCGGTTCTTTCATCTTTAAACTTTCGCGGAGAAATTTTGGGCAGGCAGGACGCTCAAATCAGAACCAACTACCGGAAAGGTGCTCGGCTGGTTGGTCGGGCGTGGGATCGAACCTCCTGGACACCATGCAGAGATCTGTTGCTTCTTTTCGAAGCAAAGTTTACTAAGATTTACTATGGCCTTTGATATTCAATTAACGCGAGAGTTTTTTGGTCGGGCGCGCCGAGCGAACACCGAGGCTGCGCGAAAAGAACTCTTCATTCAATATGTCACGCGATCCTTTGCAGATGATCGGAGTGCCCAGCAATTTATTGGGGATCTTGGGGGGGGCGCTGAACGATCAATCACCAACATTGAGCGGGCCGGACGCATTTCGCGCGGCCGGGCCGACACATATTCAGAAACGATCATCATAGAATGGGAGCGTAACCTTCGGCAGACGGGAGATCACGCTGTCGAGCAACTGCGCGAGTATTTACAAGGGTCATGGACATCTGGCGATCGGTACCGATTTGTCCTTGTTGCCACTGACGGAATTGCATGGAAAACATACGCACCTGATTGGTCACGTATTGAGGGCCCGTTTGAGATATCGCCTACTTTCGAACTGCGTGAAGTACGCTCATTCGATTTATCCGAAGATACGCTCGAGGATTTTCCTTATTTTATCGATGAGGTGTTTTTCGGGAGCGTAGATCGGATTCCAACACTCGAACGCATTCAAACCGATTTTGGTGATACATCGCCGGCCTTCATTAATGCTATGACAACGTTCCAGGCCTGCGCACAAGCGCTCGAAACAGAAGGCGAGCTTCAGGTCGCATTTGACCAATGGCAACGCTTCCTAAGCATCGCTTATGGGCAGTTCGACAACACGCCAAACATGTTTCTGGTGCACACTTACCTATCGATTTTTTCTAAGATAATCGCGTATGCAGTGCTCGAGCCAGACGCCACCATGGAAATTGATCTAGTTCGAGCCATTCTCAGTGGAGAAGCCTTTGAACGCCGAAACGTACAGCGCTTTGCCGAAGATGACTTCTTCCACTGGGTAACGTCAGAACCTCATTTTCAAACCCTACGGCCAGTATTCCGTGAAATCACAGCAAGGATACGGGAATATGATTTCAGCGAGGTCCGGGAGGACATCCTGAAGGGCCTGTATCAGGAGCTAGTTGACCTTGATACGCGTCATGCGCTCGGTGAGTATTATACGCCTGATTGGCTTTGCGAACGTATCGTCTCGGAGGCAAATCTTGAGGAAGATGACCGCGTCCTCGATCCTGCTTGCGGGTCTGGATCATTCCTACGTGCTGCAATCGCTGAAAAGAGACGTTTGCATCCAAACCTGACCGCCAACGATCTCGCTAACCAAATTGTTGGCATTGATATCCATCCTTTGTCAGTCCAAATTTCCAAAACTACGGTGTTGATTTCACTCGGAAGGCTCCTGCGTGAGGCACGTGAACCTGTGACACTGAATATCTATCTAGCCAATTCTCTTTTGGTTCCTAGCGGGGCCGCTGATCTTCTTGGGTCACGCTTTACGATTACGGTTGATAATAACGAACACGCACTTGATTTGAGCCAAACCACTAGCGTGGTTACTTTTGATGAACTCGTGCGCTTTTGCGATGATATGGTCTTGCGGTTCCAGGAACCTATCGACCGTGACCGATTTGTGACCCTGTGCCGCGCGAACGTGTCCTTGGAGGGAATATCGCAAGATCTTCCTAGCCAGCTTTACGATGTATACTTCAGCATGAAGCGGGCGAAGGACGATGGACGTGACAGCATTTGGAAATTCATACTGCAGAACTCATATAAGCCCGTTTTCCTTCGGGGCCAGTTTGATCATGTTATAGGAAACCCGCCCTGGCTAACCTATGGTGACATCGCCAATTCCGACTACCAAGATCGCCTTAAAGCACTATCGGATAACTACGGCGTAACTCCTGCAAAGAAGAACATGCCCCATCTGGAGATTGCCTCAATCTTCCTAGCTCATTCGACTAATTACTTTCTTCGTGAAGGCGGCACCCTCATCTTTGTCATGCCGCGAAGTTTCATGTCTGCTGACCAGCACCAAAATACGCGTGAGGGCTCAATTGCGGGTACGCAACTTTACGAAATATGGGATCTCGATGATGTCTCGCCTCTGTTCAGGGTGCCCTGCTGCGTTCTTTTTGCTCGTCAGGCAGCCGAGCCCCGAAGGCGCAGAAGGGGTGAGGAAAACACAACCCTTGGGCGCTCATTTTCGGGCCGCCTTCCTGCTGCACATATGCATTGGGAAGCCGCACGCCACCGTATAGAGGAAACAGAGACGGCTTGGTATTACTCCACGCTCGGTTCTTCGAGGAAATTTAAATCGGCGTTCACTCGTGATGACCTAACAGCACTTGTTGGTCAGAACGCTTATAGAGATGGATTTAAGCAAGGAGCAACCGTACTTCCAAGATCATTCTTCTTCATTGAACTTGATCAGGAGATAGACAGTCTCACAGACCTAGCTGAGAGGGTGATCCGCGTCAAGACGAGTTCGGAAGCACAAGCCAATTCCAAAAGGCCTTGGGATGACATAGCTCTGACAGGTTTCGTGAACGGCACTCATATATACCGGACAGCGCTGTCACGGAGCCTCATCCCCCACGCATTGATAGATCCCGCTATGGCTTTTGTTCCGATCGAAAAGTTAGATGAACAAGAGGCGAGGTCACCGTTCAACGTGATGAGCAGCGAGGCTCTACTCGAACGGGGATTTAGGGAATCTTCAATTTGGATGGCGAGGGCTGAAGCCGTATGGGATGAACGGCGCACGCAAAAAGCTGCCGACTCCGGGATGGACCTCGTTGGACGTCTTGATTATCAAAGATACCTTTCCAGCCAGAGTTATTCTGATGAAGACTATCTCGTGCTATATACTTCATCTTCGTCTGACGCTTGCGCAGCGGTAATCCAGCCAGGACAATTCGATCTGCCATTTATGGTGGAGCATAAAACATATTGGATGCGCTTCGATACGAGTGAAGAAGCCCATTACGTCAGCGCCTTTCTGAATTCCTTCTTTGCGAACGAGACAATCACGGATTTCCAATCTCGAGGGCTGCTTGGAGCTCGAGATATACATACCGTAATCCTGGGTTTGCCATTCCCCCGGTTTGACCCACTGCAAACCACTCACGCCGAAATTGCTCGTCGCGCAGCGATAGTCGCTGGCAGCGTAATAGAGCGTACAGAACTGTACGAGAATGCCGCATCGAGCCCTCATGCCCTTGGCCGAGCCAGGTCCGCAGTGAGGGCGGCATTTTATGACGAGCTCGATGAGATAGATGCACGCATCACCGAACTTTGCGTCGGACAGTCAACTAGCCATCTTGCAGCTGCCCAACGTCGCCGGGAGACAAGACGCGCAAATTACAGGCGAAGGATGGGCCCCGACCTTTTTGATTCCGAAGCCTCTAACGAATAAACCCTATTTTAGCCCAAACGGGAACTTGGAAGACTAAATCGCTAATGTCTGAATTTTCTCCCATCGTGGACCAAACTAGAGGCGTGTCCATAGTTCTACTTTGGGTCACTAGCAGACCTAATTGCCAATCGAGAATTTAGTCTGCTTGGCCATAATAAGCGGACATTCTCCAAGATAAAGACATCTTAGGGCCGCGAGTGGCCACGCTTTTGAACTTCGTTCAATGTTGGATATTATGCCCACCTGCTCGGGATAAAATCGGCAGGAAAAACAACTCAACATCCGCATAGGATAGAGCTGTGCGACCAAACACGGTTTCAGCTTCCACAAGCTCTTTTGGTGTCGCCAAGGCAAGGATTTGACAACCCAGGCGTCCTTTAGATGTATTTCGTTTTGTAGCTTTTTCTAAATTGTTCAATCTTTCTTTCTCTCTTTCAAAAATGATTGCGGGACAGCCGACGCACAATGCGCCCGTCCCGCCTTTTCAATTTCATTGAAATTATTATAGCACATTTATAGTTGTCTTAGAATTTTTGATTTCTAATATATGTATTCATTCACAGTGCGGGGAAGTCCTCTAAAACTTCTTGGTGATACGCCTCTTGGGCGCTTCTTCTTAATAGCCCATTGGACAGTTTCAGCTTGCCTGGGAGATATATATCCATACTCAAAATAGTAGGCTTTAATCTCCTTGAACCTTTCAAGATATGGCGGTTTCACATCTGCTATTTTGGTGTTGTCAAAAAACTCATCCCATTGAGGGCATCTGTTAATGCGCTGGTAATCGTTGTTTAATTTGTTAAATGGATTGTCGTTCAATCTTTCCTTCTCTCTTTCATTTAGATACACGTCAGGAATACGGTTCCTTGGTCAGAAACCGTCCTGACAGCTTTGTTCGTGGCACAAGCAGAGATATCCGTTCGCGTGGCGATAAATCGACTATCAAGCTTGGAATTCGGTTGAAATGATAAAATTGAAAATCCCATCATCTCTCCCAAGGTGTTTGGTTGCGTAGTTTCGTGTTTTGTATTTGTCATTGTGTGTGTGTCCAATTCGTTGGCAATCAACATCCCCACTTGGGATGATTTTTTGCCAAGCTTTCTCCAAATAGCCTTCAAACCTGTCCCGGTCATATGGGGCCCAGGCTAAAAGGTGGTAATGGAGATTGTTGTCTGTTCTTGTGGAATTTCCGCCCAGCTCGGGGAACGCTAAAAAAAACAAGCGTTGGTCGGTATCGATTTCTGACCAATTCCGGCCCAGGAGCTTTCTATCAACCATCGCCTGCCAGCGTTTGATGGCTTTTTTCCCTGATGCATAACCAACGGGCAAGTCATTTAGGGCTGGTCGTAATGCTGAATTTTTTCGCCCAGGCTCTGCCCAACCATTTTGCCATTCTTGTTGTTTGGTTGCCGTGGGGAGGAAAAAATTGAGTGTGATGAAATAATTGAAATCCTGTCTCAACAGCAAGTTGAGCATTTGATTTCTATAGGCATCTCTCTGAAGTTTTGTTAATTCAAATCGCTCATATCTATTTGTTTTCATTATATAAATTATACATTTTTTGAATAATATTTGCCATATTTTTAATGTTAGAAATCTGATTTGCCCCCTAAATTCTTAGAAAAACTCGTGTCGAACGCGCCCGCAAGGGTCCGCGTAATGACGTGATAGGGTAAGTCGTGAAACGGCCCCCTCTACCTATCAAATTGCGGAGGGTTGCTTTTCCAAAACCCGATAGACACTTGCCCGTCCAATGCCAAGCTCCTTGGCAATGGCGGACGCACCCAAGCCTTGTTCTCTCAGGAGCTGAACCTGCTCAACATCGATGGAAGGCTTACGGCCTTTATAGACACCCTTCTTTTTAGCTTTAGCGATGCCTTCCATCTGGCGTTCTTTGCGAAGGCTCGTTTCAAATTCAGCGAACACGCCCAGCATATCTAAGAAAGCCTTGCCAGCGGGTGTGGTCGTATCAATGGGTTGTTCGGTTGCCTTGAGGCCAACGCCCTTTTCACGAAGCTGATAGACAATATCCTGAAGGTCCTTCACAGAACGAGCCAAGCGGTCAATTCGCGTGATAACCAATTCATCACCATCGCGGAGGAAATCCAGAAGGTTGAGCAATTCCTCCCTTCCTTGGGTTGAGGTTCCTGATACCTTTTCAGAGCGAATGATTTCGCAGCCAGCAGCCTTTAAGGCTTCCTCTTGAATTGTAAGACTCTGATCTGTCGTTGAGACACGAGCGTATCCATAAATAGCCATGATGAAGCTCCAAGCGTCTTGTTAGGGTTTAGACCTTCTCAATATAATGTCTTATATATAGAAACACAATCCTATTAAGACACATATGGTGTCTCAGGAAGATGTCTCGGTTGGCTATACTATAATGAGATACCCGGAAAAAGACCTAAAAAACAGCAGCCTAGACTTGGGAGTGAAACCATAGCAATATACACGGAGTTATTGAATGTAATTTGAGCATATATCTTGGAGGGAAAGTGCGTAAAGACCCCCCAGCCAAATGGCCGTCAGATCGTTCCCAAGATGGGCTTCTATTTTTTGCCCAGGTGATGGACGAAATGTTGTTTGACTATGCGCCAGATAGTTATCGCGTTCCTACACTCAATACGTTGGGGCGTGTGCGTGAGGCATCCTTAATTCTAGATAAAATAGCCATAAATGAAATTAGGGCTGGAAATCTACCGCCAGTCCTTGAGGAGCTTTGTTGGTCCATTCGCGAGGACCTAGTTGTGAAGGAAATCCTTGGTGGCAGGATTGATTTTGTAGAAACAGGCCTAAAAGACCCTGGAAATATTGAAGCTGTAGGGCAGAGTATAAGTTATATTCTTAGGAACCTTGAGGGTAGATATGAAGATAAGTGTGTAGAATTACTTGATAAACGTATATCATCGATAAAAGACAAAAGCGAAATTTATAAATTAACCCAATCGTATTGCGTGTCCATTTGTGCAAAACATTCTAGGACACATATTTACAATAAAGTACAAAAAACATTTTTACAAAATGACAAGAAGAACATACCAACATTTATCGACTTTCATAAAAGCCTAGACACAACTCCCCAAAAATATGAAATCTATTGTAAAATATCAAAATCACTGTCTGATTTTTTTGTAAGACTTGATATTCCAGATTTGAAAATAATTGATAAAAATGATTTACCAAAAGTTAAAACAAAAAAAGCAAAGAGTTATTTTTCTTTAAAAAGTGGCGAGAGTGTTCTGATGATATTGTCAGATGACTTGCCTGATGACGATAGTGCTAGAACATTTACAGAAGATGTATTTGATCTTTTCACATCAATATTGTACTCATTGATACATACAGGCGACTTTTCCTGGAGTGCAGAAATGTACGTCCGCCAAGAAGGTGCGTCTGTGGGGCATTTGTGTTCTGCGCCAACTTCTGAACTCCTGAAGCGTCCAGACATACCTTACGATAAAACTATCTCAAGTTTTGGGAAGCAAATGAACATGCTTTTTTCCCATCCCACCTCTACAGGTAAATATTTATCTGCCCTGAAAACTCATGCCGCAGCCATAAAATCACCAGGTACGGATACCCAGTTGGTTACGCTTTGGTCATCCTTAGAAGCACTAATTCCAAACGCTGAGGCTGGTAGCAACATATCCGTGCATATGAAATATTTAGTTCCTGCGATCCTTCTTAGTTGTGTGCGACAAAATTTTAAAAACGTCTATTCTGACATTAAAAGGATGTACCGCTGGGACTTTTTCAAAGTTCTTAAAAAGTGTGATTATCCCGGCAATACATTAGAAAAGTTTTGCGTATCTGTAACTTTAGACAAGTACAAGAAGGTCTATGCTGAACTTGAGGCGCTTGCTGTCAACAATCCGCTAGCAAGATTTAGATTAAATAAATTGCGGACGTCGCTATCCTCGCCCAAATCCATCAAACGATACATTCAAATGCATAAGAAGATGGTTCGATGGCAAGTGCAAAGAATATATAGGGCAAGAAACGCGCTTGTGCATACAGGTAGTAATCATGAAATAGATACGAGGTCACTATTGGTTCATTTTCATGAATATTATGACACGATGATGGACAACATTAACTATTATGTTAATACAAATACTAGTAAGCCTCATTTGGATGAAATGTTCAATGAGTTGAAGATGGACTATAAAATATATGAAGGTTATCTAAACCAATTTACTGATAAGGATAAGTTAACGTTGGATAATTTTAAGATCCTGCTAGGAATAGCACTTAATTCTAAGTCATAGGTTCATGACCATCTTCGCCGACATATGAAATGGTGGAAAGCTTGCCCCTGATTTGAACCAGCAAAGTCGGCGGCGTGGCAAGATGGTTTGGGAATGCCACATGCAACCCATTGCTATCCCTTGCGCTTATAATTTCCCAAACTTCTGGTTAACCGTTTGAAACACGGTCATTCCCACAGTCCTGCCGGGCCCACCATTCCCCCTCATGCGAACCTAGACCCAGACCGTATCTGGGCCGGAACCCCGCAGTTCCGGGGGCTTTGGCGCGTTCACTGCTTTGCGGAGATGCTGGCATGGAGATGAATTCGCCCATTTCTGCGAAAAGTCTCCAAGGCGCAGCTTTGACCGCCAGACCATGGCTTTTTTGGCAGAATGTGGGGCCGGATTTAGGAGAGTGTTTTGAGAATCTCGGCCTGGTCGGACCAATCAAGCGGCAACGGGGAGAGACGTTTGAGGCGATAGGCGGTTATGTTTTCAGGCTGTTGACCGTTGAGAATGTCCTCAATAATACCTGGTGCCAGAAAAGCCAGGGGCAGTGTCCGCGTAATTTCGTTCTCATTGACGTGGTGCCGCGTGGATAATTCCCGGACCGATAAGACCTCACCACTTGCAAGTTGATCAAACCAAAGACGCGCCTGGGCAATCAGGTGACAGAGGTTTTGGTCTAGGAAGGGATTGTCAGAGCCGGGGCCTTTGATGATGATTTTGCTTTCGACGCCACGACGCTGCAGGCGGATAGGGACAATGATGGTAATCGGAGCTTCGCCTATCTCTTCGGCAACACCCAAAGCCTTCGCCAATTCATCTGTGTTGAGGGTGAGGGTAACCTCAGTTGTGGTGAGACCAATATGCTGGATAATGGCCTGTAAATTGAGGCGCTGCTCGTCTGGTTCCCCATTGCTGATCTGCTCAGACAGGCCAGAGGCCATGTTTTTGAGCTTGGAAATGTCTAAGGTGTGAAGGTCCAAAGTATCTATTAGGCGTGTTGGGTCTAGAAGAAGTTCCGATATTGATCTGGTGATGACTTGTTCCAAAGTTCTTGCTGGAAGCCGCCAACCCTCATTGTTCTTGTCAGCGCTCTCCATCAGGTGTTTGGAGACATAATAACAATACCGCTTACCTTGTTTGTGAGCCTGCGACTGATAAAGGGGCTCTCCACTTTCATCAAAAACTTTGCCGGTCAGAAGGAAAAGGCCTTTGGTATTGGTGACATGGTTGCGGCTGGTCGCATTGCCAGAGAGCATATCCTGAACCGTGCCCCATGTGTCCTGATCAATGATGCCGTCGTGTTGACCGGGATAGATTTCGCCTTTATGTGGAATTTTCCCAACGTAGAGTGGGTTGGACAGGAGCTGATAGAGATTGCCGCGGGAGAACGGTTTTCCGCCAGTCTCTTTGCCGTTTTTCTGAATCCGGCGTTTGGTGACAATACCCTGGCGATCGGCCTCTTCCTTCACGCGTCGGACAGTGCCGAGTTCGATGTACATCTGGATTAGCTTTTGGACAGTGACGGATTCTGGTTGGTTGATGATCAACTTGCGATCCATGACGTCATAGCCCAGGGGCAATGGTCCGCCCATCCAGATTCCTTTCTTTTTAGAAGCGGCGATTTTGTCGCGGATGCGTTCAGCAGTCACTTCACGTTCGAACTGGGCAAACGACAGCAGCACGTTCAGCGTCAGTCGTCCCATGGATGAGGTTGTATTAAACTGTTGGGTGACAGAGACGAACGATACACCCTTGCTGTCGAGCAGTTCGACGATCTTGGCGAAGTCGGCCAGCGAGCGTGTGAGGCGGTCAACCTTGTAGACGACGATGATGTCCACCTTGCCGTGTTCAATAGCCGTGAGCAGTTCTTGCAAGGCCGGACGGTTCATGGACCCACCCGAAAAACCACCGTCATCAAATTTGGTGCGGACAAGCTTCCAGCCTTCGTGGCGCTGGCTTGTGATGAAGGCTTCGCACGCTTCGCGTTGGGCATGGAGGGAATTGAAGTCCTGCTCCAACCCTTCTTCTGTCGATTTGCGGGTGTAAATGGCACAGCGCTTCATGGTGATTGAACTCCAAAAAACCGTGGCCCGGACCACCGCGCGCCGGTAATGGCGCGTGCAACTTGGGATAGGGATTTATAGATGTCTCCGTTGTACTGAATACCGCCATCGGTGATATCGACCACATGGGTCTGCCCACGCCATTCTCTGACCAACCGGGTGCCCGTTGTCGGCTTTGGAGTCGAGCGCTGCCTTGGCGCTGTACCAGTAGGTGCCTTGGTATACCGCATCAGATCGCGAAGGGTGCTTTTTGTCAGGCCACCATGTTGTTTCACCTGATCATTATAGGCGCAGGCCATATGAAGCAGCCGTGTGCTGAGCCCCTTGGGTGGCGGGGAGCCATAAAAGTCTTTCCAGCCCTCAATCAACTCAGCCCGTGGCGGTATCTTTCTTTGGCGGTTCATGATCAGCCCTCTACCGCCTTATATACGGACCCGCGGGTGCGATGGTCCTCACGCGTTATGGCGATGCTTTTCTTGCGTAGCCCCGTCAGTCCTGCACGCACGCTGTGGGCTTGCCAACCGGTCGCCTTCTGCAATTCGGTTATGGATGCGCCAGCCTTGCGGCGGATGAGTTTCAAGATGGTTTCAGGTTTGGTGGGGGTGACGGCCATGTATGCCTCCTGGTGATGCGCGCCAAGCCATTCCTGGCGCTGTCACTGAGACAACCCGGCAGGGCGAAGCTTGTTGCCGGGTGCGTAGTGGTGGAGGCGTAAAAAGAGCGTCACCGCACATGTACAGTGACGTTCTGTTGGGGCTGGAAGTCCAGTGGAAAGATGAGTTACTCCACATATGTTAGCTCTGTTTTATTCTTCGAATAAATTCGTTCAAATTGACCCCAATTCCAAAAAAATTGGGTTTCAATTCAACCAGCTTGTTCCCCTCAGCAATCCAATCTTTTTGCTCTCTAAATCTTTCCAAAAAATCAGGCCCGCTGTTTTTGGTAAATTCTGTTAGAGCACGAAAAAAAGCTTCTAAATCTCCAAATTCATCCTCTGCACGCTCTAAGGGGATTAACAAACGAAGGCTGTCATCATTCAATCTTTCAGGATGATCATTCGTAATAAGTAGGGCAGGCAAATGAGGCATCATATCCTCATATTTTTCGCCCAGATACTTACTGCATAATTCGGCCGACCAAAGTTTTTCCTCAAACCCTTTAGCTATGACCGCATTGGAGCCAATTTTCTGAGCTATCTCTGCAAAATTCCTCTCTAGTATCTCCATACGCCCCCCCCTGCCAATTGCCGTCAATCACAAAGATATAGAGATCTATCTCTTCTTGAACAGGAAGGCTTCCAAGTGACGTTAGCTGATATCCCATTCTTATCTCCCTAAAAAAGGCACAGCGTTGTTCTGCAACAATTCGAGTTGTTTCAACTCACATTCCCACACAATAAGTACCCGCCAACCTAAAGCTTCAAGTTCTTTTATCGCCTGAGCGTCCCGCTGGACGTTGTGTCGGATTTTGTTGGTCCAGTATTTGGTGTTGGTTTTAGGGATACGCGCACCACGCTTACAGCCATGTCCGTGCCAGAAGCAACCGTGCACGAAGATGACGGCTTTGCGACTGGGAAAGACAAGGTCGGGGTTACCTGGCAGGTCTTTGCGATGGAGGCGATAACGATAGCCAAGTTTGTGCAGCATGCGGCGCACGATCATTTCCGGTCCCGTGTCCTTCGCCTTGACGGCGCGCATGATGCGGGAACGTTCCGGGTCAGTTGTCGTCGCTGTTTTCGCCTTCGCCACCGTTTTCCACCTCAACCGTCGCTTCGCCGCCGAGCGCCGTGTAGCGCCGGTCTGTTAGCCATTGCAACCGCTTCGCCTGGGTGAGCAGAACGCGGCGCAGACCGCCTTGGACTTTGCGTTCCGAAATTACCTGGGCCAGACGGCTAATGATAAGGGCCCGGCGCGCAATTCGAAAATCCGGATGAGAGCGAATAGCGTGAACCTGGTCCGACACGATACAGTGGCGATAGGATTCCGGCGCTTCGATTTCCACCGTCGGCGCGGGTGGGTCCTTTTCATTGAGCACGGCGCTAAAGTGGCTGTTGGCTATAGCCTGCTGATAGACATGGTCCTCCAACGCATCCAAATGGGCCTTGGTGTCCTTGTCCTTACCGGGCGTGTCTTGAAACTGCGGCAGTGGCCAAACTTCAATTTCATAGACCTCAAACGGATCGAGCACCGACATGGCGACGGCGTCGGTGCGTTGATTGGTCAGGTGGCGGCGGATGCGCGTGCGCAGCATTTCGTTGGTCTGGCCGACATAAATGGGCTCGCCGTCGTAATCGAAAAAGGCGTACACGCCCCACTTGAAGTTCCCAACCTTGCGCATGTCGCCCGCCACTGGGTCGGGAACCTCCGTATCCAGGAAATTGGTGAGATTTTTACGCAAATCTTCCGTTTCGAACGGCGGAAAATTCATGGAATCCGGATTGCGATCGTCAGACACTTTAAAAACCCCATCCCCTTAAGGTTGCAGAGGGTAATGGAGCATATGCACGCTTGGGAGTCGAGAGGGTCTACTCGGCGGCGGCGAGGGAAAGGATGTCTGCGTCGTCCAAAATTGGCTCGATCAGATGTTGAGCCAGGTGGTGCACCACCGGTGCGACGACGCCATCGCCGCAGACGTGATAGGCGTCGTTGTAGCGCTCCGGCAGCTGATAATCATCGGACAGCCCCATTAGACGTGCAGCTTCGCGGGTGGACAGCAGGCGACTTTTCACGCGGCCATTTTCGATTAAAAAGATGGTCTGTCGGGACGAGCCGCCGGATGGCGTGCGTAAGCAACCAGCGATGTTATCGAACCGGATTTCAGCGCGTTGCTGACCATCGCGGGTGCGGCGATAAACACCGCCAACCTTGCGGGACTTGTTGGTTTTGGTTTCCGCTATGGCATCTTGAAGCTTTTGCAGATTGCGCGGCGACATGAGGGAGATCAGGTATTCCGTCTCTGCCTTCGTATGCCAACCGCAGCCCGTGGGCGTATCTTCGATGACATCGATGAAATTGACGTTGCGCTTGGCGGGTGCGGGCATGTTCCACCAAACCCAATGGTCCTTGGCGGCTTTGGATATGCCCGCTGTCGCCTCGATTAGCGCGCGGGGATGCCAATCATTCGAATGCTCGCCCTTCAAGGCGCTCGGCACGGCGATGTCGCCCCGGATGCCGAGGAAGAACAGACGTGGGCGGCTTTGCGGCACCCAGTGACGTGCGTCCATGACCACGGCACCGAAGGTATAACCCGCGCCGGAAAAGGCGGAGGCGATGGCCTGAAAATCTTTGCCGCTGTTGCTGGTGATCGCTCCGTAAACGTTTTCCAGAACGATGGCACGCGGGCCGCGCCCTTCGTCCATTAGACCCTTCATCAACTTCCAGAACGGCCAGAAGGTGCCGGAGCGTTTGCCGTTCAAACCGACGTAATCGCCGGCCAGTGATAGGTCCTGACACGGAAACGAAGCCCAGGCCAGACCAGGCTCACCCGGCAATTGATCCGTCGTCACAGTGGCGACGTCGCCGACGAACAGGTCATCACCGCCCCAATTGGCGGTATAGGCTGCGGCTTTTTTTGGGTCAAAATCGTTCGCAAAGAGGCAGTCCCAGCCAGAGCCGAGTCCGGCCCGGGCCATGCCGCCTCCTGCGAAAAATTCGTAGAATCCCCTCAAACACCTGCTCCTGCGCACAATTTTCGTTCACATTTTGTTCTCATTTCTGAGGGTGCCACAAAGCGCGAATCGTGTCCATATGTAAGTCACACCTGACTAACACAATAATCGGCCCAACGTGAACAACTGGTTACCCGCACCAAACGATAAGCAAACTGCAATCAGTTCTTAAAGCAACGGGTGAGCCTTTAGGCCTGTGCGATCAAAGTACTTATCTTGATAGACCAGCTGCGAGCCGCCAGACGTATATGTCCTCACGCGGAACTCTATCCTCGGGCGTCCCGGGTCGAAAAACCAATTCAGGAACTGGGTCATGGAATCGACTTGGTCCGCATACTTTCCAAAAGGGAATTCCAGAAGTTCTTTTTCAAATTCCGGTAGCCACGGCGCCTGCGTGGGTAAGTAGACCCTTCCGGCCTCAAGCCTCGGGGTGACCTGTATCGCCCGGCTCTCCTTATCTCCCTTTGGTGTGATCGGAATGATGTAGATATCCTTATCACTGAGGTATTGCCATGCCGCTGTGCCGCTAGAGGCGTTCTCAATAAGAACGCCATGCGCATGATGTTGCTTTGCCCCAATTTCTATGGCCCGAACTAACTGTGTGAACTGGAGTTGCTCACGATAGCAATCAAGCAAATACCAAGAACCATCGTATCTTCCCCAAGTCGTGCAGACAGAATATGCATTGCCATCTTTTGTGCCCGAGGCTGTATCCCAGGAATCGATGATCACATCATAATCCTTCCAGGGGCGGTGCTTCTGATATCGAGGGAACCAATCCAGATGAAAGATCACACCACCAGGTGGGGCGGGCTCCTGCTGATATTGAGCGGCAAAGGCATAACTGCCCACCTCACTCTTCAACTGGTCGAGTGTTTTGTGTGATAGCCGCTCTGGGTGCAGCAAATCCCCCTCAAACCGCTCGATGGTGTGTTTATCGTTCAGCCTGATTTCTTCGTATTCTTTTGTTGCGAGAGCGGGCAGGTTCAAGATACCCCATCCGCCTTTCTCTTCCAGATGCCCGGATAGATCCTGGGCGTGGATCCGTTGGCACACCATAATGATGACACCCTTGTCCGGATTATCTAGACGTGACGGTACCGATTCCGTGTACTCCGCGATGACCCGTTTCCTTTCAGCTTCAGATAGGGCGTGATCAGCCGGATGCGGATCGTCGATGATGACATAATCACCACCTTGCCCGGTTAAAGAGCCACTCATGGACAAAGCAATCCGGTATCCGTTCTTGGTCGTATGGATTTCCGTTTCGGTTTGCTTGGTCGCGCTTAACACCGTGGCGGGGAAGAGGTCCTGGTACCATGGGGCCTCCATGACCTTCCGTGTTGCCCGCGAAAACTTCTTCGCGAGTTGCTCCGAATAGCTGAGCCCGATGATCCTCGTTGTAGGATCTTGCCCAAGCAGCCACGCTGTATAGGCTACAGACACCGTTTCAGACTTCAGATTCCGTGGCGGCATGCGAATTTGCAAACGTGTCGACTTACCCTTACGACACTGTTCGAGCCTATAGCCCATCGCTTCAAGGTGCCAATTTGCGTAGTAAGTCCTTCCCGGATTCATGGTGTAAAAGCATTTTTCCAGAAATGCCGCGAAGTCCTGTTTCAGGACGGCTTTTAATTCTTGATGGGAGGGGTCCATCTCACTTCTCTTTCTTTTTCGATGGTTTCAAAAGGCGTTCTTCGAATGCCTTCAGGATGTCGCGATCTTCCGCGCTCAGGTTTTCGATGTCTGGCGCATCAATCTGGTCGGACAGCAATCGATAGGTCATATTGATGATCACGTTGGCGGCTTTGGTGTCGCCCTGTACCGCCTTTGCTGTCAGAGCTTTGATCATGGCGCGCTGTTTAGACACTTTCTTTCGCTTCCCGCCTTCCATCAAAGGGATGCGTTCTTGAAGTTCCTCGGCCAGTTCAGTCTTGAGGGCGCGGGCCCTTTTGGGTTTGCCTTTAGGATTACCGCTATGGCCTGGCTTAAACTGAGAGTGCTTCGGCGGTTTTTTAAAACCGACTTCATAGTCTTTAGCCATGGCTCGTATCCTCATCCGTGTCGTTGGTGGGAGGAGGAGGAGGCGCATCAGCGGTTCTTTGGGCTTCTACGTCGGCAAAGGTTTGCCCCGAAACCACATGGACCGCCGTTTCACCGGTGTAGTCTTGAAACCTGCGGACAGCCGTATCGACGTAAACCGTATCAAGCTCCAGGCCGTAGGCTTTGCGTCCCGTATCGTGTGCCGCGATGATCGTGGTGCCGCTGCCCATGAATGGGTCGAGAACGACGTCACCCCGTATGGAAACATCACGGATGGCGTCGGCGACGAGTGCGACGGGCTTGACCGTCGGATGCATGGAAAGCTCTTCCATCCGATCCGATTTGAAGGTGTTTACGCCCGCATAGGTCCACACGTTTGAGCGGTTGCGGCCATGGCGGCCTAACTCGATATTGTTTCTGTGGTTCGCAGCGCCATGTTTAAACACGGCCACCATTTCATGTTGGGAGCGGTACAACGAGCCCATACCGGGGTTCGTTTTTCCCCAGATACAGATGTTCTTCAGCTCGGAATAAACCTCAAGCCCCGCGTGGACCAACAAATCGATCGAGCGCCAGTCCATGCAGATGAATGAGATCGAGCCATCCGTCGTAAAGCGACTTGCCACTGTCATAAAATTCAGCAAGAATTCTCTGAACGTCGGGCGATCCATTTCGCCACTCGCCATCACGAAGTCAGGATGTTTGATAACCCCGGAACCACCAACATGGCCGGGAATTTTCACATTGAATGGCGGATCGCTGAACATCATGTTCGCTTGGGCGGAACCCATCAGCGCCTTGTAATGCTTATTCTCTAAGGCATTGCCACACATCAAGCGATGTGGACCCAATTGCCAAATATCGCCGATACGGCTGACAGGTGGTTGATCGGCTTGGGCCTCTGTAACCACATCAGCTTTATCAGACCCTGCCGCACCAATTTGCGCATCAATCAAGAAGTCGATCTTCGCCGCTTCGAAACCAGTCACGTCCAGATCGAAACTCACCTCGACCAAATTCTGTAATTCAATCGCTAGGGTCTCATCGTCCCAGCCGGCCAACACAGCCAGTTGGTTGTCAGCCAGCATGTAGGCCCGGACTTCATCATCATCAAGGTGCTCCAGGACAATGACCGGGAGTTCGAAAATGCCGATCTCCTTCGCCGCCTCAAACCGGCCATGCCCCGCCACGATCGTGTTGGCGTGATCGATTAGAATGGGGTTGTTGAATCCGAGCCTCTGGATAGACTTCGCAATTGAGCGCCGCTGTTTGCGGGTATGCGTACGTGCATTCGTCGGATTGGGTTTTAGAGCTTCGACATGACGCCATTCAATCTTCGGACGAAATGCGCCGTATAGCAGGTCGGCTTCACCCGTCTTTTGATGGTCTTTATCAGGACCGTTGTGTGGGGATTGTTTTGTCATTTGACAGCACTCCTATTTATGCCGTCGTCCGTAAATTTCAGCAGCGAACGACAGCGAGTTTAAACATCGCTGTCACTCTGGCTTCCGTTTTTACGGCAGTAGTGACCCTTGTAGACTGAATCAGAAGGGGTTCACCTGTCAACTCATTGATTTTTCCCAACTTTTCCAAACTTATGGTATTGGTTTTGGGGGCTAAGGCTTTCAATTAAAATGGATTATTCGCCTGCTCATTTTGCAGAAATGACTACGAAGAATAAGAGAACAGAGCGACAATGGTTTTGGCCTAGAGTTCTGAACAGTTTTGTGCGAATCGAGCGCGAGGAGGTTCTTGAGCATGTTGATCACCACGCCCATGTTTGCCATTGCAGACGGTGTTCCTGTCCGTTTCATTCAGGATGAAACCGGACAAGTACGGTCCGAATACCTGCGGCTGACTGATTGTGTGTGGGTGGAAGATTTCGATGCCGTCTACAACGTGCTGAACGGGCGCGAATGGGACGAGCCCACGGAACTGCTTTCCGGGGATTTGATCATTATGGCCCGCAAGCCATTTGAAGAGTGTGTCGCCGCTCTATTTAAGAAACGGGGTTTTAAGCCTCCAAAACCACCCCGTAACATAGATCACGAAGCCATGGTGAAAGCCGCGGCAGGTCCCTCGTTATTACCCGATGATTTTGACCCGGATTACAGTGATTTTGCGGATGCCGCCATGAATGACCGCACCGCTGCCGATGAGCGCGCATGGTATATTGGCCGTGGGTTTCCAGTTCCCGAAGAATACCAGGAAGACCTGCTCGATTAACCCCCGCGGCTTTGAACGAATCCACCTTACCGAGAAACAATTCTCACAAGTCCCTCTAACTTCTCTTTTATTCCCCCCCGGACCGAGTTATCATTTCCGCGGAACCACGACGCATGGTTCTGGGGCTTTGTAACCCCGACACAAGCGGTTTGCACTAACCGCAAAATAGTGCCCTTGACCTTATGGTCGGGGAGCTTGGGCTATGTCCAGGCCTCCGGCTAAAAACCCAAGGGCCGCCTTGTGTCGGCTTACAAACTCCCCGATCACCAAGATCAAGAGACGTCACCTTCCAACGGGCGCGTTGTGAAGCTCTGGCCTCGCTGACGGGGGACAATCATGCAATCCAAAAAAGGTAAACGCCGCGTTCGTTCGGCGGCCATTGCTGGCGCGTTCGTGGTCAGCTTGTGCGGATCAATGGCCTGGGCGGTAGATCCGCCGACACTCAGGGACCGAGCTGAGGCCGGAGACCCAAAAGCTCAATATCAATTGGGGAACAACTATCTGAATGGGGAGGGCGCACCGAAAGATTTCGCCCCCGCCCTATTATGGATGACCTACGCCGCCAACAGTAATCATGGCCCGGCGCAATTAAGCCTCGGTGTTTCATATTTCCACGGTTGGGGTGTGGCGACGGATTCGCTGAGCGCCAAATACTGGCTTGTCCGCGCCTCGCAAAACGGTATGCGCGAAGCCCAATACTACCTCGACCAACCGTCCCTGAGCTTGGTCGACGAAGGTGCCCTTCAACCCAACCCGCAAGCGCCCGCCGGAACATTGCCTGGCCATGTCCTGGTGAGCATCTACGGAAAAGTCACCCCAGTCCGATAGGAGGAATAATTATGAAGCGTCTTATTATTTTGAGCACCGCCGCCTTGGCCGCATGCGCCTCGGCCCCGGAAGATATCAAGACCACATACATTTCACCGGTCCAATATCAAAACTATGACTGCAACCAAATCAGCATGGAAATCACCCGCGTCAATCGCCGTGCGGCGGACCTGCAAGCGAGCTTGACGAAAAAGGCCGATAACGATTCAGCCCAAATGGGTGTCGGCCTCATCCTGTTCTGGCCAACGCTCTTCTTCCTCGAAGGCGGAGACGGCCCCGAAGCCCAAGAATACGCTCGCCTCAAGGGCGAACGCGAAGCTCTGGAAAGCGCGGCGGTGCAGAAGCGGTGCGGGGTGAATTCAGTGCAGCAGCAGCCTGCGCCGAATTGGAGCCAGCCGCAGCAATCGACGAATGGATATCAAGTGCCTCCAGCCTATAATCCCACACCGTATCCCAATTATGGAAATTCAGGTTATGCGCGGCCGCAGGGAACGGGTGGTCGGAGTCTTGAGGAAATTTTGGGGAAGTGAATAAAAACAAGCCTCAAAATGTGTTGTTAAATACCTTCCTCAGGATTATTCGATATTCGACTTAATTCAAAAGACCCTGATGTATTCAAACCCTGTTGTGAAGCCCTGTTGGTCCAGTGCATACCCCGGATGGTGTCATTTGACGAATCGTAGACTAGGCGCGAGCTTCCGTAGAACATCTTCTCATCAGTGGGAAGGGCATCTGGCACCGTCGCTTTGAAGTTAAGCCATAGTACTGGCTTGCCATCTTCAATACGAGGAGATGCTGTAACCGTCTCGCTGGTCATGTACCCATCTGCACTTTCGGTGGAGACGTGGAGCTTCGTCCAACGCTGATCAATACGCATGATGATTACGGTGCCCGAAGCGTCGGTGTTGTCCGTGTAAGTGGAGTTTAAAGGTCCTTGCCAAACACCATTGAGATCGGGGAACCAGTTCTTTCCGCCCAGCATACCAAATAGGGACCAGGACCAGCGCATAGTGCCGATGATCAGCCCGACCAACGCGACTATCGGGGCGGATACCAGGATATTCACTAGGGCCTTATCCATCGGCGGGAAGAGACTGCCGTGCTTTATTGATGCCACAATGTACCCAACAATCACGGCGAGTCCGATTACGGCATAAAGGCGGGGGCGAAGGGGAAGGTGAGACCACATCAGGGCTTACGACCCAGTAGTTCGTTAACACGGTTAACGAATTTGCGGGAAATGGCCACCTCGTCAGGCCCTTCTTCACCATGTCCCCAAAAGCCAGTAGACCAATGAGGAAAGAGCTTCTCGATGTTGTTGACCTGACTGAGTTGATTTGCCGTTGCCGGATCACTCAAGGCCTCCGAGAGCCAACTCAAGGACGTTACGACACCGTCATATAGATCTCCATCCGTCAGCGCCCAACTGGGAACATTGAAGAGCATGGCTTCAATTTCGAAGGAGGATGGCAGGTCTTCTCTGGTCAGCAGGGTTTGTTGTTCCCGGAGCGTCGTAGAGAGTTTTTTAAGGATGCGGGCAATCTGCTTGTAGCGATAATCCGTGCTAACGTTTTTCCTACGACCGTGCGCAAGATGAAGCTCAGGAAAGCTGTGGACGACCTCTCCGTCGCCGGTGACAAAGATGATGCCCTCCCAATAGGCTGGCGTATTGTTGCTCCACTGTGCGCGGGGCAAGTATTTGTGCAGCCTGAAACACGGCAGCACATCGCACTCGACCCGGGAGGTATCGGTCGCAGCCAGCTTGATGGTCTTGTTGGCATCATCAATGCCGCTTTGCCAGAACTTGTTTGTAAGTGCTTGCAGGATTTCGCCACGGTACGATGCATAGATATCTTCAAGATTTGCGGGACCAGCGGAAACGCTTGCCGGAAAATCTTCACCGTCAGCGGGTGCCCACCAAACCGACTCGGTCGCTACGGCTACCAAATCAAGGTCGCTAGTGAGGCGGACGTTGGTGTTGTTGGTGGAGCTGCCTTGCCCAAAGACCTTCATCGGGTACGTGACGAGCGTGGGATGAGATTGGAGCGCACCGCGGACCATCCGCTCCGTCCGTTCGATCTTGTCGTTTTCCGTGGCAAAGCTCGGTCCAACCCAGCGGCCAAAACTATCAAGCCAGCTTGAGCGTGAACGGGGCTGCATGCGGTCGCGCATCATTTCATAGAGCGTATAAGCGCCAAGTGCGCCAACCGCAACGGGAGCAAGTGGTCCAGCCATGGTGCGATATCCCTAATGCTGTGGGCCATTTGACCCTGTGCTACACTATCTAGTGCCCTTTTGACCCTTTACGCGAATCCGCCACGTCAATTGGGGTATCGCAGTATAGCAATATTTTGGTTGTAAACGAAACTTTTTTATGCAATATTCCCTATTAACGAAACCTGCCCTGGATTCCCTGATGCTTGACCTGATCTCTGACAACATCCCTCATGACTTCATCCTGAATCATATGGAAGGTGTGAACGCCGCGTTCCTTGGGGCCAAACGGCTTACAGACGATATTGCGAAGTGTGCAGAACCCGAACGCGCTTATATGCTTGGTCAGCACCGCCATTGGGGACTTGAGCAGGGCTTTCGTCACGCGGCTGAACAGAGCGGACTGAAAACGCTTGCGCCGCATACCACCCCCCCCGTGGCGGTCGGTACAGCTTGGTGCGTTCAGGGAAGTTGTTGCTGGCGCGCACGCGGATTGTAACGATTGGAGGTTCTCTGCGGTCGAGTAAGTATCTGCACGATTTGGCCCCCTTGAATCGCTTCATGGAACCGTACCAATGGGACATGTTTCTTGATGAGCACGAACTTCCGAATGATACTGTTTTTGGCCTTATGTTGACCGTTGCTCACAAACGCGGTCAAAGCGAAGCTCTCCCTGCATTTATGGGGCTGGGCATTCCGCATTCTGACCTCGGTGGTTGGCATTTCCGCGACAGTTTGGAGAATATTCTGTCCGGCTACTCCTGCACTGACGTGGAGGTGGTTCCCGACCGCGTTGTGCCACGCCTCAAAGTGCAGCGTGATCTCAGCACGGATAGTGGCGACGCTTCCGCATAACTTGATATGAACATTGCGATGATTAGGACGGTACGTCATGCGTAGCGGCACACCCGGATTCCAACCAAAGCGTCTTACCGAAGCTCGTGAAGCGCGGGGCATTACTCAGGTCAATTTGGCCCAGCTTGTTGATCGAAACAAATCAACGATTTCCAAATGGGAAAAGGGCGATCAAACCCCCGATCAAGAAACCCTAGAGCGACTAGCGAATGCTATGAATGTTCGGCCTTCATATTTTCTTCTGCCGACACCCGAGCACGGTGATCGGCCACAGTTCTTTAGGTCTATGGCAAGCACTACTTTAGGTGCGCGAAAAAGAGCACATGCAAGGTTACGATGGCTCCAGGACATCTCACTAGCCCTTCAAAAGCAGGTTGAGTTTCCGCCAGTCGACATTCCAACATGTGAAAAAGCTGACCATAACGCGATTTCAAACAATGAGATTGAGAGGCTAGCTGGAAAGTGCAGGCGTCACTGGATGATGGGTGACGGCCCGATTTCTGACATGATGCTGGTACTCGAAAATGCAGGCGTTGTTGTAGCCTACGACGAACTCGATTCTGCAAAGATGGACGGTCTGTCGAACTGGTCGGATGCTGATGACCATCCTTACGTTCTTTTAGCGTCAGATAAGTCCAACTGCGTTCGATCACGAATGGATGCGGCTCACGAACTTGGACATCTTGTTCTGCACCGGCATGTGGATATGACGACGTTAAACAAGAAGGCCGATTTCAAGCTCATTGAAGATCAGGCTTTTGCCTTTGCAAGCGCCTTCTTAATGCCTGCCGAATCCTTTGCAGCCGAGGTCACTTTCCCATCACTAGATGGATTACTTGCGTTGAAAGAGCGTTGGCGCGTGTCCGTCGCAGCCATGGTGATGCGTTGCAAGAAGTTGGGAATTATTGACGACTACCACGCAACTCAACTCTTTAAAAATCGAAGCAGGCGAGGGTGGATCAAACAGGAGCCATTAGATGATACCCTTGAAGTTGAACGTCCACGTTTATTAGCGCGTTCAATCAAGCTTCTGGTAGAAGAGAATGTACTGAGCAAAGGGATGTTACTAAACGAATTGCGGATGTCTACCCGAGATGTTGAAGAATTGACGAGCCTCCCTGCGGGGTACTTAAGCGCACCTGCAGCGGAGGTTGCTGTTTTACCCAAGTTAAAGGTGAAGGCCGAGCTGCCGCCACACGACAATAAGGCGCTTCCGGATGGGGTCAGTAACGTCATCTCCTTTCCTTCAAATACGAACAATGATGAAGGGTGATCAAGGATGAGAACGGTTGCGATAGCATGGGTCTTGGCACTGGTGGCAACGTCAACATCTGCCCAAGAGAGGCCGATCAATCTCTCAGCGATTGAAGGGCAACAGTGGCCAGCGGTTGTGGGGCATGCAATTGCGACAGAACTTCCAGGTACTGCAATAGTAAAGGTTAGCATGCCCTTTAAGGGCATCGCGTCATACGGGAGCGCTATCTGTGACTATGAAGCAATAGGACGCAGTAAATCCAGGATACTCTTGCGTTGTAGCCGTATCATCCCCCAAGGTTATCAAGCCTTTCGAGTGGAAAGTGACTTCTATAGTGACGACGGGAAAATCGGAATACCGGCTCGACGAGCACATAACGGGTCACTGTACACGGAGCATGGTGCTCAGGCTGGTAGTCTAGGGTGTGAACCCAATTCAAGTTATTGAATTCTTAAAGCAAAGCGTGATTCGATCCTCCTCAGGAGGACTTACATCATGCGTTTTGATTTATCAGATGAAGAATGGGCCGTGATACAGCCGCATAT
>Ga0209475_10000202_pt1 | contig 166691 bp, 127 predicted proteins | sample tdDd471_FD_187128 | JGI IMG/M metagenome (GOLD analysis project Ga0209475, IMG submission 187128) | Marine sediment microbial communities from the Atlantic coast under amendment with organic carbon and nitrate - tdDd47.1 (SPAdes)... | ecosystem: Environmental > Aquatic > Marine > Coastal >... | reverse complement strand
CAATGCATAACTTCACCGGTCCTTCACATGAGATCAGTTTAATCTTTGAGTTTGATGATATTAGATTAATCAACCGACAAAAAGGAAGCAACTTCATGGCACCAAGCACCAAACGTTCCAATAGCCCCATTGAATGTTCACCGTTTTAGGGGATTGAGAAATTGGTCAACATAATATTTCTTTTAACTTTGCACCGCTTATTAAATTAGGTGTATGGTTTGCATTAGCTTATCTTTTAGTGTTTGATTGAATTTTTTTAGTTAGGATCCATATTCAATCAATAAGTTAAATTACTGAAAAGAAGACAATTAAATCCAGATAGTTTAAATAATTCAAAAATTAAGATGAAAAGAGATCGATTTAAAATTTTATTGACTTTCATTGGGATACTGTTTCTGTCAAATATCTCTATGGCTCAATTTGTGACAAATACAGATGAGCTTTTAAAATTTGCCAAAGAACAAGCTCTCGAAAGCAGTGAAAAAAGAGCACAAGCGGAAGAGTATGCACAGCAACATAATCTTCCAATAATGTTTGAAAACGACAAGGGTGTATTTTTCGAACTACAATATATCAGTGAAGGTGGCATTCCAATGTATTACAAAACAGATAATAGTAATGCAGCGAAAACTATTTCCACAAATAAAGTGTATGCTGGTGGCGGTTCCGGACTAGAACTGGATGGTACAGGTATGACTGCTCGCGAATGGGATGGCGGCGGTGTACGTTTAACTCATCAGGAATATGGTAATAGAGTCGTGCAGGGAGATAACCCTTCTGGAACTCATTGGCATTCTACTCATGTTGCTGGTACAATTATGGCTGCCGGTGTTAATTCATCTGCAAAAGGAATGGCATATAATGCAAATTTACGTGCATTTGACTGGAATTCAGATGATTCAGAAATGGCGTCTGAAGCTGCTGCAGGAGCATTAGTGTCAAACCATTCATATGGCTTTGGTCGTGGATGGACCTGGGGTGGATCTGGCTGGACTTGGTATGGAACACCTAGCATTAGTGATCAGGAAGATTATAAATTCGGTTTTTATGATGGTGAAGCAAGAAATTGGGATTTGATAGCTTCTAATGCACCGTATTACCTGATTGTTAAATCAGCAGGTAATGATCGTAATGAAGGACCTAATGGTGGTCAGTACCCAAAAGACGGGCCTTATGATTGTATTGCTCATGGTGGGATTTCAAAGAATGTATTAACTGTAGGTGCTGTAAATGATATTCCTGGTGGATATAACGGTCCAAGTAGTGTTAGTATGAGCTCATTTAGTTCATGGGGGCCTGCCGATGACGGACGCGTTAAACCTGATATAGTTGCAAATGGAGTTGGACTATTTTCAACTGACGATGCACATAATTCAGCATACACCTCATCTGATGGTACCTCTATGTCTGCACCTTCTGCAACGGGATCATTACTTCTATTACAAGAGCATTGGCAAGAGCTTAATGGAATTGGAAACTTTATGTTAGCATCCACACTTAAGGGCTTAGTATGTCATACTGCCGACGAAGCTGGTATACAGGATGGCCCTGATTATCAGTATGGATGGGGACTTATGAATACGAAAAATGCTGCTCTCAGAATTAGTGAAGATCAAACAATTAACGTAATTGATGAGATAACCCTTACTGAAGGTGGTGAATATGAGATGATACTTACTGTAGATGGAACTGAGGATGTAAAAGTGACTATTTGCTGGACAGATATTCCTGGATTCCCTGTTTCTCCACAACTTGATCCATTGGATCCAATGATAATAAATGATCTTGATGTTAGAGTTACATCTGATGGTAATACTTATTACCCATGGAAACTGAATCCTACTTCACCTGGATCAGTAGCAACCAACGATAGTGAAAATGATGTTGATAATGTTGAAATTGTATGGATTGAAAGTGCTCCTGCCGGAGAATATCATGTGATTGTTGATCATGACGGTACTCTAAATGGTGGTAGTCAGGTTTTCTCGATTATTGTTAGTGGAGTAACCCAAACAATTTCATTGCCATCTGCTTCTGCCGGTGATGATACAGAAACATGTGAATATGAACCTGTTCAGTTGGAAGGTGTTTCAGCAAATAGCGAAACTTCTTTATGGAGAACAACAGGTGATGGTACTTTTGATGATCCGACACTATTGAATGCTGTTTATACCTGTGGTACAAGTGATATCGAAATTGGTTCGGTTGATCTTGAATTAACTGCTTATGGAATTCTCCCTTCAACAGATTCAATTACTGATGATCTTACGCTTATTGTGATTTCTGAACCAATAGCAGATGCAGGTGAAGATATTCCAATTTGTGATAGTGAACCAGCACAATTACAGGCTGTTGCTGAAAACTATGAATCAATAATTTGGACAACTGATGGTGATGGAACATTTGATGATGCAACAATTCTCAATGCCCTTTATACACCAGGTACCAATGATTTAATTAATGGTGAAGTAATACTTAGCCTCACAGCAAGTGCAAATGCACCTTGTAGCCAAGAATCCATGGATGAATTATATATTACATTCGGAGCTGTACCAATTGCAACGGCTGGTGATGATGCAATGTTTTGCAGCTCCATGTCATATCAGCTAGATGGTTCTGCAGAGGATTATAACGGAGTAGAATGGACGACATCCGGTGATGGTACATTTGATGATGCAACATTAGTAAACGCTGTTTATACACCTGGTACTTCTGATATTGAAGCAGGTACGGTAAACCTTGAACTTACAGCATTCGCCACTCCTCCATGTGATACAACAGGTACTGATGAACTAATTCTAAGTATTGTTCCTAATGCGACTGCAAATGCAGGTATTGATGGCTCTGTTTGTAGTGATGCTTCATATACATTATCGGGAGAGGCTGAAAATTATACAGGTATTTTGTGGATATCTGCCGGTGATGGTGCTTTCGCAGATGCATCATTACTGAGTACTGATTACACTCCTGGTGCTTCCGACATTGCAGCAGGATCTGTATTGCTTACTCTTGAGGTAACTCCAGAAGCCACCTGTACAGAAGCTGTTACAGGCAATATGACTTTAGAGGTACTTGATTGTAGCGCCATTAATGATAATATGGGAAATAAGCTGGGATTCTCAGTTATTCCTAATCCAACAGACAAACAATTTAATATTTCACTTGAGGATAATATTGATGAAACTGTGATTGTTAAAATTATTAGTATTAATGGAAGTGTTGTCTTTAACCAGAAATTTTCTGTAAACGGACAATCATTTAATACTACTATTTCTACTGGAGAAATGCCAGTTGGTGTTTATACCGTTATGGTTAGCTCTAATTCAAAAGTGGGAGTAAAAAGACTTGTAATTCAGCATTAGTACTGAATTAACACATATTGAATCCTATTATGTCAGGTTACATAATAGGATTCTTTTTATCCGTAAATTTGACTTCTAAATAAACAACGATGAAAAGGATATTTCTTATTGCACTCATTGCCATTATTCCAATGTTAATTGGATGTAAAGAAAAAAAAGTAAGTTATTCTGATAGTGGTAATACTATCGATTTGGCTGTTGGTCAGATTCTTAAGGTAGAACTTCCAGCAAACGCATCATCGGGAAATACCTGGAGAAAAATCGCATATGAAGACTCTGTTCTTATCCGTAAAGGGAAACCTAATTATATGCTTGCTGATGATAGAATTGGTTCAGCAGGTGTTTATTATTACAGGTTTAAGGCCATAGGACCGGGAACATCCAAATTGCTTATGGAATACGGTTCCAAGTATGATGATGATAAGAAACCGTCTAAAGTTTTTGAGATCACAGTTAATGTTCATGAAGTTAAATAGTTTATAACTGATAAATCTGATAAAGTAAATCAACAACAACTTTATTTAACTCATTAATCTTTATTATTTTTGCCGCCTAAAACTAAGTGAATATGTTTGAAGGATTAACCGACAGGCTCGACCGGTCATTTAAAATATTGAAAGGTCAGGGTAGAATTACCGAAATCAATGTTGCCGAATCAATTAAGGAAATTAGGAAAGCTTTAATTGAAGCCGATGTTAGTTATAAGATTGCTAAGACTTTTACAAGTGATGTTAAAGAAAAAGCACTGGGAGCTAATGTGTTAACTGCTGTTAAGCCGGGTGAACTCATGACTAAAATTGTTCATGACGAACTTGCCGAATTAATGGGTGGTGAACAAAAGGATATTGATATTAAGGGAAAACCTGCTGTGATTTTAATTGCAGGACTTCAGGGGTCTGGTAAAACAACCTTTTCTGCAAAGCTTGCTAACTATCTGAAATCAAAGCATGGACGCTCTCCATTGATGGTTGCCGGTGACGTATACAGACCAGCGGCTATTGATCAGTTGAAAGTTCTTGGTGATCAGATTGGTGTAGAAGTTTATAGCGAGGTTGATAATAAAGATCCTGTTAAAATTGCTAAAAATGCAATCAAGCATGCAAAAGATAATGGTAAAAACATTGTTATTGTCGATACAGCTGGTCGTCTTGCCGTTGATGAGGAGATGATGAATGAGATTACTGCTGTTAAATCTGCCATCGATCCCAATGAGATTCTTTTTGTAGTGGATGCAATGACAGGTCAGGATGCCGTTAATACTGCGAAAGCTTTTAATGACCGTCTTGACTTTGACGGGGTTGTCCTTACAAAACTCGATGGTGATACACGTGGTGGTGCCGCATTAACGATTAAATCGGTTGTTAATAAACCTATCAAGTTTGTAGGTATTGGTGAGAAGATGGAAGCTATAGATTTATTCCATCCTTCACGTATGGCTGATCGTATCCTTGGTATGGGCGACATCGTAACCCTTGTTGAAAAAGCACAGGAACAATATGATGTTGAAGAAGCCAGGAAACTTCAAAAGAAAATTGCCAAAAACCAATTCAACTTTAATGATTTTCTGAAGCAAATTCAGCAAATCAAAAAAATGGGTAATGTAAAAGACCTGATGGGAATGATTCCGGGAGTTAGTAAAGCAATTAAGGATACTGATATTGATGATGATGCATTCAAAGGTATTGAAGCAATTATCCACTCAATGACACCCGATGAACGTGAAAATCCAAAGTTACTAAATGGTTCTCGTCGTAAGAGAATCGCCAGTGGTGCCGGTACAGATATTCAGGAAGTTAATCGCCTTATAAAACAATTTGCCGAAACAAGCAAAATGATGAAAATGATGACATCAGGAGGTGGTCGTAAGATGGCTAATATGATGAATCAGTTAAAACGATAACAATAATCTGTTAAACATAAATCGCTGATTATGAGCGCTAAAATTATTGATGGTAAGCTTATCGCTTCCAAGGTTAAAAAGGAAATAAAAGCTGAAGTTGCAGAACTTATTGATAATAATGAAGATACTCCGCATTTAGTAGCAATTATTGTTGGTGAAGATCCTGCCAGTCAAACATATGTAGCAAGCAAGGAAAAGGCTGCCAGAGCTGTCGGAATTACATCTTCGGTTTATAAATATCCTGAGGATACAACAGAAGAAGATTTGTTAAGTGCAATTGGTTTCGTTAATAATGATGATGATGTTGATGGTTTAATTGTACAACTTCCTCTACCTGACCATATTAATGTCGATAAAGTGATAGATCACATAAGTCCTGAGAAGGATGTTGATGGTTTTCATCCTGTTAGCGTTGGGAAAATGGTGCTTGGTCAACCAGGATTTATTTCGGCAACCCCTGCCGGCGTAATGGAATTACTGAAACGCTATAAGATTGAAACAGAAGGTAAACACTGTGTTGTACTCGGACGTTCGAATATTGTAGGCTCACCAATGAGCATCCTCATGTCGAAAAAGGCTAATCCTGGTAATTCAACTGTTACAGTTTGTCACAGTAAAACTAAGGATCTTAAATCAATAACTAAACAAGCTGACATACTAATCTGTGCCATTGGTAGTCCGGAATTCGTAACTGCAGATATGGTTAAAGATAATGCTGTTGTTATTGATGTTGGAATTCATCGTGTTCCTGCGGATACTGAAAAAGGCTATAAAATAGTAGGTGATGTTGATTTTGATGAAGTTAGCAAGAAATCCCAATTTATAACTCCTGTTCCCGGTGGAGTAGGGCCAATGACAATTGCAATGTTGCTGAAAAATACATTGCAATCTTTTAAAGAAAGAAATCAAAAGTAAGACAGACGTCTTTAGTTTTAGTACTAAGATTGAAGTTTTTCATACTTTTACTGATATGAAAAAACTTATCCCAGCTATCCTGTTTGCAATTCTATTAGTAGCCCAAAGTTCATTTGCTCAAATCTCCGGTTGTACCGATCCAAATGCAAATAACTATAACTCTGATGCAACGGTTAATGATGGTTCATGCACATATAATGTTACTCTTTATAACCCTCCAATTAAGTATTTGCTTCCTGATGAGATAAAGGAATCATCCGGACTTGCTCTGTACAACAGCAGATATTGGACCATAAATGATAGCGGAGGATTACCCATACTCTATGGTTTTGATACCATTTCTGGTGAAATAATACAAAGAATTACAATTCTTGGTGCAATGAATGTTGATTGGGAATCACTTGCAGCAGATGATGAATATATTTATATTGGTGATTTCGGGAATAATTCAGGTACACGTGATGATCTTACAGTTTACAGGATACTAAAATCTAGTATTCCGGAGCAGGGAGATGGAAGTGTTAGTTCAGAAAAAATTACATTTTCATATTCAGATTATCCTTCAGAAAAAATTACAACTAGAGATCATAACTTTGATTGTGAGGCATTTCTTGCGACAGACAATTGGTTATTTCTTTTTTCAAAGAATAGGGGAGACCAGCATAGTAAGCTTTATCGTTTACCAAAGCATCCAGGAGATTATGTAGCTGAGTTAATAACTTCATTCAATACTGTAGGACTAATAACAGGTGCTGATTTCAATAAAATGGAGAACGAAGTTACTTTGATTGGTTATGTAGATCAACAATGGATTCCTTTTGCATGGCTTTTATTCGATTACAATGGTGAAGAATTTTTCTCAGGAAATAAACGTAGAATTGATATGCCGAATATTGTTGCAACTCAAACAGAGGCAATAGTATACACAACCGGAAGACACGAAACTATATCATCTGAAGGACATGTCCTTTTTTCTCAATCAGCTTATGGATTTAACTCAGGAAACTGGATAGGAGGATCACCATCCTCAGTGCAGGATATAGCAAAGGAAAAATTCGATTTTACACTGAGCCCAAATCCTGTAAGCAAAGGCAAACTCAATATTGGAATTACCAATTTACCGGTTGGCTGGTACCAACTGGAAATCTATGATACAATGGGCAATGTTGTTGAACTGAGTAAATACACTATGAGTAAGAAAAGTGACAAAACAAGGGTGAAAGTTAAAGTCGGTTCATACCCTGCTGGGATCTATTTTGTTAGATTAACATCAGGAGATCAGATGGTTGAAAGAAAATTTATAAAGAACTAATGAAAGTAAATCACGATATGTTTGATGGAGGGAAGAAGCTTCCGGTAATGGAAGAATTCTATACTTTGCAAGGTGAAGGATACAATATGGGCAAAGCAGCTTACTTTGTAAGAATAGGAGGCTGTGATGTTGGTTGCTCCTGGTGTGATTCCAAAGAATCGTGGGATGAAAAGCTTTTTCCACCCGTGGAAGTTGATACTATTGTTGAAAATGCACTCCAACAGGGAGCTGATACAGTAGTTATTACCGGAGGAGAGCCTTCACTTTATCCGTTAGATTATTTTACTTCTTTGCTGCAATCAAAAGGCATTGCAACCATGGTTGAAACTTCAGGCGCACATGAATTATCAGGCAGTTGGGATTGGATTTGTCTCTCACCGAAAAAATACTCACCTCCCAAAAGCAGCATCTATCCCAAAGCTCATGAATTGAAGGTAATAATTAAGCATGAAGCAGATTTAAAATGGGCTGAAGCAAATGCCGAATTAACCGATGATAGTACGATTCTTTTCCTACAACCAGAATGGAGCACAGCAAATAAGATTATGCCTGTTCTTACCGATTATATAATGAAAACCCCAAAGTGGAGAATGTCACTCCAAAGTCATAAATATATGGGGATACCTTAGTTTACCTCATCAGCCATTTTACAATTCTTAACTTATTTCCAAAAGGAGCATAGCGAATTGGGATATCAAGCCATGTGTGTTTATAAACAACAGGCTTTTTATTGGAGAATGTGTCAAATGAATATTTACCATGATACTTCCCTGTTCCACTGTTTCCAACACCTCCAAATGGAAGTTTATTGCTGGCGATATGCATTATGGTGTCGTTAATTGTTACTCCTCCGGCAGTGGTCTCTTCAATAATTTTCTTTTGCTTATTTTTACAGTTCGAAAAGAAATACATTGCCAGTGGTTTTGGTTGATCATTGACTATTTTAATGGCTTCATCAAGGTTGTTATATGTCAGAACTGGGAAAATAGGACCAAAGATTTCCTGTTGCATCACAGGCATATCAAGTGTTACATTATCGATAATTGTTGGCTCAAAATATTTTTCTTCTACATTATATTTACCACCATAAACAATTGTGGAACCTTTAGTTAGTGATGCTAGACGTTCTACATTTGCATTCGTTATTATCCTTGGGTAATCTGGCTTGTGGTATGCGTCAATGCCATAGAACCTTATAATGACTTTTTTCAACTCTTTTATAAGTAATTCTTTAATTGATGAATCAGCAATAATATAATCAGGTGCTATACATGTTTGACCGGCATTTATAAGTTTACCCCAAACTATTCTTTTCGCTGCAAGCTTCAGGTTTACATCTTTATCTACAATACATGGACTTTTTCCACCAAGCTCTAGTGTAACTGGTATCATTTGGTTTGCAGCTTCCTGCATGATGATTTTGCCAACTCTAGGGCTTCCTGTAAAGAAAATATGATCAAATTTTAGCTTTAACAACGATTGAGAAATGGAGGCATCTCCTTCGATTACTTTTATGTAATCAGAATCAAAAGTGTTGTTTATTATTTTTTCAAGTAAAGCAGAAGTGTTTGAAGAAATTTCTGATGGTTTAAGAATTGCTGTATTTCCTGCTGAAATAGCTCCAACCAGTGGTGCAATCATCAATTGAAATGGATAATTCCATGGAGCTATAATAAGCACAGTACCAAGTGGTTCATGCACGAGGTAACTTGAAGCAGGGAAATTAGTTAATGGCGATATTGAGTATTGTGGTTCTGTCCACTTTTTCAGATTCTTAATGTGATATCTAATCTCGTCAAGAACAAAACCAATTTCCGTAGCATAAGATTCAAATTTGGATTTGCCGAGATCAGACATGAGAGCTTTATATATATCCTGTTCATGAATACGTATTGCTTCTCTTAGCATCTTCAGGGCTTCGATTCTGAATTTTATGCTTTTTGTTTTTCCGGTGTTGAAAAAAGTAACCTGATTTTTGAATATTTCAGAAACCATATTGGTCTTTATTTTAGGTTAATTACAGATGGTATTTATGGTGTTCCAATATTGTTATTCCGAACCTTTATACACCCCTAAAAGCTCTACAAATCTACTGTCGCTATAAATATCAGGTATAAGGTCAAGAAGTTCAGTATGTTGCTCGTGGTTAAGTTTAAGAGCTGTTTCAATATAAAAATAAGCTTGCTGTACTTTTCCTGAAACATGGAGATATCCGGCTAGTCTATACCACAGCAACGCATTATCTTTATTGTTTGTAATTGCTTCCTCAATAATCTCAATGGCGTTGTCGGTTTCATCAATGGCAAAAACACATGCTGAGTAATTAATCCATGCCTCAACATTGTAGATATCTTTCTTGGTTATTTCACTAAAAAGGTCACCTGCAACCTGATAATTTCCACCCTTGAGGTGGATCATTGCAAGATCAAATCGGAATTCAACATTATTAGGCATCAACTCAACAGCCTTTTCAAAATATCCAATCGCTGTTGAATCATTATCCTGTGTTATAAATAATCGCCCAAGGCCTGCCCATGCATCAGCAATACTATCATTTATTTCAATGGCTTTATTGAAATGATGCATGGCATTTTTTATATCATTAAGGTGTTCATACGACTCACCAATATAATAATGTGTTATGGGCTCTGGTGCCTCATATTTAAAGGTTTCTTTGTAATATTCAATGGCCTCCTCATATTTTTCCAGCCCTGACAATGAGTTAGCTATATTAAAGTATGCCGATGAAAAATGTTCATCAATAGCAACTGTAAACTCATATGCTTCTATAGCTTTTTCATAAAGTTCAAGCTGATTGTAAAATATTCCAAGATTAAACCAACCAACCTTGGAGTACGGATTTGTATCCAAAAAATCGCTGAAGAAATCAATGGCATCTTCTTCACGGTTAGTTATATCAAAGAAGAATGCAATTTCATGAACGATATTTTCAGAATCAGGTTTTAGAGTAAGAGCGTTTTTAAGATTTCTGATAGCATTTGGATAATCATTTAGATTCTCATATTCAAATGCAATTACAGAGTAAATATCTTCAGGGTTTGCAGATAAAGGAATGGCTTTTTCATACTGTTCAATCGACAGCTCATGTTTATTCATCATGCTGTATATCTCAGCTTTAGAAATATACAATTCTTCTCCGGCAGGTTCAATAAGTTCAATCTTATTCAACTCCTCCAATGCTTCGTAGTAATTGCCGTTTAATGCCAGAATTTTAGCACTTCTGATAGTAAAAGAATTTACCGATGGATGTTGTTGAAAAGCTGATTCGATGGCAAATTTAGCTTTGTCAATTTCTTGAAAATCAATAAAGTAGTCGATAATTGCCTCGAACTCGCTCACATCGAAGAAGAAGTGCAGGTTTTCTGACAACATGCTTTCAAAACGTCGAATGAGTTCATTCAAGTCACTATCCTCTGTCCATTCTAAATCTTCACTCATCAGTTATCTATAAATCTAGTTCCTTTTATGGTTGCGAATTATTTCACTAATTTATACGAAATTCGCTCAATTCCAATTTTTTGCAAAAATAATTTATTAACCGGAATAATCATCAATTGTTAATTTCCTGTAGCGGTTTTGTTAAATTTTGTGAGGGTTGGTAATTCTTTTTTAGTCTTCAATAAATGTCAAACTTAAGATGCCATATTCCTCTTGAGGATCATTCGCATCTAATTGATAAGTGTAATTTCCATTTTCAAGAGTTGATTCACCAACATAATCAATTGGTTGTAATGTATAAGTCTTTCCTTCAATTTCCAATTCCACAAAAGCATAGCTATAAGCCCTTTCAAACACCTTGTATTCTGTTTTCTGTCCAGAATTTAGATTCCCGAAATCTGTATTTCCTGTTGTTGTATTAACAACAATATTTTTAAAATCATACGGACTAATATTTGATAATCGAATTTTCGGTCTGGATTCTTCTTTGGTGCAACCAATTAATGTTGCAATAGAAATAATCAAAATCAGCATTTTTTTCATAACCTATTCTATTCTTTTAATTTAAAGGATACAATAACTATCTGACTAGTTGCATTCAATTGTTTACCAACTTGTGTATATGTTATTCTACAATGGAGAATAACCTGTTCCAACGGATCTTACCATTGAATAATGATTTGTCCTTGTCGAGTGATAACCAGATAAATTCAGCTCTACCAACTATATGATCTTCAGGAACAAAGCCCCAGTATCTTGAGTCGGCTGAATTATGTCTGTTGTCACCCATCATCCAATAATAATTGTAGATAGGAGTATAAGATGTTGCCGGATTTCCATTGATATATATGGTTCCGTTTTCAACTTTCAGATTATTTCCTTCATATGTAGTGATCAATCGTTTATATAAAGGAAGGTTTTTTAATGTTAACTCAATTGGCACTCCTGCTGCAGGAATGTAAAGTGGGCCAAAGTTATCTCTGTTCCATTTATAGGCGCTGTCGTTAGGGAAGATCTCCGGTTTCCAAACTCCAGGTGATTCATTAAACACTTCTACGGAAGTAACAATAGGAAGTTTTTCGATTGCTTTTTTTGATTCATCTGTAAGAATGTAAATAAACTCACCGGGTCTGCTGCCTCTGTATGTTTCCGTAATATTGTATTTGTCGAGCACCCTTGGATTCAAACTGCTCCCATTTGTTATTACTTTATACTGATACTGAAGCTTCTCAGGATTGTTAGCCTTTTCTCCGTTAAGGTAAACCTGACGATTTACAATTGATAGTGTATCACCTGGAAGACCAATGCATCTTTTTACGTAATTCTCTCTTTTGTCGACAGGTCTTACAACGATATCACCAAAGTTTCGCTTGTCGGTCCAAACCCTGTTGCGTCCGTATTCATTTACCAATGTGTAATAACTTACATTGCTTTGGAACCTTGTGGAGACAGTATCTCCGGCAGGGTAGTTGAAAACTACAGCATCATTATGATCTACATCCTTAAATCCGGCAAAACGGTAAAATGGAAGTTTTATCCATTCAACGTATGATTTTACATTTTCAGTAAGTGGAAGTGTGTGATGTACAAATGGAAATGATAAGGGTGTATTTGGAACCTTTGGCCCGTAGGTTATTTTGCTAACAAACAGATAATCACCAACCAATAGTGATTTTTCCATTGATGATGTTGGAATTGTATAGGCTTCCAGTAGGAATGTGCGAATTATTGTTGCAGCAACAACTGCGAAAATAATAGCGTCAGTCCATTCTCTCACAAATGTCTTTTTGATTTTTGGACGATCAGAAGGGTCAATAAATTTTTCATCTTCTTTAATTCCAAGATAGGGAAGATAGATGAATGGAACAACTACTCCAAGAAATTGCTCCCACAAGCTAAATTTATTGAAACACTTTACTATTTCAACAAGCATCAGCATGTACATAAACACGTTTAAAAACGGGAATAATAATAATGCAAGCCACCATTTTGGCTTTTGAATTATTTGAAGAAAAACGTAAAGGTTGTAAAAGGGTATTATTGTTTCCCATCCCTGACGGCCAGCTTTTTCAAAGACTTTCCAGGCAAAAATTGTTGGAATTGTAAAAGATAATGGAAGTAATATGATCAGATACAGCATGATTTATTTCTTAATATTTATTGACTGCAATATACTTGCAATTTGATTTCGTGCTCGTTAATTAATCTTAAAAATTAAAGAGTGCAAAAGTAGTAAAATTAGGGATTGGAAATGTGGATATTATGGATAAGTGGGGGATGGAAGACGGGGGACGGAGGATGTAAGATTGAAGATCGGATAACCTAATGTTATGTTGTCATCCTGAGGAAAGTTAAGGATTTGTTGGCTGAAGGCAAAAGGCTAATGACTAATCTAACAATAGACCAAACGATCAATCGATCAATCTTTCCATAACCTCACTTAAATCTGAAATTATATTTTCGGTTACTTTTTGTAATCTTTCGAAGGATTGATGGCCATTAGCAACCAACAGACAATCTATACCAAGTTCTGTGGCAACTTCAAAATCATGAATAGTATCGCCTATCATCAGGATATCGTTCTTATTAGCATTAATCGATTTTAAAAGCGATTTACCAACTTCAACCTTACTATTGGCGTAGTGATCATTTATACCTCTAACCTCTTCAAAATATTCAAATATACCCTTTGAATTTAGCGAGTTAACCAATTCTCCATGTTCCATCGCTGAAAGGCAAAACTGTTTAATATTTCGCTTCTTGAAGTAGGAGAGGATATTTACTATTCCATTCGCTAGCCCAGCATTTTCAATGTTTGAGTAATACAGGTTAATGAACTCCATTGCAGGCTTTTCAAAATCAACTTTGGAAAAGTCAAAGCCAATTGCCTCATAGTAATCCTTAACCGGAAATGTAAAATTTTCACGGTATAAGTCAATATCTATTCGATTGATATTGTATTGATCCAGTACTGTGTTCATGCAATCGACACAATATCCTGTATCATCCAGCATTGTTCCATTCCAATCCCAAATAATATACTTTTTGTGTTTCATCAACGATTAAATAACATTCATGATTAGTTAGTGGCATAATGGGCCTAAGAAAACTATTAAAAAATGTAGTAGTTGATAAGTACCTTACTATTCTTTTGGGTCTTCTTTCTTTGTTGTTTTCTTAGCAGCTGGTTTTTTGGCAGCCGGTTTCTTGGCAGCAGTCTTCTTAACCGCTTTTGGTTTTTCAGCAGATTTTTCTTCTACTTCTTTTGTTTCTGCATTTTTTGTAGCAGGTTTCTTAGCTGTAGTTTTTTTTGCGGCTGTTTTCTTTGGAGTAGCTTTTTTCTTAGGAGTTTCAACTACTTCTTCAACCTTAACATCAACTTCATCTACAACTGGAGCTTCTTTTTTTACGGCTTTTTTCTTAACTGGTGGAACGTAGAGAGGAGTTCTTTTTTTACGTCTGCTTTTTCCATAAGATCCTATTATAATTTTACCTCTTTTAGTCTTTTTATCACCTTTTCCCATGTTTCGAAGTTTAATGTTATTAAATATGCTGTAAAATTAGAAAAAATCATGGATTGATCAAAATCACAATAGATTATTAATGAAATGTTGTTCCATTGTTTCATGTCTGTTCAATGAATTACGTGCCCAGTCAAGGAGTATGTCATTATATTCATTGTTTGTAAGTTTCCAGTTAATGTCACTTTTTCGTAATCTTTGTGTCAGAGTAAACATGCAAAGTGCAGCAGAAACAGAAATATTAAAACTTTCGGTAAATCCGTACATGGGAATTCGCAGGTATTCATCGGCTGATTCGATGGCAATGTCAGATAGTCCTGTTAACTCTGTTCCAAAAACCAGAGCAACTTTTTTATTCAAATCTAAGGAGTCAAGATCTTTGGAATCTTTATGTGGTGTTGTTGCAACAATGGAGTATCCTTGCTCTTTTAGTGTTTTAAATGCTTCCAAAGTGTTGTTTTCCGTGTCGTTGTATTTTTTTAAATTCAACCATTTGGAAGAGCCCAATGCAACTTCAGGATTTACCTCATATTCATTTTTATTCTCAATAATATGAACATCTTGTATTCCTGTAAGATCGCAGGTTCTTAAAACAGCGCTTGCATTGTGACTTTGGTATATATCTTCCAGTACGACCGAAATATACCTGGTCCTGTACTGAATTATTTCAGAAAATCTTTTCTTCCTCTCTTCTGTAACAAAACTCATCAGATAATCCAAAAGTTTTGTTTTTGTTTCAGTATTATAATCCATTTAAACGAGTGCTAAAAAATGGAAGTAAAAGTATGAAATAATAAAACAGGCTCCTACAAAATGAAAAAGCCCGAGTTAAAATTAATTAAATGAAAAACTACTTAAAGGTATATTTTATACCCAACTCAAAGGTTCTTCCTTTTTTGTATTGTAATGATATATATTCTGTATCCTTATATGTATAGGTTTCTTTATAATTTGGGTTCAATAGATTTGTTGCTTTAAAAGTAGCGATCCATTTCTTATAGATTTTTTGAGATGCAATAATGTTGAAGGACCCAAACGGTTGTTCATATATGTCAGGTGTTCCGCCTTTGGTATTAATTATAAGCTTTGGGCCAGCTATATTGTAAAGAAAGTTTATATCTGTTCCAGTATTGGAGTTTTGATAGCCTAATGAAGTATTTATAATATATGGTGATTGTCCCTGCATGGGGCGAGTGTCTTTTGCATCTGGATTAGTAGCTCTAATAAGAGAAAGTTCAAGGGAATCCATACTGATTATTGAGTAAACATAGGTTAAATTTATTCCTATTTTAATGTTTTTTAGTGTTTTAATGAATTCAAGTTTCTTTCTAAAATCAAACTCGATTCCATAAACAGAACCCATATCCATATTTTCCCAGGTTAATTCAGCATTTTGGGCACTAGGATTATCAACAACCTCAATTGGATCTTGAAAATTTTTGGTAAAGAAACCAACTGATAACAGTTCATCAGGACTAATGAAGAATTCATATTTTAAATCAATATTATCAATAAGTGACCTTTTCAGAAAAGGATTTCCAATATATGTACGAGAATTCTCGTAATCCTCAGACGCATAAGGTGCTAATTCCCGGAAGCTTGGACGTGCAAGAGTCCTGGATATATTTAACCTAACATTCATTTTAGAATTGGCAAACCAAGTTAGGTTAATCGCTGGAAGTAAGTCTTTATTATTTAGATATCCATCTTGTGTTGCTGAGTCTTTACTTGAAGAATTAATAACGGTTTGTTCATATCTCAGACCAGAAACAACCCGGAATTTTTTCAAGAAATTTGCATCAACCATTATATAGGCTGCTGTTATTGATTGGTCAGCAGTATAGCTGTTTTTTAAGTTATCACCAGGATTCCCCTGTATATATAAGCCAAAATCCGAACCGGAAACTGGGTCGTATCCTGAATAGTTTAGTCCGATATTCTTATCAGCTAAATATTCGGAAACATTGCCATTATACGTATTTGGAGAAAACTGAAACTTATAATCTACTCGTTTTTCGCTGAAATCACGATTTTTATTTGAGTAAGCAACTCCAAATTGTAGCTTTGGTGCATTTTCATTATCCCCGAGGTAAATGCTAGCATCAATTTTAAAGTTGAGGTTGTCTTCCGTAAGGTTTCTGTAATATCTGGCAGGAACTTTATATATTGAAGGCTCAATAGCATATACATATATGCCTTCATTATCAGGGTAGTAGCTATTTGTGAAGAATCTCATATCAGGTTCATCCTGTTTTGATTTTGTAAGAGAACCAATCCAGCTAATCTTTAGCTTTGATATTTGTTCGAAGTAATGCTCTCCCCGTATTTGACCAGAAGTAAACCCACGTTGTAACCATGATAATTTTCGTGTTTCAATTAGCAAATTATCCACATCATCAGAAGGTTTTTTACCAATCATATATCTTGCCTGAGATTTCCCACTTTGATTTTTGAAGACATTGAAGCTGATTTTATGATTCATTCTTATTTTGTATGAAATATTTGCTATTGCACCCCATAGTGATTCTTTTTTCCCTTGAGTAGCTTTGTAATCATACTGGGTATTCAGTGTTTTATCATTTGCTCCACCCAATTTGTAGCTTGAAAAAATTGCATCATCATAAAACTCTTCCTGATATTTATATGATAATCCAAATACAAATCCTACTGTGTTTTTTCCTACGTTATATTGGTCTCCGACAGAGAAAGAGTAACTACTGTTCATTGTAGATTGCATTATCGATGGAGCCATAATCTTACTGAAAGATGACGTGATATCAGTAAGTGATTGTTTTTGTGATGGGTACACAGGAATTTCACCTGCTGCAGACTGAGGAATGTTTCTTGTTCCATCATCATAACCAAAGATGTCAGTGCTACTGCCTTTGTATGAAAGAAAATTATGATTAAAACTTGCCTGAGTATTTATTCCGGCATTAATGCTGAAGCTTGTTGTATATGTATCAGGGAAGTCTAATGTCACAATATCTATCAATCCTCCGGTAAAATCTGCAGGCAAATTTGGAGTATATGATTTATAAACAATCATATTTTCAATAAGATTCGTTGGGAATATATCCATTTGAACTGTATTTCTGTTTGGATCAAGTCCCGGAATACCTGCGGTATTAAGAGTCGTTTTACTATATCTGTCGCTTAATCCTCTGACGTAAACATATTTTCCGCCTTCTACATTTATACCTGAGACTCTTTTCAAGGCTTCTGCAGCATCGCTATCTCCAGCTTTCTTCATTTGTTGTGCGGATAATCCATCGACAATATTTGCAGACTTCCTTTGAATATTAAGCATGGCAGTTTCTGATCTTGTTACAGCTTTTGCACTGATAACTACTTCTTCCAAGCCCGTACTAACTGAACTAATTGCAAAATCAAGAACTGTTACAACATCTGCTGAAATAACGACATTTGTAATAGTTTGAGGGTCATATGAAATAAACTGGCATGTGAAGTCATACGTGCCTGGTATTAAGCTGTGAATTGAATAATTCCCGTCTAAATCAGATGCAGTACCTGTTGAGGTACCTAAAATCATAACTGTAGCACCAATGAGTTCTTCACCCGTTTCACTGTCAACAATTTTTCCGCTTAGTGTTCCGGTTTGAGAAACGACCATATTCGAGAATAATGTTAGCAGAACTGAAATAAGAATAGTCTGATACATGTTTAAAAAAGTGTTTACAAATAAATTGCTAGGTGATCATTGGGAAATGATCACTCTAGCAGTGGAATCAATTGAATTATTTTATTGAGTTTAGGATCAATTGCTCATGTATTTTGAAATAAGTGTCCAGTTTTCAGCCCAGTTAGAACCGGGTTCAAATGCACCTTTGTAATTTACACTTAAAAAAAATTCGTCAGCCGGGATACTTGTCATATTTGCACTTACATCATTTGAAGGGATAATATTGAAAATGCTTGCTGTTACATTGAAACCAGGATCATAAACTTCATTCATTGCAGTATCGAAATATTCACCTACTATTGTGACTGCTTCTTCGGAAACTGTTGGGTTAACATCATCAGCTGCAGAAATATTTAGGATTGGATCTCCAGTGATGCTATAGAAAATATTGTTTTTTAATGTTAGTTCATTATTATCAAAGCGGGTATAGCTACATTCACCGACTAATAGTTCAATGTCGATTCCTTTTACCTGACCGTAAAAAATGGAGTTAGCATAGTGACCACCCGCGTTATCTCTGAAAGTAATGACTTTCTTTCCTGCGCCATCTCCACGACCTATATACGTTGCATTGTAAATCATAGGAATAGAGTAGGGTACTCCTGTTTCAGGATCTGTTCCACCATCATGTTCACCAAGACGATCACCACGATCAAATCCTTGAATAGCTGCCCAGAATTGTCCATTACCACGGTAACCTTGATCATAATCAAATGAATCATCACCACAGAAAGCAACAATAATATGACTTAGGTTTGGTTTTCCACCGAAGAATTCTACACCATCATCTTTATTTGCGATGACTTCAATATAATCGATAACTGTTCCGCTACCAACACCTCCTAAAGTTAAACCGTTGATTTCGTTCCCTTCACCAATATCAGTACCACCATGGCGGATAGAGATATATTTTAAAGTACCTGAGTTATCGTTATCATCTGTACCACCGTATACACCTCTTGGTTCAGTTTGTGGAATACCTTCAATTTGTTGATCATTTGGAACCGTATTTAATGAAGCCTTTCCGAGAATAATAAGTCCACCCCATAAACCGTCATCCAGATCTGCCACCGAACCATTCAAATCATCAGCTTCAGCTGTGAAAATAATTGGAAATTCTGCAGTTCCTTCCGCCATGATTTTACCACCGCGTGCAATGATTAATGCTGATGCATTTTCACCCTGACCAGCTCTACCTTTAATAACTGTACCAGCTTCGATTGTTAGAGTCTGTCCGTTGTTTACAAATATCATTCCGTCAAGAATATAAGTGTTGTTAGCAGTCCAAGTAGTTGTACCAGTACCTTCACCATTATCTTCAATTCTAATAATATTACCTTCAAATGCAGCATCCTGACTTTGGTCAGTACTCATTGCTTTGCCCTCAGCACTGTAAATGCTTGTTGTTGTTGCCGGTGAGATTTTTATTGATTCACCACCTTTAGGAACGTCAGATAATGTAATATTAATGTTTGCAATTGCTTCACCAGCAGTGTGTGAGACTGTATACGAATTCATGGTTACTGAACCACCTTCAATTACTACTCTGAATGATTCCATTTTTAGATTACCTGTTTTATTGGCAGTAGCGTAGGCCCCCTGACTGAATGTAATAACAGCTACAAAATCAGTGTTTTCACCTGTCAAAGTGATACCTGTCATTGTTGGTGCAGCTGGTTCGGGAGCATCATCCGTATTACATGCACTGATACCTAATAAAATTAAGGCCGCCATAGCAGCTAATAGACTAATTTTTTTCATGATTTGTGTTTTGTGATTTAAGTTGTTCATTGTTATATTTTATATAATGATTGGGCAAAAGTAGGTTACCAATGAGAAGTAATTATTACCTAAATATTAAGTATATGTTAAGTGTTTTAGAATTTGATAATATACTAACCTTAATTAATGAGACTTGAATTACTATATTGGAAAACATGTTGTTAGATTAATAAAAAAAAGCCAGCCTGAAATAAATCAGGCCGGCTTCATTGTATATAAGTAGTAGTTCTTATTAATAGTTTTTTTTAGAAGAGAGTTCTCCATTTTCATCCCACATATACCAATTGCCTGTTTTCTTACCTTTATTATAATGCATTTCATAGCGTTGTTTACCACTATCATCAAAAATCATCCATTTTCCATGCTTCAGATCTTTAACATAGTGTGCCTCGGCAGTTTTTTGACCATCTATATTCCATGTTAGCCATGTACCATCCTTAAAACCGTTTTTATAAACACGTTGCTCTTTTTTCTTATTCCCTTTGAAATAGTAATTGGATATACCATTTTCAAGTCCTAGATCAAATGTCCTTTCGGATTTTAGGCTTCCGTCATCAAAATAATCTTTATGCGTACCTGTAAATAATTGATCATCTTTATAATATTTGCCATCGTCTTTTTTATCAAGACCCTGAGCAAAGGTGTTATGTGTTACAGCGATAATTGAAATCAATATTAAGAATCTCCTCATTAGTATAATTTGTTTCAAAGATAGGAAATGTAAAGTGGTTGTCAAAAAACCATGGTATAAAAAAAAGACAAATCCACCGGAATTTGCCTTATAATACTATTTATATCGTATTTAATTACTGTTGACAAGTGCTATCTCAACTGTATTTGTACTCATACAATCAACTATGATGCTTGTATCTGAATAAGAAATTAGGGTTGATTTGATTTTGTGGTCTCCGGGAACAATATTTTTAATCTCAAAGTTTCCGTCAAAATCAGTGTAAACAACGTTATCACTTTTATCTAGTTGGATTTTAACCCCTGCTAGTACTTCACCAGTTACTTTGTCGATTACTTGACCTGAAATAGTTTTAGTTTTAGACCTTGGTGCTTCTTCGTTGGATGATATTGATACTGTGACTGAGAATAAAACTGCTGCTATAATGCTTAAGATTTTCATTTTTTTCTGTTTAATTATTAATGATGCAAAGAAAGTATTTGATTGTTAAGCCATAATTACGTGAATATTACCTTTATATTAAATAATCGTTAAGTTGGATTATTTTACCATGTATTTTTCGAATAGAGTCCAGCCTTCTACCCAATTGCTTTCAGGATCAATTGCACCTTTATAGTTAACCTTAGTAAACCAAGGATCGGAAGGCAATTCAGCAATATTTTGGGATACATCCGCAGTGGGTTGAATGTTGAATAGTGTTCCTCGAATACTGTATCCGGGATCGAAATATTCATTCTCAGTATAGTAAAAGTAGTTATCCAATGTGGTATTTGCAATTATTTCATCTTCAGTACTTACAGAACTACCGGCAGAAACAGAGATATATGGGGATTCTATACTAAAGAATATGTTGTTTACTATGGTTAGGGAACCATTGTAAAACCTTGTATACGAGCATTCAGTTTCCAGCATTTCAATATCGATTGACTTATTTTGGTGATAAAATATGGAATTTGCATAATGTCCTCCTGCATTGTCACGGAAAGTAATTATTCGTTTTGCTGCATCAGCACCTCTTCCAAAGTAAGTTGCGTTGTAAATACTAGGACTTGAGTAAGGTATTCCAGTTTCAGGATTGGTTCCTCCATCATGTTCAGCAATTCTGTCCCCTCTATCGAATCCTTGAATCCCTACCCAAAACTGACCTGTACCATGATAACCCTGATCATAATCGAATGCATCATCTCCACAGAAAGCAACTATAATGTTCTTTAAACGAGGAGCTCCTCCAAAGATTTCTACACCATCATCGCGATTTGCAAATACTTCTATAAATTCGATAATGGTAGTACTTCCCACTGCTCCAAGAGTTAACCCGTTGATCTCATTCCCTTCACCAATATCGGTACCCCCATGACGAATTGAAATATAACGAATTATACCAGAATTGTCAGTGTCATTATTTCCACCATATATTCCACGAGGTTCTGTTTGTGGAATACCTTCAATTTGTTGTTCATTTGGAATAGTATTCAATGAGGCCTTTCCAAGAATTATTACTCCTCCCCATAGACCGTCGTCAAGATTAGCAACGGATCCATCAAGATCATCTGCCTCAGCAGTAAATATAATTGGTCTCTCTTTAGTTCCTTCTGCCATAAGCATTCCTCCTCTAGCAACAATAAGAGCAGATGCGTTTTCTCCTTGACCACCTTTGCCTTTAACAATTGTTCCAGGTTCAATTGTTAAAGTCTGGCCATCATTAACAAAAACAAATCCATCAAGAATATAGATATTATTAGAAGTCCATGTTGTGGATCCAGTTCCTTCACCATTGTCGGATATTGTAATGGTTTCATGTGTTGTTCCATCAATAGCGATTGAAATGATTTCTGTGTTACTCATCGGAATGCCATTATAATTATATATGCTGGTTCCATCTTTTGGAATAATAGTCAGGATATCATCGTTAGCTGGTTTACTTTGAAACGAAATTCTGATTTTTGCTGATTTCTGTGATGCCGAATGGGTAACCAGATATTCGTTTGGATTAATAGTAACACCGGCATGATAAACAGTAAAGTTGTTTCTCGAAAGATCACCGGTATAATCACTATTTGCATATACCCCTTCATTGAATGTTATTGTTATCGTGTAAATAAGGTCAGATCCTGATATGGTAATATTGCTCATAAAAGGAGCAGTAGCCTCAGGTGTAGGGATGTCGTTTTTGTTGCATGAGCTTAAACTGATTCCCAATAAAGCTAATAATGCTACATGTAATACTTTAAAATTCATATCGATTTAGTTTTATTGCAAAAATCGATAACAAATAAAGAAAACGTATTAAACTAGTATTATCCTATTATTAAGTTAAGGTTAATAAAGAAAATTACTCAGGTTGATGTTGTGGTCTTAACAAATCATTAATGGTTTTAACCGGATTAAAAGTAATAATTGGTGTTTCAACAAAAACAGTGATCCAATCGGCCATGGCACCATTCCATAATCCGGGAAGTTCCTGAGCTTTAAGATTTTTACCACCCTGGGATTTCTCGGAAATAAAACCGGTATTTGGATCAACATAATCCATAAGATTAAAGTTATTACCGTTAAAATCTCTTACGCCACAAACCAGGTCAACAGGATTGAAATGAGTTGAGTTGGCAACAATCTCTTTTTGATTTTTATTATTCAGATCCATTTGTGAAGATTCAACAATTTGTAATGATTTTTCATCATCTCTATTAACAACCCAAAACGGACCACCGCCAGGTTCTCCTTCATTCTTAACCATACCACAAATTCTCATTGGTCGGTTTAGCTTATTAAAGAGGAAGTCGATTTTTTCCATTGTTTCATATCCTTCATATGCATCCGGAATTGAGATAAACAGTTCTTTTTTAGCAAATTCGGCAATTTTAATTAATTCTTTATCAGATGTATTTCCACTATCAAGTATATCCAAATAATCGAATACTTTGTTTTGCAGTTTTAATAGTAGTCCGCCAATAACTTTTTTATAGAGATATGTTGTTTCTCTTAGTCGGTCGGGAACAATATTATCAATATTTTTAATGAAAATAATTTCACCTTTTAGATCATTAAGATTTTCGATCAAGGCACCATGTCCACCGGGTCTGAAAAGAAGCGATCCATCATCACTCCTGAATGGTTTGTTTTCGGGAGTAACCGCAATTATATCCGTATATGGTTTTTGCTGAGAAAATGAGATATCATATTGTACCCCGTAACTATTTTCGTATTTCCCCTTTTTATTGTCAACTTTCTCCTGAAATTTATTTTGATGTTCAGCAGAAACTGTAAGGTGGACTCTTGAGTTATTTTCTTTGTCGGTTGAATAATGTGCACCTTCAACCAGATGTTCTTCAACAGATGTACGTGGTTCATCGGGATAATCATGGAAAAGTAACAATCCTTTTGGTTTACTGGCATAATTCATCCCCATTTCTGTAATAAAATATTCAAGTATGGGTTTGAAGTTATGATCTTTAATCAATGCGTCCAGATCAAGATTATTGTTGAGTAATAATTGTTTCAATTCCTTATGGAAAGCAAACTTGTGGATATTGGAAAAGAAATTATAAACTGAATTGAAACTTTTGTCAGTCAGGTAATTATCAATGTTTTCTTTTGTTGATTCATATGATTGCATGAACTCAAAAAGATGTTTAAACATACGACTTGCAGCTCCTGATGCCGGTACAAATTTCAGGATTTCATATTCTTTGAAATGGTTATCAAAATAAACAACCAGTTCTTCAACTTGTTGATCGTCGAATTCTTGAACTCCGTTACCCGGTGTTGCAGGTGCTGACAAATTAATAAAAGGGAAACCCGATTTAAAGTTATTTATCTGGTCATCAACCTTTTCCTTTGTCAGGCCCTTGCTAATTATTTGCTGTAAATCCTTTTCTGTGAACATGATGATATTTTTTGATAAAAATAATTATTTCAATTAAGAAAAGCCGTGCTTAACAATTATTTAATTTTTTCAGGGAAGTTGCAGAGTAATATTAAAAATAATTATTTTTGCACCCTCAATTGCCCAGGTGGCGGAAATGGTAGACGCGCATGGTTGAGGGCCATGTCTTCGCAAGGGGGTGCAAGTTCGATTCTTGTTCTGGGCACGATTACAGTGATCTAATGAATCAATGATTCAATAAAAGCCCAAGTGGCGGAATTGGTAGACGCGCTACATTCAGGGTGTAGTGACCGCACGGTCGTGAAAGTTCGAGTCTTTTCTTGGGCACTTAATTCCTTCTAACAATTTTAATAAGAACGAAAGTGAAGAGATAATCCTGGTAAACAATAATCTTATAGTGTTACAATGTTAATAAAGAGCATCTATATAATGACGTATGACCAAAATCTCCAATTCCAAATCGTAGCAGTCCATCAATTTTAACAATTGTTATAGTCAAGGTTGTTAACTACGCTATAATAAACAAGTTATTAGCATTCGCATGAGTAAATTAATAATTCCTATCTCTGAAGGACTACAAAAACTCAACTGCTACATCAATACATCACACATGAAATAAGAAACTACACAACACATTCAGAATGGAGGAATATATGTAACTTTAACCGAAAGATTTGAAAATAAACGTAAACTTACATACATATAGTTATTGTAGCCAATCAGCCATATGGGCACATTCCAAATGATAGCACATACGTATCTGTTACTCCAAAGCTTATTAAATCAGTAAACTGGATACAATAACCTGTAATTTGAATACTTGTGTACTACAAAAAGATGATTTACTTTGTATTACAATTAAAAAAGCTATGAAGAAATCTATTTATAAAGTTGAAACAATTAGCGAGTTACATTCAATAGCAGGATTGGACAAGCCAAGACATCCTTTGGTTACAATACTTGATTACTCAAAGATTGATACAACAAAAGCTCCTGAGTCAGGAAGTTTTGTTTGTGGTTTTTATTCTGTAAACTTTAAAAAACACTGCAGTTTTTTATATGGAATGCAATCATTCGACCATCAGGAAGGAAGTATGCATTGTACTGGTCCAAATCAAATAATAACAAATGACAACAGAAAAGAAGAAAATAATTCTGAAGGTTGGGGATTGTATTTTCATCCTGAGTTGATACGCAATACAAATCTTGGTAATAAGATAAATGAATTTACTTTTTTTACTTATAGCCAAAATGAGGCTCTGCATCTTTCTGAATATGAGAAACAAACTTTATTACCTATTCTCAAACAGATGGAGGTTGAATACAACGCAAATATCGATCAATTTTCACAAGAATTAATTATTTCAAATATCGAGCTACTACTAAATTATTGCAAAAGATTTTATAGTAGACAATTTTTTACACGAACAAATCAAAATAAGGATATAGCAGCGAAATTCGAGAGTTTTTTATCTTGTTATTTTAATTCAGGAGAACTTAAAGAAAAAGGCCCACCTACAGTAAAGTTTTGTGCCGATTCCATGAACCTTTCTCCTAATTATTTTAGCGATTTATTAAAAAATGTAACAGGCAAAAATACCTTGGAGCATATCCAGTTTTACATGCTTGAAAAAGCAAAAAACCTTTTGGCCAACCCTGAATTAAGCATAAGTGAAATAGCATATGAATTGGGATTTGAATATTCACAGAGCTTTAGTAAGTTTTTCAAAAATAAAATTGGTATTTCTCCAACTTTATATCGTACAAACTAAATAATAAAACAATGGAGGACACATATGACAAGTCAACTCTTAAGACATTAAGAATGACAGGGTTACTATTTCTACTATGTATGATAATCCCAACTCTAAATTGGGTTATTATTTTCTCTCCTTTCCAATCGTACATGAACATAATAGACAAAGAATTTATTTTCCGGGTTAATATTATTAATCAGATAATAAGTGCAATATGTATAATCGTATTAGGTTTTCACCTACACCTCTTATTGAAAAGATATAATAATAAGGTTTCAAGTATTGCCCTTGGTTTTAGAATGATTGAAGCTGGGATTTTTATTGTGATTGCTTTATTCTACTTTGTTGTTTTCTCAATGTTAAAATATAGTTTAATAGAGCTGTCTGTATTTAGAGAGTTAGTTAAAAACTTTATTCCATACACTGCTGTTCCCGGAATATTTATGGGCATAAGTATGTTATTATTTTCAATACTGTTTTACGTATCCAGTTTTATTCCAAAATGGTTAGCAATAATGGGAATTGCATCATACGCTATTGTCATAATCTACGATAGTTCTGTAATTCTGAACCCAAACACTGGGCCAATGATTCAGGTTATTGGAAGTGCCCCTGTTGGCTTGTATCAGATAGTCATAGCTTTTTATTTTATATTCATCAAAAACAAGAAATCATGAAAATAATGGATCGACAAAATGTAACAGCAAGACTTGCCGGATTTTTATATCTTCTTCTGGCGATCACAGGAACTTTTCCTTTCCTTATAGAGGAAAAACTGGTTGTATTTGGTGATGCTCAAACAACAGCGGCAAATCTTCTATCATCCCAATCATTATTTATTGCTAGTATAGTTAGCGAATTAGTTATGGCAACCATTTGGATACTTATAGGTATAAGCCTTTATGCATTATTCAAAAAAGTAAATAATAACGTTGCATTTCTAATGGTTTCACTTGTTTTAGTTGGGGGTGCAATAATATTTATTAGTACAATAAGTCAAATAGCTGCTCTAATTATTCTCACAAATGCAACAGGATATCTTGCAACATTTGATCCTGAACAAATAAATTCATTAGTAATGTTATTTATAGATATTGGAAGAGCTAGCACAATTGCTGATTATATATTTATGGGGTTATGGATGTTTCCTTTTGCATATTTTGTGGTAAAATCAGGATATTTTCCAAAAAAAGTTGGTGTAATTTGGGGGATTTTGCTTATCATAGGAGGGCTTGGGTATATAATAGATTTCACTACATTCTTTATTTTTCCTGATTATTTTATAGATTTAACCAGCTTTGCATTTGGAGGTGATTTGTTTTCAATTATATGGCTTTTGTTCTTTGGAGTAAAAAAAACAATATGATTACAAAGGTACATAACCATAGATTTTCAATCGGTCTAAAAATAAGTCCTTTTGTTTTTATAAATTTGATTTTGGTAAAATACTCACTTTGTATACTTTTTCGGTAATTGATTTTGTATGGATGTTATTGGAGCCATAGGAGCAATAAATGCCTTGTTACTTGTTTTGCTTTTAGCAATAAAAAGAAGTAAAACGGTTAGTGATAAAATTCTAATCGCATGGATTATAAATTTTTCGCTCTATTTTGGATGCTATTTTCTTTTTGAGCAATATATGAGCATCCTAAGTAGCTACTGGTTGTTGGTCATGGGTGCTACTCTGCTATCTCATCCGGTGTTTTTATACATTTATTCTATTTCGCTAACCAGGAAAAACTTTGTTTTTAATTTAAAGGTAGCAAGTAATTTTCTGCTTGTCATTCTTTGGATGATCTCCCTAATACCCTTTTTACTCCTGACAACTGAAGAGCAAACAAGTATAGTTTATGACAAACAATCCATAAGCTATGAAATGTTTCTTCCCATGATGCTTCAGCTTTGTGTTGAATTATACTTTTTTATCCGTACGCTAATTGTGTTAGTAAAGCATCAAAGTAATATAGAACAGGAGTTCTCCTATCATTTTAGAATAAACCTTGATTGGTTAAAAATTCTGACTTACCTGTATATTGTTATACTTTTATCTAGTGTGGTAGGCTATATGCTTGTCTCCTCCAAATTACTAAATATCAAAGTGATGGATGACTTGCTTATGGTTGTCCGACTGCTATTGTTCTTTTATATGATTTATCACGGCTTCAAGCAAAAGTTGGTGTATTATACAGAAGATTTTAAATCTTTACCAAAAACCAGAAAGCCAGAAATATCAAAACCAGAGCCAGTAGATTCAGAAACTACTCCACAAGTGCAACCTGAATATACATCCACTGTTGCAAGGTTAAAAAAAATGATGCTTGATGATAAGCTATTTCTGGAGCAGGAACTTAGTCTGGGAGAAACAGCCAATAAGTTGGGCATTCACACTCATCAGCTTTCAAAACTATTAAATACTCAGCTTAATAAGAGTTTCTTTGAATTTGTAAACGAGTACCGTGTTGACGAATTCAAAAGACTGGCTACTAATCCAATTAACAAGCATATATCACTTTTGGGACTGGCTATGGATTCCGGTTTCAATTCAAAGGCCACATTCAACCGCTTTTTTAAAAATTCTACCGGATTAACCCCATCTGAATTTAGGGATAGGAATAAGCAATAACCCAACTTTCCAATACAATTTCTATTATAGTAGGTATCACAAACTAAATCTGCCAGCTCTCTAAACATCATATATTCTGCATCTTATATTTTCTTGAGACATCTATAGGTCTCATTAAATTATGCTGAGGCGAATCAGGCATTCTGCCGCAGTACTTTTGACTCAGAAATTTTTTGAATTAGTTTTTAATTAATAAAGGTATTTCACTCGACGAATAAAACTGAAAAAACATGCAACTAAAAGAATTATGCAAACTTATAATTCCCTCCATGATGATCATCCTGAATCTATCAGCTCAGGAAGAGAATAATTACATCAATAAAAGAAATATGAAAATGAGTTTAAGAGAAATTGAATTTCCAGTTGGCTACCACGATTTTTGTAAAGACAAAGCATTTAATTTTCAAATGAACAGGTTTTATTCAATGGGTTATGCAAGACTTGAAGATATGCAAGATATAGGCAATCGAATAGAATCATTTGATGATTGGAAAAAAGAAATGATAAATCTGGCTGAGATTTCTGTTTCAGAAGACAGATTATGGAATGCAGCATATTACTATAGAGCTGCTGAGTTTTTCATAAAAGAAGAGGATCCTGAAAAAGATCTACTATATAAAAAGTTTATCGTAAATTTTCAAACAGTAACCGCAAGTGACAAAATAGAATACTTTAAAATACCATATAATGAGTCCTTTATATACACATTAAGACTTCTGCCAGAGAGTTCAATTAGAAAAGGAACGATTGTTCTGCATGGTGGGTTTGACTCATTTAAAGAAGAACTGTATTCTATAATGTTGTACCTCTACAACAATAACTATGAAGTCATTACATTTGAAACCCCCTGGATGGGAGAATCCCGAAAGAACAATATCATGGGTTTGGATATTGAATGGGAAAAACAAATTTCAAACATACTAGATCATTATAATTTAAATGATGTAACGCTAATCGGTTTTTCAATGGGCGGGTGGTTAAGCTTAAGGGCTGCAGCATTTGAGCCAAGGATCTCAAGAGTTATTGCCTCAAGTGTATCCTTTGATGTAAACCAGTACAATGGAAAAATGGCTCAAAAAATGGCTAGTTTATTTTTTACCAGGTGGAGAAACTTTACCAATAAATCAATAAAAAGGAAGATGAAAAAGGATTTATATTATGAATGGTTCGTTAATCATCTAATGTACACAACCAACAAAAAGACACCAGTAGAAGCTTTCGACGTACTAATGCAGTTCAGTGAAAAAAACCTTCATTCAGAATTAGTTAAACAAGATGTGATGATTTTAACAGGAAAGCAAGATCATGCGGTTCCATTTAAAATGCATCAAATGCAAGTTGATGCTTTAATTAATGCAAAATCAGTCACAGATAAGGTTTATACCAAAAAAACAACAGGCGAACATCATTGTCAGATAGGAAATATAAAAATGTCTTTGGATGATATGATTGAATGGATTGAATTGAAAAGTAAATCAAAATAGAAGAATTAATTCTGAATCAGTGGAAGAGGATTATATAAAGCATTAAGTATAAAAAACTCAAAAAATGGAACCTAAACAAACAATACTGGTTGCAGGTGCTACAGGAAATATTGGAAAAGCTGCTGCTTTGGCACTTGCAAAGCGTGGTGCCAGGGTAGTGTTACTAGGGCGTAGTGCTGAAAAACTAGAAAATAAAGCAGATTTGATATGCAATGCTTTATCTGATGAAGGCATTGAATTCAACAAGCAGGATATTCAAACTTTGGAAATAAACTTTGCTGATTTGAGATCTGTACGAATGGCAGCTAAAGAAGCTCTTAAAAGATACCCTAATATAAATGGATTGGTGCTTTCAGTTGGAGTATTATTACAGGGTGAATTAAATATCCTTCCCAGTGGACATGAAATTATGTTTGCAACCAACGTGCTGGGTCCCTTTTTATTTACTCAACTGTTGTTAAAAAGACTGCAGGAGTCAAATAGCATGGTTCTTCATGTAATTGCACCATTCCAAAAAAAAATAAACTGGGATGATATTGAAAGTAAGAAGAATTATAAAACAATGTTGGCATTTGACAGAACAAAGGTATACAACCGAATATTTGCAGGTGAGTTGGCAAGGCGATCTGCAGGAAAAATATCTTCCGTAGCATTTCATCCTACCTATGTAATTGATAAATCTGATCCTGAGTTAGCTACCAGATGGCCTTCTGGCCTCATTGGTTTCTTTTGGCGTATGATGACCCTGCTATTCGCAAAACAAACATGGGTAGCTGGAGAACCAATTGCAGAACTTTTGCTTACAAATCAGGATCGTCATGCAATGAATGGAGGCTTGTTCAAACTTTATAAGCGAATTGAAGCCGATAAAGCAATGAAGGATGAAATTGCAGGAAAGCGACTATGGACTGAACTTTCAATAAAAACAGGACTGGCAAGTCAATAATATTTAAAAAGAAATAATATGAATACAACAAAAACTACCGGACAAATAGTTGGCGTCTTATTTTTAACGCTAATGGTTGCATATATAATTGGTATGATTCTAATTGACCCTGTTCTAAATGCAACTAATTTGTTTACCGAAATAGGAGCTAATAAAAATAGGCTTTTTATTGGGGTGCTTTTTGAACTTATTAATGGATTGGCGTATTTAGGAATTGCTGTACTATTATATCCCATTTTAAAAAAGCCTCATGAACAGTTGGCCCTGCTATACCTGGCATTAAGAATTATAGAATTTACCATGCAGATGGTCAGTGATATAAGCCCTCTTATACTAATTACATCAAGTGAAAAATTTACTGAATTAACTCATCAAAACACAGGTGTTGCCGAAGCTTTGGGCTCATCATTACTAGCACTTCGGTATTGGGCGAATAACATGGTGTTTATAACGTATGGATTAGGAGCTGTAATTTTCTACACACTGGCATATAAAATGAAACTTTTTCCACGGTTTTTGTCAGTTTGGGGAATTATTGGGGCACCTTTGGTGTTATTAGGAGTTATACTTGATTCAATATCAATAGATATTGGAGTTGATTTAGGGTTAGTGATGGGATTGAATGAAATTGTTTTAGGCATATGGCTTATAGCAAAAGGGTTTAATGTGAATTATACCAGTTATTAATAATAAGTTCCTCAAATAATTAAATATAATGAATAACACAAAAATATTTTACACAGCAATTTTAATAGTGTCTATTTTATCAACTGTTAAATCACAGGAAATAAAAGAATGGCGAGGTTTAAATCGAGATGGGATTTTCCATGAAAAAAATCTACTAAACGAATGGCCAGATACAGGACCTGAATTATTATGGTCATTTGATAGTCTGCCAGTTGGTTATTCTTCTTTATGTATTGTTGAAAACACCATTTATTTAACAGGGACTCAGGACACAATGGATGTATGCATTGCTCTGGAAATTAATGGGAAAATAAAATGGGAAACAGTATATGGCCGAGCCTGGAATGGTTCATATCCTGATACAAGATGTACCCCAGCCTACAATAACGGGAAATTATATGTATCAAGTGGATATGGCGATGTAGCCTGCATAGATGCAATTTCAGGAGATTTATTATGGCAAGTTAAAGGATACGAAAAATGGGATATAAAATTTTGCACATGGGGTGTTGCCGAATCATTAATAGTATTTAAGGATAAAGTAATTTTTAATCCAGTTGGCGAAAACACCACCACTGTTGCTTTAGATAAAGAAACCGGAGAGGTTATTTGGGAAAGCAAAAGTATTCAGGATTCTACTGCTTACGTATCACCAATTCTGGTGAAATATGCAGGAATAAATATGATGATTAATATTGCTTCTGCAAATTTATATGGCGTTAATCTGGCAAATGGCGATATAATATGGACATTTAAATATTACAATATAAATACACCAACCTGGTCTAGTAGAGCTCCTATAAACAATTGTACCTCACCACTTTTTTATAAAAATCAGATTTTCGTAACGAGCGGTTATAATCATACAGGGGCTTTAATAGAACTAAATGAAGATGCTACTGAAGCAAAGTTGGTTTGGGCAGATACATTACTTGACAATCACCATGGTGGCGTTGTTAGAATAGGAGATTATATTTATGGATCTAACTGGATAAATAATAGCAAAGGAAACTGGATTTGCCTTGACTGGAAAACCGGTGAGAAAAAATGGGATGAAAAATGGCAAACCAAAGGTTCAATAGTTTCTGCTGATAACAAATTGATATTATATGATGAAAAAAGGGGATTTGTTGGACTTGCAGAAGCCACTCCCGAAAATTTTAATCTAATAAGTTCATTCAAAGTTCCACTTGGTAAAGGACCACATTGGTCTCATCCGGTAATATGTAATGGGGTGCTTTATATAAGACATAATAAAGCATTACTGGCATATAACATAACGAACTCGCAGTAATTTAAAATTCTCAAATCTAGACATATAGTAAAAATTAAATAATCTTAAAAATCAAAAATCATGAAAAGAAGAAAACCAATTTTATTGTTACTTACTATATCAGCCATGCTTTTTACAGCTTGTTCCACAAAAGAACAAAAGAATGTAAATAACGACAGAATAACTAAAGTTGAAAGCATGGTGGAAATACAAAATGTAATTGCCGCTTATGCAATGGCCTGGGACAAAGAAGACACCAAAGAGTTTGCCAATCATTTTCATAAAGATGCGATCATTATTGACTCCTGGCACAGTAAAGAAATAGAACGATATAACGGAGTTCAGGAATTTATGGATGCGCGACAAGATGAAGGTGATAATGTTGGCGGGCATATCTTAAGCCTTGTACATTTTAAAGAACTAAGTGACTCTTCAGCCTCTACAGAGGTAGTATTCAACTATTTCTGGTATGGACATTTCGCGACAAATCAGGCAAAAACAAACATAAGAGGTTCTTATATTGATGAATGGATAAGAACAGATAAAGGTTGGCGAATAATGAAGAGAATAATAGAGCATGAAAATGTTCCGGCACACCGTGCTGAAAGCTATGGATTATTGGAGTAACAGTCTATGCTTTTAAAAATAGTGTCGTCAGAAAAGATCCATAACCATTAATTACAATATGTTACAGGAAAGGTGAATCTAACGTACATAAACACCTAAGAAGAATGTATCCAATCATCAGTTTGTATGACAAAAATAATTAGTACAAATATTAAAATGTGATAAAATGAAAAACATAAAAAGTAATAGCTTAAAAATAACAATTATTATTTTCAGCCCTTCTGGCAACACTCTGTCTGCGGCTAAGTTACTTGAGCAGAGATTCTTAATGAGGGAGTCGCAAGTACAACTTATTAATTTCACTGCCAGGAAGGAAATATCTGATCAGGAAAGTATAATCAGATATCTGAATGAAAGAGTCAATCCTCATGATGTACTCTTTATTGGAGGTCCTGTATATGCGGGACACCTTCAACAAAACGTAAAAGATATCATAAAAGCCCTCCCAATGCCAGATTCAAAATGGGGTTCTTTGGCTGTCCCCTTTATATCTTATGGTGGAGTGCATAGCAGTATTGCTTTGAAAGAAGCAGGAGCCCTGTTAAGAAAGAAAGGACGGAAAAATATTTCAGGGATGAAAATAGCTGCCTCTCATTCTTTAACAAAGAAGTTTGATTTCAGTATTAATGAGAATAAGCCTGGCGAAGATGAAATTCAGGTAATTGAAAGAACTGTTGATAGGGTATTTGAGGCAGCAAATAAAAATTTTGAACAAATTAAAGATGTTAGTGAATCATTTTCATACATCAGTTTTACTGAAAACTTAATTTATCAGATTTTTAGTGAAAAAACATTCCATAAAATAATGTTTGGCAAAAGGGAATTTAAATATAACAAATGTATTGGTTGTGGGGTATGTGCAAAAAGATGTCCAGTGCAAATCATTGAAATGAGGAATAAGATGCCCATGATAGTTGATGATAGCTCTACTAATTGTTGTTATTGTGCTGAATGCTACAGTAAGTGCAAATTCGATGCAATCACTTGGAATCTATCAAAATCAAAAAAATATTTATCTCATATGAAGAGCAAAGGCAAATTTGAATCTCAACAATCTGCAGTATATCCACTTTAATAAGGTACAATAAAAATGCCCATACATATACTTTTAATGGATGTGACAAGAAAATTAAAAAATATTAATATTAGGGACAGTACATTAAATAAAAACTGTAGCGGCTTGATAGGAAATCACATTGAAATGCCAAACGTTTCATATACACCAACTTATGAGCAATTTGAAATAAGGCCATGAATTCAAGGGACTGAAGAATTATTATGAAAAATTAAATATATATAAAAATGAAAAAAAGAAAGGTAATACTATTAGCTGTTTTAATTATTGTTTTAGTCCTATTGCTACCTTTTATTTTCAATAAAAAAGGACTTAGCCATTTTGAGACACCTAGTTTATCTGATGTTGATTATTCGGAAGTGTTTTTTACAAATGAGACAGATAATATAAAACTTGCAGGCATGCTAATTTTACCCAAAAACGATGGACCATTTCCAACTGTTGTAATAATTCAGGGTTCAGGACCAAGTTTTAGAGACAATGGGTGGTACTTATCTATTGTAGAACATCTTCAGGAGAATGGCATTGCCGTTTTAATTCCTGACAAAAGAGGGAGTGAAAAATCGGAAGGAGAATGGATTGGGGCAAGTTTCGATGAATTAGCAAACGATGCTATTGGTGGAATAGAGTTTATAAAATCACAAGATCAATTTGAATATTCAAATATCGGAATTGTTGGTATGAGCCAAGGTGGTTGGATTGCTCCGGTTGTTGAAAATAAGTCAGCAGATGTTTCATTCATTGCAAGTTTATCAGGTGCTACAGTTAATGCTTACGAACAATTACTGCATGAAGAAATCCATAATATTTCTAAATACACATATCCATTTATTGCCAAAATTATTGCTCCAATTACTACAAATAGATTGCAAAAAATGGAGTATCTCAGTTCATATGCGGATTTTGATCCGATTCCTTACTTAAAAAAAGTAGATGTACCGGTTCATTTTGCATTTGGTGAAGGGGATAAATATGTACCTGTTAAATCATGTATTAAACGTCTTGAAGAAAACGGTTTGAATGACTTTAAAATTAGTGTATATCCTAATGGAGGACATGCGCTTATTGACATTGAATCAAATACAGTGAGTAAGAAGTGTCTGAATGATTTAGTTATATTTATCAAAGGAATTAGAAACTGAATCATTTCAGTAAATAGACAATTAAGTTCCTTAAAAGCTCATGACATTTTGTTTAAGTGATGGTAGGAAAGTAATAAATAAGGGTTTGTGGTTCGCTCAAACTGCGTAACAGTTTGACGGGATACTACAACGCATCCCATAGTTATTAGGTCTGACATTACTCATACAATTTGCCCTTTGTTATCTATTTGAATTGAATATATAAAGTTTAGATATGTTAGTAACAATATCAGCCATAATTTTTACTGCAATAACTGGGATTGTAATCACTTTTCAAGGATGTTTAGCTGCTGGTGTGCCCTGGGGAGAAGCTTCTATGGGAGGTAAATATCCGGGTAAGTATCCACCGAAATTAAGAATGGTTGCTTTTTTAAATATGATAGTGTTAGCATTTATTTCAATGCTTGTATTATCAGAAGCCGAGTTATACTTTTCCCAATTAAAATCAATATCAGGAATTGGGATTTGGGTTATAATTGTGTTTTTTTTAATTGGAACAATAATGAATTCAATAACACCTAGTAAAATTGAACGGATGTGGGCTCCAGTGGCTTTAATTCAATTGATCACAAGCTTAATTGTTGCAATTAGCTGATTTCTGAAAAATAATATTTATGATTTCAAAAACCCTTAAATACGCATCACACATCAAAAAAAGTAATGCATATCGCAGTTCATTTTCTTAGAAAATGATTTTGTAAATTTGAAGATACGTAAACCTTCAACACTTATTGAACAAGATGCGGAACGCATCATATTCAAAACGTTAACTGCAATTTGAAGAAAAATGAAGAAACAATTGATAATAATATCTTTCATCATTTCAGTTACTTCCTTTGGTCAATCATATATATCTTTTCCTGACTCAGGAGCGGTTTGGAAAGAAACATATTGGTGGCAACCAAGCCCATTTTTTTATAATGGTATTGGGGACACATATATTGAAGGAGATACAATAATTAATGATACCATATATAAAAAGATTTATAATTTACGTCGTGATGTCTTTTGCTCAAGTATTATTATTAGTGAGCCAGAATATAACGGTGGACTTCGGGAAGATACTATTACTAAAAAAGTTTTTTATAGAGCAAGTAATTTTTTAGGCGAAAAACTTCTCTATGACTACAACCTCATTATTGGTGACACTCTACCAGCAGATATGAACTGGTTTTCCTATTATTCGGGTGTTTATATAACAGACATTGACACAATCGTAACTCAGGATAATATTTCAAGAAGAATTTGGCATCTTGATTTTGACCAGCCTTTTGAAGGGTGGCCTCAAATTATTGAAGGAATAGGATCTACTTCTGGTTTACTTGGTGGTATTGAGCCTTACTGGGAAGGATGGAACGAACTACTATGTTTTTCAATTGAAGGAGATGATGTTTGGCGTAACTATAGAGATTCTTGCTTTGTCATCACCGACAGCTGTACTACAGTTGGATTAAAAGAAAATACAAATTCTGAAATTGTAATATATCCAAACCCATTTAATGATATAATTACAGTAAGATTTCAAAACACAAACCGGACTTATGAAGTGATTTTAACAGATTTATTTGGAATTACTTTCTTCAAAGCTGAAATAGATGAAAATAAACCAATCACTGAATTAAATATTAATGAAAACTTAAAAAGAGGAATCTATATTTTATCAATCAAGACTAATGATAGAATAATTAAGAGAATTAAAATAATCAAAAAATAAAAACTGCAGTTAATAAATAGGACTCTAAGCGGTCGGCACGAATCAGCGTGGAGTCAATGTTGAACTACATCCCGATTTTTGTATGCACTTAGAAAAGATTAAACGCAACCATATGAGACAATATGGTATCTTTATCCTTATAATGGTGGTTTGTGCGCAGACTCCCGTTAACCGCAAGTTAAGTAGAAACAATGAAACTATCACTGATCACTGGATTTATCTTATTGATTTTATTTACAGCCTCTGGACAAGAAACTAGAGTAAAAGGACTTCTTATTCCTTTTGTTGAACACTCTATCGGTGTTGAACAAAAAATATCTAAGAAATTATCTATTCAGATGTTGTACGTAAATAGAGCGCAGCCTTCTATTACACAATATTATTATCATAGACTAATCCCATCGTTTCGTTACTACATTCTATCGAAAAATCAAATTCTAGATCATTTATTTTTCGAAGTTTTTTATCGTTACGCATATACAAAGCAGATACCTGATCAGTCACCTGTAAAATATTTTTATTCAAACTCAGTTGGACTAGATATTGGTAAGCAAAGTTTAATAGCAGATAGTTTTTTCATTGAAGGTAGCTTAGGCTATTATTATATCTACTCAGGTGAAGATCCGAAAAATCCTTTGGGTGGTATACGAATTGATATTAAATTTGGAATAAGAATAAAATATAATAATAAATAACATGCTGTTCACTGTGCCCAGTAAGTTTCATTACTACTGTTGGAAGCATTCCTTTAGCAAGAAGCAGACTGACTGCTGTTCTTCGTGCTGTGTGAGATGATATAAGTTTGTGCTTTGGTTTATCAATAATGATTTTCTTACTTCCTTGATATCTGGTTAACTAAACTTAGGTATCAATGCCAGCATTCTTACAAATAAGTTTCAACGCCCGGTTAAAATACTGAGATGTGTATTGAGGAAATTTGTAATTATACTTTATGGCTACTTCTTCGGCAGATGTTGACCAGCCTATGAAAGGAACGTGCATGAGCTTATCGGTTTTTGACAGATCTGAATGTCCACATATGGTCCTTAACCTGATTTGGAGATAACTGTTGCATATCAGAGAATCGTTGACCAGTGTAAATCTGGAATATGAAACAATCCCTTATCTTTCCCAAAACAGGATTTAGTGCAATACTCTTAAGCAAAGTAATCTCATCTTCATTTAAGGTTATTATTTCATAGCTGCTTTTAACAGGTTGATTCACAGTGAAAACGCTGCTGTTTATCTGATATCCCTCTTTCAATAACCATCTGAATACTGCTTTTAAAGATGCTATTACCTTATAAGCTGTGTCATTTCTATTGTTCCGTTCGAACAAAATATAATGCCTGAATTTCTCAACAACGGTGAAATCTAAACTTGCCGTAATTAAGGTTGATTTATATTTACTTTCAAATTGTTGAATAAGTGATCTCAATATTTTATACTTCCTAACTGTTTCTTTTCGGGATTCATTTTTCTCGGAATAAAGGTAATGTTCAATGGCTGAAATCAACTTAGAGGATTTCTGATTATCAAAACTACCCGTTTGCATATATGCCTTTAACCTTTGTTTGATAGTGTGCCACTCATAAATACCTTCAAGCTTCATAATACGTATTTGCTTTAAAAGATCCAAATGTAGTTCAGTTAAACTCTCATTGAATACTTCAGAACCATGTATTGTACTTTTTGCTCTTTGGATTTTCTTATCCAAATACTTCGGCTCAATTCGTAGAGAAGTTTGTATTTTGAACTGGTGATTCCGGTCTGTGATAAAACAAGCTCTGATTGTTGATTCTTTTTTGCTGTTCGATAAGTAATATTTTATATTCATTTATTTGGAAACATTGTGGAAACATTTCCCTGTTTTTTATCAAAATCAAACCATTTTACAGATATAATGATGCTTTTTAACGCCAGTGTAATTACTCGTAAGCATTGATAGTGGCGGAATTGGTAGACGCGCTACATTCAGGGTGTAGTGACCGCACGGTCGTGAAAGTTCGAGTCTTTTCTTGGGCACTGTCTCAATGATTTAATGATACAATGATTCAATGCTAAAATGATTTAATGTGGCAGTTGCTTTGTGTCTATTTATTAAAAACGTCAGTAATTATGAGTTTGCTGACGTTTTTTTATAATTGAATAAATTTAAAACTCTTGATATTTATGAGTTAGTTATCAAGAAACGTGACTTTCCCTGTACTCATATTGTAAACAGCACCAACTATTTTAATCTCATTATTATCTTCCATTTCTTTTAAAACAGGACTTTTAACTCTGATCTCATTGATCGTATTTATAACATTGTTTTCACAAACCTCATGAACGAAACCATCATTGTCAGAAGTTTTCTCGCCCTGATAATCAGAAGATAATTCAACTGCAGGCTTAATTTTTGTAAGCATTGCAGTAATGTTACCAAGTTCAACATCATCAATTGCAGCTTTTACTGCTCCACAATGCTCATGTCCCATAACTAGTATAAGTTTTGAACCTGATACTCTGCAAGCAAATTCCATGCTCCCCAGAATATCCACATTAACAAAGTTTCCTGCTACTCGTGCGACAAACAGGTCGCCAATCCCTTTATTAAAAACAACTTCCACAGGGACTCTGCTATCGATGCATGATAGAATTATAGCCTCAGGATATTGTCCGTTGGTACTGTTTCTTACCTGAGCAGAATGATCACGATCTGTGATATTGTTGTTCATAAAATCTATATTGCCTTTTTTAAGATTATTTATAACCATATCAGGCGTTAATGCTGCTTGCTCTTCAGCTGATAATACATTTTCAACCAGTGGCTGAGTATAAGTTTTTGCATTGTCATCAGTCTTTGTCCTATTGTTTTGATTGGTACAGGAAATGAAACCAACAATAACAATAATTGTTGCAATAATTTTAAAGTTTGTTTTCATAGCTTATTTAATGTTTTGATGGCCAAAATACTAAATTTAAATTAGACTGAATAAAAATAACAAGAAAATACCATTGTCTTATGATTTTGGGAAGCAATAATTGGACCTACTATCAGGATTTGAGAAAAGGAATTTGATAAAAAATGTTGATCTTACTTTTCACATTCCTTTTTGAGAAGCATCAGCCAGTTTTGTAGTCCGGTTTCCAGACTTTTCGTAAGGGATTTATTAAATAATCTGGCCACCAAACCTTCCATACTTTCTTCTACTTTAACAGTAGTTATCCCATTTGTTTCATCCACCGACCAATTATGAATAGCATAAATCCCCATTGCCTTTCCTGTCCAGCCAAAATTATTTTCAGGTTCAATTGTGTGAATTGTTGAATTGATATTTACTCCTCCGGATTTCCAACTGAATTTGGACCCTGGTTTCAATGAGTTGGTTGTATTTACTTTAATTATTTCAGTTTGCCAATTTGGCCAGTTCACAATACTTGTTAATATTTTCCATACAGTGTGAATATTGGAGTTAATTGTTATTTCTTTTGTACTGATAACAGGTGCATTTGTGTTTATAGTTTTCATTTGTCAGATAGTTTATGCAATGACCACTTATAATTGGGATTGCTGTTAGAATTAATTTTTACAGTATGATTTTCTTAGTCTAATCATGACACAAAAATCTCTACAAAATCAATTCATCCTCTTGACATAAATCAAGAATTACTATCTGATGTTTTTTTTCTTAATCTGCTTAGGGTTTCAGGTGTCATTCCAAGCATTGAGGCAAGGTATTGCAAAGGTACCAGGTTAAAAAGCTCTTTATTGTAATTAAATAACTGAGTATATCTTTCTTCCGCCGACATTGAAAGGTGTGTTATTATTCTTTCTTCCAATACATTAAAGCATTTTGAAATGAATAGTTTCTCCAGTTCAGACCAGGCAGGGATTTGCTTACTTATCTTTTTGTAATTGTTACTATCAATAATATAAATTTCAGAATCTGTTACCGCTTGAATGTTCCAACGGGCAGGGCTACTAAAGAGGAAGCTTTGTAAATCAACTACAAAAAACCCTGTGGTTGAGATCCATTTTGTAACTTCCTTATTGTCAATTTCAACAAATTCACGCATTATACCAGATTGAACAAATCCTAATCTGTTGGAGTATCTTCCTTTTTTAAGGTAGTATTCACCTTTGTGAAAACTTACTAATTCAAAAAATGAACTGATTTTGGATACTTCGTCGTTAGTAACCCCAAAATAAGTACTGATATATGATTCGAGTTCAGTCATATTAATACATGGTATTACCATTCAAAGTTGTTTCTGGGATCTGTTGCATTGCATCCCAATGTTCAACAATCTTTCCTTTCTCATCAAACCTAAAGAAATCCATTGTGACATATTCATCATTTTCTGGCCATATTTGATGAGTGTGTAAGGCAACTAATTCACCTTCAGCAATAGCTCTTACAAACTCGATACTCTTGTTTGGATATTCCTTATACATCCTTTCAAAATAATCAATGAATGGCTGTGGTCCATTTCCAACCATTGGATTATGCTGTATGTACTCCTTTCCCACAAATAGTTTTACTGCCTTTTGAGGATCACCATTATAGGCCATTCTGTAAAATTCGATGGCGTTCTTTTTATTTTTTTCAATATTCTGACTCATTGAGGATATTTTAAAATAAGATTGTAAATCTACCCAAATTAGAATTATTAGCAGGTAATTATTTAGAATAATTCCAAATAAATGTTAAAATGCACCTTTATTTTCATTGCTTTTAAATATTTTTGCCACAAATACTATTGAAAAAACTCTTGCTATGTTAACAAAATCAAACTTACTATCAGTGCTGTTGGTTATTTTCTTTTTATCTGCAGCAGCGCAAAATGACAAAGCCTATTACATAAGTAAAAGCATTGACCAGTCATTTGAAAAAGCAACCGAATCGGTTAAAAAGGCTCTGAAAGAACAGGGTTTTGGCACAATTACAGAAATTAATATGCATGATAAACTAGCTGAAAAGGATTTTGAGATTCTACCATATAAAATTCTGGGTGTTTGTAATCCGGGTTATGCATATAAAACCTTGCAGGTTGAAGAGAATATTGGATTATTTCTACCGTGCAAAGTACTTGTGAAATATATTGATGAGAATACTTCCGAAGTAGTAATGGTAAACCCATCCGTACTAATGGGTATGTTGGGAAATAAAGAATTGGTATCAGTGGCGTCGGATGTAACTGAGAAGTTCAAAGAAGCTATGAATGCGCTTTAGGAATTAATACAAACAAATAGATATTGTGCTGACATAAAACACTTAAAAAGGAACTCCAATATTCAGGGCCCACTCAAACTCCTCACGTTCATCACTTTTTGATACAATAAGGCGTAGTGGCCCGATTCTGGAATTATGGCCAATTCCTATGTGCCACCCACTGTAAGTATTATCTTCGAATTCTTCAACATTTTCAGATTGGATTTCAGCATAATCGACGAAAACCAAGGCTTGTGCTCCCATCTGGATAAACCAATTTTTAAACATCTTATATTGGAAGCCAAGCCCCATTATGACAAAATTATCAGTGGCAACATAATTTGATCTTATTCCGCCACAATTATATGCATTTGGCCTATTATTGTACGTGTAGCCTCCCAAAAAGAATTTCTCTGTTAAAAATGCGTTACCATTCTGAAAACCAAAACTAAGTTCAGGGATAATCGAAAATCTCTTTTTTATAAGAAAATACTTTTTAAGTTCAAAAGTGAATGTTGATGTTTCATTCGTTAGATTTCCAAGGAAAGTTGTTGTATCACTTTCATTAATATCCGAATTATTTGATAACTTAAGATCCATATTAAAGTAAATCCCTTTTGTTGGAAAAAAAGGATCATCAAGTGTGTTAATGGTTAGCTCATATTTATAATAAATTATATTATACAGGGCCTCATTAATATTATAGTGAATATCCATTCCTTCCTTAAGGTTTATCTTGTTAAGTTGCCGGCCACCTGATGCCCTGAACATCATATTTCGGAACGGAGACCATGCAAAACTTAGGTTGAAATCAGCATGCGAGTAGATGTAATGCCCCAAACTCATAAGTAGACTATCCTCAGTTATTATATCCCTCATTTTGGTTACCTGTAAATATGTATTTAGGGATAGTTCAATTCTTCTTCTTTTGGTAGGGTAGTACTTATAATTTAGTCGCATCCGAGGATTTGTTGATACAGATAAGTTTGCACTAGCTCTGGTTTTTTTTAGAAAAAGATCGTTATATGCGACTCTAAATAATGCATTGGGTCCGTATGAGTTATCGTAGTGTATTCCCAGATTTAGATTACCACGATGGTATTCTTCAACTCTTAATACCAATATAGTCTCATCCTCATGTGAATCAATACGGTACGAAACTTTATCGAATTGCCAGGATGCATAGATCTTTTTTATTGCTTTATCTATTTGCTCAGCAGTCATATCAGTTTCGTTTTCAAGCTGACTCATTTTTATAATTGTCAGACTATCAGTACGATTACTTCCCTCAACGGAGATTCTATTTATCCTGATTGGTCCATAACCATTGTGATCTGAAACTTTTTCTACGGTTTCTAATAATTTTGAAATATTTTGAATTTTCAATGTAGTAATGGAATCTCGGGCAGCTGCTTCACCTGCTGCAATTATATCGACGGATTTATTGAAATCATCAGCCCCAAACTTACTTAGTTCTGGTATAATGAATAAATCTGTTTTTTCTGCTTGTATTCTGGCATCAACAATACCTTGAACTGCGGAGCTCCTGGCAAGTATTTTTACCATAGATGTCAGATCTTCTTTTTCAGGGTTCTCATCAAATCCTGTATAAACACCAATTATCAGATCTGCCCCCATATCTATACATTCTTGTACCGGGAAGTTTCTTACCACTCCTCCATCAACAAGTAGTAAGGTATCCTTTTCAATAGGTGTAAATACTGTGGGAATCGACATGCTTGAGCGCATTGCATCTGCAAGGTTCCCATCTTTAAAAACAACTGCTCTACCTGAAACTATATCCGTTGCAACACAACGATATGGAATAGGAAATGCATCAAAATCAGGATATTGATTACTTGACCAAACTAATTTAGCAAATATTGCCTGGATTTTTTGACCCTTTATCATACCCGATGGCAAGGTTAATTTCCCATCTTTATTTAAAGATAGCTTTAGAGGATAGCCTGGATAATCCTCCTTCTCAAAAATTGGAATATCACGTAAGGTAATCTTATCTGTTAGTAAATCATTCCAATCGGCATTGGTGACTATTGAATCCAATTGATTTGCAGAATAGCCCAGAGAATACAATGCAGCTACAAGTGATCCCATGCTGGTACCACTAATGTAATCAGGTCTGATACCGTATTCTTCAAACACCTTCAAAACTCCTATATGAGCAAACCCTTTGGCACCTCCACCACTAAGTACCAATCCAATTTTAGGTTTATATTTGATGACATTGCTGGAATCAATTTGTGCAGTTCCGGTATTTGAGAATAATATGATTACTAATATGAATAATAGGCTTTGTAGGCGTATCATATTTATGGGTTTTATATCTTTTTTACACTGGAGTCATTAGTTTAACTAATATCTGACAGTTTCAGATAATGATCATAATGTATGCTATGTTTTTCATAAAAAATAACTTGCATTCTATATTACTTTGATGTTATATTGATATATAATATATTAGCAAAGCCTAAAAATACAAATTATGAAAAAGAACACGAACTTTTTTGTCGCTATATTCATTCTAAATTTCATAATTCTAACTCAGTTTTCATGTAATAATAATACTGAAGGAAATGATATACTACCAGTTTATTTAGAGACATCGTTCCCATTGCTTGAATTAAAGCATGAGCAATATTTTCAACTAGATAATGATTCCAGATCAATTGAAATAGTTTTTAATGATGATATTGTAAAGAGTACAGTTGAGGGAAATATTATACTAAGTGATAAAAATGGAAGTCTGATTGATAACTATAAGCTTATTACAGATGGCAAACTTGTTACAATCAGATTTATTGAAGGATTTAATTTACAGGGAGGATGGAAATATAATCTGAAAATCAACGAAAACCTATTATCATTAACAGGTTTTCATGTTAAAGAAAATATGGTTGTAGAATTAAGAACTCTTTCTAGAAATATTCATGATCAATTAACAGGTTATCAGGGAGGTACGTCAAATAGAACTTTAATAGCATGTATTAGTGATATTCACTGTGGAGATCAGCGTGCAATTGATGGAAATTATTCATGGTTTAATAAAAATGCCGTTGCTCTGGCAGATTATCTCGATTATGTTAAAAACCATCCCAAAATAAAACAATTGGTAATCATGGGTGACCTTTTTGATGAATGGATGGTGCCCTATAACAGGAAACCCTTTGACTCAGCTGTGAATATTACCAATTCGAAGGAATACTTTAAAGCTATTGCTGGTAATTCTACAAATAAACCAATATTTGACAAGCTTTCTGAAATAAGCAATGGTGGTATTATTGATGTAATATATATCCCGGGAAATCATGATATGCTTGTCACACAAGATGTTATAGAGGAGTTGATTCCCAATGTTCAATGGATGAGTGATGCCCAAGGGCTGGGAAAGTATAATCCTGTAGATAAGATACATATGGAGCATGGACATCGCTTTGATTTTTTCAATTGTCCACAGTCATTGATAAATGAAGGACAGTTACTTCCTCCGGGATATTTTGTAACAAGACTTTATGCCTCAGGTTTGGCAACAAGAAATCCATCTACAAAGGAAGTGCAGTCGGTAGATAGTGATATTGAGTTTATTACTGCTTGGTCAGCAGCATTTGGCTATACAATATCAAAATTTAATCTGGATATCGATACAATTCCAATGAATTCCACAATGGTAAAAATGACTGGAATTGATGGTTACTTTTCGGATATGACTTTTGATAGTGCTCTTGCTATGTATGATGCGGATATTGAAGAACTCTGGAAACAAACACAGGTGGTTAACCAGGTTCCTAATAGTTTGAGTGTATTCCTTGCTATACTGAACGGAACATATCTTTATGGCGCAGCATTGTATGAATATTTAGCAGATTACTTCGCAACCGATCAACCTCTTATAGTTGCTTTTGGACATTCCCATGAACCGGAAATAAATGTATTTCCATCAGAAATTTATTATACCGGAATATATGCTAATTCGGGCTCATGGATCGATCCAAGTGAGTCGAAATATAATACCAGAACTTTTCTGATAATAAACCCGGCACTGTGGTCAGGTTCGGAACTTGATGTGGTTTCATTGTATCAGTATAATGTTGACAGTGATAGTGGATCAGGCGATTATAAACCTTATATGATAAAAGAGGAAAGTATTAAAAATAAGTAGTTTATGGATAAACGTAATACAATAAGCTGGAGTGATTTCGAAAAAGTAGAGCTTCGATCAGGGACAATTATTGAAGTTTATGATTTTCCTGAAGCAAGGAATCCTGCATATATTATTAAAGTGGATTTTGGTGATTTTGGAATTAAAAAGTCAAGTGCACAAGTTGTTGATTTATACAGTAAAGAGGAACTTATTGGTAAACAAATAATAGGAGTTGTGAATTTTCCATCAAAGCAAATTGGTCCTATTCGTTCGGAATTCCTTATAACTGGATTAATTCAGGAAAATGGTAGTGTTGTGCTCGCTGTTCCTGATAAAATAGTTGAAAATGGACTTAGGCTGGCCTGAGAATGGTGTTAAATGTTGTCGAGTTGACATTGTTGTGAAGGATATGAAATAATACAAGTGTAAGTCTATTAAAAAGTTGTTTTTTTAGGTTAGAGTTACTCTCTTTGTAGAAAACACTATTCTTCCTTTAACAAATCCTCAAATACTTTCTCAAACTTTTTAACTTTTGGAGTAATTACGAAGTTGCAATATGAGTTTGTAGGATTGTTTTCATAGTAGTCATTGTGGTAGTCTTCGGCAGGGTAGAATGCTTCAAAAGGAACTATTTCGGTAACTATTGGTTTATCCCAAATGGTTGCTTTATCAAGTTCTGCTTTAGAGGTTGTTGCAAGTGTTTCCTGTTCTTTATTATGAAAGAAAATAACTGACCTGTATTGAGTTCCCACATCAGCCCCCTGGCGATTTAGTGTTGTTGGATTATGTGTTTTCCAGAAAACTTCCAATAATGTTGCATAAGAAACCTGTGCAGGATCAAATGTGATTTGTGCTACTTCAGCATGACCCGTAGTTTCCGATATAACTTCCTTGTATGTTGGGTTTTTAGTTGTACCTCCTGAAAATCCGGGTTCAACTTTTATAACTCCTTCAATTCTATCAAATATTGCTTCAGTACACCAAAAGCATCCTGCACCAAATGTTGCTATTTCAGTTTTCATATGATTATTGCCGTTAATTTTACTCTTTGAAAACGAGGAATTTACAGTAACTGCCATCACTATGACAATCAGAAAATACCTAATATATTGTTCTGTTTTCATGAAGCAAATATATTATTAAAGAAGTTGTTATCAGTAATTTAACAAAGAATTAACTACAATATTTTTTAGTATGATAATTATACAAGTATCAGCTTTTTACCATAGATAAGTTCTTCGATTTCAGGAGCAGGTCCAAGAAATTTATCTCTGAAACCATTCATTTCATCTGTAGTTTTTTCGGAAAGTAGTTCAGCCATTTGTTTCATTGCGTTTTCGCCAATGATAATAGGAGGGGTATTCATAATCATTTTTGATCCCTTGAATTGGCCAACAATCTGATACTCTTTCATTCCTCTTATTTCTTCATCCTTAAAGAAACATTTAGAAAGCCATGTATTCATGTCGAAGTTGTTCATGTCGATCATTATGGGCTGTGATCCCTTTTGTTTCATAACTTCTAAATAGAAATTTTGCAAACTTTGAATGGATTCTTTCGACATTGATGTTTGCATCTTAGTATGGCAATCCTGACAAATGGCAAACTCATAAATCGTAGATGAAAAATCATGACCATCATAATTGCGCATTGCTTTTTCTACTACATAAGGAACTTCGTCCTCAAGCAATGATTTGTCGCATACATTACAGCTTTCAAATGGTTTGTCGGTTACATCTGAAAAGAAGCGATCAGGGATATCTATGGAATATTCTTTTTGATTCATTAGTCAATTTTACTCTACAAAATTAGAATAAATATAATTATTAGAAAGTAGAATAAGGCCAACTACCTGTTATTCAACTATAAATTTATTTACACCAATAATGCTGCTATCATTCTGGATTGTAATTAGATACATCCCTTTATTCCAGTTTTTAATATCTATTTTTATTTCTTCCTTAACTTGATTTTTTGTTGAGTAAACACATTGTCCTACAGAGTTATATATCTTTATATTCGTGTTTTTTAAAGCATCTTCCAATAATAAGATATTTATCATCTCTTTAGCAGGATTTGGATAAACTTCAATCATCTTGTTATCCTCAAATATCAACTCCTCCAGTTCAGTTAGTAGGTAGCAAAAACACTTATCACACTCAGGATTATCAATATATAATGATGCTCCGTTTTGCTTGAAACATGCGAGACTAAATGAATCGCCATTAGTAGTAATATCTGAGATTAGCGGATTAAACAACCCAAACCAGGTAATACTTCCAACACTTTCAACCCAGGTGTCTTGCAAGAGTTCTCCTTGAAGATGCCATTGGGTATAGTATTGATTATCAAGTAATAATGTAGAGTCTTTGTCGGTTATTACCTTGTAATGATCTTTTTCCCAAAACAGAACTACACCATCAGAAGCTGCGCCACCAACGGTAAACCAGAGTGTATCACCTATCGTTTTTGAATAATCATAGAGCAATGACTCAGGAAGGTCTGGTAGTTTAACATAAACTTTTCCATCATCAGAGGTTCTGGTAGCTCCGAAATAGGTGGAGTTGTAGGCGGAAAGTGTTGAGTCATACAGGCTATAAATTTTTGAATAGGTGTATGACGTATCCTTACTGCTAATGTTTAATATGGTGTCACCAATTATACCATATCTATATCTATATGATGGTGTATTATAATTGAAGCCAATAATATTCCAAATTGCAGCACTATCGGGGAAAGCCGGAGGTGGAATAATATTTATCTGAGCAGTGTCGGTGTTTTGACATCCATTAATATTGGTAACATTAAGGGTTATATTATATGTTCCATAATTTTGGTATGAATGCACTGGGTTCTGATCAAAAGAATAGCTGCCATCTCCAAATTCCCAGTACCAGTCAGTAATTACACCTGTTGTTGAAGTACCATAAAACTGAATTGGAGTATTAATGTTTGCAATGTTTGTATTTCCTGATATTTCTACATCAGGCGTCTGATTAATAATAACATTATGCATAACTTCCCTGGTGCAACCATCAACTGTTACAATTGATAATGTTACATTATATCCCGAAGCAACAGCATACAAATGGCTAGGATTCTGAATGGTAGATGTATACCCATCACCTAAATCCCAATACCAGGACACGACTTCAGCAACATTTGTAATGGTTTCATCAACTTCAAAAAATGTCACAGAACCATAACACAATCCTGAATATGTGAAATCTAACCCAGGTTGAGTTACAGTCACAGTCTTTACTATTGTATCAGAGCAACCATCCAGGTTTACAATTACATGCTCCACATTGTAACTCCCAGGTTCGCTGTATAGATGTGTTGGGTTCTGAAGAGATGATGTATCGTTTGTACCTGACAGTGTATCACCAAAGTTCCAGTGCCATGACATGATGGAAGAACCTCCATTCTCGGTACTTAGGTCGTTAAACAATACCGGATCTTCAAGGCAGTCTACTAGAAAAGTAAAATCTGCGACGGGATTTGAGTTAATTATAACCTGATGACTTGTTGTATTTGAGCACCCACCTGAAATTGTAACTGTTAATTGCACCGAGTAAGTCCCTGCGTTCATATAGTTATGACTAACATCCGGGTTATCAGGAAATACTACTGTTGTTGTATTTCCATCTCCAAAATCCCAGAGCCACTCAGATATATATCCTGATTGAGTTGTACTATTATCATCAAAAAAGACATTATTGTTTAAGCAGCCCGGAGAACTTGGGGTAAAAGAAGCAATTGGTAATTCAAAAATTTCAATCTGTTTAGTTTCAGTATTCGAAGTGTTTGTAGTGTCAACAATAGTTAAAGAAACAGTATATATTCCTGCAGTTGCATAAACATATACTGGTTCCATATTAATACTAGTGCCACCGTCACCAAAGTCCCATACCCAACTAACAATAGCAGCTGTATCTGTAGGTGGACTAAGTACTGTAAACTGAGTGGGTTCAGCTTCACAATTATTATCCCATGTAAAATCAACTGCTGGTAATGATGTTACTGAAACCTGTTGAATAGTATTGCAGGTATAAAAATACCCTGCAGAGTCAACACTAATACTTAACTCAACATTATAAGTTCCGGTAACAGAGAATTGATGTGTTGGATTTTGAAGATTGGATGTTTGCCCGTCATCAAAATCCCAGTCCCATTGAACAATGCTATAACCGCTTGAACAGGTTGATAAATCCGTAAATAGAATGTTGTTGGCTGTAATGTATGTGTGACTGAAATCTGCATTACATTGCTGTGAATATGAATTGTTACTTATTACAAATAACAGTACTAATGTAGCTATCAATAATTGAATTTTAGTTTGCTTCTTCATAACTAATTTGGAGTCTGATTTATCTATTTAATATGTAAAATCCAAAGTTACTAATTAATTTTATAGAATTTGGAATCATGGAATAATAATCACCTAAAAAACATTAATTTTGGTGATTAATAAAATATTTCATTATGAGTTTAGAAGTAAAAGGAAAATTAATACAAAAGCTTGCTGTTGAGAGCGGTGAGGGAAAAAACGGCAGATGGGAAAAGCAACAATTTGTAATTGAAACAGACGAGCAGTTTCCGAAAAAAATATGTATTGTCCTTTGGGGTGATAAAGTAGCCATGCTTGGCAAAGTAACTGAAGGAGATATATTGAAGGTCTCCATTAATATTGAATCAAGAGAGTTCAACAGTCGTTGGTATACCGATGTAAGAGCATGGAGAATTGAGAAGGAAGCTGATGAAGGTACCTCTGCCCCGATGCCTGAAGAACCACCTTCAGACCTTGGTTTGCCTGATGATGACCTTCCATTCTAATGTCCAGAAAGCTATTACTTGCACATCTTGCTCTTCTTGGGGCAAACTTGATTTTTGGAGTTAATTATGTAATTGCCAAAGGCATAATGCCAGATTATCTGGAGCCCAGAGCAATAATATTTCTAAGGGTTCTTGGAGCAAGTATTATATTTTGGATAGTAGGAGAGTTTACTAAAAAGGAAAAGGTTGCCCGAAAGGATCTGATACGGCTGGCATTAATATCATTTTTTGGTGTTGCATTAAATCAGATAATGTTTTTTGAAGGACTAAACCTTACAACTCCCATTAATTCATCAATAATTATGGTTGGGGTACCAATTCTTGTGTTGGTATTCTCCCATTTCTTTATTGGAGATAAACTGAACCGGAACAAAATAACAGGGATTATTTTAGGATTTGCCGGTGCAGCATATTTGATACTTCAGGGAGGGCGACTATCGTTTGAATCCAATACGATGGTTGGAAATATCTTTGTTCTTATAAATGCTTCTTCATATGCATTGTTTCTGGTGCTAGTAAAACCACTCATGGCGAAATACAGTCCCATCACAATTATGAAATGGGTGTTTTTATTTGGTTTTATGTACGTAGCTCCAGTATCATTAAATCTAGTTATTGATGCCAATTATTCAGCTATTCCATTAAATATATGGCTTTCGATCGGATTTGTGATTTTATTTACAACGGTGTTTGCATATCTTCTCAATAATTACTCACTAAAAACCATCAGTCCAACCATTAACAGTGCTTATATTTATACTCAGCCGGTAATCGCTTCAATAGTTGCTATTTCATTTGGAAAAGATAATTTGACGATGCATGAAATTATCGCGGCATTATTGATTTTTATTGGAGTTTATTATGTGAGCTTTAAAAGGGATATAAGACAGAAGACTGAAGACTGAAGACGGAAGATAGAATTCAATATAACTTTAAATTCCGAACCAGTATCTTTTTCTCATTTTCAAATTAACTAATTTTCAAATTATCAAATTACTAGTTTGTCAAATCTTTATGTAATTTTGAATCCTTAAACGAAGATTATGTTACCAAATATAAAAAAGCTCAAACACCTTGATTCAGGGAATTTTTTCCTGATGGCTGGACCATGTGTAATTGAAGATGAAACAATGGCTTATCCCATTGCTGAGAAAATAGTTGAAATTACTGATAAGCTTAAGATTCCTGTAATTTTTAAGGCTTCTTTCAAAAAGGCCAATCGTACCCGACTTGATTCTTTCACAGGAATTGGTGATGGTATGGCACTTCATATTTTGAGAGATATTGGTGAGAAGTTTGATGTTCCTATTGTTACCGATATTCACACTTCTGAGGATGCTGAAAGAGCATCTCAGTTTGTTGATATTCTTCAAATACCTGCATTTTTAAGTCGTCAAACAGATTTGTTGATTGCTGCAGGTGAGACTGGTAAATATGTCAATATTAAAAAAGGACAGTTTTTATCAGGTGACTCAATGAAATACGCCGTTGATAAGGTGAAGAACACTGGTAACAATAAGGTATTGCTAACTGAGCGTGGTTCCATGTTCGGATATGGTGATTTGGTTGTAGATTACAGGAATATTGTCGAAATGCGAAAATTTAAAGTACCTGTGATTCTTGATATTACGCATTCGCTTCAACAACCTAACCAAAAGGCTGGTGTAACAGGTGGTCAGCCCGAACTAATTGAAACAATTGCCAGAGCAGGAATATCAGTGGGTGTTGATGGTATATTTTTGGAAACTCACCCAAATCCAAAAAAAGCTCAGTCGGATGGTGAGAATATGTTAAAACTTGATCTTCTTGAGTCGATGTTAAAACGACTTGTTACATTAAGAAAGGCAATTAATAGCTTCGATAGTTAGTTATTTAATAAGCTTAACTAAGTTCCCTGTTTCTGGATCAAATATTAATTTAGAATCAGCTAATGGAACTGTTGCAACATTTCCCAGTTGATTTATGGTAAGTCTTCCAGAAAAGTAGTTTACATTATTCATACTTATTTCAAAGCTTGCACTGGCAGGTATCCTGTAATAGATGTTATTAACTGTAGATTTTGGAGCTTCCTGTAATTCAGTAGTTTCTTTTTCAGTTATTCTGAAAACAACAGACTTGCCATCATTGAAACTCATAATTTCCTTTGAACTATTATTTGCATCCGGAACAATGTAAACAGTCTTGCTATGAACTGTTTTTATTGTTTTTCCAGTAAATAATTCCAAATATTGTTTTTCCAGTTCTTTAAGCTTAGCGTCCATATAAATAATGCTTGAACCATAATTTACTTCCTGGTATCCTGAAATTAAATTGTATCGGCTTTCCCTTAACTTTTCAATCTGAAGGGCAGCTTCCTTTGCTTTGTCAGAATCATTTTTGTCAACCCAGGATGTTTTAAATAGAAACCTATTAATAACTACAGTGTCAATGTTTATTGTACGTAATACTGTGTCGGTTTTTTTTCTTTTATTGTATTGAGCAACTAATGGAAAATCAGCATCTCCTTCATTGAAAATAAATACATTTTCATTGGTTGTTTCAGCAGATTTTGTGATTTCAGTAACATCGGTATTGTATGCCAGCAATCCTCCAATATCAGATAATTGGAAAGAGTTTATTGCTGCGTCTTTGGTTCTTTCTGCAGGAAACTGTACGAAATAAATTTGATCATTATCACTTTCAATAAAAGAAGAAACATCTGCGTTAAGCAGGTTATACTCTGTTCTGTCAGATGAAATATAATCTTTTACCCCTAGATACTCGTCTGCAAAAGATGAAAGAGGACCCTCTAATGATTGCACTTTTTCGTATACAATATCTACCTTTAAAACAGTTTGTGGTAAAGAATAGTAAAAACCTATTGCAGAACTACTTATGCTATTGCTTTCAGCTTTCTTTACACTTATCTGACTAGTTAATGACATTGTCATCATGGCAAATAAAACAATAAAAACTGAGGAACGGAATACAACTTTTTTCATCTGTTTATCCTTTATTTATTTCGAAGATACGTTAATAATTCAAGTTTTGACAAAGTTAAACAACGTATCTATTTATTAAATAGTAATTCACGATATTTTGGAAGTGGCCACATTTCATCGTCAACCAACATCTCCAATTTATCAACATGATATCTTACTTTGTCAAAATATATTCTGACATTGTCCTTATAGGCCATCGCTTTTTGAAGATCATCTTCAATTTTATTTGCAACCTTTCTGGCTTCAGTCATTAGCTCAACGTATTCTTTTATTTCACTAATGTGATTTGAAATATCCTTAATGGTATTAAGTTGATTTTTAGATAGTTTAACAAATGATTTGGAGTCGAGAACTTCCTTTAACCCTTTAGCATTTTCAATAAGTCGGTTTTGATAATGAATTGCAGTTGGCAGTATATGGTTTGTGGCCAGATCACCCATTACCCGTGATTCGATTTGCAGTTTCTTGGTGTATTTCTCCAGTTTGATAGAATACCGTGCTTCCAACTCTGTTTTTGACATAACATTATGTCTTTCGAAGAGTCCTACAGTTTTTTCTGAAACGAACGCACTTAGTGCTTCCGGTGTTGTCCTATGATTTGATAAACCTCTTTTCTTTGCTTCATCTTCCCATTCCTGAGAATATGAGTTACCTTCGAATCTAATATCCTTTGATTCAGTAATATAACGTTTTGCAACTTCGAACATTGCATCTTTTTTCTTGATACCTTCTGCAACTAACAAGTCTACATCAGCTTTATACTTAACGAGTTGATCAGCCATAATTGTATTTAGAACAAACATAGGTTTAGCAGTATTTGCACTTGATCCCACCGCTCTAAATTCAAATTTGTTACCTGTAAATGCAAATGGTGATGTTCTGTTTCTATCTGTATTATCAAATAAAATCTCGGGTATTTTTGGAATATCAACAGTAATATCCTTTTCAGTATTTGTATTCATTTTTCCCGGAGAAGGCATTTTTTCAATCTCATTTAGGGTTCTGGTAATTTGATCTCCAACGAATACTGAGATAATTGCAGGTGGCGCTTCATTGGCTCCCAATCGCAGATCATTACCTGCCGAAGCAATACTTGCTCTTACCAATTCTTCATTCTCATGAACAGCTTTCAAAATGTTAGCAAGAATAGTAATAAACCTGAAATTATCATTTTGATTTTTACCTGGTGAAAGCAGATTAACCCCGGTGTTAGTTGACAATGACCAGTTGTTATGTTTTCCTGATCCATTTAATCCATCATAAGGTTTCTCATGAAGTAATACATTGAAATTATGTCGTCTTGCAACTACATCCAGTAGATGCATCAATAGTTGGTTATGATCAACAGCAATATTAGTTTCTTCATAAACGGGTGCACATTCAAACTGGTTTGGTGCAACCTCATTATGACGGGTTTTCAATGGAATTCCAAGTTTATGTGATTCGATCTCAAGATCTTGCATGAAGGCCAATACTCTGTTATGAATTGTTCCGAAATAGTGATCGGAAAGTTGTTGGTCTTTTGCAGATGAATGACCGAATACTGTTTTACCAGTTAGAACTAAATCGGGACGAGCGGTAAAAAGTGCTGTGTCAACTAGGAAGTACTCCTGTTCCCAGCCAAGATTTGGATATACTTTATCTATTTTCCTGTCGAAGAGTTTGCAAACATCAACAGCAGCGGCATCAAGTGCTCTCATTGATTTTAAAAGCGGTGTTTTATAATCAAGAGAATCACCCGTATAACTAACAAAAATTGTTGGAATACAAAGTGTATTCCCAATGATAAACGCCGGAGAAGTTGGATCCCATGCAGTATATCCGCGTGCTTCAAAGGTGCTTCTGATTCCTCCACTTGGAAAACTTGATGCATCTGGTTCCTGTTGGATTAATGCATTGCCATGAAACTCTTCAATAGCTTTTCCTTTTTCAATGGGGCTGATAAATGCATCGTGTTTTTCGGCGGATGATCCTGTTAAAGGATGAAACCAGTGAGTATAGTGAGTAACACTCTTACTTAACGCCCACGCCTTCATGGCTGAGGCTACCTGGTCGGTTATTTTTCTGTCAATTCTAACACCATTATCCATTGCCTGTACAACACCTTCAAAAGCTTCTCCAGTTAGGAATTCTTTCATTACAGAACGGTTAAAAGTCATTGAACCGTAATAGTCTGATGCTTTTTCTGAGGGGTTGTTTACATGCTTTGGTTGTCTGTCAAGCGTTTTTTTTAGTGCTGAGAATCTAAAGTTTGTCATGTGTAAATTAATTAGTTACTGTCTTTTTTGTAATTAGTAATCCTATAAATGTTATTAATCCGTTTATTATAAGTAGTTCAAATCCAATTTGATAACCATCAAATAATATTGTTGAATAGCTACTTATTATATATGATAATATTGGAGCAACAATAGCAATTACCGGTATTAATTTGTCGTTGGCTCGTAATTTCGTAAACAAACCAAACGCATATAATCCTAGCAAGGGACCATATGTATATCCTGCAATAGTAAAGAGCTGCGCAATAACAGCTTGATTATTAATTAATTTGAATAATACGATCACAAAAATAATTATAATTGACATTGCAATATGAACCATGTATCTCTTTTTTTTCAAAAGTTTTCCATTATCCTTATGTTTTTTATCCAGTTCAAGAATATCCAATGAAAACGATGTTGTTAAGGAGGTAAGTGCGCTGTCGGCACTGGAATATGCTGCCGATACAAGTCCGATAATAAACACAACACCTGCGGTTGTACCTAGATAATTAAAGGCGATATCTGGAAAAACATGATCAGAAGTTGCAGGTGGCATAATATCAAAATTTGCTGAGTAAAGGAAAAGAATTGCTCCCATAAACAGGAATATCAGATTTACGGGAATAAGTACTAAACTCAGTGTGGTCATGTTTTTCTGAGCATCCTTGATATTTCTACAACTAAGGTTCTTTTGCATCATATCCTGATCCAAACCTGTCATTACAATTGTAATAAACATTCCGCTAAAAAATAACTTGAGAAAATGCTGCTTTGAGTCGATATCAGTAACAATAATATCTGATATATCATTGTTCCATACAGTGGAAATCAGCTCCCCAATGTTAACATTCATATGCTGTGTGACAATGTAGATTGTAGTCATCACAGCTACAAGCATGAAAGTGGTTTGAAGTGTGTCGGTCCAAATAATAGTTTTAATTCCACCTTTAATTGTATAAAGCTGGATAAGCACCATAAATATTACTACTGTTACCCAGAATGGAACTCCAAAATGATCGAAAACAAAAGCCTGTAGTACAGAAACTACTAAGAACATTCTGAAAGAAGCTCCAATAATTCTTGATATTAGAAAGTATACGGAACCTGTTTTATAAGCATTTCTCCCAAATCTGATATCCAGATACTTATAGATTGATGTTAGTTGCAATTTGTAGTAGAGAGGAAGTAGGACTATTGATATTATGGCGTAACCCACAACATATCCAAGAACAATAACAAAATAGGAGAATCCTGTATCACCAACCCATCCTGGAATGGATATGAAAGTTACTCCCGAAAGAGAAGCGCCAATCATTCCATATGCTACAACAAACCATGGTGATTTGTGATTACCTATGAAAAAGCTTTGATTATCAGCTTTTCTGGATGTGATCCAGGAAATGGAAAATATTACGAATGTATAAATAAGAAATATTGTAAATATTAATCCCGGACTCATTTAGTTTCTGTTTCAAGTATTTGTTTAAAATCTTTCAGACTTTCCGAATTTATGTTTGCAAGTTTTTCTGCTTTATAGTCATTACCGCTGCTAGTAATGAAAACTGTTTTCATACCGGCATTAATACCAAATTCAATATCACTTAACGAATCACCAATCATTATGCTTTTTTCAAGGATTATGTCCGGGAAATCAGCAACAGCTTTCATCGCCATCTTGTCAGAAGGTTTTCGACAGGAATCCCTAGTACTAACCAATTCTGTACAATAATATATTGAATCGATGCAGCCACCTTCTAGTACAATCTGCGCAAGCATGAAATCATGAAGTTTTTCAAGGTCAGATTCGGTCATAATTCCCTTGCCCACACCTTGTTGATTGGTTATGATTATAATTCTGTTAAAGTAATTTGTAAAGAATTTTATACTATCGAGTACTCCCGGAAGAAATTCAAATTCCTCTTCTGAAGTGATGTACCCACCGAATACTCTTTTGTTGATCACACCATCACGATCGAGAAAAAGCGTCCATGAACTGTCGATATCTTGAAGGAAATTATCTGTCATTATTTAGGAAAAAGCGTGTTTTCAATTTCTTCACAAATAATATGACCAATTAGTATATGTGATTCCTGAATTCGTGCAGTGTTCACTGAAGGAACTTTCAAACAATAGTTTGCTACTTCATCAGCTTTTCCAATTTTGGACCCTGTAAAAGCTACGGTAGTCATTCCAATTTTATTTGCTTCAATCAGTGCATTAATAACATTTGCAGAGTTTCCGGAAGTGCTGATACCAATTAGCACATCGCCTTTTCTGCCGGCCGCTTTTATCATACGGCTGAAAACCACATCATATGAATAGTCGTTTGCAACAGCTGTAACATAGGATGAATTCACATGAAGTGCTTCTGCGAAAAGTGGTTCTCTGTCATAATTAAAGCGTCCTGAAAGTTCAGCAGCAATGTGCTGTGCATCCGATGCACTACCTCCATTGCCACAAAGAAGCACCTTTCCTCCTTTATTAAAAGTTTCAATACACAGCTCGGCTACCTTTTGTATATTATCAAGAGTAGCTTCATCTTTAAGGAGGAGCTGCTTGGTTTCTATGGATTCAAGTATGGCATTTTTAATATTCATCCTTTGAGTAATTGGAGTATTAATTTTGTGTGACAAATTTATTGTTTTTTAGATGATAATAAAACTGAAGTTTCGTTTCATAACCAAATTACTACAATAACGATTAAAATTCAGTAACTATTACATGCTAATGCAAAGGTGTGCATTGGGGGTAGATGGAGAATCTAGTCTATTGTTCATCAATATCTGCAATCATGTTTTCACGATACTCCTTAAGGAGATTAGCTCTAGAAATCAATCCTGCAAATTTCTTCTCATTCAGCACCACCATGTTGTAGTTATTGGTTTTTTTGAATTTATTCAGAATATCGCGAGCATCCGTATTAATATCAACTTTTTCATCCGAAAGCAGATTGTAAAGGTAGTTTGAAATAGGATCTTTGTATTTCAGATGGTTAAACATATCTGCCCTAACCTGATCCAGATGAATTAGCCCTATAAAATTATCGTTATCATCAATTACTACGAAAATATTTCTTTTCGATTTTTTAATCAGTTTAACTAAATCGCCAATAGTTGAGTTAAGGTTTATCTTAAGAAGATCAGTTTCAAGTAGTGATCTGATGTCCAGTTGTTTTACAACAGTCATATCTTTATACTGAAACATGTCACCTTGTTCGGCAAGCTTTTGAGTAAAAATGGAGTGTTTGTTGAATTTTTTTGCAATAAGATATGCAATAGATGTTGACAGCATAAGTGGAACAATTAGCTCATAACCATTACTCATTTCTGCAACAAGGAAGATTGCTGTTAATGGTGCCATGAGAACTGCTCCCAGAACAGTTGCCATTCCTACCAAAGTAAAGCTACTTTCGTGAAGCTGGAAACGATCAGTGATGTCATTTATAAATCTGGAAAGAACAAACCCTGTAAATCCTCCCATAACGGCAGCGGGTGCAAAAATACCACCCACACCTCCGGCTTCCGTGGTTAATGTTGTTGCAACAACTTTTGTTAATACAAGAAGGATTACAAATCCAAGCATTGTGTACATGCTATCTGATCCATCAAGAAATGTATGATCTAATAAGCTAATAGCCTTACCGCTAACTATTTGACGAATAGAATCATAACCCTCTGAATAGAGTGGAGGGAAGATATAAACTAACATACCAAGTAAACCACCACCTATTAATGCTTTCACCCAAATTGATTTAATATTTGAGAATATTTGGATTATCTTGAAATGCATGTAGTGAAAATAAACTGCTACAAACCCTCCGATTACTCCAAGAATAAGAAAGTAGGGAATGTCCTGAACTACAAACTCTTCACTTACTTTGAAGTGAACAAGGTATTGTTCAGCAGTAAGTAACTTTGTGGTTACAGCACCGGTAACGGATGCCATTAGAATAGGAATTAATGAGGAGGCCGATAAATCGAGGAGCAACACTTCAAAAGCAAAAATCACAGCTGCAATTGGTGTTGTAAATATGGATGCCATTGCACCTGCAGCTCCACATCCTATTAATAATGTTTTGTGTTTGTAACTGAGTCGAAGTACCTGTCCAAAAGTTGACCCAATCGAAGCTCCGGTAGATATAATTGGTGACTCTAATCCGACAGATCCTCCAAAACCGGCCGTAAGGGATCCTCCAATAAGGGATGAAAAAATCTTATGATTTCTCATGCTGCCATCCAGCTTTGAAATAACATAGAGGATTCGGGGAACACCATGTCCGACATTGTCTTTAACAACGTATTTCAGGAAAATAATTGTCAGTACAATTCCAATCACAGGAAAGATTATCAATGGTAAGATTGTATCATTATCAGAATAAAAACTGAATAAAGTATCGCCAAGGGTGATAACGCTTACTTTAAGGATAGCAGCAGCAACTCCAGCTAGAAATCCAATTATAATACTAAGAATAAGAACAAAGGATTTATCGTTCAGGTGTTGGGCACGCCAGCTTAAAAAATTATTGAAAATGTTAATTTTTCTCATCCGATCTTCTTGATAATACAAATCTAAAAAGAAATGGGTAATATAAAAATGGGATGATTTGAAAATTTGAGAATGTGGTAATTTGAAAAAAGATCTTTCGTTTCACTCAAGATGACAATAACGAGTTTTTGACTGCATGCTAGTTATCCAACTTCGGTCACCTGACATCCTTTACCTCAAAATCTCATTTGCGTAATTTTCCCAGCTCATATCGGCAGATGTTGCGGCTACATTTTTTCTGTCAATTGGTTTCTCGATCGCTTTATTCATAGCTTCAACCATTGAGTCAATATCTCCGGCTTTTGCCATATATCCATTGTATCCGTCAACAACAGTTTCTGGGAAGTGTCCAACATTTGTTGAAAGCATTGGCATATTAAAATTATAACCAATTGATTCAACGCCTGATGGGGTTGCAGTGAGATAGAAAAGCATAATGTTATCGCTTATCTGGAAATATTTGGGTACTTCTTCATTTGGTACGAATTCATTATTCAAGTGGACAAGTTCCTTGATTTCTAGTTCGTCAATGAGTGCCAATGGATTGTAATCTTGTTCGTTGTCTTGATTTCTAAGGAATAATTTCTTGGCAAGACCAAATGTTGCATTTTTGATCTTCGTTGAAAGTTTGCTGTTATCAAGTGTATTCCAGAAAGATTCACCACATACGATTAATGAAACATCATCACGCTGTTTGGCAAGTTTGGCAAATGCTTCTATAACATTGTGCAGGCCTTTGTACTTCCTGATAAAACCAAAAAAGAGAAATACATTTTCTTTTAATCCCATTTCCTTCTTAATAACATCTTTATCAAAGTCAGGATTTGGTGTAAACATATCATAAACAGGATGATATAGTTTCAAAACCTTTTGTCCGCTTCCGGTGATTTCATTACCTCTTTCAATTACCTCAAATTTATTTTTAGGAAAAAGAACTTTTAACTCTTCAGCTGTTTTGAAAGCATGAACTATAAATGAATCTGCGTGTTTTATACCAATTTTTGTAAATCTGTTATCAAGGGCGCTTCCTTCTTTCTGAATTACAAAATGAAGATCAAAATACACTTCAATGCTACTTTCCTTTTTTAACTTTTTTGCAATGTAGCCCATTGGAAGCCCTTGAACTGCAATTGCCCATTGGAATATGACCTTATCGGGGTTTAAACCTTTGATCAGTTTTACTGTAGCTTTCCAACTTCCCGGATTGTTGTAATTAGTGATATAATGAACCTTGATGTTGGTTCCTTCAAGTTGATCAACTTTGCTTTTTCTGTCTATGAAATCTCGGGGAATTATAGCCGGATACTGTTGTGTCCAGGATACAATATGCACTTCTGTATTTTCAATTTTATCAAATGCTTTCGCAAGCGAAGTATTGTAGTTAGCAATACCACCCTTAAACATTGGCCCTGGACCGAAACAGACAATTGTGGATTTAGTTTTCATAATCTATTAAGGAGTATTGGAGTGTTGGAGTATTGGAGTGTTGGAGTATTGGAGTGTTGGAGTGATGGAGTATTGGAGTGATGGAGTGATGGAGTGTTGGAGTGTTGGAATAATGGAGGATTCATATTGTAATGTTAAGTCAAGATTAATATTTATCATCCCAAGGTTCGTTATTATTAATTTTTGATTGAATGGATTTTGCAAGCGCAAGTAACTCATTTTCTGTTTTGTAATGAAGAGAGTCAAACTTTTCAAAATCTTCATCACTTAAATAGCCAGCTTTATGAAAACTAATCATCGAACTGTTTAATTCTCCACATGATCCTAAAGCTATATTAAGGAAGTTTAAATATTCTTTTGGAGATCTTCTACAGTATCCTTCCGAAATATTTCTTTGAATACTGTGTGAAGCATCTATTGTATTAGATTGTGATTTATTAAGCACATAAGGAAGTGTATTAAGGAGTTTTATTCCAAGGGAAAACAATTCAATCGCATCATTCCAAACTCTCAATCTTTTGAAGCCACGATTTTTATTTTTCCTGTCATCATTCATTTTTCGATAACTCCATTACTCCACAATTCCACCACTTTATTACTCCACCACTCCAATCTTCATATTATCCTTTCAGCTTGGCTGCATCATAAACTCTGCGCATGCCTTCTTCCAAAGAAATCTTGGCTTTCCAACCGAATTTTTCTTCTACAAGCGACATATTACAATATCTTGAATGCACACCTACAGGCTTGTCAAGTAATGGTTTGATAGTTGGCTTGTATCCTGCAAATGAGGTAAATACCTCAATAAGATCCAGAAATGAAGTTAGTTTACCTGAGCCTATATTGTATGCTGAACCATCACTTACATTATCCATTAATATTTGAATAAAATCAATGATATCATCAATATGAACAAAATCACGACCTTGTTTTCCAGATCCCCAAACTTCGAATGGATTTTCCTTATTGGCTGCTCTGAGTGCAATCGCAGGAACAGGATAAGAAGTTTCTTGATCTTCTCCATAACCTGAAAACGGACGAATACAAACTATAGAAATGCCATAGTGTTTGGCAGCTATCTGAGCTAGAAACTCACCTGTTAACTTTGTCCAACCGTAAGTCATATCCGGAGTACCAAGGTTCTTTTTAAAGTCGATATCACCTTCACTTAGTGCGATAGCTCCATCGGTTGTTTGTAAACTTGTTGGATAAGCAGCACTTGAACTTGGATAAAGAACTCTTTCAGGTTTATGACGTGTAATCCAGTAGAAGAATTCTGAATCAATGCTTAAATCAAGAGCAACCATTAGTGGATCACCATCAATTTTTAGTCTACCACCTACAATAGCTGCGAAATGGAATACATCATTAAATTTCTCAAAATCAATTCCGTATGTTTCCTGAATATATCTTGGTTTCTGACGCATGTAAAAAAGGAGGTCTCTGAAATCACCTTTCCAGAAAAATAACCTTTTTTCTTCACCAATAACTTCAAGGTCATTATTCATCTCAGATGTATAATCTCCCGGCAGCCACTCCTTTGGATGCCTTCCTATGCTGAGGTCATCAATCATAAAAACCCTGTCTGTTGTTGTGTTTAACAATCTCTTTACCACATTGCGACCAACAAATCCACAACCTCCCGAAACCAAATGTATTTTCATTCTAATCTATTTATTGTTATTAATACTCAGACAACTTATTTATTATTTTGTTGCCTGTTGATATTTTTTTTTTAAGTCGATTTAAATCAACTTATTCTTCTTCAATATTAATTTTCTCTTTTATTTGATATTTTGATCTCTCCCGTGATATTCTCGAAATCATCTCCGCAAGGAAGCCCGTTAGAAACAGTTGAACACCCAAGATCATTGATAATAAACCAAAATAAAACAGTGGACGTTCAGTCATTCGATAGCCGTCCATAAAGAACTTTGCATAAGCAAGATAAGTTGCAATTATAAATCCAACGATAAATAATAGAGTTCCCCATGAGCCGAAAAAATGCATGGGACGTTGTGAAAACCTGGAAACAAAATTTATTGAAATTAAATCAAGGTACCCTTTAATGAACCTATCCAGTCCAAATTTCGTTACTCCGTATTTACGTTTTTGGTGGACAACAACTTTTTCATCAATTTTTGAGAAACCTGCTGCTCTTGCAATAATCGGAATATAGCGGTGCATTTCTCCATAAACTTCGATGTTTTTTACAACGTCAAGTTTGTAGGCTTTTAATCCACAGTTCATATCGTGAAGCTTTGATTTGAATAGCTTCCGCGATGTCCAGTTAAAAACTTTTGATGGAATGTTCTTTGCAAGAGTTGAGTCGTAACGTTTCTTTTTCCAACCTGAAACAATATCGAGATCTTGTTCGGTGATCATTTTGTATAGTCCGGGTATTTCATCGGGACTATCCTGTAGATCAGAATCCATTGTAATTACAACATTTCCAGAAGCAATTTTAAATCCTTCATTCAACGCTGCAGACTTACCATAATTACGTCTGAATTTGATTGCTTTAACAAAAGCATGCTTGTGAGATAATTCCAGAACAATTTTCCATGAATTATCTGAAGATCCATCATCAATATATATTACTTCAAATGAAAAATGATTGGATTCCATCACTTTGTAAATCCAATCATTTAACTCAGTAAGCGACTCTTCCTCGTTATACAGAGGAACTACTACCGATATGTCCATATGATGCTATTTTTTGCTAAGCAATTTCCTTATTTTCTCGCTTGGCAAAGATAGCAATAATTAATGAAAGTAGGGTCGAACTAACAAGGTTACCAAGAAAACCAAATATGCTCATCATAAATGGTGAAGTAAACATTTCGGTATATGAAAGGGTCTGCTCAAGTTGTTCATCCGACATTTCAGGATATTTCTGTAGAGTTTGTTCCTCAGCATCTAACAAAATTTGTTCAATAAGGCCTGTGTCAATATATACAACGTAGATATACGTAAATATTCCCGTTAGTAATGACGCAAAAATTGCCGTATAGAAACCAGATGAAAATGCACCGCCGTAAGAAATAAAACCACCGTTGTGTTTATTTCTGAAACTTATAATTGATAAATAAAGTCCGATTGCCAGTATTAAATATGAGAAATATTTAACTGGTGAATCATAAGGAAAATCTAGTAGGTAGGTGATTAAACTAAATAGAATTAATACTACTCCTAAATAGATGCCAGAAAGTACTGAAGGGCCAAAAGCTGATTTTTTTTCCATGATATTTTTTTTTGGTTAAAACTGATAATTCAATGTAAAGGTAATATTGAAAACAAATATAACAAATCAAATATTATGTCAGAGATATATCCCTGTCGATTTTTCTTAGCAAAATGCCTGTGATAAAAGCAAAAAATAATGCAATCAATGTATAATATAGAAAGTAGAAAGTAGAAGAAACAAACGGATCATATGAAAACTCAATAAACGATAACCTGTTGTTAATAAGTTCTTCTTTATATGATTCAGAATGATTTATCATTGTTTGTTGTGTTTTGTCAAGAATTGAATTTAAATCCAGGTTGGAAATGTATTTCAGATAAACAAAACGTATGATTGATAGTACAAAAGTTGCAATCATACCTATATAGAATGAATTTTTAAAGGCTAATCCAAAAGTAATAAACCCATCCAGCAACTTATTGCGGAATATTGATGTTGATATGTAAACACCAATGAAAAACAGTATAAAAATAAATATACTTAGGTATCTGTTATTCTCATAACCAATGAATTGAAAGAATGAGTCAAGTATTCCGGTTAGTAATCCAACTCCAATTCCAAATAAGGTTAATAGCAGGACAGTTTTATTCATATATAGGCTCAAATGAAATAATTTTAATGTAAAACTAAATATTTTTTTTAATTTTTTGATTTGTTTCAATACAATAGTTATTTTTGCCGCCGGGTAAGTCTCATACGACCAGCTCCTACTGAATTCCCCCAGGACCGGAAGGTAGCAAGGGTAGGTGGTTGTAGCGGTGCGATATGAGTAGCTTACCCTTTTTTTATGCAATACGCCGAAGCTTTATCATAGGTGGATAATAAATATTGAGCATAAGAATGGGATCAAGCATATGGCTAAAAGCAAAAAAATATGCTAAAAGTTAAATCCTAATAGCTAAAGACAGATTAAACCAATCTTTTCATACTTTTGCCGCGTTTCAAACTAACTATGAAATGATAGTAAAGATTTATCCAGATAATCCATCAACTAAGTTTATTAACAGGGTTGTTAATGTTTTTAATGATGGTGGACTTGTTATATTTCCTACCGACACAATCTATGGTATGGGTTGCGGTATTAAACATATCAAGGCTGTTAATCGAATATCAATGATAAAGGGTGTTAAAAAGGGTGAGGCTAATTTCTCAATGATTATAAATAATATGAGCATGTTGGCTGATTTCACAAAGCCATTTGAAAATCATATTTTCAGATTAATGAGAAAAAACCTGCCGGGGCCATTTACCTTTATACTGAATGCAAGTAGTAATATTCCAAAGATCTTTCAAACCAAGAAAAAGACAATTGGTATCAGAATGCCTGATAATAATATTATTAATACATTAATTGATGAGTTGGGATTTCCAATCATTACAACTTCCATTCGTGATGAGGATGAAATAGTTGAATATACTACTGATCCAGAGCTGATTCATGAAAAATATGCTAATCTTGTTGATATTGTGATAGATGGGGGATTCGGGGATAATGAAGCATCAACAATTGTTGATTGTACTTCAGGAGAGCCAGTAATCATTCGACAGGGAAAAGGTATTCTAGAAGAGTAAAAAAACTTCTAAAAAAAATCAAAAATATTTTGGTGGATAAAAAAAAGTATTACTTTTGCACCCCCAAAACGATGATTCGTTAGCTCAGCAGGTAGAGCATCTGCCTTTTAAGCAGAGGGTCCCGAGTTCGAGCCTCGGACGAATCACAGTTTCAAAAGCCTGTTCGGATTTCCGGACAGGCTTTCTTTTTTATCATAATTCCTATATTTGATCGTTATTAATGAATTATGAAGACTTTATCACTACTCACTTTCTTTCTTTTATACCTCACTAACTACTCATTTGCTGATTGGGATCCTGATGCCGGTTTAATTTCCTCCTACACAACTCATGCAAAAATTGATGTTTCTTCAGGTGATAATTTTTCTGCCATAATTGATGGGGATCGAATGACATATTGGGAGTCCACATCTCCATTACCAGAAAAGTATATTGATAGAAGCAACCTAAACTTCTTTTTATCTAGCTCAAAATATTTGGTTGATAATCAGAATATAACAGCTAGTAATGCATTTGATGGGATACTGTCTTCAAAAAGTGAAATATTATCTGGAAGACTCAGTCTGGACTTGATAAAATCAGAGACAATATCATTGTTATCTGTTAAGTTGTTTACACAAGAACCTGTGAAAATTACAATTGCCTCCGAGAATAATATTTGGGAGTATTTTTATTTGCCTGAGGATAATTATGGACTAAAATCATTTGAGTTACCTGAGAGAACCAAAGTTAAATCAATTAAGCTCGAATGTATTGATTCGTTTTCTGTATTCGAGATAGCGGGATTATATAATTCTCCCACAGAGGAAGTAATTTTCGATTTGAATGAAAATAAGGCAATTGGATGGATTGGAAGTCGGCATTTTAACGGTGATGGAATTAAGTCGATCACCATTTCTGTTTCTTCTGATAAGGTAAAATGGAAGCATGTTGCTAATTTGAATCCAATGGCAACTGCTTATGTTGATCAACTTATAGTGCCTGAAGTAGTTACCCGTTATGTTAAAGTTAGTTTCCTGCTTAAAGGTAGAAATTATCAAAAGGCAAAACTGCATGAATTTGAGATTTATGATCGCTTTGGTCCCTATGGTAAACCCAATACACCTCATCGTGCAGACAAAACATATTCAGAATCATTTGGTGTTAATGCCATTTGGGGTTGGGGTTATAGTGTTTCATCAGATAAATTACCTGCCAGATCAGGACCTCAACTATTTAACGGAGTGGGTAAACTCGTTAGAAACTATCATAGCATTAGCTGGGATATAAAACTACCCGGACAAAATCCGGATTATGCGGGTATGAAATCAGGGAAAGGAACATCAGCAACTGAATGGATGAATTGGTATTCAGAATACAATACCTGGCAAAAAGCCGGATTAAGTAATGAAATATGTTTGATGTTTAATAATAATTCATTTCCTGATACTTTGTGGAAAAATCCGGTTGAGGAATCATATCAGTTTGGGAAGTATTTTGGGAACTTCTTTATCAGAGAAAATAAACTAACCTCAATAGTAGAAATCGGAAATGAACCCTGGGAATATTCGAAAACTGTTTATCGTGATATTCTATCTGGTATGAGCAGAGGTCTCAAAGAGTCTATGGGAAGTGCTACAATTTTGCCATGTGCAACTCAGGCGTTTTCGAAAAGTAATTCCAACGACAATTATATTTCAGAATATATAACTGCCGGTAACTCAGCGAATTTGTCTGGTTTATCAACTCATTTGTATTCTTACACATTTGATTATAACGGGAAAAGAACTGCTGTAAACCCTGAAGATCCACGTTCCGAAACTTGGTCGGTTAATAATATGATGAGATTTTCCCAATCAAATCTGAATTCAAAACCTGTGTATGTAACCGAATTTGGTTTTGATAGTCACGGAGGTGGTGACGATTGTACTCATGATGTTTGTGTCAGCGAAATGGAACAGGCAATCTATGGTTCGCGAATGGCGCTAATCCTTTACAGATTAGGAGTTGAGGAATTTTACTGGTACTACTTTGCGAATGTGGATTATCAATCCATGCTTCATAACCGATCTGGATTGTTGTCATCCTATAGTAAAGGATTCTCAAAAAAGCTTTCATTCAATGCCTTTGAAGTACTACAGAAAGAACTGGGAAGCTACTATTTTCACAGTATTATCCTTGAAAATGAAGATGCCTATGTTTATGCATATTGTGATAAATCCGGTAAGGTGAAAAGAATAATTGCTTGGCGGCCAACTTCCGAAAATCATCTAGAAAATGAATGGATTGATATTCCATCATCATACGTTGTAAGAAATGCTGTAGCACTGGTAGATCATGGCACAGAAGTACAATATGTAAGAAAGGTAAAAAACCTGAAGATAAACCTCAATGGTGTTCCTGTTATAATTGATGTTGAATGATTGGTGAAATCACATCATTCAAACATTTCCTAATTAACTTATATGCTACTTTTCCTTGAAAATTAGGCTTTTCATAATAATTCTATGACAGTAATTGCTTACTTTTGTCAGTTAAATCTAAACTTTCTGTGATATGAAACTAACATGATCTAGTTTATGCTAAATCATGATAGTTCCATATTACAATTGAAAAAAGACTATTCTGATGAAAAAAGTAATCTTATTAAGCTTGATTTCCGTGTTGTTTGCCGGACTTCAACTATCTGCACAGCAGAAACCAATGGTAATTGATAATCCAAATCTAACCCTAAAGGGTGACCTTATGACACCTGAAGCCTTATGGGCATTTGGAAGGGTAAGTGGTCCGCAGGTTAGCCCCGATGGAGAAACTGTACTTTATGGTGTTTCATATTATTCAATTGAACAAAATAAAGGTAATCGTGAACTATATTCTGTAGGATTAAATGCAGAAAGTGTTAGAAGGCTGACAACCAGCCCGAAAAGTGAGTTTAATGCTGTTTGGCGTCCTGATGGAAAAAAGATTGGTTTTTTAACTTCAGAAGGTGGCTCTGTTCAGCTTTGGGAAATAAATCCTGATGGATCGGGTCGTACACAGATTTCAAATATCGAAGGTGGAATTAGTGGATTTAAATATTCTCCTGATCAATCAAAGATCCTATACACAAAAGATATCGCTCTTGAAAATAAGTTTGAGGATATCTACGAAGGATTACCTCTTGCTTCAGGTCGCTTAATGAATGATCTGATGTATCGTCATTGGGATCATTGGGTAGATACATACAGCCATGTTTTTTATGCAGATTATAATGATGGAAAACTGACAAATCATGTTGATATAATGGATGGAGAACCATATAGTTCACCACTAAGTCCCTTTGGTGGTATAGAACAAATCGAATGGTCCTCAGATAGCAAGACCATAGCATACACAAGTAAAAAACTACTTGGGAAGGATGCAACACTGTCAACCAATTCTGATATATATTTCTACGACCTTTCATCCGGTAAAACAACGAATATCTCCGAAGGAATAATGGGATTTGATGTTGGGCCGGTTTTCTCACCCGATGGAAAATATGTCGCATGGGAAAGTATGGAGAGAGATGGTTATGAGTCGGATCAAAACAGAATGTTCCTGATGAACCTTGAAACAGGTGAAAAAACATATGCTACTAAAGGTTTTGATCAAAATGCCGGAAGTTTTTCATGGACAGCCGATAGTAAGTATATTTATTTCACAAGTGATTGGCACGGAGCTTTTCAAATTTACAGATATAGTATTAAGAAGGGCGATATTACACAGATTACCAAAGGTCTTCATGATTATCGTGGTGTGGCTGTAGCCGGAAAGCAACTTGTTGCAACAAAACAAACTATGTCGTTGCCAACGGAGTTATTTTTGGTAAATCCAAAAGATGGAAAAGCACAGCAAATGACATTCACAAATAAGAGATTACTTGACCAGCTTGCCATGGGCAAGACCGAGGAAAGGTGGATAAAAACTCATGATGGTGAAGATATGCAAGTGTTTGTAATTTACCCTCCACATTTCGATCCAAATAAAAAATACCCTGCTTTACTTTATTGTAAAGGTGGTCCACAAGGCCCTCTGAGTCAGAGCTTCCATTATCGATGGAACTATCAGATTATGGCAGCAAACGGTTATATCATAGTTGCTCCCGCACGTAGGGGAGTTAGTGGTTTTGGTCAGGCATGGCAAGAGCAAATTAGTGGTGATTATCATGGAAAGAGTATGCAAGACTACCTAACCGCAATCGATGAGTTGGCAAAAGAACCATTTATTGATGAGGATAGACTTGGTGCAATAGGAGCAAGTGCCGGAGGTTATGCTGTATATTATCTTGCAGGAAATCATGAAAAAAGATTCAAAGCATTTATAGCTCATGATGGTATCTTCAATGAAGAAGCTCAGTACCTTGAAACTGAGGAAATGTGGTTCGAGAACTGGGATAAAGGAGGTCCGTTCTGGGAGCAGGAAAATAATAAACACATAAAGGATATTTATGATCATTCACCACATAAATTCGTTCAGAATTGGGATACACCAATACTTGTTATCCATGGAGAACTTGATTACAGAGTTGTTGTTACACAGGGTATGACTGCATTTAATGCAGCTATTCTTAGAGATATTCCAGCTGAATACTTGTATTTTCCAGATGAAAATCACTGGGTGTTAAAACCACAAAACGGTATTCTCTGGCAACGTACATTCTTTAACTGGCTTGATAAATGGCTTAAATAAGAAATTAAGGTTTATACCGTTAAAATTATACTTACTAACATCTAATTGTCGCTAGAATTCAATGAAGAAGTTATTGTTATTGATGGTGATTATATTACCATTCAATTTATTGGCATTTGATACAGATACAACCAATAATACTAAACAGGTAGATAGCATTAAATACTGGACTTTTAAAAGTGCAAGCTTGTTGTCAATTGCTCAAAATGCATTTGTAAACTGGGCTGCTGGTGGTGAGAGCTCGCTATCCGGGAAAGGTGAGTTCGAATATGATATTAAATATCAAAAAGATAATTTTTCATTCGATCATAATGGAGATTTTGTATTTGGCCTTGTTGGATATATTGATAAACGTGTTGAAAAGACCAATGATAAGATAAACTTGTCGGTTTCATTTAATCATCAAACTGCGAAAAAATGGAGTTTGACAAATATGACAACTCTCAAAACACAGTTTGCCAATGGTTACAAATACCCAGATGATTCAACATTAATTTCTGCATTCTTTGCACCGGCATACCTTACAGTTTCTCTAGGCTTCAGATTTAAGCCCAATGATGAGTTCCAATTGTTTATGAGCCCCTTATCAGGAAAAATGACCTTTGTTTGTAATGATGAATTAGCTAATAAAGGACTTTATGGTGTTAAGGCAGCGAAGATGGATACTCTGGGAAATGTAATTAATCCGGGTGAGAATTTTCTGGGTGAAGTAGGTATTAACCTGTTTACTTCTTACAAAGCTGATCTTATGAAGAATATCAAGCTGAATACAGCCCTAACATTGCATAATAATTATCTTGATTTTGATATTAATAACAGATGGAATATTGATGTTGATTTCGATACCAGGATTATTTTTTCAATAAATAAAATATTCGCTACAGTGTTTTATATGCACTTGAAATATGATCATAATGCCAAATTTCCAAACTTTGAGAATATCGGAGGCGAAGAAGTTGTGGTGTCAGAAAGTCCTAAATTACAGATAAATGAATCTTTTGGGCTTGGTGTTAAATATCAGATAAAATAGCATTGTTATTTAGTTAACAAATAAATGATGGTTATTTATTAAAAATGCTATTTTTGATATCTAAATTGAAACTACTTGATAAAAATATAATAATATGAAAATCACTATTGTTGGAACTGGGTATGTTGGTCTTGTTACGGGCGCATGCTTTGCAGAAGTTGGTATCGAAGTTACTTGTGTTGATATCGATGAAAAGAAAATCGAAAATCTTAAAAAAGGTATTCTTCCTATTTACGAACCAGGATTGGAAGAGGTTGTAGAGCGAAACGTTGCTAAGAATCGTTTGAAATTTAGCACAAAACTTGCCGAATGCCTTGATGGTGTTAGTGTAGTATTTGGTGCTGTTGGTACACCTCCTGATGAGGATGGTAGTGCTGATTTAAAATACGTTCTTCAGGTTGCAACCGAAGTTGGTGAGCATATGAATGATTACCTGCTGATGGTAACCAAAAGCACTGTTCCGGTTGGTACAGCTGAAAAGGTAAGGGTTGCAATGGATAATTCACTCAAAAAACGTGGAGTAAATATTTCATTTGATGTTGCGTCAAATCCTGAGTTCCTTAAAGAAGGTGCCGCGGTTGATGATTTCATGAAACCTGATAGAATCGTTGTTGGAGTTGATTCGAAGAAAGCTGAGAGCCTAATGTCAAAACTGTACAAACCATTTACAATGAATGGACATCCTGTGATCTTTATGGATATTGTTTCAGCAGAGATGACAAAGTATACAGCAAACTCAATGCTAGCAACCAAAATCAGCTTTATGAATGATATTGCGAACCTTTGTGAAATTGTTGGTGCTGATGTTAATGCGGTTCGTAAAGGTATTGGTTCCGACAGACGTATTGGAAAGTACTTCATTTATCCCGGGACCGGATATGGTGGATCTTGTTTCCCTAAGGATGTGAAAGCACTTATTAAAACTTCCGACGATTTGGGTTATAGCATGGAAGTATTGAAATCTGTTGAGAATGTTAATGAAAGACAAAAATCAATTCTCTTTGCAAAGGCTAAAAAGTATTTTAATGGTGACCTAAAAGGTAAAACCATCGCAATTTGGGGATTGTCATTTAAACCTCAAACGGATGATATGCGTGAAGCTCCATCACTTGTGATTATTGAGAAACTTCTTGATGCAGGTGCAAAAGTTAAAGCATACGATCCTGTTGCCATGGAGGAAGCAAAACACAAACTCGGTGATACGATCGAATATCATGATGATATGTATGAAGCACTCATCGATTGTGATGCACTTATGTTGGTTACGGAATGGCCTGAATTTAAATTCCCTGCATTCAAGGTAATGAAGAAATTGCTTAAGAATGCTGTTGTATTTGATGGAAGAAACATCTATGATGTTGGAGAAATGAAAGAACATGGATTTGAATATGCCGGTATCGGTGTTGAATTATCATAATCTGGAAATCATAAAGGCTGCAAACATAATGCAGCCTTTTTTATAAATAACTAATATGAAGAGAATACTGGTTACAGGTGGCGCCGGCTTTGTTGGGTCACATCTTTGTGAACGACTTCTTAATGATGGAAATGAAGTTATCTGTCTTGATAACTATTTCACGGGAAGTAAAAGAAATATCGAGCATCTGATGGATAATCATTATTTCGAATTGATTCGACATGATGTTACAATGCCATTTTTTATTGAGGTTGATGAGATATATAATCTTGCATGCCCGGCTTCACCAATCAACTACCAGTATAATCCAATTAAAACTGTTAAAACTTCCGTAATGGGAGCGGTTAATATGCTAGGATTGGCCAAAAGGATTAAAGCAAAGATCCTCCAGGCTTCAACCAGTGAGGTTTATGGTGATCCGCAGGTACACCCTCAAACAGAAGATTATTGGGGACACGTTAACCCAATTGGAACACGTTCGTGTTACGACGAAGGTAAACGTGTTGCTGAAACATTGTTTGTTAACTATCATAACCAAAATGATGTAAGAATCAAGATTATCAGAATCTTTAACACTTATGGCCCTAGAATGGATAAAAACGACGGACGTGTTGTTTCGAATTTCATAGTACAGGCACTTAAAGGCGATGATATTACCGTTTATGGAAAGGGTGATCAAACCAGAAGTTTTCAATATGTTGATGATCTTATCAATGGTATGATAAAAGTGATGGGGACCGGCGATGATTTCACAGGACCCGTTAACATTGGTAATCCGGGTGAATTTACCATTCTTGAACTTGCAGAAAAAGTAATCGAAATTATTGGGTCAAAATCGAGGATAATTTTTGAAGAATTGCCTTCAGATGATCCTATGCAAAGAAAACCCGATATTACTCTCGCCAAGAAAAAGCTCAATTGGGAACCTACAATAAAACTAAATGAGGGATTGATTCGTACTATCAATTACTTTGATAATCTTCTTAAAGAAGAAGGATAGAATACCTCATTAATTCAATATCTTATGATAAATATTCTAATTACCGGAAGCAATGGGCAGTTGGGTTCTGAAATCCGTGATATCTCATATCGTTATCCTGATTTTAATTTCTTTTTTACCGATGTTGAGGAACTTAACTTAATAGATTTTGAATCAGTTGGAAGCTTTTTTATTGATAATGAAATTGATGCTTGCATAAATTGTGCAGCATACACGGCGGTTGATAATGCTGAAGATGATCGGCAAATGGCAATGCTTTTGAACAGCGGGATAGTGGAAAATCTATCGAAGGTTTGTCAGAAGAATAATTCTCTGCTTGTTCATGTTTCCACAGACTATGTTTTCAGTGGTAAACACTATATGCCTTATACTGAAACTGACCCGGTTTCTCCTGATTCTTATTATGGAACAACTAAGTTAAAAGGTGAAGAATCGGCTTTGGGAAATTGCGATAAAGTAGTAGTTGTAAGGACTTCATGGCTCTATTCCTCTTTCGGTAATAATTTCGTTAAAACTATGCTGCGCCTTGGTAATGAACGTGATGAACTTGGTGTAGTTGTGGATCAGATTGGTACACCAACCTATTCAGCTGATCTTGCAGAGGCTGTGTTACAGATTGTGAAAAAGAACGAAAAAACGAATATCAAAGATATTTATCACTTCAGTAATGAAGGTGTTATAAGCTGGTATGATTTTGCCAAAGCTATTATGCAATTAAATAATATTGAATGTAGAATAAACGCAATAGAATCAAAAGATTTTCCTGCCAAGGCAAATCGACCTTTCTATAGTGTTTTGAATAAATCAAAGATTAAACATGACTTTCAGGTTGAGGTGCCATATTGGCTTGACAGCCTCAAAGTTATGCTAGGAAAATTGGAAAATTAAATCAATTATATATGAATTCTCAACTTGATAAAAACGTACTTGATCGAGCAAATATCTGGCTCGAAGGTAACTACGATGAAGAAACTAAGTCGGAGATCAGGAATATGATGGAAAATGATCCTCAGGAATTGACTGAGTCGTTTTATCGTGATCTTGAATTTGGAACCGGCGGACTAAGAGGAATTATGGGAGTAGGTTCAAACCGAATGAATAAATATACTGTTGGTGCCGCAACTCAGGGAATGGCTAATTACCTGAAAATGAATTTTGCTGACCTTGATCAGATTAAAGTTGCAATTGCTTGTGATTCAAGAAATAACAGTCAGTATTTTGCTGAAATAACAGCTGCTGTATTTTCAGCTAATGGAATAAAAGTTTACTTATTTGATGATCTGCGTCCAACACCAGAACTCTCCTTTGCAATAAGACATTTTGGCTGTCAGGGTGGGATTGTAATTACTGCATCTCATAATCCAAAGGAATATAATGGATATAAAGCATACTGGGATGATGGTGGACAATTAATTAGTCCTCATGATAAAAATGTTATTGCTGAGGTGCTTAAAATTGATGATATCGCTGATGTGAAATTTCAGGGAAATAAAGAGTTAATTGAAATTATAGGTGAAGATGTTGATAATATATATCTGGATAATATTCAGTTACTTTCATTATCACCTGAGGCTATTAAGCGTCAAAAAGATTTCAAAATTGTATTTACTCCAATTCATGGAACCGGAGTAACTCTAGTGCCAAAAGCACTGGAGAGATTTGGTTTTGAAAAGGTTTATTTGGTTGAAGAACAAACAACACCCGATGGTAACTTTCCAACGGTTAAATCGCCAAATCCGGAAGAATCAGCTGCATTGGAATTAGCAATGAATCTTGCCAAAGAAATTGATGCAGATTTGGTAATGGCAACCGATCCTGATGCCGACCGCGTTGGTATCGCTATCAGAAAAGGTGATGAAATTATTCTCCTAAATGGAAATCAGGCTGCATCATTATTGATTTATTACTTGATTACAAAATGGAAAGAATCGGGTAAACTAACAGGTAATGAATATGTTGTTAAAACAATTGTAACATCCGAGTTGCTTGCAAAGATTGCTGAAAAGGAGAATGTTGAGTATTATGATGTGCTAACCGGATTTAAATATATTGCTGATATAATAAAACAACTCGAAGGCAAGAAACAATTCATCGGCGGAGGTGAAGAGAGTTACGGTTATTTGGTTGGAGATTTTGTAAGAGATAAAGATGCTGTTATTTCATGTGCAATGATTGCAGAAACTGCGGCTTGGGCAGCTGATAAAGGTATGGGCCTTTATGATCTGTTGTTGGATATCTATGTGGAGTTTGGTTTGTTCAAGGAAAAACTGATCTCTGTTGTAAGAAAAGGTAAGTCAGGAGCTGAGGAGATTCAGGAAATGATGAAGAAATTCAGAGAAAATCCACCTGCAGAGCTTGATGGGTCAAAGGTTGTTAAAGTAATTGATTACCAAAGTAGTATATCTAAAAACATCCTAACAGGTGAAGAAACAGTAATAGATCTGCCTTCATCGAATGTTCTTCAGTTTTTTGCTGAAGATGGAGGAAAAGTTAGTGTAAGACCTTCAGGAACAGAACCAAAAATCAAGTTCTATTTTGGTGTTGTTGCACCATTGAATAACAAGGCTGAGTTTGAAAAAGTTGATGCAGGTTTGGAAGGAAAGATTCAGAATTATGTTAAAGAACTTGGACTTGATTAAGGAATGATGCTTCTTTTATGAAAGGATAGGAAGGGAAAGTGCATGCTTTCCCTTTTTGTTTTTATTTTTACAAAAAAAATTGATTGATGACACATTCTGCTAATTCAGACGATATTACATTATCAAAGCCTGTAATAGAAATGGCTACAGTTGCAAATGAGCTTTGCTATTTTCTGGAAAACATCGAGAAAAAGGACAAGGAAACAATTCTTGACTTTATTCAAAGGATATTGCCATTATTATACTTAAAAGGTTCTTTACTACCTATTGTTGAACCCGAATATCCCGAAGCCAACGAACGATTTGTTACCGAGGAACAATGGGAACGAGTGTTTAATGAGCTAAGAGAAATACTTGGTGAGGATGATGAATACTGGATTATTGACCCACAGTATATTAATGAAACAGAACCACTTAAGGCAAGTATTAGCGAAAATATTGCCGATATTTATCAGGATATGAAGGACTTTATTATCCTTCTTCAAAAAAATACTCTTGCAGCACGTGAAAATGCAATTCGTCAATGTAGACAACTACATGCAGATCATTGGGGATACAGAGTTGGAAACTTGTTTACTCGTATTCATCACCTTCTTTATTTTGACGAAAGCATAGAACCTCCTTATTGAAAATACCAACTAATAGGTATCAGGTAATTTGTATTCATTTGGTTTCTTTGTCACACAATAGATTCATCTAACAACTAAACTCCAGCATTAATAATGAACCTTGCAAATTTGAAAAGCGGTGAGAAAGCCATTATACTTAAGGTTAGGGGTAGGGGAGCTTTTCGTAAGCGGATAATTGAGATGGGTTTTGTTGTTGGAAAACAGGTTATTGTTGTTAAAAATGCCCCTTTAAAAGATCCCATCGAATATAATGTGATGGGTTATGAGGTGAGTTTACGGCGTAGCGAAGCTGCTTTGATAGAAGTGGTTACAGGTGAAAGTGATGTTGTTTCAGGTAATGAATTCCAAGGCGTGCTTCAGATGGAGCAATCACTAAATATTGCTCCTGTTGTATCTGATAAAAAAGTAATAAACGTTGCTCTGGTAGGTAATCCTAATTGTGGAAAAACAACGCTTTTTAATTTTGCTTCCCATTCAAGGGAAAAAGTTGGCAATTACAGCGGAATTACCGTAGATGCAAAAGAGGCAAAGTTTACACATGGCGGTTACACGTTTAATATTGTGGATTTACCCGGAACATATTCAATAACTAGCTATACACCGGAAGAGCTTTATGTTCGTGATCATATTGTTAATGAAATTCCTGATGTAGTTCTTAATGTTATTGACACATCAAATCTGGAACGAAATCTCTATCTCACCACCCAATTGATTGATATGGATATTAAGGTTGTTATTGCCTTAAATATGTGGGATGAGTTCTCCGAAAAGGGTGATAATTTTGATTATGCCAGTCTTTCAAAAATGATAGGTATCCCCATGATTCCAACTATTGGATCTAGAGGAAAAGGACTTGAAGAACTTTATGATAGTATTATTTCAGTTTTCACAGATAATGAGCCTGTTACAAGACATATACATATTAATTATGGCAACCTTATTGAAAATGCCATTAAGCGACTTCAGGAAGTTATTTCCATTGAAGATAATAAATCTCTTACTATTAAAGTTGCACCAAGATATTTGGCAATAAAACTGTTGGAGCAAGATGAAATGGAGATTGAGCGAATATCTGCATGTAATAATGCTGATGATATTAAGAGGGTTAGTAAGGAAGAAGCAAGTAATATTGAATCATTAAGGAATGATAATCTTGAAACAATAATTACCGATGCCAAGTATGGTTTTATCGAAGGTGCTCTTAAGGAAACTTTGAAAGAAGGACCAAGGCACGGAAGATTTACAAAAAGCAGACTGATAGATAATATTGTTACCAGTAAATTTCTAAGTTATCCAATATTCCTAATTGCAATATGGCTTATTTTTCAGAGTACTTTTATAATAGGTGACTATCCCATGCAGTGGATTGAAATGTTGGTATCATACACAGGTAATTTACTGCACAGTGTATTACCTGATGGAATGATCAAGGATATGTTTATCGATGGAATCCTTGGTGGAGTAGGAGGGGTGATTGTATTTCTGCCAAACATTGCAATCTTATTTTTCTTCTTAACGCTGATGGAGGCATCCGGTTACATGGCAAGAGTTGCATTTATTGTGGATAAACTGATGCATAAGGTTGGGTTACATGGCAAATCATTTGTTCCAATGCTCATGGGTTTTGGTTGTAATGTGCCGGCAATTATGGCCACCAGAACCATCGAAAACAAGAACGACAGACTGGTAACTATGCTTATAATTCCATTCATGTCGTGTAGCGCCCGGTATCCGGTTTATATATTGATTATCAGCGCATTTTTTACTGATTTTAGAGGCTCGTTGTTATTTGGAATTTACCTGTTTGGAATTATTCTTGCCGGTATCATTGCCTGGATTCTGAAAAAGACATTGTTCAAAGTTGAAACCATTCCGTTTGTAATGGAGTTGCCTCCTTACCGGATGCCAATACTGAAAAATGTATTGCGACAAACATGGCACAAATCGGAGCAATATCTTCGAAAAATGGGATCGATAATTCTAATTGCCAGTATAGTTGTGTGGGCACTGGGATATTTTCCTCGGAATGAAGACTTGGATACAGAATTCAATTCAAATGTTGAGCTGTTAACAGCCCAATTATCTGATGAAAATAATGTTCTAACAGAGGCTATGATAGCCGATTCAATACAGCAACTTTCATCTAACCATCTTAGCCTGAAACAGGAGAGCTCATACATCGGACAAATTGGCAAATTTATTGAACCAGCAATTCGACCTCTTGGCTTCGACTGGAAAATGGGCATTGGGCTGGTTGCTGGATCTGCAGCTAAAGAAATTGTAATAAGCACGCTTGGTGTTCTTTACCAATCTGGTGCAAATGTTGAAGATAATCAGTTATTGGTTGAAAGGCTTCAGAATCAGGTTTATGAGAGTGGTGAAAAGAAAGGAGAACCAGTTTTTACTCCGTTGGTAGCATTGTCTTTTATGCTATTTATTCTTATTTACTTTCCTTGTATAGCTGTAGTAGCTGCCATAAAAAATGAATCAGGAAAATGGGGTTGGTCATTATTCCTGGCAGTATATACAACTGTGCTGGCCTATTTGGTATCATTGATAGTATTCCAGATGGGGTCATTTCTAGGCTATTAACCCGAGTTCTGGCTTGTAAAATCCATCTTAAGCTCCGTGTAAAGCATATATCGAATTTAGGTAATTGGTTTATAGATGAAAAGTTTTTTTAACTTTGTGGTATCCGATTTTATGAAAAACAAGATTGATAAGCGTTAATTAACCAAAAAACTTTTTCAGATGGCATATATACATACAACTCAATTTCGGGATAATTTTCAATATTTTGATAAAGAAATTGTATTTGAGATTATCAATATTTTTATTAATGAATATCCTGATAGAATTAAAGCAATTTCTGAAAGTATTGAAAGTCTTGATTATGATGCCATAAAGTTTAACTGCCACAGTATTAAAGGAGTAGTTGCAAATTTTATAGCTCCCGATGTGGAACAGTTAGCCAGAGAACTTGAGATAATGGGCACAAATCAAGAATCTGAAGGTATGAAAGAAAAATTCGAAGACTTCAAAAATACCAGTGCTGCAATGCTAGATGAATTAATTGAACTTAAGGAAGAATATAGGTAATTGTTGATTTAGTATTTATAAAGTAAGATTTAACGATCATCAATTCAAGCTTCACATATCATACATCATAAACCCCACATCATTTCTTATTCCCTCTTAACTGAATATCATCAAGCCTGTTTAAACTCTGAACGGCCAAAGGATAATTCGGTAGTATTTCAATAGCTTTCCAATAATACTCACGAGCCGAAGTATAGTCACCCATTACCTCATGTGTACGACCAAGATTGTATACAGCTTCTACATAACCTTCACTCAGTGCAACAGCTGATTCGAACATTATTTTTGCATTTGTATAATCTTCGAACTCAACTAGATATAGATATCCCATATTGTAAAAGGCACGTTTATTTTGAGGATAGAGATTGGTTATTCTGCTGTACATAGTTATAGCCTCATCAAAATTTCCATGCTCCTGATAATACAATGCAAGATAGAACATTGCTCTTTCATCATCAGGGATGATATCAAGTGCTTTTAGAAAGTAATCCTTGGACGTTGAATCAGCTCTTGAATTATGGATTGCTCCCAATTGCATGTAGGTCATGTAGTTGGTTGAATCGTGATTAGCTGAAATTCTAAAATTTGTAATTGCTTGATTCGTATCTAAGTTCTCCATCAAACACATTGCTTTTAGATAATATGATTCAGCATTATTCCTATTAATGGAAATTGCTTCATTTACATAATTCAATGCAGTTTTGGGATCATCAATTAATAAATAAACTTCTGATAATTTTAGAAATGGGATATCATTGTCAGGGTTCAGTTTAAAAGCTTTCTTTAATGAAGAAATGCTATTTTCTGTCTGCCCCAGAACAAGATATACATCGGCAAGGAGTATAAATAAACTAGGGTTCTCAGGGTTGATTTTGAGAGCAGATTGGATGTCTCTTAAGGCAGGGTCAATATTTCCCCTTTGCAAGTATAGAGCAGCTCTTTGTGAAAATAAGGATTCATCCAGTGAGTCTTTGGTAATTAGATTTGTAAGTATTACCAATGAATCTTCACTCCCGGTTGCTGTATTATTCTTTATTGAAGTATTAACACAACCGAATATAGTAATAGCTACCAGTAATATTACCGGAAATATAGTTTTCATAGTACAAAAGTATTAATCTGTTAAGATATAATAGATATTGCTATTCGCTAGAAATTGCCACCATAATTTGTGATTCAAGATCTTCAATAAGATCAGGATTATCGAGCAATAGATTTTTAACTGCATCTCTACCTTGGCCTAGTTTAGTTTCTCCGTAGCTAAACCATGAACCACTTTTCTTGATAATTTCGAAATCAACTCCAAGGTCAATTATTTCACCAACTTTGGAAATACCTTCTCCATAAATAATATCGAATTCTGCTTTACGGAATGGTGGTGCTACTTTGTTTTTAACAACTTTTACACGTGCCCGGTTACCTTTAATATTGTCACCATCTTTTATCTGACTAATTCTACGAATGTCAAGACGTACAGAAGCATAAAATTTCAATGCATTACCACCGGTTGTTGTTTCCGGATTGCCGAACATAACTCCAATTTTATCACGTAACTGGTTAATGAAAATACAAACGGTTCCTGTTTTACTGATGTTTGCTGTTAGTTTACGTAATGCCTGTGACATAAGACGAGCATGCAATCCCATTTTAGAATCTCCCATCTCACCATCAATCTCACTTTTTGGAGTGAGGGCTGCTACTGAGTCGATTACAACAACATCAATGGCAGCAGAGCGTATAAGACTGTCAGCTATTTCCAAGGCTTGTTCACCATGATCAGGTTGTGAAATAAGTAGGTTTTGAGTATCGATCCCTAGTTTTTCTGCATAGAATCTATCGAAGGCATGCTCTGCATCAATAAAAGCTGCAATACCTCCTTTTTTTTGTGCTTCTGCAATAATATGCAGTGCAAGGGTTGTTTTACCTGATGATTCGGGTCCGAAAATCTCAACAACACGTCCTTTGGGTACTCCCCCTATGCCCAATGCATGATTCAGGCTAATAGAACCGGTAGAAATTGATGAAATCTCATCAATAGCTTCGTCACCGAGTTTCATAATCGAGCCTTTTCCATAGGCTTTCTCTATATTCCCTAGAGTAGCCTCGAGTGCTTTAAGTTTTTCTTTTTTTAACTTATCTATGTTTTCTTTTGATTTATCAGTCATATCTCTTTATTTAATCGATTCTAGAATTTGGTTTGTATGGTCTTTTGTTTTCACTTTAGTAAATATATTGGTAATTATTCCATTTCTGTCAATTACAAATGTAGTACGTAATAAGCCTTCATATTCACGTCCATATAGCTTCTTTGGGCCCCAGGCTCCAAATTGTTTAATAATTACTTTTTCAGGATCTGAAATTAAGGGAAAGGGCAAATTATGTTTGCCTATAAATTTCAGATGTGATTGCTCACTGTCAGGACTCACTCCAACTACATTATAACCTTTTTCAAGCCACATATTGTAGTTATCTCGTAAGTCGCAGGCTTCGTTAGTACACCCCGGTGTGTTGTCCTTAGGATAAAAGTAAAGAATGAGGTTTTTCCCTTTGAAGTCACTTAGGCTAATAGTTGCGCTGTTTTCGTCAACGCCTTTAAAATCAGGGGCTTTGTCGCCAATTTTAAGTTTCATAGTTTAATTTTTTTAGTATTGGAAGTAGTTGATTGACCACACTAGAAATTCCATACAAAACTAGAAAAAATCGTCTAATTAGCAGACTGATATTCCTAATTTGTGTTAATATTTATGAATAGTTATAACTATTCGAACAATGACAGAGTTTCTGAATCTTTATCAAATAAATCCAATTGATTATGTTGCACATGGTATTTTTTGGGTACGGATTTTGAAAAATTCTCAGTATAAAATTTAATACTCTTTTTAATCAGTTTATTTGGAGTTGTTTGCCTTGCTTCACAATAATTTTTTAGCGATCTCATCTGACGCTCCGACAGCATGAAAGTAAACTTTTTAAACTTCTTTTTTTTATGCCTTTTTTTCATTAGCGAAGCATGGGTGCCAAATACATCTGCAAATTAATAAAAAAAATGGAATGATAGAACAATGATAAAATGCAAAATGGATTATATCTTCAAATTTTCAAATTGTCACAATTACAAATGATCCATCTCAATCCATAATCAATCTAATCACACTATCAGCATATTCCTGTGCTTTTTCATCGGATGTGCTTTCAGCATATACACGCATGATTGGTTCTGTGTTTGATGTTCGGAGATGAACCCAACCATCAGGGAAGTCAATTTTTACACCGTCGATTGTCAGAATTGGAAATTCACTCATATGTGCTTTCACTTTTTCATAGATGGCAGTAACATCCATATTATCAGTAAGATCAATTCGGTTTTTCGAAACTCTGTAATCTGTGTATTCTTTTCTAAGTTCTGATAATGAAATATTTCGTTTTGCCAGATATGTAAGAATTAATGCTATACCAACCAGTGCATCACGACCATAATGCAATTCAGGGTAAATAACACCACCGTTTCCTTCGCCACCAATTACAGCATTCATTTCCTTCATCATCTCAACTACATTTACCTCACCAACGGCAGATGCAGTGTAGTTTCCTCCTGCTTTCTCTGTAACATCTCTTAGAGCTCTAGTTGAGGATAGGTTTGATACAGTATTTCCTTTTTTAGATTGTAAGATATAATCTGCAACGGCAACCAACGTATATTCTTCACCAAAGAGTTCACCATTCTCCATTACAAGCGCAAGTCGGTCAACATCGGGGTCAACAACAATTCCAACATCTACTTTTTCGGTTTTTACAACTTCACAAATCTCACTAAGGTTCTCAGCCAGAGGTTCCGGATTATGAGGAAATTCACCTGTTGGTTCACAATATAATTCTACGATATGTTTAACGCCAAGGGATCTTAACAATGGTGGAATTGATATTCCTCCTGTTGAGTTTACAGCATCCACAGCGACTTTAAAGTTTGCTTTTTGAATAATCTCTTTGTCAATAAGTTCCAATTCCAGGATTTGTTTTATGTGATCGTCAATGGTAGTGGTATTGTTTTCAATCTTACCAAGATCATCAACATCACAAAAAACAATATTTTCATTTTCAGCCAGCTTAAGTACTTCTTCACCTTCGGAGCCGGAAATAAATTCTCCTTTTCCATTAAGTAATTTAAGAGCATTCCACTGTTTTGGATTGTGGCTAGCTGTGATAATTACACCACCATCAGCTTTCAGGTTTATCACTGCCATTTCAACCGTAGGAGTGGTTGATAACCCTGTGTTAATCACATCAATACCCATTCCGGAAAGGGTTGAAACAACAATATTTTCTACCATGGGTCCTGATATTCTTGCATCTCGTCCAACAACAAATTTTAATTTGCGATCAGGCTGATCTTTAATCATAGTCGCCGCAAATGCTGCCGTAAACTTCGCAATATCAATTGGGGTTAAGTTCTCACCCGGTTTGTTGCCAATAGTACCTCTGATACCTGAAATCGATTTTATAAGGGTCATATATTATTCTGTTGTTTGTATTTTGATTATTTCATTATAGTCCAAAGTGTTCTGAGAATTATTCCAATCAATATTCCAATGAGGATATATTTTATTAAAACTTTGGAAAAAGGAATTTTATGAGCAATAAAACCATCCATGACTTCAATGTTTTTATTGAATTGCAGTGCAGCCTCCAGATCTCTTATTCTGCCAAAAATTTCATTTTGATCTGAATTCAGATTCTCTAGGTTTACTACTACATCAGCATCCAGATTATCACAATCACTCAATAGCATTTTCTTCAATGAATCCATGTAGATCATCTGGTTTTTCTTATGGATAATCTCATTCTTATAGTTTCTCTCATTCAATTTAAGCCGTTCATCAATAAATGCTGATTCGCTGATATAGTTTACCAATGCATTTTGTAAATCCGGGAGGATATCCGGATTATATACTGACACAACAATATAAAATGGTACTTTCTCAACGCTGATATCATTTATAAGCGGTTCATTATGAATGTTTTTGCTGGATATGGATTTGATCTGTGTTATTTGATCCACACTCATATCTAATAGTGAGGCAAGACTCTCATATTGTTTACTATCAAGTAATTGATCAAGCTTGAAAAGCATGTCTCCATAAATTTTCTTTTCAAGTTGAGCATAGGAAACAGTCATTTCACTGTGAAAAACTTGTTTCTTCATCCATGCGTATGTCCCGCCAATAGCCCCGAAAATTATCATAAATATTAAAAAACCCAGGGCTTGTTTTTTTAATGTAGTAATTAGGCTGTTGAACATTGCACCAAAGAATCCTAGAGCTTCACCCCATTGATTTTGTAGTGCTCTCCAAGTTCTTTTGCCTTCTTCTTTCGACTGTGAGAATGAATTATTTTCCATGGTTACAGCATTTAATTTACAAACATATTGAATTAATTATTCTTCTAAATAGGAAATAAATATTATTATTGAACAAATTTCACAGTAAATGCATAAAAAATCCGGAAATATTAAGAATTCGGTATGGAACCTGGCTAATATATTGCTGTACCCGATAGCTTTCCTTGCTCTTACTCCTTTTTTTATTAACAAACTAGGGGAAGATGATTTTGGTATCTGGATGCTTCTTAATTCCTATGTTTATATTGCTGTACATATTGTTAGCTTCGGTTTGGGTAACTCAATAACTGCTCATATTGCAGAGGCTCTTGGAAAATCTGACAATAACAAGCTTTACGGGTATCTGAATTCATCAACAAAATTAATTGGATGGATTTGTATCGTTACAATACTGATTGCAATATTGTGGTTGTCCGTGAATATTGTTGGTGTCGAAGTGTTTAAGGGTAACCTTGATAAGATATTGATAATCGCCACACTACTAATATCTGTAAAATTTTGGGAGTTGCTTTATCAGAGTGTTTTAAAAGGATTTGAGCGATATGATATTGCTTCATTTTATAATATTGCATCAAAACTCATTGTATTGGGAGCACAGGTTGCAATTGTGCTTGGAGGTTATGGATTGCTTGAAATATTCGTCAGTAATCTGATATTAAATCTGCTAATGTTTATTATTCAGGCAGTAGTTACTTATAGACTATTGCCAGGATACAGATTTAATTGGAAAACGGATAATGATGTGAGACAGGATTTGTTCCATTTCGGTTTCTGGACATGGTTGCAAACTATTATTTCGGTTGTGGCTTATCAAATCGATAGGTTTGTTATTGCAATTTTCCTCGGACCGGCAATTGCAGGTTATTATATTCTGGCATCAACAATAATTAACCATATGCACATGGCTTTTGGTGCAGTGGTAAGCTGGCTATTCCCAAAGATTGCCCGTAAAAAGGAAACAGTAGGGAATATTATAAGCTATTTTTATTCGCTTAGAGGTTTTTCAATAGGTATAGGTTTGCTAGCAATTTTGATCACTTTTCAGGTATATGAACCAATATTTACACTCTGGCTCGGACCGGAAAAATTTGCTAAAATGGGTGGTTACTTCAAACTGTTTTTAATTTTTGAGGCATTTCTGGTGATGACAATCGTCCCATTATTTTACCTTAACGGAGTAAAAATGTTGAAGTTTATTACTTCTCTCGAATTCATGTATAAAGCTGGTTTAATTATTGGACTAATAATTGGATTTGCAATAGATCAAAGAGCAGAGAGTTTAATCATCGGACAGTTTGTTGCCCTAGCAATATTAGTTCCGGTTGAGTATTTTCTAATTAACCGGAAAATGATTCACGATAAGTGGTATAATGAAACCATTATTGCAATGTTACCATCCTTTATGGTATCTTCAATAATTATTTTTGATAACATATATCTTACAATGGCATTAACCTTACTATCGATTGTGACATATTATCTTTATTACCTATCTAAGAAGAGATTTAACTTGAAATTATTACTGGATGAGTAACGAAGGGAAATATAATCAGATTATCGTCTACATGGTAGTCTATTTCTTTATGAATAGCTTTCTGCTTCCTGAAGGACTACTCTATACCATATTGCTTACTCCGGTAATGATATACTTTCTGTTTAAAGAAAGGAAACTCCGATTGGTGTATGCATGGAGTATTGCACTAATTATCCCGTTACCTTTCCAAATTATGTCGGGTTTGGAATTAAAGAGTTTTATCGTGTCGAACATAATGATTCTAACTGCTTTAGTTTTTCTTGTTACATCATATTTCCTGCTAAAGAAGTATGCATCAGTTCTTGATTCCCTTTTCAGAAAGGTATTGATTATCAATTCTATACTTGTATTAATTTCATTGTTAATTCTGCCGTTTGAATCAATAAGAGGATTGCTTTGGTACGATGTTGCTATTACTAGAGGATTGGAACTAATTCCAAGGCTTAAGCTGTTTACATATGAAGCTTCCTATTATTCACTAATTATGATGCCAATTTTTATATACTTCTTTTTAAGGATTATGTATGGCAATGAAAAGCATCCAATGCTGATATTTTTGGCAATTTCAATACCGTTATTATTTTCATTGTCGTTTGGAGTTCTCGGTGCAATGGTCATTTCTGGCATTATATGCATCGTAGTGTTCTGGAAAAAGATACCCCTTGCCTTACAGAGATTTAGTTTGATGGGAAGTATGTTCCTGGTGATAGTAATGGTCTTGCTTATATTTGTATGGCCAAATAATCCTATTTATTTCAGACTCATAAATATATTTGAGGGTGAAGATACAAGTGCTATGGGTCGACTTTTCTATTCTTTTATGTTTGCAAAGGATTTGATATTACATCATAACGTACTTTTTGGGATTGGTCCCGGACAAATTAAAATTGTTGCCCATGATATGATCGTTAACCATTACGAATATCATGGTACTTTGGAAACTGTCGTCAGAATTCCCAACTCCATGGGTGAAATGCTTGCTATTTATGGTCTTTATGGATTTGTTATTAAACTATTTCTAGAAATCTACTTCTTTGTAAAGTTTCGTATTTTTTCAAATATGTATGCAATGATCATGTTTGTGTCCATCTTTATATACCAGTTCACAGGTAGTTATATATCCAATGTAGCTGAACTTGGAATATGGGCAATTATATTCGGTACTAGATTCCTGGAATTTGAATTTGATGAAAAACAGGCGGTTAATGAGTAGGGCTTTGAAAATAGCATTTATAGTTAGATCAACGATATACAAGATTGTAGGTGGTGATAGTCAGCAGGTTATAAATACTGCCAAAGAGCTTGGTAAGATTGGAGTACATGTTGATATCATTCTTTCAAATGAAAAAGTTGATTATTCAAAATATGATCTATTACATCTCTTTAATATTATCCGACCGGCAGATCATCTTTATCATATCGAAAAAAGCAACAAACCAATAGTAATTAGTACTATTTACCTCGATTACTCAGAATTTGACACACACGGTCGAAGTAAATTGCAAAAGCAAATACTAATTGTTGTTGGTAAAGATGGTGCTGAGTATATAAAAAATAATTTACGATTTGTGCTGAGGCAGGATAAACTTGCCAGTTTTGAATATTTGAGAGGTCACCGAAGAGCAATAAAAAGGATAGTATCACAAGCCAGATTATTGTTGCCAAATTCTGAATCAGAATATTTGCGACTTCAAAAGGATTATGGAATATCACAACGATATCATGTTGTGCCAAATGGAATAAATGGTGACATATTTAAAAATATTCCAAATATTGAGAGACTTGAAAATCAGGTTGTTTCAGTTGGCCAAATTTATGGTCTGAAGAATCAACATCGATTAATTGAAGCATCATCAGGTATGGATATTAAACTTGTAATAATTGGTAAATCACCACCGAATCATATTTCATATCATAATTTCTGTAGGAATATTGCCGGAAGCAATGTTACTTTTTATGATTTTATGCCCCAGGAGAATTTATTGTACCATTATGCACAGGCAAAAGTGCATGCACTTCCAAGTTGGTTCGAGACTACAGGGCTAAGTTCATTGGAGGCCGGTGCAATGGGATGTAATCTTGTTGTGGGATCAGGTGGTGATACTAATGATTATTTCAAAGAAAAAGCATCATTTTGCAATGCAGATGATGTTAGTAGTATACGACGTGCATTGGAAACGGAGTTGCAAAATCCTTGTGATAATAAATTTAGAGAATTGATATTTGAGAAATATACCTGGGAAAAGGCAGCAGAAGAAACACATAACGCATATAAAAAAGCATTGGATCTTGAATAAAAAGCTATCTATAGGAATTATTGGAACTAGAGGGGTCCCAAATCAGTATGGCGGTTACGAGGCTGCTGTTCAGGAGCTTGCTCCTCGTCTTGTTGATAGAGGCCATGAAGTGGTTGTTTATTGTTCAAGTCTTCAGTTAACAAGAGTAAATGAGTGGCAGGGAGTTAAACTAGTATATAACTTTGACCCTGAGGATAAAATTGGTTCTGCCGGACAATTTATTTATGATCTGAAAAGCAATATAAGTTCCATAAAGCAGAAGCATGATGTTATATTCCATATGGGATACACAAGTGATTCAATTTGGCATAGGTTCTGGGATAGTAATGCCCGGCATATTACCAATATGGATGGCATGGAATGGATGAGGTCCAAATATTCTCAAAGAGTAAGAAAGTTTTTGAAGAAAGCAGAAAAATGGGCCGCTTTAAAAAGCAACTTGTTAATTGCTGATTCTGTTGGGATTATGGATTACATCAAAAGGAATTACAGTACTCCTGTTATGAATATTGCTTATGGTGTTTCAATACCTCAGGCTTTTGATAAAACTCATCTTAAAGAATATGGTCTATCTCCAAATGAGTATGATCTTATTATAGCTCGAATAGTTCCTGAGAATAATATTGAGGTTTCTATTGATGCAAAAAATAACTCTGATAATGACACACCTCTGGTAATTTTTGGAAATAAGAATGCTTATTGGTATGATTTGAAAAATAAGCATCAGGATAACCCAAAAATTTTATTTCTGGATTCAAACTACGATAGAGATACAATGGATTCCATACGGCATTATGCCAGATATTATATTCATGGACATTCAGTAGGTGGAACAAATCCTTCTTTACTTGAAGCAATGGCAGCTCAGTGTAAGATAATTGCTCATGACAACGTCTTTAACAAAGGTGTACTTAAAGATGGAGGACTTTATTTTAGTAATTCTAATGATCTGAAAGAACAATTGAATAATGAAGTGGATTTTGATAAAAAATTAATAGTTAGTAACTTAGCCAGATTGAAAACTGTTTATAATTGGGAGAATATCTGTGATCAATATGAAGAAGCTGCTTACTATAAGTAATCCAAATCTGACTATAGTAGATTGGGTTTGGTTTTCAATATGGTTTACGCTGCCATTATCCATTCGGTTAAACAGCATCTCCATATTGCTGGGTTCAATAATACTGTTTGTAGGATATTTCAGAAAATCAGAAAGAAATTCGAGAAAGAGAATTTATTATTTGATGCTGCCAATATTATTATTTATTGTTTATACAGCCAGTATTTACGATGAGTTATTTAATCTTATCGTCCTTAAAGAGTTGGAGCAAATGCTACCTCTGGTAATTATTCCAATAATGTTTTTGTTGGGATCAACTGATAAAGAATCAACGAAACAGGTTGCATTATCAGCAATGGTGATTTCATTGTCAATTGCAGGTGTTGTAATGATAGCTGAATCGGTTTTGTGGTTTATAAATTCCGGATCATTTCTGGCATTTACTTATCATGAGCTGGCATTACCTTTTAATTCGGGAGCCATTTATATGAGCTTTTTTATACTTGTAACGTTGTTGCAGATAAATGAATTAACATGGTTTTTGGTGAATAAGAGAGTGAGGAATGTCGTAATTGTTTTCTTCCTGATGTTATTACTTATGTTGGCTTCCAAATTGATGATAATCACTGGGGGTATTTTGTTGACTTTAAAATATTACAAAAATATCCGTCTATCACTGAAACGTCGAAAGGTACTTATTCCGATAGTGGTAATAATGAGCTTATTACTCATAATCCCTCTGGGAATCAGACTAAAAAAGATATCAAATCCGGATCTTGATATTGTTTTTGCCGATAAGTATACCTACGACAGCCCGTTGAACGGATTGAATCTGCGATTGATTCAACTCAGAATGGGAGTAGAAATACTTAATGATAATAATGCCTGGCTATTTGGTGTTGGTATTGACAAGTCGCAGGAAGTTCTTAATAATAAGTATATTAAATATGGTATTTATACTGGTTATGTGGGAACTGAAGACACTGGATATTTGGGCTACAATTTTCATAATCAGTTTATGGAGACGTTGGTAAGGGTAGGGTTATTGGGGACTATATTATTAATTGTGATGATTATAGCTTTGTTGTTTATTCCGCAAGAGCAACGAATTGTTTCAAATTGGGTCATAATTGTAATTTTTATGTTTTTCTTAACAGAATCAGTTATGGAGCGTCAGCAGGGAATTGTTTATTTTTGTCTTATATATTCATCATATTTTCCGTTAATAAGCCAAAGTAACAGATGAACCTTAAATACAATATTGATGGGTCGAATACCGGAATCCTGAAACTGGATAGTGAAGACATATATCTGAAAAATAACATAAATAAGCCTTGGTCGAGATTCTTTAAAAGAGTTTTTGATATAACATTGTCTGTATTGTTTATTGTGCTTATTGCCCCCTGGTTGTTCCCTATAGTAAGTATTATTATTATTATTGAAACTAAAGGGTCTCCATTCTTTGTTCAAAAACGTACTGGTAAAAACCGTAAGACTTTTTATTGCATTAAGTTCAGAACCATGAGGATAAATGATGATGCGCACCGACTTCAGGTTCAGATAGATGATAAAAGAATTACCAAGGTTGGTAAGTTCCTTAGAGAATCACATATAGATGAATTGCCTCAGGTAATAAATGTATTGTTAGGTCAGATGAGTATTGTTGGTCCACGACCCCATATGCTTCGACATAATGTTGAATACGCATCGATGTCACCAAATTATCATCTCCGGCATATTACAAAACCGGGCTTAACAGGATTGGCACAGGTGAGGGGTTTTCATGGAATGATTGAAGACAAAACAGATTATGAGAACAGGTTAAATTCAGATATTGAATATATTCACAATTGGTCATTGATGGCAGATATTGAGATATTTATAATGACAACATTTAAAAGTTTGTTGCGTATTGAGTAGTATAAAGGATGAAATACCAGAAATTAATGAAAGCATCAAGTCAACTTTAAGTTACTTTGGTCTATTCAAATATCCTTTATTACCAAAAGAGATACACCGATTCTTAAATTATCAGTGTGATTATAAGGTGTTTTTGGCTGCTCTTACCGAAATGAAAAATCGTAATGAAGTATTCCTATCCGGAGATGGTTTCTATTCTTTAGAAGAAAATCCACTTTGGTCAGTTGAAAGGCTTGTAGGGAACAATAGAGCTGAAAAACTGCTTTACCAATCATTAAAGTATGTGAAGAAAATAAGTAGTTGCCCATTCGTAGTTTCCATCGCAATATCCGGATCATTATCCAAATATTACGCAGCTCAAGAGGCTGATATAGATTATTTTATCATCACAAAGAAAAACCGACTTTGGATTGCAAGAACACTACTTCATTTTTATAAGAAATTCACTTTCATTGGAGGTAATGAGCATTATTATTGTATGAATTATTTCATTGATGAATCAGCTTTGGAGATTGATCAGAAAAATATTTATTCGGCAATTGAAACAGTAACACTGATACCTTCATACAATAATGAGTTGATATCAGAGCTTAAGATGAAAAATACATGGGTAAAGGAATTTCTTCCCAATGAAAGCTATACCGAAGACCTGCGGTTTTTATTGCCTAAGAAGAAATGTTGGGTAAAACAATTCTTTGAAGCTTTTATTAATTTGATAGGTGCCGTTGGAATTAACAGCTTCCTTATGGATGCAACTGACAGAAAGTGGCGTCGTAAATGGAGGAAAACGGGATATCCCATGGAAAACTATGATCAGGCATTTTACACAACTCTAAATATCTCAAAAAATCATCCTGCAAATTATCAATCGCAGATACTTACGGCTCTGGAATCCAATACACAACTAACTGAACAACCCTCATGCAATCTGTAATCCTTATTGGCGCATCGGGTTTCCTTGGTTCTGAAGTACTAGCAGGACTATTAAGTTCAGGATATCGTGTATTTGCTACTCAAAATCATTCAATATTAAGTGATCTCGATGATACTCAGATTATTCATGGCGGGATTAAGGGAATCAATTCAAAGAAATTATTGGATATTAATCCGGTTGCAATTTTTCATTGCGGTCGTCCTACTTATTCACGTTTACGTAAATATGGCAGAAATCTTGCAGCCATCAAAGCAAAGAGGTTAAACAAGTATCTGATAAAGCAAATAAAAAAGAGTAAGTTAAAAATACCCTTGATTTTTGCCTCTGGGAGTTTGGCATATGGAAATAGTAAGGTTGCTCATACAGAAGGTTATCCTGTTAATCCGATTTCGTATTCAAGGCAATATATAAAAGGAGAAATTCCTTTGTTAATGGCAACGAAAAACTGTGATTTCCCGGTAATGTTGTTGCGATTCCCATGGATACTTGGTAATGGCTCATGGTTTTCGTGGTTCTATTTGAAAAATATAAACGAAACAAATTCGGTTCCTGTTTTTGGAGATGGAAGTAATATTATGTCGTTGATAAATGTAGCAGATGCTGCAAATATGATGATCGAATACTTTCAGAAGAATCCGCGATCAGGCATATATAATATTTTCACCAAGGATATTATTCCTCAACTGGAATTTGCCAAATGCGTTGCTGATCATTATGGATGTGAAGTAGTTGATTATAAGAAAATTTACCCAGGAGGATTGGAGTCGGCTGCAATGGAAGCATTTCAGTCAAACATAATTTTGGATACCAACTACAAAGAAATACTGGATAACTATAGTTTTAGTAGTATTTCGGAAAGCTTGAATCATTTTTGAAGAACGAAAAGAGTGTACTCACCCTTTGACCAAAGTATAGTTTTCTGAATCTTCTGATCCTTATTCCATAGCTTGTCGGCTTTTTCTGGGTTATTTCTTATTTTATGATCATTGTACCATGGAGGATAGAATATGCTATATCCTTTTTTCTCAAGTAGTTTGAATTGTGAAAATGCTCTTTTAATCCTACCCGGACTGTAGCAATGTGATGGTAAAAATCGGGTTACTGAATAACCTCCCCATACCTTACCCAATCTGGAAAAGGCAGTGACAAAATTCAGTTTTAACATCTGAACAAGTAACTCACGCAAATACCATTTATTAACAAAAGTTAGTACTGCTTTCCCTCCCGGTTTTAGAAGCTTGTGTATTTGGTTCGCAGTATAATTAAGATCTTCAACTGTGTTAAGTGCACCGAAATACACATATATCATATCAAATCTATTTTCACCAAATTTATCAATAAGACTTCTTTCATCAGATTGTAGAACACTGGCATTTTTTATACTGTCCTTCTCCAAGCGTTTTTGAGTCAGTTTTACCATTTCCTCTGAAATATCAACTGCAACAAACTGTTTGTCGGGAAATTTAGTAGCAAACCAATGGACATCAAAACCGGGACCACAGCCTATCTCAAGAACTTCATTAAACTTATATTTGGTTGATATTCTTCTAAAATCATTACGGATTCTGTCAAGGCTGGTATTAACATTAGCTCTGGCCTCAAATCCAAGTTTAGCATCTTCATCATAATAAGAGGCTACTTCCTTGTAATAGTTTTCCTGAGTATCTTTAGTCATAAAGTAAGTATTTCGATCTTATTTGGTTGAATTTATCCAGCCCCGGTTGCCATGATTTTCTGATCTCATCCTCTGTAGCTTCACTTTCTAGCTGATGTCTCAGATCGTCAGTTCCAGCAAGTTTCTCAAAATAATTAGTGAAGAACTCTCCCTTTCTACTCATAATCTTGTATGAACCAATAAGCCAAGACAGGTTTATCTTATCTTCATTTTTAGAATAATTATGAGCATATCCTGTCAGGTTAATACCCGTACAATGCTCACCTTTGTATTTTGGGTTTGTTGCTCCAAACGTGCTATCAGGAGTAAATGCATAACTTCCTATCATGAAATCAGGATGCCCATATAATTGAAATGGTGTATCTGTTCCTCTTCCAATACTCATAATCGTTCCTTCAAATAAGCAAAGTGAAGGGTAGAGGTAAACTGATTCCCAGTTTGGTAAATTCGGTGATGGGGCAATTTGCAGTTTTACAATCATATTATGATTATAATCTTCAAGTTCTATAATTTTCAGATCTAGATCTTCAGAATTATTTATCCAGTTTTCGCCTGCCACCAATTGGGCATATTCGCCAATTGTCATACCATATACAATTGGAACAGGGTGCAGACCAACAAAGGAGGTGTAAGTACTATCCAAAATTGGTCCGTCAACGAAATAGCCATTTGGATTTGGCCTATCGAGAACAATAATTGGAATATTTTGTTCAGCGCAAGCTTCCATAACATAAGTTAATGTACTGATATATGTGTAGAATCGTGTTCCAACATCCTGTAAATCAAAGATTACAATATCAACATTTATTAAGTCATCAGAAGTAGGCTTTTTGTGAGATCCATATAATGAGATTATTGGAATTCCTGTCTTTGCATCCCGCCCATCTCTAACTTTCTCACCTGCATCAGCCTTGCCTCTGAATCCATGTTCAGGGCATAATATTGCTTTGATTTCAACTCCGTGTGAAACAAGTGTGTCGACTAAATGTGTATTTCCGATAACTGAAGTTTGATTGGCCACAATCGCTACATTCTTTTTTTTTAATAAGGGTAGATATGTTTCCAGTCGCTTCGCACCTGAAATAATATCTTCATATTCAACCAATTTAGGTTTCTGAGCCTGGCTACATGAGGCAAAGGAAAATCCAAGAATAACTAGTAAAAGTGTAAGGTGTTTAATGGTCATGGTGTTATAAACGTATTTCATTCAAAAAAGTTATTCTTCGTCATTTATTTGATTGTTAAGTGATACTCATCAACGAGCACCTTATTCTCATGTTTTGCTTATATTAATGTTATATTTTCCGTTTTTAAGATAAATATCCTTACTGAGAAACTGATCTGCATTGATTCCGGGTTCCATTTCTCCGTATTCCTTTCCATCGATTGTTAGAACCGGAGCACTAAAGTTACAATATGCTTTAACAGTGATAGTATTTGTGTTCGGTTCATTATTTCTTTTTCCGGTAAGGTGAATTACCGGTTCTTCCGACCAGTTTGCCTTATACCAATAATACGAATCTTTTTTTGTCTTTCTGTCGTAGGTAATCAATCCTTTATTGTTTCTTCCTTTTATACCTCCTCTGTCCCATTCAGGAACTGAAAAATCAAACATGTTCCAGATATTGGAAGCCAATATGAATGTGGATTTTTCAATTGACGAACATGAAACCTCATGACAATAAGATTTGTTTGATTCAAACTTGTTGATGTTGAGAACCCTACTATACCGAGCTGCTCCATAATTTACTTTATCACCCGATTGGATGTCAAGATTGTTCCAAGAATGGGGTATTACAACTTCAGTCCACGAACTATCAACTATTTCTTCATATTCTATATCTTTGTCAGTAGGCACAAAACTCCAGCCATCGTTTAATCTGTATATTTCTCTATATTGTCCTGTTAATGTATTCTGAATTAAAATAATTAAAGTAATAACAATTATAACCTGAAATCTATTTCTCATATTTAACTCCGGTTTATTAGAATCAAAAATACTATAATCCACCGAAAAGTAAATGTCTCAGTACCGGTTGATATTCTATTGTCGAGTTCATGTATATTTGCATAAAAAGAATAAAAGTTGAATTTCGAGTATTTCATAGCAAAAAGACAAACTGAAAGTGGTAAGAAGAACTTATCAAAGCCGGTTATTAGGATTTCCACAATCAGTATTGCCCTTGGTCTCGCTCTGATGATTATTTCCGTTGCTGTTGTAATTGGGTTTAAACATTCAGTAAGTGAGAAGGTTATGGGTTTTGCATCTCATATTCAATTGATGTTTTTTGATAATAACTATGGTGTTCAGGGTAATCCTGTAATTCTTGATCATGAACTAAAAGCCAAGTTGGAACAACATCCTAATATTGCACATACACAATTAGTTGCACAAAAAGCCGGAGTTATAAAAACTGATGACCAGATTCTGGGAGTAATGTTGAAAGGTGTTGGATCGGATTTTGATAATAGTTTCCTGTTGGAGAATATTATCGAGGGATTATATCCGGATATTAGTGATACTGCCAGAACAGATGACCTGCTCATTTCAAAACTGATAGCTGTAAAACTTAATCTTCATGTTGGAGATTATGCCAGAATGTGGTTTGTTGATGAAAATCAAGCTAGGGCACGTGGACGAAAATTTATTGTTTCGGGTATATACAATACCGGAATAGAAGAAATTGATAATGTTTATGTTATCGGTGATATTAAACATGTTCAGAAGCTAAATAACTGGAATAATAATGAAGTTGGGAGTGTCGAAATAATTCTCAGAGATGAAAACGAAATAACTAATACATCATTTGAACTTTATAATACCATTCCATATAATATACGTGCAATAAGTGTTTTTGAAGAGTATCCTCAAATATTTAACTGGCTTGAGTTATTGGATCTGAATGTAGTGGTAATTCTTACTCTACTAATTATCGTTTCTACAATTACCATGATCTCTACGTTACTGATATTAATAATTGAACGGACTAATATGGTTGGATTGCTTAAGGCTCTTGGTTCAACAAACAGATCTATTCGTAGAATATTCCTGTATAAGGCATCAGGCATTATTATTAAAGGAATGATTTGGGGAAATGTTGCCGGAATAGCTTTTTATTTCATTCAATTGAAATACAAAATAATCCATCTTGACCCTGAGTCGTATTATGTTGATTATGTTCCAGTTGAGTTGCAAGTCTCAGATGTACTTCTGCTGAATCTAGGGACTTTTATTGTTTCATTCCTGGTATTGATTATTCCAACTTATTATATCACTAGAATTGTTCCTGCTAAAGCATTGAGGTATGAATGAGACGGGAGACGGATGCCGGGAGACAGGAGATAACAGCACATCATTAAGGAATAACAAAGTGATATCCTTTTCCTTTTAGGGTTATGATTTCAATTCTTGAATCGTCTGCAAAATACTTCCTTAGTTTTCGAATATAAACATCCAGATTACGGGAGTTGTAGTATGAATCATCGCCCCATACATTCATCAGTAGCGTTTTTCTGCTTATGATTTTATTCTGTTGTTCAATTAGTAACCTTAGAACTTCAGATTCTCTTGATGATAATTTTCTTGAATTATTGTTTATGACAAGTTCGTATTTGTCTGGTATAAAAGTGTAATTACCAAGTTTAACGAGCTGGTTTTGTTTTGATTTGGAATTATTTCGGGATGTTAATATATTAAGCTGATTTTCAATACGTACAATTAGTTCCTTTGTGCTAAATGGTTTTCTGATGTAATCAGTACCACCACTGTCGAACCCTTTGATAAGATCATCGGTTTCAACTTTTGCAGTAACGAAAATAATTGGAATTTCAACATAGGTTTCACGTATTTGTCTACCCAAGGTAAATCCATCAACATGAGGCAGCATAACATCCAAAATGCAAATATCAGGAGTGAAATAATTGAAGGAATTCATTACCCTTGCGCCATCTGCGATAAGCAGAATTTCATAACCCTGACTTTCCATGGTTTCCTTGACTATCTTTCCCAGAAAAGGCTCATCCTCTACGTATAATATCTTCCTCTTCATTATTCGTCAGGTAATATTAATGTGAAACAGCAACCACTATCTTCATTGTTAATTAATGTGATTTTCCCACCATGTTGCTTTATAACCAGTGCTGCATAATTTAATCCAAGTCCATAGCCTTTTACACTATGTTCTTCTCCTTTTGGTACTCTGAAAAACTTGTCGAACACACTTCCCATATATTCTTCAGGAATGCCAATTCCATTATCATATACTGATAAGCTGGTTGTACTGTTTTTCTGAATTAATTCTATCTTTATCTCAGGAGTTTTATTATTGTATTTAAGGCTGTTATCCAGAAGGTTAACAAGTACACCATGCATATGCAGTTTGTCTGCTTTTATGATAACACTGTCCTTTTCGTGAATAAAACTGATAAGGGCTTTCGTTTCATCAAATCTTGATTGCATTGAAACAAGCACGTCCTGAACCAGCGACACTAGATCAAAGTTTTCACGCACCACGAAGCTTTTTCCTTCCTCCATGGCTGAATTATTGAGTACCTGATTTACCAACAAATCAAGTCTTTCCATTTCAATATGAGCCATTTCAAGATATTCTTTCGTCCGTTTAGGATCTTCTCTTAAATTAAAATCCAGAAGAGCTTCCAACGCAACTTTAACAGTTGATATTGGTGTTTTTAGCTCATGTGTTATATTTGAAATAAAGTCATTTTTGATAGTAATAAGCTTCATCTGGTTCCGCATATTAACGAATGCCATTCTGAAAGCAATTGCTGTTATCAATAGAAGAACTAATGCAAAAATAATTTGTGAACCAATAGACTTTGTTAGATAGAACTTATGATTATCAATACTAACTCCATATGGATCACGGAACAAATGACTTTTATAAGTGAAATCGTTTTTATTAATAGAATCAATAGATAACCAGTGCGTTGTGAATGAGTTGAAGTTGGATTCGATGAAATTGTCGAATGTTCTTATTAGCAGTGAGGTATCAAGTCCGGGGGAGAAAAATGCATAAATGTTTTTTTGATCAACATCAAATCTACCAACTGTATTTATGAGCATCTTAACACCTTGAAAGAGTATTTCGTTTCCTGTGTCAGGGATGGCGTGGATAGTTAATGTCGACTGGACATTATTTTCAAAGGAAGAGTCGATTTCATCAAATATTAGTTCACTTCTAATCATTCCTGATTTTTCTTGAATTGAATCTGTCGAAATCTGCATAACCATTTTTGAAATAGTGTCAATACCGGTTTGCATTCTCATAGGTCCATGCATATAAGCAGTATGGTTACTATCAGATAGGTAAACTGAAATATCGCTAGTATCGCCAAGTATGGGATTAATAATATCGGAAGCTAGCATTGAATCTATAACCTGTTCTTCCGCATTTCTTAGTCCTCTTTCAATTTCATTACTCAAGATATCTTTCTTTTCAATGAATTGACTGTAAACCCAGTATGCTAAAAATAATGATAATAATATCTGACTGGATATCATCATCGCGGCTATAAAGGATATTTTCTTCTGACTTCTCATTTCAATTATTTCATCCACAAAAGTAGAAGAAACATCGTTAAATATCAACCAATTAACCTTAATTAACCTTAATTGGCCATCTGTTAACCTAAAGCAATAACTATGGAGAATACTTTTGAGCAAGATTATTTTTAACACTTAAATTTATAAAAATGAAAAAAACTGCATTAACAATTTTAGGTTTACTAATGGTGATGTTCGCAATATCACAAGGTGAAAATACACAAGGAACAATAATTTTTGAAGAGGTTGATAAAATCGATATTCAAATTGATAATATGACTCCAGAGATGGCAGCAATGATTCCTAAAGAGAATAGAAACTCTACAGTTCTATACTTTGATGAAAATGTATCTAGATACGAAAATTATGAAGCTGAAGGTGATGCCTCTATTATTGATGAATCTCATGGTGGGGTTCAGATTATGATCAGCCAACCTGAAAATATTATTTATCGTGATTTGAGCAATAATAAGGTTACTGAGCAAACAGAATTTATGACTCGCGTATTTTTGATTGAGTCAGAAAATGAAAAAGATGAATGGAAAATTACCGGGAAACAGAAAAAGATACTTGATTTTCCCTGTCAGGAAGCAATATCAGGTGAAGGTGATAATACGTTCACAGTTTGGTTTACTCCTGCCATCCCTGTATCAACCGGTCCTGGTAAATTTGCAAACCTTCCGGGGATGGTTCTTGAGATGGAAGCAGATAGCGGTAACAGAATAATAATAGCTAAGAACATCACCCTTGCTCCGGTTGATAGTGATAAACTAAAGAAACCAAGAAAAGGGAAAAAAGTTTCTGATGATGAATTTAAAGCAATTGTAGCTGAGAAAACCAAAGAAATGGGTGGTGAAGGTAATGTGGAAGGTACCAAAACTATGATAATGACAATTTCTCAATAATATAGTTATGAGAGTTTTAATTATAACCGGATTGTTGCTGATTAGCATTTCTCTTTTTGCTCAGCAAAGTACAATAAAAGGTAATCTTTATGATAATGAAGGGGAACCCTTATTGTATGCCACAGCTGTATTGTTAAACCCTGATGACTCCACAATGTCATATTATGGAATAACTAACCATCAAGGATATTTCGAGATAAAGAACATTCAGAAGGGGCCATATATACTTCAGATATCATTTATAGGATTTCAGAGTTATATAGAACAAGTTGATGTCCCTTTGGATAATAACAACCTGACAATCATGATGGAACCTGAGAACTTCGATTTGTCGGAAGTTGAGGTAAGTGCTTTGCGAAGTCCGTTTGTTATTAAAAAAGATACCATTGAATATAATGCAGGCTCCTACAATGTTAAACCCGATGCCTCTGCTGAGGAATTACTTGAGAAGCTTCCGGGAGTTCAGGTCGACAGAGCAGGAAACATTAAGGCGCAAGGTGAAAATGTTCAACGTGTGCTGGTCGATGGTAAAGAGTTTTTTGGAAGTGATCCTCAGGTAGCAACAAAGAATCTTCCTGCTGATGCTATTGAGAAAGTTCAGGTTTACAATAAAAAATCGGATGAAACCGAATTAACAGGTATTGATGATGGTACTTATTCAAAAACCATTAATATGATCCTTAAAGATGGTAAGAAAAGCGCAATCTTTGGCGACCTTACAGCAGGAATCGGAACCGACAATAAATATCAGGCTGGAGCAAAGGTGTATAGGTTTACAAAAAAGCACCAATTTGCCGCTCTGGCAATGTTGAACAATGTAAATAAATATGGTTTTTCTTTCAGAGATTATATGGACTTCAATGGAGGAATCCAGAGTATTATGGGAGGCGGTGGAAAAATTACTATCGGAGGTGATAGTGATCTGCCAATCGACTTCGGACAAACCATTGATGGACTAGTAACTTCCGGTGCTGCAGGTGCTAACTTTACATATGAAGCACGAGAAGATAACCGTTTTAATGTATCATATTTGGGAAGTGGTGCCAATAAGGATCTACAACAACAAACAACTACCAATAACTTCTTTGATACTGGTTCCTTTCTTAAGGATGATACTTTAGATCGTGAGACAAAAAACAGATCACATAAGATTAATTTTGGTTGGAGAAATAAAATAGATTCAACTCAAAATCTGATTCTAAGAGGAGGTGTTAATTTTACAAATGGATCATCCAAAGGGTTGTTGAATTCAACAAGCTCTGAGAATGCTGTGATGGTTAACCAGTTGGATAACCTTACCGATAATTCAGCTGAAAAATACGGAGGAAGTATTTCAGCTACATACTTGAAGAAATGGCAAAGTAAGTGGAAGCTTCTAAAACTTAAAGGAGGCCTGAGTATGCAATATGATAATTCGGATAAAAGCTGGCTCAACAGGACATATTACACCAATCCTCCTGATAGCAATATATACACAGGTTATCAAAAGAATAGGAACCAATCAATTGATTATGCTTTATCGGCTTCTGTCACCCGACATTTGGGAGGACATTGGTATGGAGTTCCTTATGTAAGTGGAGGAGGAGTTGATGAATATATTGACAGATTACAGGGAATACCTCCGGTTAATGAGAATGTTATTGATTCACTAAGTCCGGATTTTACAAAAAGATACTTATCACAGAGTGCTGGTTTATCAGTAAATAGAAACACTAAGAAAAGTCAGCTTAGTTTTAGCGTTGGAGTTGAGAATACAATGCTCTCAACGAGGCTCAATGATGAAAACAGTATTGATTCTGATCGATTGTATTTTATGCCCAAATTCTCATGGCACTATGATTATAGTACAGGAAGACAACTGGGGATTTATTACAACTCTTCTATTAATTCGCCTACAGCCAGTCAGTTATTGCCAGTAACAAATAATATCAATCCACTTCAGTTATACATTGGGAATAATAAACTTAAACCTGAGTATAGTCACGAACTAAGGTTGAATTGGATGCTTTTTGATCAGTTTTCATTTACATCGGTTTTTGCTTCAATTAATGGAAGTTATACCAAAGACAAGATTAACTGGTCGCGAATTGTACAACCCGATTTGTCAGAGGTGAATACATTAATGAATGTTTCACATGATTATCGTTTAGATGGAAGTATTGATTTTTCAACACCAATCAGGAAGCTGGGAATTGATTTTAATGCGCGGTTGAATGAAACCTGGAATCAGGGTATTAGTTTTGTGAATAATGTTGAAAATACCAATACAAATTTCATTCACTCAATAACTCTTAGCTTCAATAATAGGAAGAATGAGAAAATCGATGTTAGTCTTGGTGGAAGTCTTACAGTTACTGATTCAAGATATTCTCAAAATAATTCTCTTGATAAACTATATTATAATACGCTGGCCTTTACAGATATAGCTTATTCACCTAACGAAAAGTGGCACTTCGCCTTTACAGCTGATTTGAGTAGGTATGATGAAGAATCTTTTGGTAACTCGATCACAGTACCATTACTCAAAGTGGAATTCACACGTTATTTCCTAAAAAATAATAGAGGTGTGGTTTCTTTAGAAGTATTTGACATTCTTGACAAGAATAAAGGTGTGCAGCGCATTAGCGAAATGAATTACCTTATGGAGAAACAGTCGAATACAATTGGCCGATATGCAATGCTGACGTTCAAATACAGATTAAATAAATTTGATAATAAGTCGGGAATTAATATTGATATGAAGAAGAGGTAGTGGAGAATGGAGGCTGGAGATATAATAACAAAGACCAATTGAGCAGTCAATATTGTTCATGTTTTAGATATTGGATTTCTTAGAACAACTTATATCCAAAAATTACAGAAATTGATTGGTAGCTGCTTTTGAGATTGATGTAATTATATAATAATTCACGTCGGGTGCTATATCTTAATTCAACAATGTATTTGTTTTTGAGTTTGTAACCAAAACCAAAATTAAAGTTGTTAGTTGTTTTTATTTCATTATACCCTATCGTTGAATTAACAGGAATGTCAAATGCTGTCAAAGAGATTAATGCAAATATTTTGGATTTGATATTTAAGAACATATAATACTTTAAACCAATTTGAAATTCGATTGATCTGTATTTTACATCATTATTAGTTTTCTCATTTGGATCAGTAGCATTATAATATTGAAATGTTGGTTCAGCTGTTATCACCCATTTATTTTTGTTAAAGGGCAATGTTAATTCTGCTTCTATTCCTACGCTTGCTGTAAAATCATAACTATAATCATGGGTTGTTATTTTTTCTTTCCCAGAATAAACTTGTAATTGTGATATTCTAAAACCTGGTTTAATATTCATTATAAAAACTTCTTTCCTGCGTTTTCTTTTTTCCAGATAATTTATAAAATCAACTTCATGACAATTGTTATAACGTATAAATATTTTAACCAGATCTCTTTCACTGTATTGAACCTTTTTTATCTCTTCTCTAGTGATCTGTGAACACTGTAAGTTCTCAAAAAGCTGTGAGATGTAGTAGTTGTTACTTGCAACATTTCCATCAAGTAGATATTCTTTATGGATTAATTGCGTGGCATTGGAATTATCTATGGTGAAAAAGAAATATGTGTCTCTTGGGCCCTTATATAAACTAGCTTTTCCTTTAATTATAGATTTTAGAAAAACTGTTTCTTCTTTCAAGTCAGGTGCTTTAGAATTTGTTAGCTCAGATAGTTTTTGATTTGATTGATCAATATTTACTGTAAATCGACGATATACTTGATTTGGTACTCCAAATTCTGAGATATCATTAATTGTGACTTTTTTGATTTGTGAAGAATCTGATAATCGATACTCAAATTTTGTGGGACTAACCCTCCAATCGTAATTTTTAACAAAACACTCTATTTTGTTATCATAGTTATCTATGATATAGCCTTTTTCGAAGATTACCTGACTAAGAATATTGTTTGTTAAAGCCAATAGGAATATAACCAACAATCCTTTATTGAGAAAAGAGAATTTAGTTGAAGAATAATTAATGAGGTTCTCTCTCATTATAGTTAGGTAAATGTTTATTTATAAGCAATATTATAAAATCAGTATTTACAATATTTCCGTTAATAAGATAATTATTAACAATAGTCAATAATTAATTTATCAAACTATAATCAGAATCAATTATGTTAAGGATCAGGTTGTTATTTCACTACAACTCTGCCAAAATATCGTTTGGATTCATCTTTTACCTCAATGAAATACATTCCGCTTGGAAGTTTTGAGTCAAGAGTGAAGTTGAAAGTGTTCTGCCCTGTAATCACTTTGCCAGAGTATAATGAACTCTTTATAATTCCTGACATATCGAATAGCTTAATTGATATGTTAGTATTTTTAGTGCTCGAGAAATTAACATTGAAATCTGAAACAATCGGATTCGGATATATATTAATGTCAGCAATTCCTAATTGATGAGAGTCTATTCCATCAACAAAATCAAACACAAAATAATTAATATTGAACCCATCATTATTCGCTCTCACTTTCATTTCATACTGGCCTTCATCCAAGTCAACTTCTGTAGAGAAGTTTTGCCAACTTTGCCAGCCATTGGTGCTCGAATATGTCACACTTGTATAGTGACCACCATCAAAAGTAAAGCTCATGGATCCGGGCACATAACCTGAAATTCTGCTTGTAATTTCATATTTGCCACTTTTTGATACCGATACATTATACTTCATCCAATCTCCAGGTTCAATATAACCTACATTACTTCCACCACCGGCATCAGTACAAGGCTCTGTTTGTATCCCATGCATATCAAAATAGTTCTCAGCCTGAACAATACCTGGGATTTCCATTGTACCACCAAAACCTGATACTGCATTGAAAACATATAGGTCCTGAAAGTTTTCAAGAATTATACCGTTGGAAATTATACCATCACCATTGTATGAAATTGAAATGTCTTCATCAGATTGTAGAATAGCTTCCACAAGTTCAATAATAATTATGGATTCATCATAATCTGATAAATTGATACTTTGAATATTATCCGCGACTTCAATGTTATTTATTTTGAGAGTGAAATCACTAATTACACTGTTAAAATCTGTTATTTTATCAGTAACCGATAGTGTAATTGTATTTCCCAATGAGCTTGCCATTGCTGCATAAGGTGATAGTTTATCACTTGTTACAGCTGTTGGAAAATCCTGTAGCCCATACTTATATTCAAACATCGGATTATAATTATCATCACCATAATTAATTGGAATCTGGCTCATTGATCTTGGCCATGAATGAGTTAATAGGGCAGTGGGTTGATAATCACCAAACAGCACTTGTGCAATTCCTTCTCCCTCAGTACCAGGAAGCCATGCGGCAATCATTGCATCTGTATATGGCATAACTTCACTAATTATCATCGGACGACCTGAAACAAGAACTGCAACCACAGGAATACCCTTTTCCTTTAGTTTTCTTACCATCTCAACTTGTTCGCTTTCTATGTTAAGAGAAACTCTATCGCCAGCACCCTCAGTATATGGATCTTCACCTATTACAACAACAGCTACATCAACAGGATCGCTATAATTGCCAGATTGAGAATAAACTACTTCACTCGTTTCTGATAGGTTTTCTATTCCTTCCAGCAAATTCGTTCCTTCTGTAATGTTCCCATTTGCTCCCTGCCATGCTATGCTCCATCCTCCACACAATGCACCCAGATCATTAGCTAGCCTTCCAACCACAAGAATTTTCTGACCATTTTTTGATAGGGGAAGTATATTATTTTTTGCATTAAGGAGTACAAGTGATTCACGTACAGCCTGTTTTGCAATATTTCTATGCTCTTCTGATCCAACGCTTGAAATTAATGATTGGTCAGTATACGGCTCTTCAAACAGATTTAGTAATAATTTTTGCTTGAGGATTCTTCTTACAGCATCATCGATTCGCTCAAGACTAACTTCATTGGTTTCAACTAGGTTCTTAAGGATGCTAATGAAATATATATATCTGTCAGGTACCATTACCATATCAATTCCGGCATTTATAGACCTTTTTACGGCTTCTCTATAATCTTCGTTAACCTGATCAACACCTTTCCAATCGGAAATAACAAATCCTTCAAATCCCAATTCATCTTTAAGTACGTCGTTTAACAGATAATCATGGCCATGTAATTTCTGACCATTCCAGCTATTGTATGATGCCATTACTGAACCAACATTTGCTTCAATAGCATCAATGTATCCAGACATGTGCAGACTTCTAAGTAATTCTTCAGAGATTTGTGTGTTCCCTTGATCAATACCATCAAGTGTTCCTCCATCACCAACAAAATGTTTAGCACATGCAAGAATAGTCTCGCCTTCGCTAAGATCATCACCCTGCAAACCAATAACCGATGCAGATGACATTAGTTTCTGTATCTCAGGAGTTTCACCAAAACCCTCATAGGTTCTTCCCCATCTTTCATCTTGAGGAACAGCAATACATGGACTGAATGTCCAGTCGATTCCGGTAGCAGCTACTTCTTTTGCTGTTATTTGATTAATTGTAGTAACCAATTCAGTATTCCATGTACATCCAAGTCCAATATTATGAGGGAAAATCACAGCGCCATAAACATTATTATGTCCGTGAACTGCATCAACACCGTATATCAGTGGTATACCCAAACGACTCTGGAGTGCGTATGACTGATAGTTATCATACATATTGGCCCATGATTGTGCAGTATTTGGCTCCGGTGCTGATCCACCACCACTTAGTAGAGATCCAAGGCTATATGTTGAAATATCACTTAAATTTTCCAGTGCTCCACGTTCAGCCTGAGCCATTTGACCGATTTTTTCATCAAGGGTCATAAGGTTAAGGATACTGTCAACTTCAGTGTCAATATTTCTTATTTGAGAGCTTGCATTCAGACTAAATGTTAATATAATTGCAATGGATACTATATACTTCATTGTATTTCAATTTTTGAAACCGCTAAATTATATAATATCTTATTTTTTAGTAAAATAATAACACATCAAAAACACATCAAAAGTTTATTATAGGTACATCAATTACTCAAAAAATGTAATTATTGTTCTTAAAAGTTGATTTGAATTTCATAGTTTAGCAAAAGTTTAATTTTATTATGAACTTATCACCAAGAATATTTTTATCATTAGTGATGTTTTCTTTTGCCATTTTAGTTAAAGGCAATATAGAATTCTCTGGAACACCTTTTGTTAAAAATTATCCAAGATCTGTTTATATGGCCGGGAGTCAAACCTGGGATATAAAACAAGGAAGTAATGGAATGATGTATTTTGCAAATAATAATGGTTTACTGGAGTATGACGGAGCCCATTGGAATGTTTATCCATTACCCAATTCAAGCAATGTTAGGTCACTAGGAAATTCTGATAAAGGAATTATATATGCTGGTGGTTTTAATGAGATGGGGTATTATAAAATTGGGATTGATGGTGGTGCAACTTATACTTCATTAGTCGACCTGATTCCTGTAGAATACAAAAATTTTGGAGATGTATGGAAGATATATGATTATCCAGATGGCATTATATTTCAGACATACAATCAACTTATGATATATAGAGATAATGAGATAGTTGTAATCCCGGCCCCTTCAGTATTTCATTTTTCCTTTATGATCAACAATGAGTATTATGTTAATGATATGGAAATGGGCTTGATGCGTTATGCAATGGGGGAGTTATACCCAGTGAAAGGAATGGAAGCTCTTGTTGGTAAAGAAATATGGGGCATACAACCTATCAAAAACAGGTTGTTAATTGCTACTGCATCGGAAGGTACATATTTATATAATGGAAATTCTCTAACTCCAATATATAATAATACATCGAGTTTCTTAAAAGAGAATCAAGTTTACAGCACCTTGCTACTTGATACTAAGCAGATAGTGTTTGGAACTATTCAAAATGGAATTTTAATTTGTGATGAAGATGGGAATCCTTCGAAGCACTTAAGTATGACAGATGGACTACAGAATAATACAATATTGTGTATTGGTTTAGATTTTTTGGGAAATATCTGGCTTGGAACGGATCATGGTATTGATTATGTAGAAGTTAATTCACCATTATCGAGTATTTCTTATAATTATGGAGTAAGCTCAGGATATTCGGCAATTATAAAAGATGATAGAATTTACCTAGGAACAAATCAAGGGCTATACACTAAAAAGGTTAATAATATTAACCCTATTATTGAAAATAGTAAAAGAATGTACTCCATCGAAGAGGCTAATGGTCAGGTATGGTCGTTAAAAGAGATTGATGGTACATTATTCTGTGGCCATCACAATGGCGCATATATGGTTGATGATATTTCAGTAACCAAAATCTCAGATATTCCGGGATCTTGGACGTTTTTACAGATACCGGGGTTTCCTGATAAAATAATTTCTGGTACATATACAGGTCTTGTAGTATATGAAAAGAAAGGAGATGACTGGATTTTTAAAAGACAGCTTAATGGGTTCTCTGAATCAACAAGAAAAATAGAGTTTGATAATGATGGAACACTATGGATGACACATGGTTATCAGGGAGTTTACCATTTATTCTTTGATAATACTTATGATAGTATAGTTCAAGTCGATTTCTTCAATAACCTTAATAGTAATCTGCCTGATCAGGTAACAGGATTAGTTAAAATCCAGGATAAGATTCTTTTCCTCACACCCATTGGAATACTTGAATATCGTGATGATATTAACGACTTCTTCAAAAATGAGAGGTATGGTAATATTTTTGGTAATAAATCAGTGCAAACTATAGAAATTGATAGGGAGGATAACCTTTGGTATTTTGCTGATGAAAATGTTGGTGTGCTCAGACAAAGTGAGGATGGGAACTATGTAGATATATCAATGCCTTTCAGGGAGTTAGGGGGAAGTTTTATTTATAGTTTTGAACTTGTATATCCATTTGATGAGAGCAATGTTTATTTGGGAGTTGAAAACGGATTTGTACATTATAATCCTAAATTCAATAAGGACTATTCATATGATTTTAGAACATACTTGATTGGTATGAGAATCGGGAGTTCCGATTCGGTAATCAATTGTATTGAATCTAAAGAGAACACCATATCTCTCGATTTTGATGATAATAGTGCCGAATACTCTTTTTCTGCGAATGATTTTACTAATCCTGAAAAGATACTTTATTCGACTTTCCTTGATGGAAATGATTCATATTGGTCAGAGTGGCAAAATAGAAACATTAGGACCTATACTAATCTACATGAAGGGAATTATACTTTTAGAGTTAAATCTAAAAATATTTATGGTACAATCTCAGAGGAGCAAAGCATATCATTCCGTGTTAAACCACCATTTTTAAGATCTGTTTTTGCCTATATAATTTATGTGATATTATTCATTGCACTAATACTTTTGGTTGCCTTGGCATTGAAGCGTCGATTTATTCGATTAAAGCAGAGAGATGAGAAGAAACAGCAAGAGTTGTTTAGAAAAAAAGAGGAGCAGCTTCGCATGGATGGATTAGAATCCGAGAAGGAAATAATAAGGATGCGAAATGACAAGCTTAGGGAGGATGTAAAAAATAAGGATAAGGAACTAGCAAACTCCACAATGCAAATGCTTCAGAAGAATAAAATGTTGATCACCCTTAGAGATGAACTTAAGAGATTGGATGGGTTACATGGATTAGAATCCCATAATTATGATCTTGTTCGTCTTATTAGAGGGATTAATAAAGAAATTGATAATGAAACTCAATGGCAGGTTTTCGAAACCCATTTTGAAAGTGTACATGAAGAGTTTCTTGAGCGCATTAAATCTGCATACCCAAACCTAACTCCCCGAGAACTTAAGTTATGTGCTTATTTGAGAATGAATATTTCTAGTAAAGAAATTTCAGTATTAATGAATATCTCAACAAGAGGAGTGGAGATTAGTAGATATAGACTCAGAAAAAAACTGGGTATTTCACGCGAAACTAATCTTACAGATTTTATTTTATCGTTTTAAAACCATTTTCAGAATTTGCAAAACTAATAATGCATTGATGTATTAGGTTGTGTATTATTAATCCAACTATAAATATATGGTATATAGTTATTAAGGGATATTGTGTAGTAGCTTTGATGTATTTAAAATTCAGGCTGACGTAGTTTTGATGAGTTGTAATTCTTGTTATAGGTATATATTTAATACAATTTTGCAATCGATTGTTGAAATTTATGCCAATTTGGAATTTAAAGAAGATTTTTAAATCATAATAAACTAAAATAAACACAGATGAAAAATAATTATTCTGTTTTAACCTTACTGTTTCTGTTTTTATCGTTGCAAATAATTGCACAAGAAAAAACAATAACAGGAGTAGTTACATCATCAGAGGATGGTTTATCCATTCCCGGTGCTACCGTCTTGATTAAAGGAACTTCGATTGGTACAACCACAGATCTCTATGGATTGTATCAGTTGGATGGGGTTTCCTCTGAAACAACTTTGGTTTTTTCATTTATTGGAATGACTACTGTTGAGATACTTGTTGGTGATCAGTCGGTAATCAATGTTGTAATGGAGTCTAGTATTTCACAGCTTAATGAAGTTGTTGTTATTGGTTACGGTACAATAAAGAAAAAAGATGTAACCGGAGCTGTTTCCATAGTAGATTCCAAGACAATTGAGAAACTTAGTCCTGTAAAAATTGAGCAAGCATTACAAGGAACAATGACTGGTGTAAATGTAACCGAACAATCAGGAGCTCCTGGTGCTGGTCTTGATATAAGAATTAGGGGTATTTCAACAAACTTGGATCCTTCACCAGTGGTTATTATTGATGGTTATCAGGGTAACCTGAACACCTTGAACCCTAATGATATTGCAACAATTACAGTACTGAAGGATGCCCAGGCTGCAATATATGGTACTGTTGGTGCAAATGGAATAATATTAGTAACCACAAAAACTGGTTCACGAAATGGTGATATTAAGGTATCATTTAACAGTTCTATGGGAATGCAGGAAACCACAAGAAAACTACCTGTTCTTAATGCAACAGAATATGCCGTTCTTCTTAATGAAAGCTATGCTGCTGCTGGTAAACCGCTTCCTTTTCCTGATGTTTCAGGACTTGGCGAAGGTACCAACTGGCAGGATCAGATATTCTCACGACAACCAATTTTCGATAATAATATAAGTGTTAGTGGCGGTTCAGAAAAGATGGACTATACTATTAGTGCTTCTGATCTACGACAAAAAGGAATTATTGGTGGTGATAAAGCTGCATATGACAGATCCACGGCACGTATAAGTATGGGTGCTGATTTGGCAAGTTGGCTTAAATTCAACTCATCACTAACCTACACTCACATTGAAAGAACATCTTTTAATGATTTTGGTCTTGGTTCTGTATTGTTTAACGCCGTGAATTTGCCATCAACTGTACCGGTTTACGATCAGAATGGTGATTATTATTTAGCACCTTCAAATGTTGGAATAGAGATTATTAACCCTGTTCAACAAATAGAAAATACGTTCAACGAATATTATCTCAATAAATTGAATGGTAATATGGGCTTGACAGCAAAATTTGCTAAGCATTTTAGCGCAACTGCAAGAATTGGTTTTAATACAACTTATGCCAACTATAAATCGTTTACGAAAGTGGTTGATTATGGTGAGTCAAAAGTTTTTAATGTGCCACGAAGTAGTGTTTACCAAAGTAAAGACAATTACAATGATTATACGTTTGATGCATTTGTAACCTATGATAATACTTTAAAGGAAACTCATCACATTGTAGGTACAATTGGTACAACTGTTTTTAAGGATTGGGGTAATGGATTGAATGGAACAGGATATGATGTACCTTATAATTCATGGGCTTTTGCCGATATTAGTCTGGCCAATGGTACAGTTGATACAAAAACTTCAGGGTCATATACATATGATCAACGGAGATTATCATATTTTGCCAGAGCTCAATATGATTATAAAGGTAAATACCTTGTTTCAGCAATGTTCAGAAGAGATGCATCAACAAAGTTTGGTCCTGATAATGCCGTAGCATATTTCCCTTCTACCACATTGGGATGGATTATGTCAGAGGAGTCATTTATGAAAGATGTTGAGTTTGTTAATTTCCTTAAAGTCAGAGCTAGTTATGGTATACTTGGTTCAGATAAGATAGGTGATTACAGATATATAGGTAAGCTTGATGGGGAAGGTGTTTACGTACTTGATAATGCTCTTGCATATGGTTTAACAATTGGCGCATTGGCTAACCCAAGTATTAAATGGGAACAATCGGAACAGATTGATGCTGGTTTTGATATAACATTTATGAAGGAAAGAATGGACCTTACATTTGATTACTTTAATAAAACCACAAAAGATTTGCTATTAGTAGCCCCCGTATCAGGAATTCTAGGAACCTACGGACCTGGAGGACAGCCTCCAGTTATTAATGCAGGTACTGTTAGAAATAGCGGGTATGAGTTTTCACTTGGGTTTAAAGGCCCTGCTGTTGAAGATTTTAGTTACCGTATTAATTACAATGTAACTTTCCTTAAAAACGAAGTGTTGAGAGTTGATAACGGTACTGATTTTGTTCCTGGTGGTGGTTTTGGAGTAGGGCAAGGCTATCCTGCTCGCATGGAAGTCGGTTTGCCAATAGGTTATTTCTATGGTTACAAAACAGATGGATTATTCCAAACACAAGCAGACGTTGATGCTCATCCATCACAGATTGCAGTAGGATCAGAGGCTGAACCTGGAGATATCAGATTTGTAGATGAGAATGGGGATGGTGTAATTAATTCCGATGATCAAACCTATATTGGTGATCCTATTCCTGATTTCATAATGGGTTTGAATCTCTCAATGAGATATAAAAACTTTGATTTTTCTGCATATGCATTTGCTAGTATCGGTAATGATATTGTTAGAAATTATGAAAGGGCACAACCTGATGTTAACCGTCTTAGTACATCACTTGATAGATGGACTGGTCCCGGTACAAGTAATTCTGTACCTCGTTTAACATATATCGCCACAGCAAATACTGTATTCTCAGATTATTACGTTGAAGATGGTTCTTACCTAAGATTACAAAGAATTTCAATTGGATACAGAATTCCAGCATCATTAACCCAAAAAATCAAAATTAATGAGTTTAAGCTGTTTGTTGCTGTAAATAACCTAGTAACACTTACTAATTATACAGGTTTTGATCCTGGTGCATCTAATGGCCAGCCAATTGGCGGAGGATTCGATTCGGGATTTTATCCGGCTGCACGGACTTACTGGTTTGGATTTAGCATTAACTTATAATAATTGAGATATGAAAAGATTAATTTTAAATAAAACAATAATATTTACTGCAATTTTTACACTGCTAATGGGATACTCATGTAGTGATAAATATGTTGTGGTATCACCGGAATATTCTATCGACTCTGAAAACTTTTTTAACTCAGAAGATGATTATTATAAAGCCTTAATTGCATCGTATGATTTACTACAGTCAACTTACGCTAATGCAATTTTGGGCGAGATAGCCTCAAATAATACACTATGTGGTGGTGAAAGCCCAACTGATGTAATTGGATGGCAACAAGTTGATGCGATGATACATACTTCAACAAACAGTAATTTACGTGATATCTGGAATTGGATGTTTGCAGGTGCACAACGCACAAACTACTTTATGGAGTTTAAGGATAAAACCGACTTTGATGGTAAAGATGTAATGATTGGTGAAGTTCGATTCTTGCGTGCATATTATTATTTCGAGCTTGTAAAATGGTTTGGTCCTATACCTATGAAAGTTGATTCAAGGTTTAAGTTAGGTGAAGAGAAAACTATTCCACGTTCATCTGTTGAAGATGTATATGCTCAGATTGAAGAAGACTTAATTTTTGCAGAAAGTGTACTTCCTGTTGTGCAAAGTCAGACTGGTAGGGTTACTAAAGGAGCTGCACAAGCATTACTTGGTAAAGCATATCTTTTCCAGAAGAAATATAATGAAGCTGCTACAGTATTGGATAAGGTTATCAATGAAGGACCTTATTTCCTTGTAGCCGATTATAATTCAATATTTGAAGCTGAGGGTGAAAACGGATCAGGGTCAATTTTTGAAGTTCAGTACACTGATGTTGAAGGTGCCGGTTTTGGATGTCTTCAATGTAGTGAAGGAAATGTAGCTGTTGGATTTAGTGGTGTTAGAAGCTATGACGGACCTTTGTTTACTTCCGGATTTAGCTTTAATGTTCCTGTTCAGGAAGCAGTTGATGCATTCGAACCAGGTGACAATCGTCTTGCCGTAACTATTCTTGATATAGTGGCATGGGCTGACTCGACAGATGCTGTGTATTCAGAAGGAAATGACCATACCGGATATTTTAACAGAAAATATATTCCACGTAAGAGGAGTGAAACTTCACAACCTGACCTGAACTTAACCAATCCAAACAACTACAGGGCAATTAGATTTGCAGATGTCCTTCTTATGGCTGCTGAAGCTTATAATGTAGGTGGTATCTCTGATGCAAAAGCTCAAGAGTATCTTAATATGGTACGAAGCAGAGCATTTGGCGATGATAACCATAATATATTATACTCCGGCGCTGCCCTTACTGAAGCAATATATCAGGAAAGAAGGGTTGAGTTAATGGGTGAAGGTCATCATTTCTTCGATCTTGTGAGAACAGGAAGAGCAGCTCAGGATATTGATGGATTTACAGTAGGTAAAAATGAGGTTTTTCCTATTCCTATTGAAGAAATAGAGTTTTCAGGTGGAAACTGGTCTCAAAATCCAAATTATTAAATCTTAATATAGAAAGATGAATCAAATGAAAAATATAATAGTATTGTTTATTATCCTTGTTTTTGCATCTTCTTGCAAGAAGGATGTAGATAATTTGAAAGAGTTGGACAAAGTTAAAGCTCCAACAAATCTTACGGCAACTTTTGATATCACTCAGGATAATACAGGACTTGTAACTGTATTGCCTAGCGCAGAAGGAGTTACGTCTTATGAGATTACCTTTGGTGATGTTGCTGATGAGTCACCTGTGATGTTCAATTTAAATGAAGACATAAAACATACCTATGAAGCTGGTGATTATGTGGTTGGAATTAAAGCAATCGGTTTAACAGGATTAACAGCTTCAATAAATAAGGATTTGTCTGTTACATTTAAAGGTCCTGAAAACCTTGTTGTTACTATTGCACACGATCCTACAAACCCCGCGATTGTGAATGTAAGTGCAACTGCAGACTATGCTACTGTTATGGATATTTATTTTGGAGAGGATCCAAATGAAAATCCAGTTCATGCATTGCCAGAAGAGGTTGTTTCTCATCATTATACTGAAGCAGGCGATTATATTATTAAAGTTGTTGCTAAAAGTGGTAGTGAAGATACTATTGAACATAGCGAAACGATAACAATCGCTGAAGCCTCTGATCCAGTATATCTTCCCATAGATTTTGAATCATATACAGTTGATTATGCATTTACTGATTTTGGTAATATGGTAACTTCAGTTATTGATAATCCACAGTCTTCAGGAATAAATACAAGTGCAAGAGTAGCACAATCTATAAAAACTGCGGGTGCAGAAACTTGGGCAGGATCATTCCTGACTCTTGGTGAACCTATTGATTTTACAATAAACACACTTTTTAAAGTTAAAGTTTGGTCACCAAAATCCGGTATAGTTGTTAAATTGAAGGTTGAAAATATCAATGATCCTGATATTGTTTATGAAGTTGATGCAACAACATCAGTAAGCAATGAATGGGAGTATTTGCAATTTGATTACTCTGGGATAGATCTTACATACACATACCAGAAAGTTGTGATGTTTTTTGATTTTGGTAATGTTGGTGATGATGCTGTTTATTATTTTGATGATATTAAATTAACAAGTTCAACACCTGGTGCCGGTGTAGTTGGAACATGGAAAATGAAACCTGAAGCAGGTTCCTTTGGTGTAGGTCCAGAGTTTGGAGACATGTCTTGGTGGGCCATTGATGAAGCTGGTGTAGAACAAAGAGCCTGCTTCTTTGATGATACATACGTATTTAATGCTGATGGTTCGTTTAGTAACGTACTTGGTGCTGAATCCTGGATTGAGGACTGGCAAGGCGGTGATAATGCTTGTGGTGTTCCTGTTGCTCCTCATGATGGCTCAGCTGTTGCATCATATAATTATGATGCTACTGCAGGAACGGTAACACTTGATGGTATTGGTGCTTATCTTGGTATTCCCAAAGCTTATAACGAAGGAGAACTAACCAGTCCTGATGAGGCACCTGAGTCTATTACTTATATGATTGAGTTTTCAGATGATGACAGTGAAATGATTCTGGATATAAGTATTGGAACCGGCTGGTGGAGATTTATCCTTATAAGGGAAGGTGGTTCATCAAATTCACCACTGGAAGGATCATGGATGATGGCACCTGAAGCAGCGTCGTTTGGTGTTGGTCCTGAGTTTGGAGATATGTCATGGTGGGCAATTGATGATGCAGGTGTTACGCAAAGAGCTTGTTTTTATGATGATACTTATGTATTTGGTGCTGATGGCTCATTTAGTAATGTTCTTGGATCGGAATCCTGGATAGAAGATTGGCAAGGAGGTGGTAATGCTTGTGGTACTCCTGTTGTTCCTCATGATGGCTCAGCTGTTGCAACATATAGCTACAATGAAGGTGATGGAACTGTAACTCTCAATGGAGTAGGTAGTTATTTGGGTATTCCAAAGGCATTTAATGAGGGAGAACTAACCTCTCCTGATGATGCGCCAGAATCAATTACCTACCTGATAGAATTATCGGAAAACAATACAATTATGACGCTTGATATAAGTATTGGAACCGGCTGGTGGAGATTTAAGCTTGTAAAAAATTAAAAATCTATAAATGATGAAAACATTAAGTCAATATATATTAATTGCTTTGAGCGGACTGTTTCTATTAATAAGCAGTTGCGATAAGCAATATGAATTGGGTGAGTTAAAAACTCCAACTAATCTTACTATAAGTTACGATATTATAGGTGCTGATGCTGAAAATCCACATGGTGATGGTAGTGGACAAGTAGAGTTTACAGCAAGCGCAGATAATGCTATTACATATACTTATGATTTTGGTGATGGAAGTTCACCTGGAATAGCTCCCAGCGGTAAAATAACACATCCGTTTTCAATACCTGGAGTAAACACTTTTAGTTTTACTGTTTCTGCAGTTGGAACAGGTGGAATTACATCTACAGCAACAGGACAGGTTGAGGTATTAAGTGCGTTTGAGGATGCTGAAGCATTAGAGTTCCTTACAGGTGGCGATTCTAAGACATGGTATTGGGCTGCCAATCTTCAAGCTCACGCAGGCATGGGGCCTGTATCAGAAGATTATGGTGCTATGGATTATACCTGGCCAAACTGGTGGCAAATAAGTCCTTGGGATGAAGAGAAGTCATGCATGTATAGTGCTGAGTTAGTTTTTACTAAAACTGGTAACAGTTTTACCTTTGAACAAACTGAAGGCCCTGCGTTTATTCCCGGAACTTATGCAGCAAAAATTGGCGTAGAAGGTGATATGTGTCATGGTGAAGATGTGGCTCCTGCACTTTATGGTGTAAAGAATGCTGTATTTGCACCATCTACAACAAAAGCATCAATCGATGGTGGTTACCGTGGTACAACAATTAAAATCTCCGATGGAGGATTTTTATGTTGGTGGGTTGGTACAAGTGAATATGATATCATTGAAATTTCAGAGAATATTCTTCGGGTAAGAATAGAAGAAGATGATAGTAATGCATGGTATCACATTTTTACCAGTGAAAAACCAGAACAGAAATAATTGCATGGAGTGTTCCATATATTTATAATGCAAGTTGTGAGTATGTGGAAAACTCATTAAAACAGAGTAATAACAAAATTAACAGTGTTTTTGATGTGCATGTTAATTAGGTATGATGTGTTTTTGATGTGCTAATTGCCTTATAAATAGATAGTAAATTTTATTCCTTTGTTTGATGTATTTAAAACTAATTAAAAGTAAACTGAAATAATGAAAAGTAGTATTAGAATAATCTTTAGAGCATTACTATTTGTAAGTCTATTTATAGCAACCCTTGGTTTCGTTGGATGTGATAAAAATGATGAATCAGATTTTTCTGCTGACTTTAGTTTTGATTTTATAGATGATAACAATGTTCTGATTGAAAATCAGTCAAACGGTGATTATTACTGGATTATTTGGGACTTTGGTAATGGCTTAGGTGATACAACAACTGATAAAACTAAAAGTTACGAGGTATACTACCCAAAGGCAGGTGAGTATAATGTTACTCTTAAGCTAAATAACTATACTGGTGAAAAAAAACAAATTAGTAAGAATGTGGTGATAGCGTCTGATGATAATTCTATATCACTTTCATTCAATGCAGATATACATCCGGATAATCCCAATATCGTATTATTAGAAAATACAACCGTTGGAGAATATGAATCTTTTAGGTGGGAATATGAAAATAATGTAGTAGAAGGAGAGATGCAATATGAGGCTTATTTCCCTTATGAAGGTAATTATGATATTGTGCTTGTTGTTGTAAAAGATGGACAGGAATTATCATTAATTGAATCTGTTGAAATAACACAGGATGACCCTAATTATCATCCAAATCTTGTTTGGTCTGATGAGTTCAATTATACCGGATTACCTGATGCACAGTATTGGAATATGGAAACCGGTGGCGGAGGCTGGGGAAATAACGAACTTCAATATTATACTAATCGTGAGGCAAATGCGAAGGTTGATAATGGTATTCTTACAATCACTGCTTTGAAAGAAGATTATGGTGGAAGAAATTATACGTCTGCAAGAATAACAACGCAAAATAAATTCGATTTCAAGTATGGAAAGATAGAAGCCAAAATCAAATTACCATATGGAAAAGGTCTATGGCCTGCATTCTGGATGCTGGGAGCTAACTTTGGTTCAACAGGTTGGCCCGCGTGTGGTGAGATTGATGTTATGGAGATGGTTGGAGGAGATGGAAATGATAGCAAATGTCATTCAACTTTACACTGGGATAACAACGGCCATCAGAGTTATGGCGAGAGTTATACCCTAACTTCAGGTATCCTTGCTGATGATTTTCATGTTTTCTCCATGGAATGGGATGAACAGAAAATAGTATCATATATAGATGGAATTCAGTATTTTATTATTGATATTACACCTGGAGCATTAAGTGAATTTCATGACAATTTCTTCATTATTATGAATGTAGCTGTGGGTGGAGTATGGCCAGGTTCACCTAATACATCTACTGTTTTTCCACAGACATTGGAAGTGGACTATGTGAGAGTTTATCAATATGACAAGTAAGAAACTATTGTAATAATGAAAATAACTTTATCTATAATAATCATTCTAATAGTAAGTACCGGTCTTGCATTTCTCAGTTTTACAAATAAAATATCGAATGAGGAAGAAGCTTCAAGTTATAAATTGGTTTGGGCCGATGAGTTTGATTACCAAGGCCTTCCTGAATCATCAAAATGGGATTATGATACAGAAGGTAATTTTGCCGGATGGGGAAACAATGAGGCTCAGCATTATACTGAAAAAGATATAGATAATGCTTGGGTAAAGGATGGTAAGTTACATATTACAGCCATTGAAGAAAATATCGAAGGTAAGGAGTTTTCATCAGCAAGACTTATGTCTAAAGCTGATTGGAAATATGGTAGAATTGAAGTTAATGCAAAGTTGCCAAAAGCCAGAGGAACATGGTCTGCAATATGGGCAATGCCCGGAGGTTGGACTTTTAAAGATGGAAATTGGCCTGATGTTGGCGAAATTGATATTATGGAACATGTTGGACATGATTTGGGAACAATCCATTCTTCAGCACACTCAAAGGATTATCAATGGCAGAAAAATACACAAAAAACTGCCACCATATTTGTACCTGATGTAAGTACACAATTTCACTCCTACATATTTGAGTGGTCACCGGATGTTATGAAGACTTATGTTGATGACAGTCTTTATTTTGAATATAGAAATGAAGGTCTGGGAACTACGAAATGGCCATACGACAAACCATTTTACCTGATACTTAATGTAGCTGTTGGTGGAGCATGGGGAAGTATTCAGGGGATTGATAATAAAGCTTTTCCACAAACTATGGAAGTTGATTATGTAAGAGTATATCAAGGAGAGCAATACAAAAAACCAAAAAATTGAAAAATAATAAAGGTCAAATAGTACTGATTTCATTAATAGTAGCCCTGGGTGGTTTCTTGATGGGATTCGATGCTTCTGTAATTTCAGGAGTAATTAAGTTTATTGAACCTGAATTTGATCTTACTAAGATAGAATTAGGCTGGGCTGTAAGTTCTCTTACTTTAACAGCTACACTCGCAATGATGGTTTCAGGTCCTCTGAGTGACCGTTGGGGTAGAAAAAGAGTATTGTCTTTAGCTGCAATATTATATGCATTTTCAGCAATACTTTCCGCATTGGCACCATCATTTATAATTCTTGTTATGGCAAGGATGCTGGGAGGTTTTGGAGTTGGAGCTTCTCTTATTATTGCTCCAATGTACATCGCAGAAATTGCACCACCAAAGTCAAGAGGAAAACTTGTTTCCATTAATCAATTAAATATAGTTGTTGGTATCTCGGCTGCTTTCTTTACAAATTACCTTATCCTAAAACTTGGTTCATCAGGTACCGAATGGACAAAATCTCTTGGCCTTGATATCTACACCTGGAGATGGATGCTTGGACTTGAAGCTTTACCTGCAATAATATATTTCATTGCTCTTTTTGTTGTTCCAAGAAGTCCCAGATGGCTTATTATGAAAGGTAGAGATGAAGAGGCTTTAAGTATTATGGTGAAAGCTAATGGTGAGGAAACTGCATCCTTGGAGATGAAAGCAGTTAAGGAAAGCCTTGAAAAAAACAGTAATAAAATGCGAGTTCAACTTAAGGAGATATTTAACCCAGCACTACGAACAGTATTAATAATCGGGATAGTACTTGCTGCTCTCCAACAACTAACCGGAATTAACTCGGTGTTTTTCTATGCTCCCATGATTTTTGAACAATCGGGATTAGGTGTTGACGCATCATTTTCACAAGCAATATATGTAGGACTAACTAATCTTATTTTTACGATAGTTGCGATGTTACTAATCGATAAAGTTGGAAGGAAACCATTACTGGTAATCGGAGTAAGTGGAATAGTAATATCAATGTTTGTCCTTACTTATGGGTTTAGTGCAGCAACATACAGCATTACTGATGAGGTTATAGCTGATATCCCTGTGGAGATAACCAGTGAACAAATTGAACAAGTTAGAAATATTGAATATAATAGCGATGTTGAGTTTAAATCAGCATTGCAGAAAACATTAGGGACAACACTAGCAGCTAAATATGAATCTGAATTATTATCAAAGGCAATTAAGCTGAATTCTGTGCTTATTCTTTCAGCAATACTGGCATTTGTAGCATCATTTGCTGTTTCCATCGGACCTGTTATGTGGGTAATGTTTTCAGAACTTTTCCCAAATATGGTTCGCGGAATTGCAATATCATTTGTGGGCTTTATAAACTCTGTAATTAGTTTTTCAGTCCAACTGGTTTTCCCCTGGGAATTAGCAAACTTTGGATCATCAATAACATTCTTTATATATGGTTTTTGTGCCTTGTTGGGATTAATATTTATCTTGATTAAAGTACCTGAAACAAAAGGTAAATCACTCGAAGAACTACAAGCCGTTTTTAATAGTTCATCTGATAAAAAAGATAATGAATAGTAGAAAACTCCAATATTCGCTACCTATTTTTATATTCCTGACATTCGGAATAGTAGCATCTTGGTTTCTTTATTCAACAATCGTAGTGTGTTCAAGTAATAATAATCCTAATACAGAATTTAGTATCGATCATAAATCAGTTGCAAATTGTGACACTATTGTATTGGAAGTGAGTTATAATCATTTAAAAATCTTGTCAAATTAAGAGTAAAGCTAATTTAATGGATAATAGAAAAGTATATCTGGGTAATAATGAGGTGATTACTGACAAAAGTAGTGTAACTGGTCAATTTATTGAAATTGATGGCGAGAAATATTATCAGATTCAGAATTATCATGAGATGCCCGATTTTTTTATGAGCATTGTAAGTGACTCAAACCATTGGATGTATATTTCCAGTAATGGCTCATTATCAGCAGGCAGAAAAAATCGCGATAATGCTTTGTTCCCATATTACACAGTAGATAAAATACATGACTATAAAGGGATTACGGGAAGTAAAACTGTTATTCTTGTGAAAAAAGAAAACAGGATAATTCTTTGGCAACCCTTTACTGATGAGTCTCAGAAATTCTATACAATCAAAAGAAACCTTTATAAAAATACAGTTGGAAACAAGGTAATCTTTGAAGAAATTAATACTGACCTTAATATTAGTTTCAGATATAGCTGGAATAATAGTGAAAAGTTTGGTTTTATTAAGAAATCAGAAATTACGGCAATGGGTGATGTTGTTGAGATTAAGATTCTTGATGGAATTCAAAATATAATGCCATATGGCGTAGGTTATGGGTTTCAAAATGAATACAGTAATCTGCTTGATGCCTACAAAAAGAACGAGAAGATAGAGGACAGTTCTCTTGGATTGTTTATGCTGAGTTCTATTCCTGTTGACAGAGCAGAGCCTAGTGAGGCATTGAAAACCACAACCGTTTGGTCAACAGGATTAAATAAAGGATATAAGATATTATTGTCAGATAAACAGGTAGTTAATTTCTGTAAGGACATTGATGTCGAAACAGAAGTTGATATAAAAGCCACAAGAGGTGCATACTTTAGTGTTTCTGAATTAACTCTAATGCCAAATGAAACAAAGAGTTGGCTTACTGTTGCGGAAATTAATCTGGGAAGTGCAGATGTTTCAAATTTGGTACATCAGATTAGAACAACAAAAAATATTGATAAGTTAATATATGATGATGTTGATCTTGGAACTCTAAACCTACAAAAGAAGGTGTCGTCAGCAGATGGTCTACAGCTAACAAATACTGAGCTTTGCTATGTCCGACATTATTCAAATACCCTGTATAATATTATGCGGGGTGGTGTTTATAAGGATAATTACCTTGTTGAAACAGAGGATTATAAGAATTATTTGTGGGAAATCAATAAGTTGGTTAGTAAAGAACATCAATCATGGACCGATATTCTTCCTGAAAGTATAACATATATCAAACTACTAAAGCTGGCAGATGAAACCAATGATTCTGATTTACTCAGAATTACATATGAATACCTGCCGTTAACATTTAGTCGTCGTCATGGAGACCCGAGTCGACCTTGGAATGTATTCTCGATAGATACAAAAGATGCTGATGGAAATGCTGTTTATCAATATCAGGGAAATTGGCGCGATATTTTCCAGAATTGGGAGGCTCTTTCATTCTCATATCCTGAATTTGTTGAAGGCATAATTAGCAAGTTTGTGAATGCCAGTACAATAGATGGTTACAATCCATATCGTATTATGCGCGATGGTATCGATTGGGAAGCACCTGATCCTGATGATCCATGGTCATACATTGGCTATTGGGGTGATCATCAAATTATTTATCTACAAAAACTTCTGGAAATATCTGATAATTTCCATCCCGGAACAATCGATGGGTTGCTTGATCGTGAGATATTCACATATGCTAATGTTCCTTATAGAATAAAATCATATTCTGAAATACTTACAAATCCTAAGGATACAGTCGTATTTGATTATGAATTGAACAAGAAAATTGTTTCTGAAGTTGAATACATTGGTGCAGATGCCCGATTGCTAAAAAGTAAATCCGGAAATCAGGTTTATAGAGTCAATCTTGCCGAGAAAATCCTGACTACTCTATTGTCGAAACTGTGTAACTTTATTCCTGAAGCCGGAATTTGGCTCAATACACAGCGCCCTGAATGGAACGATGCCAACAATGCACTTGTAGGTAATGGTACTTCAATGGTTACTCTTTATTACCTGAGAAGGTTTTTGAAGTTCTGGGAGCAAAAGTTTGTGAATTCATCAATAAAAGAAATAGAAATATCAGAGGAGCTTGCCACTCTTTTTGATAGTGTTTACAGAATATTTACTGATAGTAGCTATCTCCTTAAAAAAGGATTTTCTGATGATGATAGAAAGAACTTCACTGATTCATTGGGAGAAGCTCACTGGAAGTATAGAAATGAAATTTATAATTTTTCATTTTCTGGTGAGAAAACTAGAATAGATATACTTGAACTATTGGTTTTTACCAGAATCAGTATTGAATATATCGATCAATCCATTAAAGCAAACAAGCGTGATGACGGTTTATATCATGCATATAATCTGATTTCCATTTCTGATAAAAGTATTTCCATTCGATATTTATATGAAATGCTCGAGGGTCAGGTTGCTGTTTTAACTTCCGGAATATTATCAACTAAGGAAAGTCTCGATGTTCTTAATTCGCTGAAGGCTAGCGATATGTTCCGTGAAGATCAGTATAGTTATATGCTTTACCCGGACAGGCAATTACCTCGATTTACTGAGAAAAATATTATCCCTAAAGACATTGTAAAAAAATCTAAGCTATTATCACAACTTATTAAGGACGGCGAGCAATCCATCGTAAAAGTTGATAATGATGGTAAATACCATTTCAATGGAACATTTAGAAATTCGGATTCATTAAAGGATTCTCTCGATAGTTTACGAGTTGGTAGTTATAGTCATTTGGTTGAAACAGAAATGCAAAATATTCTGGATGTATACGAAGAAATATTCGATCATCAGTCGTTTACAGGCAGGTCAGGAACTTTTTACGGATATGAAGGATTGGGATCAATTTATTGGCACATGGTTTCAAAACTATTACTGGCAACTCAGGAGTGCTTTTTCCAGGCAGTTGCAGAAGGGGCTGATAAAGAAATTATCGGACAGTTGAAAAACCACTATTACGAAATTAAAGCTGGTATTGGATTGTACAAATCACCAGAGCTTTATGGTGCATTCCCAACCGATGCTTATTCACATACTCCGGCTAATGCAGGAGTTAAACAACCAGGACTCACTGGTCAGGTTAAAGAAGATGTTATCTCCCGTATTGGAGAAATGGGTCTTCTGGTTAACAATGGTGAGATTAACTTTAACAATGCCCTTGTAAATAGTGATGAAATATTAGCTGAAAAAGTTGACTTTCAATATTTCAACCTAATGGGTGAAAGTAAAAATATCAAACTGGCACCCAATCAGATAGTGTTTACATTTTGCCAGATTCCAATTGTTTTTGGTGATGCAGATAAGGATAGCATTGAAGTTATCTATGAAAATGGAAAAGTGGATAATATTCAGGGACTTACAATGAGTAATGAGATTAGTAAGCTGGTTTTTGGAAGACTTGGAACAATTGAAAGAATTAACGTAATGAAAAAGAATTTTAAGTAGATAAGTATGATAAAAATTTTACAAACCACCCTATTATTTTCTGCTTTAATTCTACTTGGATGTAAGTCTACTCAATCATTACAGAATGATAAGAATAGTGATACAGTATCAGAAAAACAAACCAGTTCGCTGAAACAGAAAAAGTCAGAACTATTGGGAAGAACCTCAAAAGCGATTTGTTATTCAGGATTCAGAGATGGGCAGCATCCCGATAGGGGAGATGGTGCCGTGATTCCAAGCTATGAAGAAATATTAGAAGACCTTGAAATTCTACAAGAATCTGGATTTAACCTAATCAGGCTTTATGATAGTGGTGAGAATTCAAAGATGGTTCTTGAAGTAATTCGCGATCATAAACTGAAAATCAAAGTATTGCTTGGTATTTGGTTAAAAGCCGAATTAAGTAATCATGAGAATTGCTGGTGGTTGCATGAACCTATTCCTGAAGAAATGCTTCAGTTAAATAGAGAACAAAATTTATTAGAAATAGAAAGAGGTATCGATCTAGCAAAGGAATTCAAGGGAATAGTAGTTGCTATAAGTGTTGGTAATGAAGCTTTGGTTGAATGGAATGATCATCTTATGGATGTTGATACGGTTATTTCATATGTGAATTATGTTAAAAAGTCAATAAAGCAGGATGTTACGGTAGCCGACAACTTCAAATGGTGGGCTGTTAATGGTAAAGAACTGGCAGCCGCTGTAGACTTTATTTCTGTTCATGTTTATCCTTTATGGGAAGGTCAGGGGATTGAAAATGGATTAGAGTATTCCATTAGAAATCTTGAAGAAGTTCGTGACTCTTTACCTGATGCTAGAATGGTAATTACTGAGGCAGGATGGGCATCTATTGCTAGTGAATTTGGTGAAAGAGCTAGTGAGGAAAATCAGAAAAAGCATTATGAGGAATTAATGCTTTGGGCTAATAATATGAATATTACAACCTTTTGGTTCGAAGCATTCGATGAAAACTGGAAAGGAGATCCTGGAAATATGATGGGAGCTGAAAAGCACTGGGGAATTTATAATGCTGACCGCACTCCGAAACAAGTTATGAAACAATATCACTTAGAATAGCAAAACCATATGGCTCATTATAAAACAGCATCAGCAGACATAGTACCTTTTGGCCAGAAGCTTGCTTTTGGATCAGGCCACCTGGCTAATCAACTTTTCCCGGCTGCACTTGGCGTATTTATGGTAGTCCTTGTGATGTCCTTAAATATGAACCCAATACTTGCCGGTATCCTCGGTGCTTTACCACGACTTTTGGATGCCCTTACAGATCCGATTATGGGTTTCATTTCTGATAATACAAAATCGAAATGGGGAAGGAGAAAGCCATATATACTTGTTGGTAGTGTAATTACAGGAATAACTTTCATGATTATGTGGCAGTTAAATCCTGAAAATTCACAAACCTATAATTTCTTTTATTTTCTTATTGTTTCGATATTCTTCTACATCGGTTATACCATTTTCGCAACACCATTAATTGGATTGGGTTATGAAATGACACCGGATTATAATGAGCGTACAAGGCTTATGGCTGTGTCACAATGGATGGGCCAGATAGCATGGATGATTGCCCCATGGTTTTGGGTTATTATTTATGAGCCTTCGATTTTCGCAACTGCTCCAGAAGGGGCTAGAGAACTTTCCATTTGGGTAGGCGCAATTTGTATGATATTAGGTATTATGCCTGCCTTATTTAATAAAGAAATAATAGTTCCCAATAAAGATAAGATGGCAAATCTATCCATGAAGGAATTAGCCGTTAATTCAAAGGAATTTTTTAGAGGTATTAAACTTACAATAAAAAATAAACCATTCTTAAGACTTTGTGGCTCAACATTCTTGATCTTTAACGGATTTCAAACCATTGCTCAATTTGCAATGTTTATTATAGTCTATTATTTATTTAACGGTGATAAAGTAGCGTCCGGAACATGGCCTGCTTGGTTTGGAACTGTTAGTGCTTTGGCAACGGCTTTTGTTGTAATTCCAATAGTTACCAAACTATCTGAAAAATTTGGTAAAAAGAATGCCTTTATTATGGCAACATTTATTTCTATTATAGGATATATACTAAAATGGTGGGGTTTTGATCCAGGTAATCCATGGCTTATGTTCTTGCCGATTCCATTTCTTTCATTTGGGATCGGTGGATTATTTACACTAATGATGTCGATGACAGCTGACGTTTGTGATTTGGATGAGCTTAACAATGGAGAACGACGTGAGGGAATGTTTGGTGCAGTTTATTGGTGGATGGTAAAATTAGGAACTGCGATAGCATTGCTTTCCAGTGGGATTGTATTGCATTTTGTTGGATTTGATGAGTCAATCGATGTGCAATCCGTAGAGACTCTAACAAACCTCCGAATTGCTGATATAATAATTCCAGTAGTAACCGCAATATTGGCTATAGTAATTATTTGGAAATATAATATTACTGAGCAAAAATCACGTGAAATTAGAGAAGCACTAATTCAAAGACGTGGAAAGGTAGTCCGTCAGGGAGAAGAAGTTAATAATTAGAATATTAGTTTACATAAAAAGGAAATATATCAGAAACAAATTAAACTAAAATTGATGAACAACATCAGTACAAAGTTATCAATCAAAGAAAAAATCGGTTACGGTTTGGGCGATACAGCTTCTCATTTTGTATGGGATATGGTTGGTTTCTGGATTCTTATTTTCTATACTGATACATATGGTATCTCTGCAGCCGCCGCCGGTACAATTATGTTGGTAGCTCGTATCTGGGATATGATCAGCGATCCAATTATGGGAATTATTGCTGACCGTACGAACACACGTTGGGGTAAGTTTCGTCCCTATATACTTTGGATGGCAGTACCATATAGTGTGTTGGCTGTAATGACATTTACGACTCCAGACTTGGGACAAACCGGAAAAATAATTTATGCAGGAGTTACGTATCTACTGTTAATGACTGTTTTCACTGCAATTAATCTCCCTTATTCATCATTGGGAGCAGTAATGACATCCGACTCATACGAAAGAGCAGGATTAAATTCATATAGATTTATTTTCGCTTTTGTTGGGCAATTTATCATAACAGGAACTGCATTATCACTTGCTGTATACTTCGGTAATGGAGATAAGGCACAGGGGTATCAATATACATTGATCTTGTTTTCAATAGTAAGCTTTATCCTTTTTATGATAACTTTCAAGACTACTAAGGAAAGAGTACAACCACCTTTAACACAGAAACAAAATCTGAAAGAAGACTTAAAGAATCTATTTAAAAATAAGCCTTGGGTAATTCTATTCTTTGTGGGAATAATATCCTTTGTGATGTTTGCAATGCAAAATTTGAGTATTGCATACTATTTCAAGTATTTTATTGGTAATGAGGAAAGTGTACAATTGTTTAATGTAATTGGAACGGTAGCTCTAATTGCTGGGATACCTTTATCAAAACCACTATCAAAACGTTTTGGTAAGAAAAATGTATATCTGGCAAGTTCACTTATCTCCGGCATGTTTTTTATAATGTTGTATTTGCCAGGTTCGGAAAATGTAATATCAATATACACTCTAAATATACTGGCTAAGTTTACCTATGCACCTGCTGTACCATTGCTATGGACAATGTTGGCTGATACTGCAGATTATTCAGAATGGAAAACTGGAAGACGGGCAACAGGTCTTGTGTTTTCAGCTGCCACATTTGCTCAAAAAGCAGGATGGGGAATCGGTGGAGCCATCGCTGGTTGGGTATTGGCATTATATAATTTTACACCAAATGTTGAACAAACAATGACTTCAATAACTGGTATTAAATTAATGATGTCTGTATTTCCAGGTGTTCTCTATATGTCATGTGCAATACTTTTATTCTTCTACACAATCGATCATAATACATGTGTTACTATGCAGGAGGAACTGGAGTCGAGACGTGAGTTAGTTAAAGAGGTATAATGTAATAAGAAATTGCAGGGTGAGAACTTAAATATTATGTAAAAGCCTGGTAAATATGGTGAATTTAATAGTTTGCAGTGTTTTTGATGAGGTGATAATTGCCATATGATGTGTTTTTGATGTAATAAATTCCTTTGATTGATGTATTATAATGTCGATTTTTGGAATCATAAAAAGTCTAAAATGCTTTAAGAAAACTAAATAAATACAATAGAGAATTACATTAATAACTAATATTATTATCATGAAAAAACTTCTTACATTTATTTTAATGCTATCATTCACTGCATCTTTTGCTCAGGTGGTTGGAACATGGAAGATGTCTCCTCAGGCAGGAGCACTCGGAGTGGGCCCTAACCAAGGAGAAATTTGGTGGTGGAACAATTCCATGGGTGATGTTGCAACACGTGCCTGCTATTTTGATGATGAATTCGAAATCGCAGCAGATGGATCATTCCAGAATGTACTGCAAAACGAAACATGGATTGAAGGTTGGCAAGGTGGATCAGATGCATGCGGAACTCCTGTATATCCGCATGATGGATCGATACCTGCAACTTGGACATATGATGCCGGAGCTGGTACATTAACTTTAAATGGAATGGGGTCCTATCTTGGAATTCCTAAAGCCTATAATGGCGGTGAACTGTCAGATCCGTTAAATGCTCCACCATCAATTACTTATTTGGTTTCATTCAATGCTACCCAAGATACTATGACAGCTGATATTAACGTTGGAGGAGGATGGTGGCGTTTTATTTTGACCACAAATGCTGGTGGACCACCACCTGCGCCGGATCCAGTTTATTTACCTGTTACATTTGATAATACAGGCCTAGATTATAGATTAGTTGATTTTGGTGGAAACTGGTCTTCAATCATTGTTGATCCTGCTGATCCTGACAATTATGTAGTTGAAACTTTTAGGGATGCCGGTGCTCAAACTTGGGCTGGTACTACTATTGGAGAACCAACCGGATTAGGAGAGCCTATTCCTTTTACCGATGGTTATACAACAATGAGTTTGAGAGTATATTCACCTGAGGCCGGTGTACCAATATTACTGAAACTTGAGGTATGGGATAATCCGGGTGCTTTCACGGAAGTAATTGGAAATACAACTGTTGCCAATGATTGGGAAACTATATTATTTGACTTTAGTGCTGATCCTGGTTTTAATCCTTCAGTACTATACAATAAACCTGTAGTATTCTTTAACTTCGGTACCGGTGGTTGGGACTGTGGAGAGATGACATTTATGTGGGATGATTTGGAATTTATTTATCCTATTCCTGAATATATATATAATGACTTTGATGCAAATCAAAATAATGAATTTTCTGGTGATCCTTCTGTTCCTGTAATAGTTGCTAATCCTGATCCAACAGGCATGAATACCAGTGCTAATTGTATGGAATATCTTAAAGATGGAGCTGATTGGGCATTTGTTTATACAGAATTGGATGAGTTAATAAGCTTTGAAAACGGTACAAACTTCCAGTTGAAAGTTCATTCAGATACTATGTGTGCTGTAACTTTCAAACTTGAAAACAGATATGCCAACTGGATAAGTACTGAAAGAACTGCAATGATAACCGATACTAGCGAGTGGGTGTTATTGAATTTTGACTTCTCAGGTGAAGCTTCAGATAGATATAGCAAAATTGTTATTTTCTTTGGTTTTGCTGAAACACTTGGATATACATTCTACTTTGATGATGTTGAAGGTCCTGCTTATAACACACCAAAATTAGTTCTAGCTGAAGATGTTCAGGATAACTTTGAAAATGATGGTTGGAGTACCTTAACTGATTGGATTTTCCAAGATCCTAATATGGATCCTCTTCAAACAATCGTTGATCCAGTTGATCCAAATAATAACACTGCTGATTACAATCGTAGTGGTACATTTGAATGGACTAACTCACAGGTTGAATTGAATCACAGACTTGATTTATCTGAAAGAAATAAATTTGAACTAGATGTTTACTTCCCATCTGCAAATGATTATTCTACAATGCCAGCTCAGGCATCAATGAAATTACAGAATAGTCTTTATATTGAAAATGCATGGTGGACACAAACTGAAATAGTTATTCCCGTTACTGTTTTTGACGAATGGGTAACATTGTTATTTGATTTTTCAGGAATTAGCACTAACACCGACTATGATAAAATTGTTGTACAATTAGGAGGTGAAGGTCATTGGGTTCCAGCACAGTTTTATTTTGATAACATAGCTCTGTTAGGCCTCAATGTTGAATCTCCAAATGGAGGTGAATCAATTGATCAGGGTCAAAGTTTTGATATAGAATGGGATTATACCTGGGGTGATGGAGATCTTCAAATTGAACTTCAGAAAGGAACCAATAACCCTGAACTAGTTGCCTATAATATTGCAGCATCTGATACTATTTTCAACTGGACTGTAATGCCAGGACAAGAACCTGGAGATGACTATAGAATAATTATTACTCCTTTGGACCCACTATATCCATCTGATACAAGTGATGGTTATTTCACTATTGTAGAAGTTACTACTGTTACTCCTAATTTCACAGCTGATGTTACAGATATCGCTGAAGGAGAAAGTGTTATCTTCACTGATGCTACCACAGGAGGCCCAACTACATGGGAATGGACATTTGAAGGTGGAACACCTGAAACATATTCAGGTCAAACACCTCCTGCTATTGTATATGATATGGCAGGTGTATATGATGTAACTCTTGAAGTAGGTGATGGTGTTACGACTTATACAGAATTAAAAGAAGATTATATCACTGTAGGTTCTGCACCTGTTGCTGATTTTGTGGCAAGTGAGACATCTATTTTAGTAGGTACAACAATCGACTTTACTAATAATTCAGTAGGTGATGATATGACTTTTGAATGGTATTTTGAGGGTGGTACACCAGAAACTTCAACTGAAGAAAATCCAACAGGAATTCTTTACACTGAAGCTGGTTTATTTGATGTTCAACTTATCGCTACAAACAGCTATGGTGAAAGCACAATGTTAATGGAAGATTATATCGAAGCAACTCCTGTTGGATTATTTGATGTAAATGAATTATCTGTTAATATTTGGCCAAACCCAGCGAATGATAAATTAAATGTAACATTTAATGAAATTGGTACATATACTATTAGCATTGTAGATCTTAGAGGTAGTGAAATACTATCAACTGAGCTTACAGATCAAAACAATGTTATTGAATTAGGTAATATTAATTCAGGAGTTTATCTAATGTCTGTTAGAAACCAAACTTCTGGAGAAATAACAATAAAAAAGGTACTTATCAAGTAGTTAATATTTGCAATCCGAGGTGTTTATTCACCTTGGATTGCATTATTTTTTACAATATAAGTTAAAAGAATTGAAATTCACTACTTTACATAAATAAAGATTAATTATTAACTAAATATTATCAACATGAAAAAATTATTTACAATTATTTTGCTTCTAGCTGTAACAGCGTCATTTGCCCAGCTGGAAGGAACAACATGGAAACTGTCTCCTGAAGCTGGAGCATTAGCTGTTGGTCCTGAAATAGACAATTGGATCTGGTGGACAAATAGCGCAGGAGATGTAGTAACAAGAGCGTGTTATTTCGACGATGAATACGTTTTTGGAGAAGATGGAACATTCTCAAATGTACAACAAACTGAATCATGGATTGAGTCATGGCAGGGTATGGATCCTGAAGCATGTGGTTCTCCTGTAGCTCCTCATAATGGAGCAGCAGCAACCTGGACATATGATGCAGGTGCTGGTACATTAACACTAAACGGTGTAGGTGCATATTTAGGACTTGCCAAAGTATTCAACGACGGTGAACTTTCTAGTGAAGGAACTGTTCCTCCTGAGTCAATTACTTATATGGTGGAATTCAATGCAGATGCTGATACAATGACTGTTCTTATCAGTATTGGATCGGGATATTGGCAGTATATTTTAACTACCAATGCAGGTAATCCACCACCACCAGCTGATGATATCTCACTACCTGTTACTTTCAATAATCCAGCATTGGATTATAGACTAACTGACTTTGGAGGAACTACTTCAACTATTATTGAAGATCCTACAGATGCAAGTAATATGGTATGTCAAACTGTTAGAAGTGATGTAGCTGAAACATGGGCTGGAACAACAGTAGCTGAGCCTTCAGGACTTGTACCTGCAATACCTTTTACAGCGGAGTTAACACAAATGAGAATGAGAGTATATTCTCCAGAAGCTGGTATTCCAATTCTATTTAAAATTGAAGTTCATGATAACACAGGTGTTTTTGTTGAGGTAACTTCTAACACTACTGTTGCTAATGAATGGGAAACAATTTATTTTGACTTTGCTGAATTTCTTGATTTAGCTAATGCTTATAATAAACCTGTTGTTTTCTTTAACTTCGGTGCTGCTGGAGCAGATGTAGGTGAGATGATTTTCTATTGGGATGATATAGAATTTGTTAACCCAGAAGGTGTATTTGATAATGAGTATAACGCGATGAAAGTTTATCCTAATCCTGCTACAGACAGAATTAGTATTCAAAACTCTGAAGAACTAAGTAATATCAGAATTTATTCTGTAATTGGAAGCTTGGTATATGAATCAGAGAATGTAAGTAGAACAATCGATATAAGTTCTCTAAATAAAGGAGTATATTCAATACAGGCTACCGGAGAGAATGGTGAGCTTTATTCAACGAAAATTATTGTGAATTAGTGTTGATAGGAATTTGATTTAAGCTGTAAATCATTTTCACATGGGCTGTGTGCTTTTAAAGTACACAGCCTTTTTTATGCAATTTTGTTTTGGTGGAGAATGATATGAAAGACTATCTGATAAACATCAATACAATCATCACCCACAGTTTTATAAGTTCTATAAGATAGAAATTAATTAGGTAATAATATCCCTGAAAAAGAGAGTGTTATATGCACTTTAGAATATAGGATAAAACTGTATAAGGAATTCTTAGTAGCAGATTACATAGCTTCAAAGGCATCATCCAACCATCTCATGCGGGTTACAAGCCATTCTTTAAGGTGGTGGACTTCCTCAATATGAGTATCATAAACAACAGGGTTTGGCCAAATATAGTTTCCAAATACATCCCATCTGTTATCGTTTTCCTGCTGTGCCCATCTAAGATATTCAGTTTTTTCATCAATAAGTTCAAGGAAATAGCTTTCATTACCAATGAAAAACTTATACCGTTCCTTAACTTCATTTACAAAATAAGGATCCTCAAAGAGTCTGCTTATCCATGCATGATCTTTAACCCAAAATCCTTCAGGATATTGACTATCAGCATAGTTTACATTTCCAAAACCTAAATCAAAATCCCATAATGGTCCCATTTTTATTTTCTCACCAGGAATATGAGAGAAATACATACTTGAATAGTCTTTTGCATCAACGTTTTTAGCTATTTCATTTATCAGATACCAATCAATAACACTGCTTACATCAATATATGACCTGTATCCGTAGTTGGGATCCTTAAAAATACTGGAGTAGAGTACATTTTCGAACTCAATAACGTGATCTTTAATATAGTTGTATTCAGCACTTCCATTACTAATTTCGGGTTCTTTAACCTGGATTGTAAATATGGTTGAGTTAAAAAATATGTCATCAGGATCAAGATGATCAGGGGTGTCTATTTCAAGTAAATAACCTTCATCACCAATATCAACACGATCACTTCCGGTTTCAACTTTCTGACAAATATTGTATGTTCCATTATATTCTTCATTGATAAAAACTTCAGAATAAACACATTGTGGTGTCCAATCCAGATTACTAATATATCCCATCTCAAAAGCAAGGCTATTTCTCATTAATGTTTTATCTGAATGTTCAGCAAGAAATATCCACTTCTTATCGGCAGGCATTCCAAAAACTTCAGTTTTTTCATCAAACTTTAATTGATATGGTTTTTTTGGATGAATACCCCATGTTGAATGGCCTCTTCCCCTAATCTTCATATCACCCGAACCATTTTCGTAATTACTGCCTCCAAAAAAAGTAGCATTACCATAAACATATTCATCTTTGGAGGTAATATCAACACCACCATCCGTGGTAATTTTAAATATCGGCAAACCGGTAAACCAAATAACAACTACTTCATAATCTCTTGTAGTGCCATTATTACCGATAACTGTATAGGTTACACTTTTGCTGAAATCAACTTCTGAAATACCACTATATTGTACTTCTTCACCAATTCTTACCTCTGAACCAACATAGTCGAAAGAAGCAACCAGCTTAGTGATATCCGCATCATATGGCATACTTGAACTATATTGGTTGTCGTTGTATATGGGAAGAATATCTTCCTCTAACCCATGATTATATATCATCTCAAATGAAAATTTTGAAAAACCAATCTCGGGTTCCACTACATCGTCACTTTCTTTCTTACATCCAGAAATTATGATAGTCGCTATTAATATAAAAAATACTGCTTTTTTCATTTGCTTTATTTTAATCTATTTGTGTGCTACAAAAGTAGTTTACTTTATAATTAGTTTCTTTGACATTGTAAATTTTCCATTACTTGGGGTAATAAGATAGATGCCATGAACTAGTTTTGCTATGGTACGTAACTAATTTTTTTGCATTCCTCAACAAAATCAATAATTTGATCTGATGTGACTTCACCATTTGTGATATAGGGGAATTTTATCATTGGGTGATCAATAAAGAAATCATGAAATACTGCATCGTCAACATTTCCATTCTCAGGAACAAACTGACTTATCCAGTTAGGAACCATCTTCTTGAGTAGTTCTCTCGACTCCTTATTGTTCCAATATTCTCGGAAGAAAGTATATTCATCATAAGCCAAAGGAACTTCTTGCGTTGAATTAAGAGTTAACTCTTCTGATAATCTTAAATCTCTTGATGATGAGCCGACTGATATTGTAAAATCACCACTTTCAGCAATCCACATATTTCTTTTAGCATCGAAATATGAGAAATCGCGATCATTGAGAGTGAAACTTATTTCTTTTTCCTGTCCTGGCTCCAATTCAACCTTTGTAAAATGTTTTAACTCTTTTTCAGGACGAATTAAAGAACTTTCTTTATCTGTTACATACAACTGAACAACTTCTTTCCCAGCTAACTTACCAGTGTTCTTAACGGTTAAAGTTACAAACAATTCATCTTTATCAGATATGTTATTCTGCGATAGCTTTATATTATTGTACTCAAAAGTTGTGTATGATAATCCATGACCAAATGGAAATAAAGGCTCAATTTTTTTCTCATCATAGTAGCGATAACCCACGAAAATACGTTCGCCATAAAGAGCAGTTCCTTCTTCGCCTGGGAAGTTAAAGTAGGAGGGAGTGTCTTCCAATTTCACAGGAAAAGTCTCAGCAAGTTTTCCTGAAGGAACAACTTCTCCAAAAAGAACATCAGCTGTTCCACCTGCTCCTGCTTGTCCACCAAGCCAGGTTTCCAGAACTGCAGGAACCTCATTTATCCATGGCATTGCAACAGCACTACCATTGGTGAGCACTACAACAGTATTTTTTTGAACTGAAGCAATTTCACTGATAAGCTTGTTGTGTGATGCAGGCATATCTATATGTTTTCTGTCAATGCCTTCTGACTCATAATGTAATGGTAAACCTGTAAAAAGAAGTGCAATGTCTGCATTATCAGCAGTTTTCTTAGCCTCTTCTATTAATGAAAAATCATTATCATCTGCCAAACTATAACCTTGTGCGTATGAAATCTCTAAGTCTTTTCCATATTCTTTTTTAATAATGTCTAATACATTATCAATATGCGTTGGTTTTACTTCGGAGCTTCCATTCCCTTGATAGCGAGGGTTTGCAGCAAACTCACCAATAATAGCAATCTTTTTATAATCCTTATTTAATGGTAGTACGTTATTATCATTTTTCAAAAGTGTGGCAGCTTCTGCTGAAACCTTTCTTGCAAGTTGATGGTGCTCTTCGATTTTCTGATCAGCATTCTCTTTTTCAAGATCTTTTGCTCTCAGAACTATAAAAAGAATTTCTTTAACCAAGTTATCCAGTGCGGCTTCATCAAGATTACCATTTTTAACAGCTTCAACAATTAGCGAGTCATTAACGGTATTAACACCTGGCATTTCAATATGCATTCCTGATTTAACTCCTTCCACACGATCAACTACGGCAAACCAGTCGGATATAACAATACCTTCAAACCCCCACTGGTCTTTAAGTACGTCATTCAGAAGATACGGTGACTGTGTACCATAAATTCCTTGAACTCTATTATAGCAAGCCATAATTGTCCAAGGTTGGGATTTTTTAACAGCAATTTCAAATGGAGTTAGATATATCTCGTTAAGAGTTCTTGTATCAAGATCTGAATCCATATACATTCTCATGGTTTCAACATTATTTGCTACATAATGTTTGAGAGATGTTCCAACACCCTGACTTTGAACTCCATTTATAAATACAGCTCCTATTTCACCGGAAAGCACAGGATCTTCAGAAAAGAATTCAAAATTTCGTCCACCAAGAACAGATCGTTTAATATTAACTCCCGGTCCGAGTAGTACATTAACATCAAGAGCCTGACATTCTTCACCCAAAGCCACCCCGACATCGTAAACTAAATCTAAATCCCAGGTCGCTGCAAGAGCTGATGCCGTTGGGAAACATGTTGCTGGTTCCTGATCGCCATATCCGGGTTTGTTGGTTGCAGGGGCACGACGTAATCCATGAGGGCCATCGGCTACCCAAATCCATGGGATATCAAGTCTTTCAATAGGTTGCGTGCTCCAGTCATCTCGGCCAGAACATAGGGATGCCTTTTCTTCAAGAGTTAATTCTGAAATTAGTTTGTCAACTTTAAACAGAATGTCTTCATTATTATTTTTTTGTGCTGTAAGCATGTTTGAAATTATTAACACAGCCGAAATGACAATTAATTTCTTCATTATTTTTTCAATTAGTAATTTAAACCAAAACCATATTTATATAAAGGAACAATTGTATTATCCCAGTAATTAGGCCCGTATTTTCCACTATACTGATCTACAGATTTTGGCCATGAATGAGGTAATTTTCCTGTAAAATTATAATCTCCGAATAGTACTTCTGCAATTCCATCTCCCTCAGAACCAGGTAACCATGCAGCTACAAAAGCATCAGATTTTTGAATTTGCTCTGTAGTAACAAGTGGTCTTCCAGAAATTAATACAACAACTATATCAGGTCCTTGATCTGCGTAAACATTAATGTATTCCTGATGTTTTTGAGAAAGAGTGAGCTTATGTGTTCCAATTCCATCACCAATATCACCAAAAAATTCAGCATAAGGAACTTCTCCAACCACTATTATAGCCACATCTGCATCAGTATGCATACCGAGGCCATTTTCATCATACACCACTGTTCCCTGAGCTGAATTCTTTATTCCTTCAAGAATGGTTGTAGCACCATTGTAATTTTCCCATACTCCCTGCCAGGCAACTGTCCATCCACCTGACTGGAATCCTGTATTATTTGCATGTTCTCCAACAACTACAATCTTTTCTGTATTTTTATTGATAGGAAGCGCATTATTTTTATTCTTAAGAAGAACCAATGATTCTCGAACTGCCTGTCGGGCAACATCACGATGTTTCTGACAACCAATAGTATCAGTTACTGTTGTATCTGGAAATGGATTATCAAACAAACCCAAGCGGTATTTCTGTCTTAGGATTCTTCTTACTGCATCATCGATACGCTCATGCGACACCTCTCCGTTTAATATGCCTTCCTTTAATCCACTCTGAAATACATCTAAATCACCATCAACTGCCATAGCCATATCAACTCCTGCATTGATAATTTCATTTCTGCCAAAGCGTGAATATCCTTGCCAGTCGGTAACAACAATGCCATCAAAGCCCATACTGTTTTTGAGAGTGTCAGTAATGAGGACTTTATGTGCATGCATAGTTTTTCCAGAAAGGGAATTAAAAGAAACCATAACGGCTCCCGTGCCTTCAGCTACAGCATCACGATAGGGTGGGAGCAAACGATCGCTTACTTCATCCATAGTAATGGTGGTATTCCCACCTTCGGTCCCAAATTCTGTGGAGCCATCACCGAGATAATGCTTTGCGGTAGCCATTACAATAAAGTCGTTGTTTGATGTTCCCTGATATCCTCTGATAGATGCCCTACCAAGCTTTTGAGTAAGTTCCGTACTTTCTGAGAATGCTTCATATACTCTTCCCCACTTTTCATTGTAAGGAATTGCCAAACATGGTGAAAAAGTCCAGTTGAATCCTGTGGCTTCCATTTCAAGTGCTGTTATTTTAGCAGCATTTTCAACGAGTTTTTCATTACGAGTTGCACCCATCCCAATATTATGTGGGAAAATTGTCGCACCATTATAAGTATTTTGACCATGAACGGCATCGACACCAAATAATAAAGGGATTGCTAGTCGAGTGGATAATGCTTTTTTCTGCAGCTCAATAAATCGTTGTTGCCACTCTTTTGCCGTATTTCCTGGTGTTGGTCCCTGTGTATGGATTACTGACCCAATAAACTTTGTAACTATATCATTGTCAATTATATCGGAGAAATGTCTAACTTGTGACATCTGGCCTATTTTTTCATCCATTGTCATTTTTGAGAGTAGTGACTCTACCTGTCTTTCAATATACGTAGCTCTGTCTAAGACAAAATCACATGAATTGATTGTAAACGTAACCAGTACGATTGAAAAAAGTACTGCTTTACTCAGAATTTTATGGATATTTTTACCTAAGCTCATAAACTCTTACGTAGTCGATAATCATTTTTTGGGAATCTACAGACTCTTCAATACCACGTTCACCGCCCCAGCCTCCGCCCATGGCGAGGTTTAGTATAATATTCTGAGGTTTTGAGAATGGCCATGAAAGATCAGTACTTGTGTCGTTATAACTAGCATACAATCTACCATCAACATAAGCAGTTATTCCATCGGGTAACCATTCCACAGCATAGGTATGGTATTCAGTATTCATATTTTCAACATCTACCACACCGGTTGGTTGATTTCCGAGTTTGAAATAATATGCTCCGCAATGTGTTGAAGCATGAGCTACTCCTTTGCCTGTTTGGTCATCCATTTCAAAACCAACACTTTCCAGTATATCAATTTCACCGCAATAGGGCCATGATAGTTCATCAACATAATCATCACCCAATGTCCATCCTGCTGCCCAGTTTCCTTTATATGGGGGAACTTTTGCGCGGAATTCAATCTTTCCATTTATAAAGCTTACTTTTCCTCTTGTTGTTAGCCGTGCAGAGGTCCATTCATTACCCATATCATTTCTTCTGGCTTCTATTATCAGATTGCCATCCTCAATTCGGGCATTTTCCTTTCTACCAACAGTATAATACTGAAGTTCTCCATTACCCCAACCCCAATTACCAATATCATAGGTCCATTTGGTTGTATCCACATCATTACCATCGAATTCATCTGACCATACAACTTTCCAATCTTTACCAACAGTATTTTGAGTTAGTACAACTGGAGTGGTTTCATGTTCTCTAATCAAAGTGAACTTGATCCAATCAAGTTTTACACCTTTGTTAAAATGTATCTTCATTGGATGTACACCTGAGTTTAACGGGCTACCATCTTTGGTAACAATGGTAAATTTATCAGGAGAACCTTTGTGTATCATTGTACTTGTAATGTTGTAAGTTCTTTCATCCTGGTTATTGTGATAATCTTCCACCCAGATGTAATTTGTTCTTTCTTCTTCTGAGCTAAGCTGTATACTGGTAATGTATCTACCAGGGATTGCAATGTTAACGTCAAGAGCTATCCAACCATCATCAGTACCATCAACATAAGTAATTCCTGAATCAATACTTATGATATCGAATTGTTCACTGGAAGAGGATAAGTTTTCTGCTTCAACTAGTATCTCTTTTGGAAGTATTTCTATTACTTCTTCCGAAGATTTTTGGCTTTCAAATGATTCACATGACTGAACAATAAAAAAAATCAGTAAACTGCTAATCCACAATATATATGAGTTTGATCTCTTCATCTTTCTAAACTGGTTTTTCCCCAATAACAATGCTATTGTTTAATAATTTTGTGATTGTATGTTTTGTCTGCTGCGCTTAATCTTAAAATAAAAATACCTTTGGGAACATCTGAAATATCAATCTCAGTTACCCCATTGCTTAGATAACAAACCTTTGTAAGGATATGTTTACCTTCTATGCTATAAATATCAACAGGTATTTCTGAGTTTACAGATTTTTGAATATCGATAGTTAACTGGTTGTTATGCACTGGATTAGGGTAAGCTATTGTTCCTGAGTTTGATAGGTAATCATCATCAATTGCATCAGGAATTTCAAATTCAAACCAATTCATATTAAACTCACCACTAACAACATACATTCTAAGTGTGTAAACACCTTTTGGAATTGTAACTGAGGTTGAAATGGTTTTCCATGTTTGCCAACCACCTGTTGTTGGAGTTGTAATGCTTGAAATCTCTGTTTCAACAGAATCTTCATCAATAATCAAGAATTTAATATTGGCATTTCCGTAAGCAGCCGCCACACGCAAATTAAGCTGGTACTGCTTTTCTTCTTCGTTATAGATAAGATAATCGGCATAATCACCAGTATTAGTATATCCAATATTTTTACCGCCACCAAAATCACTACAATCTTCAAGACCTAAACCAATCATGTAGTAGTAATCTTCGGCTTGTATTCTTTTTGGAAGAATAAATCGGGGAGTTAGAGTATTTCTTATTGTTAGATCTGTGAATGTTTCAAGAACCTCACCTGAATCAGAAGTTATCAGAGTGCCATCATAGCTTACCTTAATTTGGTCAGAAAACACCAGGTATTCTTCTGTTTCAAGAATAATCGTTCTTTCCTTGTTTTCGTCATAACTTAGAGAGGCAATTGTTCTTTCTTCGTTGTTCACAGTAAGTGTGAAATTATCAAGAGATTGGTTAATTGATTCAGGTAGCAAAACTTTATTTAGTGCTATTTCGATTGATTTCTCATTTTCAGGTGTATGTCCGTTTAGAGCAGCAAAAGGGATCTCTGAAATTTCTCCTGTTTTTGTGAATTCGATACTGCTAATGTTGAATGGGCGATTATCATCGAACCAAAGTGTGATTGTATGTTTTCCTTCAGGAATAGCAATATCCAAAATCTCAAAATCCTGAAACCCTGTCCAGGAGCCAGTTGCGCTTACAGTAAGAGTTTCTGTTACATCTTCACCATCCACAGCCAGATGAAATTTCCCACCACTTTCGGTTGATGCTATTCTTGCCCGTGCAGAATACAATGCAGATTCGGCAACGGTAGTAGTATAGTTTGTCCACTCATCCTTTGCAATAAAGCCAATATGAAAGCCATTACTGTTAACAGGATCATTATTTGATTCAATATCAACACCATCATTTCTATATACCCAACCTGAATTCCATGCTTGAAAAAACCCTGTTGACATAGAATAGTTAACATTGTCGACATCATAATATGCATGATTGAGTTTACCTAGGTCAAAATCAGCCATAAATAGAATACCCGGTATATTATTTTCGCGGAATGGAATTGTTTCATCAGTTTGGATCTGTCTGATTTGTGCATCATGAACATCTTTACGGTAAGGGCAGTTTGCACTGTTGGAGTTAATTGCAAGTTCCATCATTGCATCATAAGCCTCATCGATACTAGGTTGTGGAGCTTGGTTTCTCCAATAGTTAAGAATATTTTTATATCCATCTGTAAAGGGAATAGAATAAGGGCCAACAATAGTTTCAACTCTTTTCATAGGCCACCATGACCAACCTATATCGTTTTCTTCAAGAATAGAAATAGCATCATGAAACCAAACATTGGAGTTTTCTCCACCTTCACCCATCCACAACGGAACGTTGTGTTGATCACGTAAACTTATTATCCAGTCTACAGATCCCTGATCATTATAGTTCCAGTATTTATGGAAGCTATATGCCATATTATCATCCCATGGAGGAGTTAGTCCGGTGAAGTTATTAGCAAAGTCGTTTCCTTCAATAAAAATAATATGAGTTGTATCAACCTCTCTAATTGATGCTGTAATTTCCTGATAAAGGGACTTTAACATTGTGTTGCCCGGTAGATTCCAATTTACTTCATTAAGAAGATCATATCCTCCTATCCATGGTTCATCATAATATTGTTCTGCTAGTCTTCTCCATAGAGCCACAGTTTTATCCCTGTTTGCGGCACTTTCCCATAAAGATGGTTTTGTTGGATCATAATCGGAAATGGCAGCATTTGCACCTTGTCCGCCTGGAGCCGCATGCAAATCAAGAATTAGGTAAATGTTATTTGACTCACACCAAAATAGTAAACTGTCTACCATGTCGAAACCCTTTGTTAGCCAGGTGTTTTGTCCCGGTACATTCTCGTCTTCAATTGGCAATGTGAAAAGGTTGTAGTGCATTGGTAGTCGTATACTGTTGAATCCCCATGCTGCCAATGAATCGACATCAGCTTTTGTTACATGATTGGCAAGCCAAGCATCGAAAAATTCATCAGTTTTTTCTTCTCCCATCAATTCGATCAATCTGTCTCTAAACTCATGTTGGGTATCAGCAACATCACTTGATTGCATCATATATCCTTCCATTAGCATCCAGCCGCCTAATCCCATACCTCTAAGGATAACCTCTTCTCCATTTTGGTCAATGATTTTTTTACCTTGAGTTTTTAATCCTTGTCCAGATACGGTGCTCGTAGCTATTATTATGGTTATCAGGATTATGTATAATCTTTCTAATCTCATTTCATTTGGTGTTAATTATGTGTGGGTTTTTATTATTGATATAGTTTGGCTATTTCATGAAATCAAGGACTACTGGCCCGCAAGGGCCAGTAGAGCTCAATAAATTAACTAAATCAAATATTTCACTCAGAAAAAATCCACTAAATCCGAGCTTATTCTACTAATATCATGATGATTCTCAACACCATGATATTAGAATAATTTCAATGTTATTAATCTGTTTTAACCATTGTTACATTGTCGATGGTAATACCACCTTCTCCCAGGCCGAAACCACCACATCTGATTACTACATAATAGTCACCAGCTTCAAGTGTTACACTTCCATCTGTATCCTGACATGATACTTCAGACATAGGGCCAGTGTAGTTACTGTTGGCAGCACCACAATCCCATGCGTTAAATGATAATACTTTAACAGCACTATTACCTTCGTTATAATCTGCTCCATCAACAGGTTCTCCAGTTCCAACCCATACTTCAAACCATGATTCTTCGAGAAGTCCTGTTGTAATATCAAGGTCTAATTGATAAGATCCTGCTTCTAACGATATTAACTGATTGATTCCTGCATGGGCTTCAGAGCCCCAGCTACCTGATGGAACATCTTCTATCTCATCGAAATTAGCTACACCGTCAGTTATAGTTACAATACCGTTATTGGCTGCATTGTGTTGAATTATTGTCCACTCTGAATCATCATCAAATTCTCCATTAAGTATAAAGTTTTCCGCATCTGGACTAGCGATATAAACTTCTTTGGAGTGATTAGCTGAACCTTCATTATTTGATGCTGTTAATGTTACATTATAAGTACTTCCATCTGTATATGTATATGTAGGATTTTCCTCAGTTGAAGTACCAATTCCATCACCAAAGTCCCAAGAATAGCTTGTGGCATATTTTGAATAGCTCTTGAAGGTTACTTCCATTGGATTAGTTTCACTTACCTGAAACTGAAAGCTGGATATTGGAAATGCAGGTTCAGAATCATCCTTTTCGCACGATGAAAGAACTACAATTGAAAAAACTAGTACGAATATCCATGATAATTTATTTGTATGTTTCATAGCAATTAAATTTTATACTGATTATTAGTTCAGTTATTTGTATGGTGTAACTATACAATCTCAGAAGAGATTATAAGCTACCTCCGTATTCTTTATTTTGTTTTAATAATGTATTTTCCAGTTCGAGTAGTGGAATAGGGAGTACTTCATGTTTACCTTGTACAAAACCTTTAAAAGCAAGTGCCTGAGCGGCATCACCCCATCTGATAAGGTCAAACCAACGATGGCCTTCACCTACTAACTCCATTCTTCTTTCATGCTTGATAGATTCCATTGAAACAGGAACTGAAGGTAGACCAACACGGTCGCGAATAGCATCAAGAAGAGCCTGAGCTCTGCTATTATTTAGCCCGCCCATTACAAGTGCTTCTGCCTCAAGTAGGTAAGTGTCAGCAAGACGAATGTCATACATGTCTTGTTCGAAGTTGCCAAAATCAACACCACCAGTGCTTACATCACTTTGCATTGGTAAAAATTTACCCAGGAAGAATCCTGTGTTCATATGGCCTTTTTCGTAAGAAATAAGTCCATCATCTTCCAAAGCCTGAATATTTACAATTGATTTGTTATACCTTGGGTCACCGTTCATTACTGTTTCTAGCTCAGGAGTAATAACGAAGAAGCTCCATCCTGAAAAATAATCTGGTGCGGTTGTGTCAGTTCTGTTATAATTTCTTGGTGCTGACATAGTATTTAACCAGTTACCTTCTGCGCAAGCAATACAACCCCAGTTATCCCAGTTTTTCTTACTTGTGGCTTTAACAGAAAATACACTTTCAGAATTTCCTTTATTATCAATTATCCACAGATCATCATAGTTAGAAAGTAATCTATTGCCATACTGACTGGTTCCGCCCGGATCACCATTAACCGCTTCAAATTGTTGTGCAGCTAATAAGTATTCGCCTCTGTTTAAGTAAACTTTTCCTAATAATGCTTTGGCAGAAGCGACAGTAGCTCTACCGTTTTCAGTAGCTGCTGGTACAGTTCCAGGTAGGTCGTTTATTGCTGAGGTAAGATCTTCGATAATAAATGTAAAAACATCCGCTGGGTCTGCTTGTACAACATTATAGATCTCACCACCTGATATAGGAGTTTCGAATAATGGTATATTTTCAAACCATCTTACAAGATCAAAATAGAAATATGCTCGGAGGAACTTTGCTTCAGCCATGAAACGATTTCTTAGATCATCTTCCATAGGGATTTCCGGAAGCTTTGAGATTAATACGTTAGCTCTAAAGATTCCACTAAATCCTCTTGCCCAAAGGTCACTATGGGGACCTGTAGCCGGATCTAGTGTGTAATCAGACCATACTTGAATATTGATTTGATCAGTTGGACCACCGCCACCTGCATAATGATCATCAACAGCAGCCAGTGAAGCAGTAAATTTGTTAATGTATCCATTTGATGTACCACCAATTTGGTCATAAATAGCAACAAGTCCTGAAAATGCGTCATCAGCATTTTGATAGAAGTTTTCCTCTAATTGTGAACCCTTTGGTTCAACATCCAGAAAATCTTTACTACATGCACTTAATACAAGTACGATAGTAAATATCATTATATATTTTAAGTTTCCTGTTTTCATATCTAATTAATCTTAATAGTTTATAAATTTAAGCTAACACCTATCATAAATGATTTAGCCTGAGGGTAATACCCTTTGTCAATACTCATGATTCCACCACCAATTTCAGGATCGTATCCTGTATAGTTAGTAATAGTAATCAGGTTTTCAGCTGTAACATAAACTCTTAGTTTTTCAATTTTAAGAGATTTTAGAAAAGATCCCGGAATTGTATAACCTAGTTGAATTGTTTTAAATCTGAAATAGTTTCCTTTTTCAAGGTAGAATTCTGAAGGATTTGTGAAATTGTGGTTATTGTTAGGGTCACCATCTATCAATCGAGGATAGTCATTTGATGTACCTTCTCCGGTCCACCTATCCATAGCTTCGATTTGATAGTTAGAGTTAGATATATCAAGTCTTCTTAAACCCTGGAATATCATATTACCGGCAACACCCTGGCCGAATACTAAAAGATCAAAATTCTTATAACTTGCATTTAGTGTAATACCATATGTCCAAGCCGGAGTTGGGTTTCCAATGAAAGTACGATCTTCTTCATTAATTAGTCCATCATCATTTATGTCGGCCCAGATAAAGTCACCGGGTTCTGCATTTGGCTGAATTACATCTCCACGTGAATCGATATGTGAATAAATATCATCCTGATTTTGGAAAATTCCTAAGATTTCAAAACCATAAAATGAATTCATTGGTTGCCCTACTGCTGTGCGGGTAATTGGGTATGTGCTTGACTGGAAGAATCCACCTCCACTTAAATAATCTACACCCATACCAAGGAATGTGACTTCATTTTGTAAGTAAGATACATTACCATTAAGTCCAACAATTAACCCTTTGAAGTTTTCTCTGTAGCCAACTTCCAATTCAACACCTTTATTCACCATTGTAGCCACATTCGCTGCAGGATTTCCAATAGCTCCAACATAAGCCGGGATTCTTGGATTCATAAGGATATCCGTTGATTTTTTATTAAACCAATCAAAAGTAACAGAAACTCTTTCGAATAGTCTGGACTCGAAACCAACATTAATCTGAGTTGTTTCTTCCCATTTTAGATCAGGGTTTGAAGGTGCATTAGGGCTAACACCATTATAATAATTTCCTGCTGTACCAAATGGATAATCTCTCCCTCCTCCTACAGTTGAAAGGTAAGCAAAGTTTCCGATATTATCGTTTCCTACAACTCCATATCCACCTCTTACTTTAAAGAAGTTAACTACATTGTTTACAGGCCAGAAGTTTTCTTGTGATACAATCCATCCCAGTGATGCTGATGGGAAGAATCCAAACCTGTTATTTGAGCCAAAGCGTGATGAACCATCTCTTCTGAATACTGCAGTAAGAAGGTATTTACCATCATAATTATAATTTATTCTGGAGAAATATGACAGCATTTTATGTTCAGCTGATTCTCCACCACCTGCAGTAATCTGATCAGTAGGAACACTGAAATTTAGTGATGCATCGTCGAAGTTAGTTGCAGGGATGTCCCATTTAGTAACATTTATATTTACTGACCAGTCATCTTGATAAGCACCATGTCCTAAAAGAACTTCAAAATCATGTTTCTTGATTTTCTTTGCATAAGAAATTGTGTTTTCAACATTGAAATTGAATCCTTTGCTAATTCCTCTACTAAATGAGTTAGTTGAGTTTATGGTAGTTGAATTTAAGTAGAATACCGGAGTAAATGATTCATATCCCCAGAATGCAATTTTTGATCCAACGGTTGATCTTATTTTAAGACCTTCGATAATTTTGATTTCAGCATAAACATTACCAACAAAATCGTCGCTCCATCCATAATTACCCAAACGGGTTTTTGTATAAGCAAGAGGATTTGCCATTTCTTGTCCTACCCATTCTGAAATTCCATAAGGATTTCCATTTGCATCAGTCATAATGCCTGGGTTATTATAAGGACTTGAGGCTGCTTCTGAGGGATCTGTTATGATAACAGGGGTTACAGGATCGAGATTGATGGCAGAACTTAATGGCCCTCCAAACTCACTATTTGTGTTTCCGAGTCCAACAGATTTTTGATGAGAGTAACCCATGTTTTCTCCGAAGGTTAACCACTTGGTTATTTTGTGTTCAGAATTGATTCTTACGTTAAATCTCTCATAATTAGAAATATCAGACGCAACAATACCTTCTTGATTCCAGTATCCGAATGATGTGTAGAATGTGCTTATATCGTTGCCACCACTAATGCTTAGCTCATGGTTCTGGCGCTTTGCAGCCTGATTGAATATTTCATTCTGCCAATCAGTACCTACACCTAAGGATTCAGGATCTGGGAATATAAGACCACCACCAGCATTAACTGATGATTCATTTCTTAGCTCTGCATATTGTTGAGCGTTTGTAAGATTAAGTTTCTTTGCAGGAGATGATGTTCCATAAAACCCATTGTATGATACTTTTAGCTCGCCAGATGTCCCCTTCTTTGTAGTTATTAGTATAACACCTGCAGCTGCTCTTGCTCCATATATTGCTTGTGAGGAAGCATCTTTTAGTACTTCGATTGATGCAATATCTGATTGACTAAGGTATCCAATACCACCTTTGTCAACAACTACTCCATCAACAACCCATAAAGGTTCGTTTGCTCCATCATTTAAGGAAGTTATACCACGAACTCGTACAGTAGCACTTGATCCCGGTTGTCCGGAATTAGCTGCAACCACAACTCCTGATGTTCTTCCTTGTAGAGCATCATCCACTCTAAGAATAGGAACATCTTCCAGTTCTTTTCCTTTAATACTTGAAATAGCACCAGTTACTACGCTTTTCTTCTGGCTTCCGTAACCTATGATTACGACTTCATCAAGTTTGTTCATGTCTTCTTTAAGGGTTACATTGATAACTGTAGCATCACCTATTATAACCTCTTCATCAGTAAAACCAATAAAAGACATTACCAATACATCACCTTTGTTGGCCAATATTGAATAGTCTCCATCGATATTAGTAAGTGTACCTTTTTCACTTCCTTTAATAATGATGTTTGCACCAGGCAACCCCAGCCCGGTGGATGATTCAATAATTTTACCGGTAATAGTAACCTGTCCGATTGCTATATTGGCAAATACAAGAAATGCCATAGCAAGCAGAAGCCTTTTTCCGATAGTTTTTGAATTTTTAATAAATTTTGCCTTCATAAACTGCTAGTTTGAGAATTATTTATTGTTGATTTTTAAAATATTTATTTTTATTTTCTGCACTTTCTCTATAATTAGGCTGATACTATTAGTATTCAAAAGCAAAGAAAAACTATACATTACTTTATATTAATAAACACATCACATCAAAAACACATCATTAGTATTTTTGTAACACATCAAAAACACTGTTAAAATCGGAAAAAGTGCTATATTGCAGCACTTTTAGAGGCTTTAAACCTTACATATCGAATTTTTTCAATTACACATATGAGAAAAAAACTCCAAACAATACTAATTACACTTTTCATTTTTAATTCCACTTTTAGTCAAACCAATAAGTCTATTACACTAAGAAGTATTCCTCTTTTAAATCGATTTGAGTCGAGTGATTATAAGGGAGGAATTCAAAATTGGTCATTCGATCAGGATTCTACAGGATTTCTTTATGTTGCTAATAACGAAGGTATGCTAGAGTTTGATGGTAATAGATGGACCAAATATAATGTTCCTCTTTGTACAAAAGTAAGAGCGGTTTTAGTTGATATGGAGAATAGAATATTTGTTGGTGGACAGAACCAGATTGGTTATTATAAGATGACAGAAACCGGTCTAAGATTCACATCTTTGTTAAAACTGCTTCCCAAAGAGTCTCGGATTGTTTCGGAAGTATGGAAAATTATTGAATTCAATGGTTTGATATATTTTGTGACTGAAAGTCAGTTATTTGCCTATGATGATACTACTTTATCTGTTGTAAATGTTCCCGGATATATGAGGCTTGCTTTTAAGATACATGATCGATTTATATTTCAATTATATGGCATGGGATTGTATGAAATGAAAGGTGATGAGTTTATCCATATAGAAGGAACAAATAATATACCCGATGTTGTATCAATTATTCCGTTTCAGAGTGATGATTTCTATTTATTTTGCCGATCAGGTGAAATCTATCTTAAAGAGCAAACGAAAGCAATTAAGCAAATATTCATGAATCAGAATATTGGGTCAATTAATCAGGTAATACTAATGAATGATGGGAATCTTGCCGCAGGTACCCAAAATAACGGACTGTTTTTATTGGATAATGAATTAAATATACTCCAACATCTGTCAAAAAATGAAGGCCTTTCCGATAGGACTGTTAAATCTCTTTATGAAGATGATTGTCATAATTTGTGGGTTGCGTTAAATAATGGTATTGACTATTTGGAAATTAGTTTGCCTTTATCGTTGATAAATGATGAGGTAGGATTGGAAGGAACCGGATATGCTGCAAGTGTTTTTAATAATGAAGCGTATTTCGGAACAAATAATGGGTTATTTGTTCAGGAAGATTCGGATTATGAGTTTGCAAATAGTTATTATAGTTTGATTAAGGGAAGTGAAGGTCAGGTTTATAATTTTTCAAATGTTGCTGGTGATCTTATACTAAATCATAACAGAGGAGCTTTTCAAATTATTGATTATGAATTGTATAAATTTCATGATATTGGTAGCTGGAAATTTGTTGAAACAAAGGATCCAGATATAATTCTTGGTGGTGATTATCAAGGCTTATCCTTATTTGAAAGGAAGAAAAATACTTGGTCGAAAGTTCGTAGTATTCCTAATTTTACTGAATCCTCAAGAATTCTCGAATATGAGAATGATTCTACTCTTTGGATGACACATGGTTCGAAGGGAGCATACAGGTTTATTATTGATAAGGATATGAACCTGAAGGCCGATATACAGCATTTTGGAGAAGAAGATGGGTTTCCTTCAAACATAATGATAAGTGTTTACTCCTTAAATGATAATCTGATCTATACAGCAGAAAAAGGTATCTACAATTTTAATAATGCCTCAAATTACTTTAATCCGAACGAGTTTTTTAATAAATGGCTTGGAACTAATCATGTTAGTGCTATAGCATCTAATGGCGCTAACATCATATATTATATTCAAGACCTCAAGTTTGGTAGTTTATTGCAGGAAAACTTTGGTACATATAAGATTGAGAAAGGAATGTTTAAGCATATCAATAATCTCATTAATGATGATTTACCAAATATTTCTATAATCAATGATGATAATGTGTTAATCGGTGCAAAGGAAGGTTTTATAAAATATGATCCAAATAAGAAATACCATCTTAAAAAGGATTTTAATGTAATTCTGAAATCAATTGAAGTACATAAATCATCAGATTCGCTGGAAAACTTTAATCCATCGTATATAGAAAATAAGAAATTTGAAAAAAACCAATCATTTAACTTTATTTATTCTGCCCCATATTTTGATGGTTATCAAGATATTAAATATTCTTACAGACTATTACCAATTGAAAAACAAATGTCAAAGTGGACTATAATTGGTAGTAAAGAGTATACCTATCTCCCATCAGGGAAATATACTTTTGAGGTGAAAGCAATCAATATCTATGGAGTTGAGAGTCCTGTAAAATCATTCTCCTTCGAAGTAGTTAAACCATGGTATTTTTCCAACTTAGCGATTTCGGGTTATGTTATGTTAATCCTTATTATTATTTCAGCAATTCTAGTTCTTCAAAAGAGAAAGTATGTTGAAGAGAATATCCAGATTACAATGGATTCAGCAAAAGCTCTAAAAATTAAAAGTGATGAAATAAATCAGATATCGCAGGATTCTCAAAAGGAAATTACAAGATTGAATAACGAGAAATTAAAGACTGAGATAAACCTGAAAAATGACCAGCTTACTACCATTACTTTACATCATATGAATACCAATGAGTTTATTCAGGATGTGCGAAAGAAAATAGAAACCTATATAGAACAGGATGGCTCCAAACAGGATTTAAGAAGAATTATTAAGAAAATTGATACTAACTTATCAGATAATAATTCATGGGAACAGTTCGCCTATCATTTCGATCAGGTACATGGAGATTATTTAAAGAAGCTGTCGAAAGCAAATGTGCGCCTTTCACCAAGAGAAATTAAGCTGGCAGCATTTCTAAGGATGAACATGAGTTCTAAGGAAATATCAAGTTTGATGAATATCACCGTGAGAGGGGTGGAGCTTGCCCGACATAGATTAAGGAAAAAGTTAAAACTGGGAAGAGATCAAAACCTTGTAGAATATTTAATTGATCTGGATGCGACCTAAGTGTGCCATGTGTTCCTGATTTTATCCATAATCGTCATTAAATCAGAACTTAGTGAAAGTGATACTTTAGGAGATTCAATCGAACTGTTTCTGATGCATGAGTTAACCTCTTTTATTTCATAGTAATATCCATGTCCTTTATAATCAATGTCAATGTATTGGTCAGGAATACCATTCTTGTATATTGATATTCTTTTTGTGTGATGAAATGGTCGGTGCATCTTAATAACACCTGTTTCTCCAAAAATAAAGGCTTCTGTTTGTGTATCTGCTTCAAAAGTTGATTCCAGAAATGCTTTTTGGTCTGTATTATATTCAAAATTAATCCCACAATAGCTATCAACATTTGTTTTACTGATTCTTGCAATTGATTTTATTGAATTGGGCATTCCCAATAATAACAGACTAAGATAAATGGGATAGATACCAATATCAAGTAGTGAACCACCACCAAGCTCAGGATTAAATAACCTGGCTTTTGGATCATCATTTCCTTTAAACCCAAAATCGGCTCTGATAAAGCTTATTTTCCCAATAGTGTTCTTATTAATCAATTCAAGAACTTTTCGAGTTGCAGGAATAAACCTTGTCCATAGGGCTTCCATTAGGAACAGGTTTCTTGACTTAGCCTCTGCAATCATGGTTGTAACTTCTTGTGAATTAAGGCCAAGAGGTTTCTCACAAAGAACATGTTTACCATTCTCAAAACACAACATTGTATTACTGAAATGAAGGTTGTTAATTGTAGCGATATAAACAACATCTATCTCAGGATCAGCTGCCAACTCTTCGTAGGAATAGTAATATCTATTAACATCATATTCCTTAGCAAAAGCGACTGCCTTTTTTTTATCTTTTGAAGCCACTGCTTTTAATTCACAGTTTTCAACAAGTAATAAATCACTGGCGAATTTGTTCGCAATTTTACCCAGCCCAATTATTCCCCATCTTACCTTCTCTGACATAATAATTATTTAATCACCTTGAATGTTTTCGACTTGTTATCGTTAAATAATCTGAAAATATAAATACCATTACTATAATTTCTCATATCAAAATTATAATATTCCCCTGAAACGGTAAAATCGTCCATTATTTGCCCTGTTAAATCATAAACGATTATCTTATTTTCACCAAATGGTAGTTTTAAGTTTAGGAAATTAGTAACAGGATTTGGGTAGTACGAAACATCTATATCTTCAATACCAATAATAGCAGAAGGTTTGCAACTTCCAATTTTATATGAATCTTTATTTGCAGAATTATTATGTTCACCCTGTCCCGGGAAAGAGTATGTATAGTAGAAATATATTATTTCTCCCTCACTTGCATTGATTTGATAAGGTACATTTGGTGTAACATGGTACCCCGGTAAACTATTGGCATTTGTACCATAGTAGAGGATGCATGTTGGAGAACCAACACCATTCTGCGATGGAATAAAAGTAATTGTTGGATTATTATCTGCTGCTGAGAACTTCCAGTCAAATTCACCATTATACGCAGTTCCTGTGCATGGAGGAGCCGGGTTAACAGTGATTGTGATCGCTTCTGAAATGGTGGAAAGTCCTTCATTGTCGTAGGCTGTTGCAGTTAGTATAAAGTCTCCGATTTCTGCAGTCCAGTCAATGGTAAATGGTTCTTCTATCACACTACCTATTAGATAATTATTAACATGGAATTCTACCTTTTCAATATAACCAATTATATCGGAAGCACTTGCATTTATGCTAATTACATCCTCTTCGATGAACTCTGAATTATTAACCGGATTAACTATTGAAACCACCGGGGGTAAATTAGAACTTGTGCTTGAAATAATATACAATTCATCAGTATCGGAGAAACTTCCATTACTGACAAACAATTCAACTAAATAAACTCCCTCAATTAATGATGAAATATTTGGCTGTACAATATTATTATCATCAAACGACAGTGATGATGGTCCGTATATTTGGGTCCACTGATATTGTAAGGAAGCACCCTCAGGATCGTAACTGCCTGAACCATCTAAAGTTGTTGAGTTATCAGGTAGAACGATAAGTTGGTTTTCACCAGAGTTGGCTATGGGCTGGTCATAATCGAGTGGTGAATTATAAGAAAATATCATATTACCAAGGTTTAATTCGCCATTCTCAAAGAATAACCTCAATACTTGTTTTCCTGATTTAAGAGGAATATTGTCGATCGTGCTGCTTTTCCATGCATTCCAATCACCAGAATAGTTAACAGTTATAGCAGACTTAACAATATTTCCATCCGATAATATATTAAATGGTCCACCACCATTGGTATTTCCACAAGCATATCTGAACTCAAGAGAATAGTAACCTGCCTGCTGAACATCAATGGTGTATTCTAGCCATTCACCTGATGCAATCCAACCAACTACTTTACCTTCAGATAAATTTGATGAAGCATCTACATATTCATTTACTCTGAAATCACCTTCATTATTGGGAGTAATATCGCTGTAACAAATACCCTGTCCGATCCCTCCTTCAAATTTATCATAATGTCCGGCTTGTAGTGAACCTGGTACTGAATTTGGAGTACCAAAAAATGGTAATTGTTCGCCAACAGTCACCGAAATTATATTGGTAACGTTAAAATTTTCATCTTCATAGACTCTTGCATAGAAACTATGTACACCAACCTGTAGATTTTCTGCAACTAGTACATATGGTGATTGAACTGTTTCACCAATTAAATTTTCACCATCAAAGAACTCTACTTTGGAAGCAGTACCTCCGGAAACTTCAACTAACAAATTGACACTTCCACCTGGGTATGCCCTGTCGAAGCTTGATGATAAAGTACCAAGTAGTGATATATCTTTACTCGTAGCCATACTTCTTGAAGGAACCTCGAGTATATATCCATCTGAAAAAGTAACACTTATAGCCTCATTGTTATAATTATGTGCCGTATAAATTATCTCGCCATTTTTATCGAAAGTAGTTGCCAAGGGATTATCTGAAGTAATCGTAGTGTTAACATTGCCAAGCACATTCATTGAATGTAACCAATGATATGTTTGTGCATCTGAAATACCAAATTTTAAAGATCTATCTGGATACGAGTCATACAGATCAATTGCTTTTTGAGGATCAATAAATGCAAGATACTTCCACATTACATCGTGCCAAAGATTATCATTTGCTTCATTTTGCAGAATGCCGGTATTTTGTTCTATTTCATTCCATAATATATCGGCATATTCAGTATTGTGTCCGAGATATAAGGATCCACCATGTATTGGATACATCTCAATTCCATATGATGCTGCAATATCATTTGTCCAGAAAGTACCATTGTCGTAACTATTTCCCCATACGCGTGAAACAAGGCTATATTGCTGATTTGGACTAAATATCCTATTATACATATCAAACCAATACTCTTCAACTGCTGATTGCTCAGTAGTGTACAGATAGATACCCAGATCTCTGATATCATCATTGCCAGTTATGGTACCCCAGTGTATTAATGATGAATTAAATTGCATGCTTTCAGAGGTTGACTCCTGATCATTACCCTGAGGGAAAGTAGCAAAACCATTTGCCCAACAATGCCCGGCATACGGACTGAAATTTCTAAGAAACGGGAACATTTCATCATTACGGTTATCACATGCAGCATCACGAATTAACAAATCAATCATACCTCCCCATTGACTTGACCAGCCGGGATCGAATTGTTCCACAAATGATGCGGCATGAATAAAATATCCCCAATGAAAATGATGATCATTTAAATTACCGTCCTGCCCATGACCTGCAGGATAACCAATCATTGATGACCATGTATCATTATAGTAGAAAATAAAAGCAACTTCACTTGTGTTTGCTTCTAACCAATCTTCAAGTCGGTCTTTTATTGTTATTAGAATCTTATCAAGAGCAACAGTATTTCCTGTTAGTTCGGCAATACGTGCAGTTTGAATTAATCGGTTCATCACCTGACCTTCATTGTAAGAATCAGTCCATGTACTCAATCCATCATTTTCAAGCAACTGTATTTTGTTGTTCATGTTCTGAGGATTAAATCCTTCACTATAATAATCAACATATGGCAGAGTTGGCAGAATGCCAAAAAAAGTATTTTCTACACTGAATGAATTGCCATCAAGGGTTTTTAACTCACCTCTTACAGTGGAGTAGGAGTATTGATTAGGTGTTGGTGAATCATCACTTAGATTGGACCATTGATGAGGAAGTAAGCCAATTAACATGGTCGAATCATTACCTTCTTTAATTTCAGTTTCAACATTAAATTCTGTTCTTACAACTGATGTTAGCTCATCGAAATTCCATGAAGTTGTTGTTTTCTTTGGGAAAACATAAGCGTATTTCTTATACTCATTCGCTACAGTTGCAATATTTGAAGCATCCAATGGAATGAAAGCTAATGACCAGTAGTTATTACCATTGAGGTCGGAAGTATATGTAGATGAGTTTTGGTTCCATGTACTACCTTCAGGAGCATAAACAACGAAATCAGCACTATTCCTGATATCTGTAATTATTAACATTTCATTTGAAATAGTAACAGAGCCTGATGTAACAGTAACACTTGCTACATCTGAAGAGCTTTTGGTAAAGTATAAAAATGGCATTCCAATACCTGCTGTTGCCTGAAAGCTATGAGAAGCATCAGTCCAGTCCATGGTAACAGTCCAATCAGAGAAATCAGAAACTTTTGCAGAACTTGCTGATAATCCGGTAACACCAATGGTAACAGGTTCAATATCATCAATAACGCCCCATGGAATATAGGTTGCTACAAGTCCGCTGTTTTTTGTTTTGAGTGTGAACGGATAATTGAACAGATTATCGGCATGACTATTCTTAATTTTTGCTGACCACCAGTCATTTGTTGGTGCTGGTTTTGTTGCTGCTTCACCTGTTGTAAAAGGAGTTCCAGAGGGATATGTGTTTCTGCCGGCAGCATCTACTCCTGGGAATGTAGTCGTGTAACTTCCGTCGCCTACTTCAATAATTTGGGCACTAATATTTGTAATAGTGTGTAAAAATAGAAATATAAGTATAGTTGTTAGTAAATAGGAGTTTGAAGGCTTTAATTGGTACATCTACAAGTTTTTAAGTGTATAAAATGAAATTCTCTTTTAAGATCCAAATATCTAAATTATTAAAGTAACCCACAATAAATTGATCTCATATTGATTACATCAATGACCGAAGTTAATACATCAATATTACATCACTAAGTAAGAGCCAGAAAATATCTGTTGTGCGGAACTAATAGTTTACATGTGTCGCTCAATAAATAATAGGATTGAGCACCCGGTTTCTCTTTTACTTGTTCTAAATATACTAAATCTAGAGTTAAATTGGATTGTTTTTTAACCATCTGTTATATAGCCACATAGAAAATGCTGAAATAAAACCTATTGCCATCAGAATAATCCATCCCATTGAATTCCAATAAGGGTTAAGCTCCAATAAACCAGATTCGAGTTTGACGGAACCTTTACACATAATTTCATGAAAGATAAAAGCTCCGGCAGGTCCACCGATTAGGGCACCGATAGCTAGTGGAAGATTTGCATACCCAAGGAATAATCCCTCTTGTCCTTTGGGAGCAAGTGCTCCGATAAATTCATATGTTCTGGCAGAAGTAAATAATTCACCGAAAGCTATCAAGGCAACAGTTAGTGTAATGAATAGTGTTCCCATGGGAACCCAGTCTCCAAGTGTAAGCGATCGCACTCCACCACCCATAAATATTGGTATAAGGTTTATCATCATCGATATACCGATTATTATAATGCCAACGATAATTGAATTTATGGGTTTCATCTTACCGAAAGTCTTAGTAATAAGTAGCTGGAAAAACACAATTACAAATGGATTTGCCATTGTTACAATATCGACAGCCGGATCCAGCTCTACAACTTTTTGTAAGTAAAGAGGCAATACGTTATAAACCTGTGCATAGATAAAGAAAAAGCCACTGGATACTAATAGAAATAATGCAAATCGGGGATTCTTCAGAACCAGAATCATGTCGGTCAGTATTCTAAGTATGGATTTCTTGTGTACTACTTTTGTTTGACCTGCTTCCTTTTCCGGATCTGTATAGAAAAATAATACTGCAATAAAGGCAAGAATTGAGAAGAAAACGGAAACTGCAAATATATAGCTGAGGTCAAATTCTTTTCTAACAATAAAACTTACACCCCTTCCGATAAGGGACCCGATATTAATGATCATATAAAAAATACCAAACCCCAGCGTGATTTTAGCACCGGCCGTCTTTTGAACGGTTCCCGCAATACAGGGTTTAATAATTGATCCACCAATACCAATAAAGATGATTGCGAGGATAATAGGTATAAGAATTCCTGTACCTGCCGTCATTTCGCTTCCGATTATTGGGTTGAGTTCGTGGTTGCCAAACCATACGGGATAACCCATTATAAAATATCCTATTGCTAGAAATACAAAGGCAATAAGCATGGATTTTTTAAACCCAATTTGATCTGCTATAGTACCTGAGAGTATTGGTAGAAAAAAGACCAATGCCCATAAAATTCCATTTAGGTTACTTGGCCAATAATCTCCCAGTCCAAGTTGTCCCAAATAAAGAACAACAAAACTGGCCATTGCATAATAAGCTCCTCTTTCAAATAACTCTGTTAAATTAGCTGTCCAGAAGCTTCTGGGAAAACCTGTTTTTTTATTCTCCATTGTATTTTCCATATTAATTGTTTAGATTATGATAACTTTTAATTGCAAAAAAAGTTATCATAGATACGAATTATTCAGATACAATTGGACCTTTTATTTCAATTATTATTCAATGCTAAAAAAGTGAGTATGACTCTATTTTTTAATTCCTTGTTTAATATTACATAATTTGAGAATAGTGAGATGTTTATTTATACCTTTACTCCTGTATTCTAAAACTTTAGCTCAATGAAATGGTCCATCTTTTTATTCTTGACATTAATGATTTTTGTTTATTCATCATGTATGGTAGATTCCGATTATTTTGAGGAACCTGTATCATATAGGGTTGAAGTAAATGAACTATATATCATGTATAGCCCAGCACCCACCGCAAGAGTCATCGGAACATTAAAAAAGGGTGATACAATAACATCAAAAAGCAATTTTGAAAATTGGAAAAAAGTATACTACAAAGGAAGTATGGCATATGTTGATAGCACCTACCTTAAAAGAATCTTAAGAGCAGATGAGATTGCCCTGGAACTAAAGAAAGATTCGTTTTCATCGATAGGCATTTTTAGTTTAATAGATAAATATGCCCATTGGAATAGCTTTAAGTTTTGGCTTATAACAATAGTTTTACTGGTCATTTCATATATTCTTTTTATATATGGTGCATCATTAATTAGGGGTTCTGATTCTATTGAGAGATGGGTAGATATGGGATTTACAGGGGTGAATTTTCTCCCTTATGCGGCTATAATTATTGGTGGGTTATTTGGAATTGCCTATTTTTTTTATCCCAAAGATGTACAAGTAGCAATGTATGTTGACAATATATGGAAGTGGCCGGCCGGAAAAGGTTTTTTGTATTGGTATTTATGGCTTTTATTTTACACTTTTTCTATCACTACGATTATACTTGGTATTTATGACCTGGTTATTTTTAGGTTATTTGCTTTTGTACGTCTAGTGTATTTTATATTTACTTGCAGTTTTGTTTTTATTACAATGATTTTTGTTGCAAATGCCTCAATTGTAATTCTTTTATTAATTGGAGGCATATATTTTGGTATGGGGATTCTTTCTGCCAGCCCTTCCCAATCTCCAATTGATCCTGAAGAGGCTGAGGAAGAGGAACGTGAAAGACAAAGGGTGGTAAATGAACGTCAAAGAAAAGAAGAAGCAAGAGAGGCGTATTTGATTCAATTGGAGAAGGATAAAGATTAATTAAAGTGTACGCTATGAACAGAGCTATTGTTGTTAGTCATTAGTTTTTAAGGATTTGTGAGCAATTAATGTGTACTTGTTTTGTTTACATGATCCCTTTTTAGAAATTATTCGTCTCTTTATTAAAGGAATGGTTCAGGTATTTCTTGAGTTTGATGATCTAATTTTTATGCTGAGATATTTAGCTTTAACTTCGAATTATAATATTTATATGTAGAACATGTTTAAACTTTTGTCAATATCACCATATTTTAGATTCGAAATTAGCTGAACAAATTCAGGAGTTGTTTCTGCCAAATTCAATTGGTCTAACTCCTTAGATATTGCATTTTTACTTATATCTTTCTTTGCCTTTTTATATACTTTTACGATTCTTGGAGTGTTACTTGAAATCTTTTCTGAGGTAATTTTGTCTTTGCCGATTGTCTCAAAATCAGGGTTTTCTAGGAATACTAGTCCAAAAGTGTCTTCTGCAAAGATTAAACAGTCACCCAATATCTTAAGACTATCTTTTAATTCTTTACTTTTTATAGAAAAAGGTGTCAGTTAATAATAATGCTTTCGGACATTTTGAAGTAATTCATTGTTCGACTCAATATTCTGACTAACGTTAAGTAAGTTCCTGATTATCAATAGTCATTTTTTTACTCAAAATTAGTCTTTTTCTTTATAATCTGTCCCCGATTTAACGTTAGCAACGGTAGTTAATCAGCAAGTAGAAGTAGATAATTTTATTTGAATTCTATTTCGGATGGCTGATGTAGGAATGTTCGTAAAGGCACATGCGTTTTACTGCCAACGTTTTGAATATGATGCGTGCCGCATTATGTTCAATAAGTGTCTTTGGTTTACGTATTTTCAAATTTACAAAATCATTTTCTGTGAAAATGAAACTGCGGCATGAATTATATTTTTTTTGTGCACTGTTATTTTTTAAGTAATAAATCTATTAGTAAAGGAATTTGTTTTTCGGGAGTTGGATAATCATGCATTCCCGCACCATTTCCTTGACTAGCAACAGTCTTAATTTCTATTCCATTTTTATATAGTTTCATTTTTAAAACATGCATATATTTTTTAAAATCCCATGCCCAATAATCCTGATATTCTATATAATAAGTCTCGTTGTTGATTTCAGAATGCTCATATGCAATTTCACAGTTTATTTGTCTTTTTAGAAGTTCCACACAAACTAATTCTGGAATATCACTAATTGCGGAATCTTTTTTTGTTACAAAATCATCAATATTTTCATATGACGGATATATTCCTACCGGAATTATATTTGAGAAGTCATTATTTACTATAAGTATTCTTTTTATTTGACTCAAATCTTGGTCGGTTGATTTCAAAAGGTATTGCTTTGTACTACAAGAACAAAAAATGGTCAAAATAACGACAAATAATAATGTTAGTCTTTTCATATAAGTTTGGTTTTGTTCGCTAACGTTTTGAATATGATGCGTGCCGCATCTTATTCGATAAGTTTTCTATGGTTCCTATATCTTCAAATTTATAATTCATTTTTCTTAGGATTACTTAACTGCGGCATGAATTATATTTTTTGTTAG